>Ga0207968_100022_pt1 | contig 64582 bp, 59 predicted proteins | sample LakWasMet21_HOW5_2_FD_183867 | JGI IMG/M metagenome (GOLD analysis project Ga0207968, IMG submission 183867) | Freshwater sediment methanotrophic microbial communities from Lake Washington under simulated oxygen tension - Sediment Metagenome... | ecosystem: Environmental > Aquatic > Freshwater >...
AGAATGCGAGTTAAGCGCAACGGCCCTCGTATCGAAACAAGTCATCTCGATTGGATCACGCTGAAGAGTATGGATTTGGGGTTCTCTTCGTCATACAGTCGAACGGCGCGTAATAAGGCGGTCGTCTTCGAAAGCGCGTAAGGAGGTGCCGGCGGCGGCCGGCTTGGCGGTTACACAAATCAGAATCATGCTGAGTATGAACAGCAGCATGCAGACGAAGGTTTGCATTTTTACGGACATTTCAAATTCCTATTTTAATCAGCCAATTTCGTTGCTAAATAAACCGAAACGACTGTGTCATATCACACGCTGCAATTGCGTGAGATGCCACAGTTATTTTTCGCCAAGCCGGACGGTCCCGGCGGAAAACCGGAAAACCCGAAGGCGGCGCGTATCTTGCAGGCAAAATCCGCGCCGGACTATCATCATCGGTTGCCGGCAGTTTCTTGCCAACATCATGGATAGCATTCTTGAACGCCGACATATTATTCCTGGATCACCGCGAATCGCTGATTGCCGTCATTTTCCGTATTGTCGGCTGTCCGGACACCGCCGAGGATCTGGCGCACGAGGCATATCTACGCTTCACGCAGGCGACGCAAAGCCAGGACATCGCCGCTCCCCGGCCGTTCCTGTTTCAGGTCGGACGCAATCTGGCGCTCGATCATCTGCGCAAGCAAAAGCATCGGCAAGCCGCCGACGATAGCGGTGAAGACGGTGCCGACAGCGTCTGGGAGCGATTACCCTCAAGCGTGCCGACGCCGGAGCAGGCGCTTGAAAATCAACAGCAGGTGCATCTGATGATCCGGGCCCTGGAAGGGCTGAGCGAACGCCGGCGGCAAATTCTGCTGCTGCACAAATACCATCATTGGACCTACGAACGCATCGCCGAACACTTCGGCCTTTCGCGCAGCGCGGTCGAGAAAAACGTGCGCGCGGCGCTGGCTCACCTGTTGGCGGCACAGAGCGGGGAGGGTTAGGCTGCCCGTCCTGCGGTTCCATGCGCCGCATCACTGCGATGGTCTGAAAGTCCATTCTGATGTGGTGAGGCACGAACCGCATCATTCGCGAACGATGCGCCTCCTGCGTCGGCACATTCTACAGACTCTCACCTTTCAGAGTAAGAATGGTCAGTTCAAAACATTCATGTAGTCTGGATTCCGGCAATCCCTGCCGGAATGACGGACTTGTGTATAACGGTATAGACTTAATGACAGAGAGGCGTCGTATGGCAATGTTTTGCGCATTAGCTCGTTTCAAACGTCTTATCTTGATAAAATCCCGGCTTGCCCTTTTCCTGACCCGTTTCGATGCCCTTGCACTCCGTTCCCGATCCTACCCCAGAGTCAGTCGCCGCACTGGATGAGGCTCTGACCTGGTTCACGCACCTGCGGGACAGCCAGGCCGGGCCGGAGGTTCGGGGGGCCTTTGCCGCCTGGCATGACGCCTGTCCCGAACACGCCGACGCCTATGCGCGAGTGACGGGTTTGTGGCAATCGCCGGCCTTGAACGACGCGCTGGCGCATTATGCGGCAATACCATTGCCGGTGGCGCGGCGAAGACTGTTGCGGCCGTGGGCGGCGGCGGCCTGTTTGTTGCTGGCGATGGGCTGGGGCTTGCATGCCGGCGGCCTGATCGACCGCTGGCGCGCCGATTATGCGACCGTTGCCGGGGAGCAGCGCCGCATCGTGCTGGCGGACGGCTCGACGGTGACCTTGAACACCGATACCGCGCTGGTCTCCGATTTCGATGGCGAGCGGCGCGGCATCCGGATTCTGCATGGCGAGGCTTATTTCGAGGTCAAGCCCGACAGCGCGCGGCCGTTTATCGTCGCCGCGGCGGACGCCTCGGTGCGCGTCGTCGGCACCCGCTTCACGGTGCGCGCCGGCAGCGACACACAGGTTGCGGTCGCAAGCGGCATCGTCGCCTGCGCCGCCGGCAACGGCGCTTCGCTGCGGCTGACCGCCGGCCAGCAGGCCGCCATCTCCGCGCACGGCGTCGAAAAACGCAGCGATGCCGATAACGCCCCGGCGTTCGCCTGGCTGCAAGGGCGGCTGATTTTTCAGGATCGGCCGCTGGCCGACGTCATCGCCGAACTCGACCGCTACCATCCGGGCATCATCTATCTGGCCGGCGGCAAGCTGGCCGCGACCCGGATCACCGGCAATTACAGACTCGGCGATACCGACGCCGCGATCCGGAGTCTCGCCGACATTACCGGCGCGCGTGTCGTGCAGTTATCGCCGTATTTGACGGTGTTGAAGAGGTAGGTTTAGCCGAAAAGCAGGGATGCAAAAAAATTTCTCCCGCTCAAGTGTGTGGTTGTCCTGTCGAAACGTCTCTTTCTCCATCCGCGCGGCCTCGCGCGTTGAAAACTTTTTCAAACCACAGGAGAAAGCATGACTCGTACCGATATCATCGCGCGCCCAGCCGCCCACGGAGACTGGCGCAAACTGACCGCAGCGATCGCCTTGACTCTGCCGGCCTTGATCGCGTCACCGGTTCTCCACGCAGACAGCACGGAAAACCGTCCGGCAGCAAGCGTCAAGACCGTTGATTTCAACATCGGCGCGAAACCGCTGGCAGCCGCGATCAACGACTTCATCGCGGCGACCGGCTGGCAAGTCGGTTTTCCATCGGCGTTGACCCAGGGTGTGAACAGCGCCGGCGTCGTGGGCCGCCATACACCCCCCCAGGCGCTGGAAAAACTGCTGGCGGGATCGGGGTTAGGCTATCGTCTCAGCGGCGGCGATAGCGTGATTTTGCAGCGCCAGGCCGAACCGGCCGCGCCCGGCGGCCACTCCGGCGCGGCGACCTTGCCGGCGGTGACGGTGGCTGGGCAAAGCGAATACGATTCGAGCGATCCTTACAATCCGGATTACAATCGGACGATCGCTTCCACCGCGACCAAAAGCGATACGCCGATCATGGAAACGCCGTTCTCGGTACAAGTGTTGCCCAAGCAAGTGTTGCAAGATCAGCAGGTAATCCGGGTCGAAGATGCCACTAAAAACGTCAGCGGCATCATGAAGGCAGGCAATATCGGCAATGGCGTCGACGCCTTCCTGATTCGCGGGTTTGACACCGGCAATTCAGTCTACCGCAATGGCGTGTTGTTCCCGTCAGTCCTGGGCTCCAGCGGCTATGGCTTAAAGCGGGACACCGCCAACCTGGAACGCATCGAGGTGCTGAAAGGCCCGGCCTCTATCCTTTACGGGCGCGCCGAACCGGGCGGCATTGTCAATCTTGTCACCAAGCAGCCCCTTGCAAGCCCTTTTTATTCCCTGCAACAGCAATTCGGTTCCTATGATTTTTACCGCACGACCGCGGACGCCACCGGCCCTATCACGAAAGACAAGACCCTGCTGTATCGCTTGAACCTCGATTATGAGAACTCCGATTCATTTCAGGATTTCGTCTACAACAAGCGGGTCTTTGTTGCACCGGTGGTCACCTGGAATATCAACTCCAAAACCCAGGCGACCCTGGAACTGGAATATCTGCACTCCGGCGATAACCTTCAAGCCCCCATACCCCATTTGGGTAACCGGCCCGCGCCGGTATCTCGAGCGTTCAGTTTTGGACAACCCTGGACCAAGGAAAACACCGACGATATTCTTGTCGGCCTAAACTGGTCGCATGCGTTTAACGATAATTGGACGTTGCAACACCGTTTCAACGCCAATTTCACCGAACAAGGCGGCAATCCCGGTTCTTTTGCGTATGGCGCCCAGCCGGATGGCACCTATTCGCAAGGGAGCGCTACGGTAAAAGGCCTAGCCTCGGACCGTTATTTCAACACCGTCAACCTGACCGGCAAGTTCGATACAGGGGCGTTGCGCCATACGCTGGTATTCGGCGGCGATTACTATCGAACCAATGAAAAAATCGACAATCAGTATTGCTGCCCTTCGCTGCCTGATGGCAACTTCTATAACCCCAGCTATACCCCCGCGCCACCGGCTGATTTGGTCACGCCGCAAAATGCCTGGGGACCGATCAACCATACCACCGAGTGGTACGGTATTTTTCTTCAAGACCAAGTCAAGTTGCCGTTCAACCTGTATGCCTTGGCCGGATTGCGTTATGACAATGCGGTGACCAAAGACAATCTTCTAAACAGCACGATTAATGACGACGATCAGGTCAGTCCTCGCGGCGGCTTGCTCTGGCGGCCAATGCAGTGGCTGTCCCTGTACGGCAGTTACACGGAAAATTTCGGCGCATCCAACGGGTTTAATACGCACAGGCAGATCTTGCCGTCACAAAAGGCTCAACAATGGGAAACGGGCGCCAAAACCGAATTCTGGGATGGGCAACTGACAGCAACGGTCTCTTACTTTGAATTGACTAAGCAGAACCTCCAAACCCCCGACCCCAATAACCTGCCTTGGGGCGTTATTCCGGTTGGCGAAGCGCAAACCCATGGCGTGGAGTTCGATCTTGCGGGTGAAGTCCTGCCCGGCTGGCGCGTGATCGGCAACTACACGTATATGCCTTTCGCCCGGATAACCAAGGGTAATGATCTGGTAGGCAATCGCCTGGGTAACGTCCCTATCCATATGGGCAGCTTGTGGAACACCTATGAGTTCCAATACGGTAAGCTTTCCGGCCTCAAGCTTGGCGCGGGCATCGTTGCCGTCGAAGCAAGACAAGCCGCCGATACCCATGACTACCAGCTCCCCGGCTATGTCACCACGAATCTCATGGCAAGCTATGGCTGGAACATAGGGGCATCCAAGTTAACCGCCCAAGTGAACATCGATAATCTGCTCGACAAATCCTATTTTGTGACCGGCACCAGCAGCGGCAGTTACTACGGTGCTCCACGGACCGTCCTGGGGTCGATTCGAGTGACGTTTTAACTCCTTGGCAGGTCGTGGTTTGTAACCCGACTTGACTACTTCGCCAAAGCGTTATGGACGGGTTTGCAAAACCCGTTTGGCCGGGAGTCAATCCGTTGTCCACCCAGAGAGGCTCGCTCAATTCCGACCGCTAAAGCCCGAGATCACAGCCATGCCTTTTGCTTTAGCGATATTCCCAAGGCGCGAATGACTTCGTCGGTGTCGCCTTCCTCTAAGACTTGAGATAAGTATCCTCTCATAGCCTCGTCGCTATCAAGAAACTCCGTCATGTCAAATGGCAATAATGTGCTGTCTTTCATATTTGAATCTCCTGAGCCATCTGTTTAGCTCGCTCAATGCGTCTAGCGATGGCGATTTTTGTGCGTAAGTCTTGCGCCGGTCGGGTTTTGCAAACCCGACCGTTACGTTTGGTTTCATTGGCCAACGCTCATGGCCAAACGTAAGCAACGGGGTTACAAACCCCGTCGCGCTCAAGGGGTTGCCAAAAAGCGGCAACCCACTAAGCCTAACGTCAGGCCGCAAAGTTACGTTTTCTTCTCATGCCGAAAAGCCCTGCTAAACCAGAGCCAAACAACCAAATTGCCGCGGGTACGGGTACAGCCTGGACAGGGCTTAAGTGCCAGTGGTCGGGATTGTATTCTTCAAGTGAATGTGAAAATGAACCTGCGAATTTTGAGGAAGGAAAAACTGCTATGGGGGTATTAGCCCAAAAAAAGAATCCGAATGCCACGTCTGAGCAGGGAGAAAATTCACAGGCTGTTAAATCCATGACACTGCCATTCAAGGTCACGCTTGGCAATAAGCCGGGAGGGGCATTATTAAAATCAATCTCATTACTAAAAGCAACCTCACTCCTAACGGAGGCAAGCGATGCCCCGTTAACGCCGTTAAACGTGACAAAATCAAGGATTGAATTGACGATCACCGTGTTATTGTCGCCTTGCAGTGTGCCGTCCAACTGGCCGGCGAGAACGTCACCCCCCTCCGTGGTGTAGGAGAAGTTAAACAAAGCCGCTTCGGCTTGCGGCATGACGAAAGCCAGCCCGAGGGCGGCCGCGATTAGGTATTTTTTCATGGCTGTATTTCCTTCGTATTAAGAACAGTGAGTGCTAGGCATTTTTGAAAAAATACCTAGCGCGATGGTAAACTAATCAAATTATAGTGACCTTAACGAGTGCCAATCATAAATGCTAAACATACCTTAACAACCAAAACATTCAACGTTATTGTTTCTAGAATGCGAGTTAAGCGCAACGGCCCTCGTATCGAAACAAGTCATCTCGATTGGATCACGCTGAAGAGTATGGATTTGGGGTTCTCTTCGTCATACAGTCGAACGGCGCGTAATAAGGCGGTCGCCTTCGAAAGCGCGTAAGGAGGTGCCGGCGGCGGCCGGCTTGGCGGTTACACAAATCAGAATCATGCTGAGTATGAACAGTAGCATGCAGACGAAGGTTTGCATTTTTACCGACATTTCAAATTCCTATCTTAATCAGCCAATTTCGTTGCTAAATAAACCGAAACGACTGTGTCATATCACGCGCTGCAATTGTGTGAGATGACACCGTTATTTTTCGTCAAGCCGGACGGTCCCGGCGGAAAACCGGAAAACTCGAAGGCGGCGCGCATCTTGCACGCAAAATCCGCGCCGGACTGTCAACATCAATTGCCGTCAAAGGCCCATGATTCCTTGATCAAGCGGTATTCCAGCTCGGTTTGCCACTTGCGGGACAGAAATGCGATGATCTGCTCGCGGCCGGTCGGGAATTCGGCGCGGTTGCGCCAGCGACTGTCGACGGTATAGGCGAGGACGACGCGCTCCGGGTCGCGGTTGTTCCAGGCGCCTTCCGCCGTGCGGACTTTTTGCGCGGCGGTTTCTCGGTTGAACGGGGGGAAGGGAGGGCGCGGTCCATGGGTTACGGCCATGGATTGCTCCTGAATGATCGGTCAAAACATCGGCGACATTTTCTCCTGTTTCGTTAGAAGCGAGCAATTCTTCTAATTTTACTCGGCTCTATACGGTAATCCATTCGATGATGTATTACCGATAGTTTTCCGATCAGGTTTGCCAAGTCCTTATTGTTCCACCGTCACAAACGCTAACTTGGTGATGCCGGCATGTTGCGCGGCGGCCATCACTTCCGCGACTTTCGAGTAGATCACGCCCTGGTCGGCGTACAGATGCACCGCCGTTTCCGGATTGTTTTTGAGTTCTTCGGCCAGCGCGGTTTCCAGCGCGGGCAGGTCGGCGATCGGGTTTTTGTTCAAGGTGACGAGGCCCTGCGCGTCGATGCCGAGTTGCAGCGGCTGGTCTTTCACGTCCGGCGTCGTCTCCGCCGTTTTCGGCAGATTGACCTTGACCGATTGCGTTAAGAGCGGCGCGGTGACCAATAATATGATCACCAGCACCAGCATCACGTCGACCAGCGGGGTTACGTTGATTTCGCTGACCGCGTCCTGATCTTCCGATTGAGTATTGAAGGCCATGGCGCGTTATCCTTGTGTGTTGTCGGTGTTGAACACCAGATGTAGAAAGCTGCCGGCGAAATGGTCCAGTTCCAGGCGATGGTGCTTGACGCGGCGCAGGAAAAAGTTGTACGCGAGCACAGCCGGCACCGCGACCGCAATGCCGATCGCGGTCGCGATCAAGGCGTCGCCGATCGGGCCGGCCACCACGTCGAGGCTGGCCGAGCCGCTTTGGCTGATTTCATGCAGCGCATGCATGATGCCGAGCACGGTGCCGAACAGGCCGACGAACGGCGCGGTGCTGCCGATGCTGGCGAGCAGGGTGAGGCCGCTTTCGAGCGCGCGCTGTTCTACCTGTGATTGCATTTTCAGCGCCTGGCCGAGCAGTTCTTCCGGTGAGCCGCGGAACTTGAGTGCCTTTCCCGAGGCCGAGCGCATTTCGTTTAGCCACTCGAAACCGTGCTGCGCGATGCGTGCATGGGGGCCGCGCGCGGTGAATACGGGCAGCGATTCGGCGATGCCGAGATCGGACGCGCCCCAAAAAGCGCTGCTGAAGCGCCGGTTCTGAAAGCCGTTGCGGGTAAACTGCCAAATTTTGAACACGATCAGCGACCAGGTAGCGATCGAAAAAGCCAGCAAGGTATAAAGCGTACCGTCAACGATGACGGCGGGTGGAATGTGGTGGGGCATTGATGTCTCCTGCTATCAATTGTTTAACGTGAAAATGATCGGTACGATCACCGAACTGGCGACCGGGGTGCTGCCGCGCATCGCCGGAATGAATTTCCATTTTTCGACCGCGGCGACCGCCGACTCGTCGAGGATGTCGTGGCCGCTGCTGCGCTGGACCGCGACGCTCTCGCTGAGGCCTTCGGCGGAGACCTGCACCTTCAGCATGACTTTGCCTTCCCAGTGCCGGTTGCGCGCCAGGCGCGGATATTCGGGCTTCGGGTTGAAGCCGTAATTGGCGCGGAAATTCGCCTCGGTAAAGGTTTCCGCGGGCGGCGCCGTGGTTTTGGCCGGTGGCGACGGCGGCGCGGGGGGCGACGGCGTGGTCTCGGGTTCTGCGGCCTGGGTTTCGGCTGCCTTGGGCAAGGCCACCGCATCTTTCGACACGGGTTTGGGAGGCTTGCGCACATCCGGCTTCTTCTTCGCGACCGGCTTTTTCTTCGGCTTCGGTTTGGGGGGCTCGGGCGGTTTCGGCGGCGCCGGCGGGGCGACATGGGTTTCCTGTTTCGGCGCGGCGACCAGCGAGACTTCCATCATCAGTGGTTTGGCTTGGGCGATCGGCTCGGTCGGCGCGAACAGCCAGAGCATCGTCAACGCATGCAATAGCAATATGGCCAACATGATTTCTCCGAACAGATAGCCGGGGCGTATTTCACCGCGCAAGGCATGGAGCAGCGCCTGCCATAAAGAAAACGGATCGATCGACGCGCCGCCCGGATACGCGAAATCCGGAATTGACGGCCCGCCGCCATTCCGGCTATTGAATAGTTGCATAGAAAATTTTACCGTACAGTCATGAAGTCGTTTGATCGGCGCGCGGCGATGGGTTTCTGATCGTTCTTATTTCCTCTCCCCGATCTTTCCCGACATGGGATGGCAGACCTTATTAAATTGGTTTTAAGGGTCAAGACTGCGCCTATCGACTAGTAAGACGTTTCAGCGCGCAAAAACCCCACCTCGCCGGGAACAAAATTGCGGCATTTGCCGCAGTCGCGCGCAACGAGGAGTAGCGGACGGCGCCAACGCGCTGCGGATTTATTGGCTTTCGAGTTTCTTTTTGCCCGCTTCGGCGTCCTTGCCGATCTTTTCGACCGTTGCGCGGTACTCGGCCTGCGCGGCGTTCGCGCTGTTGGCGATGATCGCATTGTCCGTGTTCGCTTCTTTCACCAGGCACTCGTAATAGGTCTTCGCCTGTTGCTGCCAGGCATTGACCTTGGCGACGCTTTTGTTGAACGCCTCGATGTTGCTCTGATCGAGCACGGGCGAGTCGGGCTTGTTGCCGCAGATGGCGGTTGACCAATGGCCATTGGCGAGCGTGCCGGCGTTAGCATGCATGGCCCCCGTCAAGGTGGCAGTCAGTATCAGCAGTCTGTGTTTTATCATGTGATTTCTCCCGTCTTGAATTGATTGAATAATTCGTTGCGCCCGTAGAGTCCTAAAAGCCGCCGCCCAACGCCAAATGCAGATTGATGCGGTTGTTCAATAATTGCCGGCGCGCGGTCAGATGCGCGCTTTGCGCATTCAGGGTGCTGCGGTAGCTGTCCAGCAGGGTCAGGATCTCGATCAGGCCGTGCTGATACGAATAGACCGCCAGCTTGCGGCTGGCGTCGGTCTGCCGCACCGCTTCCTGTAACGCATTTTCCTGTTCACGCAAGCGGTCTTCGGCGGCCAGCGTTTGCTCGACTTCGCGGAAGGCGTTCAACGCGGCATGGCGATAGCCGTTCAGCGCTTCCTCGACGCGCGCCTCCTGCAACTGGATCTCGCCGCGCAGACGGCCGCCGGTAAAAATCGGCTGCAATAGGCCAAGCGCCAGATTCCAGGCCGCCGCGCGCGGATCGACCAGTTCGGTCAGCGCGGCGCTGCTGGCACCGCCGCTCGCGGTCAAGGTGAAGCGGGGCAACAGCGCCTTGCGGGCGCTTTCCAGGCGTTTGTCGGCGGCACGGAGGCGTGCGAAAGCGGCATTCAGATCGGGGCGGCGTTCGATCAACGCGGAAGGAATGCCGCTTGGCGCGGTCGGCGGCAGCGGCGGCAGCGTTTCGGCTTCGGCGAAACGCCCCTCGGGATAACGGCCGAGCAGGACTTCCAGATCGCGGGTCAGGTTTTGCACGCGGGTGCGCTGCACGGCGAGTTGGGCCTCGGCATTCGCCAGATCGGTCAGGGCCAGGCGCAAGTCCAGCGCATGGGTCAGCCCGCGCCGGAAGCGTCCGCGCAGCAGTTCGACCAGGGTGCGGCGGTCGCGCATCGATTGCTCGGCGACCTTGACCTGGGCGCGCGCCTCGGCCAGTTCGATGTAATTCTGCGCGCTGCGCGCCGCCAGCGACAGGCGCGCGGCCTGCCAATCGGCGGCGGCCGCTTCGACGTCCTGCCCCGAGGCCAATTGCGTGGCGCGAATCCGGCCCCAGACATCCAGCTCCCAGGACAGACCGAACAGCGCATCGAAGGCGCCGGTTTCGGTGTCGCCGGCGCCCTGATCGCCGCGCCGATAGCCGGCCAGAAAGGACAGTTGCGGCCAACGTCCCGCCCCATCGATGCGCATCCTGGCGCGCGCCGCATCGATGCGCGCGGCGGCTGCCCGCAAATCGAAATTGCCGGCGAGCGCTGCGCGCACCGTTTGCGTCAACAGCGGATCGGCAAAGGTCTCCAGCCAATGGTCCTGGAGCGGAGCTTGCGGCTGCCGCGCGGCCGACCATTGCGCCGGCAACGGCGGCGGCGCCGCTTGACGCTCGCGTTCGGGCGTCGTCGTGCAGCCCGCCAACAGCAGGCAAAGGAATCCGGCAACGGACGGTTTCAAATCGTGAGGCATGCGTCAGGGACGGGCGACTTCCGTTTCGGATAAAACGACAGGATGGGATGGAAAGGGCGCGTTTTCAGCGGGTTGCAATTCGTGACCTTCACTTACCCGCGCTCAAAACAGCTTTCCGGTTTTTTGCCATAATCGTCCTGCCGGACGCTTTCTACGGCCTGGTTAAGCCGCAACTGACCCTGCAATTCGGCGATCTGCTGATTGGCTTTTTCCATTTGTAGGCGTAAATCGCCGATGATTTCCTGGAGATATTGGAAATGAATCTGAAAATAACGGGCCGACGGAAAGGGTTGCTCGGGCGGCGCCAAATTTTCTGCGGTGGTGCTCGATTTTTTCTTCCTCATAATTTAAATCCGGAAATGCGAAATAGGCCTGACCGATGATCCGTCATAAAGCATCCTGCTCTAACCCACGAGTCCCTGAGGGGTCATTATTGGGTAAGACGTTTGAGGATCAAAAAACCCCACCTCGAAGATAGAAAAAATTGGCACGTCCAATGTCGTCGCCTTCGCACAGCGCTGCCAAGACTTTGCCGGCGAGTTGATGACTTTGATGTGGATGGGTAAGCCTTGACGTTGTTGTATGTGTCATATGACGCATACCCGCCGCGGCATATGACATAGTTCCGGAAATTGATGAACAACTTCAGCGGCGGTTCATCGTGCTGAATTGGTTCGGTCGAAATACGATTTCCCATTGAAATTCAAGACGCGGCAGAATCAAACGAGCCAGTCGAATGCCTTTGGCGATAAAGAACGTAAGCGCTTGCGATGGGTGGGGCTATTCCCGTTAAGTTGTGGCGTGAATATTGCCTTGAATTCGCGCATTGACCTTTCCGGTAATGATTTCACTCACCGTTTCCTTATGCTCGAATGTACCGCGAACGATATTGCCGATTTGATGCAAAAACATCGCGGCGAATTGCTGCGTTTTTTAGCGCGCCGGGTTAGCTGTTCCGAAGCGGCCCAGGATTTATTCCAGGAAACGTTCATCCGTTATGCGGGCTACGGTGGCAAAACCGCGATCGAAAATCCGCGCGCGTTCATTTTCCGTATCGCGGCGAACCTTGCGACCGATTATTTGCGCAGCCGTCTGCGCCGGCCGGAAGTGGCCCGGGAAGAAGACGATATGCCGGCTGAAAGTGAAAGCCAGGAAGTCTCCGCCGAACGCGTTGTCATTTCCGCGCAAGAATTCGAAAGGCTGCTGCATGCATTGGACGAGTTGCCGCCCAAGTGCCGCGACGTCTTCATCCTGCTCAGGATCAAGCACTATAGCTATGCCGAGGTCGAGCGCGAACTCGGTATTTCCCAGACGATGATTTTGAAACATCTGAACCGGGCGCTGACGCATTGCAGGCGGCGCCTCGAAGACGATAACTGATGGCGGCTGCCGCAATTTTAAGCTTTCCTCGGTGATATTTTCGTTTTGACGAGCGTCATAGTAATATCCAGAACGAATTATCGCCGCCGGACTATGAACCCAGACAAAGACACGCCGCAAGAGCAAGCCGATTATTGGCTGACATTGCTGGATTCGCCCCTGGCGGGTCCCGAGCAACACCGGGCATTTCAGCACTGGCTTGCCGAAAGTCCGGCCAACCGGGCGGCCTGGGACGAGGCGCGGGCATTCTGGCAACAGCTCGATACGCTGGATCGCGAGCAAATCGCCGCGCTCGATCGGCGCTTGTCGACCGCCGCTAAGCGGCGTGATCTGACGCCTGCGCCTAAACCCTGCCGGTGGCGATTTTTGAATCCGTGGTCCGTGCCGGCATGCGCCTGTTTACTGCTGCTCGCCTGGATCGGCAGCGCATCCTGGCCGGTCTGGTTTGCCGATTACCGAACCGCGGTCGGCGAGCAGCGTGCGCTGCAATTGAGCGACGGTTCGACCGTCTTGCTGAATACCGGCACCACGCTGTCGGTCGATTTTTCCGCAACGCGGCGCACGCTCACCCTGCATCACGGCGAGGCCTATTTCAAGGTCGCCAAGGATGCCGAACGGCCATTCGAAGTGCAGACCGATGACGGCCGGGTGCGGGCGCTCGGCACCGCGTTCGAAGTCAGGCAACTCGACCGGGACATGACGGTGACCGTTTACGAACATGCGGTGCGGGTTGCGTTCAGCCAGGGGGCTACGATCGAGCGCCTGCGGGAAGGCGAGCAAGTCGAGTTCGATGCGGGCAGGGTGTCGCCGGTCGCCACGGTCAACCTGAAACAAACGCAGGCATGGCGCGATCACCGTCTGGTCTTCCGCGATTTGCCGTTGGCGCAGGTCGTCGCCGAGTTGAACCGCTACCGCCCCGGGAACATCCTGATCGTGAATGAAAAACTCAAACGACACCGGGTGACCGGCGTCTTCGACCCGCGCGAGCCGGACGCGGCGTTGGCGGTGATCGAAAGCACGCTGAATCTGGCTGCCTACCGTTTGCCCGGACGCTTGGTGTTACTCGCGGCGCGCTAATACTGCCGTTGCTTCGAAATATTTTTGCGTGGCCGGTTGTGTCACTGCGGTGCTGAATCGTCTTATAAGGCATCAGCCAAGCAAACGGAGCCTGATCCAATGACTAGCCTTCTTTCCGGATTATCGGCCGTTCCGCGCGCCGGCAAACAGCAACGTCTGGCGCGCTTGAAAGGCCGCCGCAAACTCTGGCTGAAGGCGCATCTTTGGCTCGGACTCGGCGCGGGATTCGTGCTGGCGCTGGCCGGCCTGAGCGGCTCGGTGCTGGTGTTCTGGCAGGAAATCGACGCAGCCTTGAATCCCGGCCTGTTCCGCGTTTCGGCAGGCCAAGCCACGGCGCCCAAAGCGCTCGATCAACTGATCGCGGCCGCGCGCGCGCAGGCGCCGCCCGGCTGGGAGTCCGCCTATACGAATCCGCCGGCGGATGCAGGCGGCAACTATCTGTTCCATTTCTATTATCCCGAGCTGTCGCCGCCGCCCGAACAGGCCGAGTCGCTGACGATCGCGATCGATCCTTATACGGCGGCTTTGGTTGGCAAACAGGTTTTTTACCACGGCTGGAATCCCTTCAAACATTCATTCGTCGGTTTTTTCTTCAAGCTGCATTACGCGCTGTTTCTCGGCAAGACCGGCGCCACGCTGGTCGGCATCATCGCGATGCTGCTGATCGTTTCGGTATTGAGTGGCTTGATCTTGTGGTGGCCGCTGGACGGCAAATGGAAGCGGGTGCTGACGATCAAGCCGCGCGCCGGCAGGGTGCGTTTCAACCATGACCTGCATCAGACCGCCGGTTTTTATTCACTGATTGTGCTGCTGGCGTTGCTGGTTTCGGGCATTTACTTCAACCTCGACGAAGAATTTCGCTGGTTGGTCGAACGGTTTTCGCCGCTGACGCCGGAGGCGGCCGGAACCCCGCTAGCGGCAGGCCAGCCGCGCCCACCCCTGGAGCAGGCGCTGGCTAAGGCGCGGCTGCGCTATCCGGGCGGCACCGCGCAGTATTATTCGTTTCCGAACCGGGCCGGCGGTGCTTTTACGGCTTGCTACAAGGACGTGGCCGACTTGCGCCGCCATGTGATCGACTTCCGCTGCCTGCTGATCGATCAGGCCACCGGCGAGATTCTACAGGTCCGCGACCCCGCCCACGGCAGCGCCGGCGATGTGTTCATGCAATGGCAATGGCCGCTGCATTCCGGGCAGGCCTTCGGCTGGACCGGGCGCATCCTGGTCTTCCTCACCGGCCTCGTGTGTCCGTTGCTGTTTGTGACCGGCGTGATCCGCTGGCTGCAAAAAAGACGGGCAAAGTTGCTGAAGTAGGGCAACGCCTGGCGCCGTTGCCGAGTCAGTCGTTCGGCTACAGACTTGCCTTATCTATAAATTCTTCTCGATAAATTCGCGATTTTCTTATGCCGCCAGCGCACGATCCCTGTTCCAAATAATAAAACGCAAGCTAACCCCGAAAGGCACACCAACACTCGCCCCGCCATCCCGAACGCCCGTCCGGAATGTAGCGGCCATTGCCAATGCGTGAGCACTTCGCCGGCCGTGCCCGCGGTCGGATCGTCCACATCCAGAACCGTGCCGCTGTAGCGGTCAATCACGACGCAACGCCGATGTATCAGGCTGCCGATTTGTTCGACATCGTTCTTGCACACGGTAAAGGTCGATGTCGGTTGCGTGGCTCCGTAGATGAAATGGGTTCGTCCACTGGGATACAAGCGGTCTGCGATCGCCACCGCATCGGCCATCCCCAACGAGGGCATGGATTCAACGGGCGTGGATTGAAACCAGTAGCGATAGGTTGCCGGCGAAAACAGCTCGACTACCGGCACCACGTATTTCGGTTCGGTGATGTAAATGCCGGAAAACAAGACCGGCAACAGCACCACAGCCGAATAAACGCCGGCGGTTTTGTGCAAATCGAACGTCAAGCGCTCGGCGCTGGCCTTGGCTTTGATCATCAACGCCTGCCGCCATTTTCCGGTCAATGGCCACCAGACGATCAGCCCGGTCAGCATCGAGAGGATGGACAATACGCCGATGAGACTGACGATCAATTCGCCGGAGTCGCCCAGAAACAGCGAATAGTGCAGGGAAAAAACAAAGTCGACGAAAGTTTCCGGGAATGTTTCTCCCGACGTCCAGCGCAAGCGTTTGCCGATAAACTTGGCCCTGTATGGATCCACAGTAGTTTCCCAAAACTCGGTGACGCCGCCCGTTATCGGCACCGCATAACGTAGCCTAAAGGCGGCTTTATCGTTGCGCGGATAGACGGCGAAGGTTTGCTGGGCATCGCCCGGCATCGCGGCGCTACTGGCCGCGATGATTGCCGCAAGCGGTCGATACGCCGACGGCTCGGCCGGCGGTTCAATGGTCATAAGCTCCGGCGCCAGCCATTCGTCGATCTCGTCATGAAAGACCAGGATGCTGCCGGTCAGGCCGATTACGGCAAGATAGACCCCGAACAACAGCCCTAGCCAAAGATGGATCTTCAGCCAGCGTTTACGGCGGCGCTTGCGCCGGGCCAAGCGCGTGTTATCGAGCGATGCCAATTGTCGAACAGTGACACTCATCCGGCACCCGCTAGAAGCGATACTCAATACCGCCGTAGACAGTACGGGTCGCGCCAGGATGAAATTGCGCCTGGTCCATGCCCCCCGCGTCGCCCATCGTCCAGAGGGTTGCCGCGTAATGTTGATTGGTCAAGTTGCGGCCGTCGATGAACAGTTTCCAATGTTTGCCGTCATCCCAGCCGATGCGGGCGCCGAGCAAGGCATAAGGTTTTGCGGCCAGCGTATTTTTGTAATCGACCCAGTTGGAACCGACCAGCCGGGCATTGGGGCCGATGTAGAACCCGCTCGGATGCTGATACAGCGCCTCGACAAAGGCCACGTGCTCCGGTATGCCGGGAATGCGGTTGTCGCCCAACACCGGATCGTTGGCGAAGGTGAAATTGTTCCAGGTGTAGTTGCCACGCAGACGGATTTGATCTCCATGGGCGATCGCGTTGATCGGCAGTGAGGTCTCCAAGCCCAGTTCGACCCCGGAATGCAGGGTCGTGCCGTTGGCGTTAGTCGCCGTAAAATCAGTCGGATTAATAGGATTTGCAATGATCAAATATTCGTTGTTCAACCAGGCGTGGTAATAAGCCAGATCCCACTTCAAATAATCCGTTTGCCCGCGCGTGCCGATTTCGACCGTGCTGCCTGTTTGCAAATCCTTGGCGGGAAACAGATCGGCCAGGTTCGCCAATGGCGGCGGTTCAGAGCTGCGGCTGACATTGCCGTAAATCTGCGCCTCACGGGTCGCCTGCCAGGTAAAGCCAAGCTTGGGGTTGGCGCTAAAATAATCCTGATCGGCTTGATTGGCGGGTCTGGCTGCGCTGGGGGCGTAACCGGCGTAGCGTTCATAATTGACATTCCGCCAATTCAGCTGCACACCGGCGATCAAGGTAAACCGGTCGGTCAGACGGAGTTGATCTTCCAAATACCCCTCGACATTCAGCCAACGGTCGCGCTCGGCATTCCTTAACGGGCCTCGCCGACGATCCGGCAACGTCGCATAGTTGTAATCGTTGATGAACTGCCATTGGGTTAGGCCGCCCCATACCACCCTGTTATCCAGGCCCAGCAGCTTGCCGTTGATCTCATGCCGCCAGTTGAAGCCGGTGTCCTGCCACCTATCCTGGTTATAGCCGAAGGTATAGTCATAGGCATAATGTTTGTCCTGGTAATAGGCCCCCACATCGAACTTGTCGCCGCCCTCCAGGAGGATCGAGTGCTTCAGGTCGACGCGGTATAAAGGAAAGCCGCTCGGGAGCGCGAAGCCATTGTCGTTCTGCTTCGGGTTGTCTTCGATTTGTTGCAGGGTCAGCGGCGAAGTCGATAAAAAATTATGGTTCTGAATATCGAAATACAGCCGCGTTTCTTGCCTGTCGTTCCAGCGGTAGCCGACGTTGCCGTGACCGTAGAACTGCTCCTGCTTGTTGTTTTCCCGCGTGGTGTCTGTGCTGAGGTAGGCAAACGAGCCGTAGACGTCAACGCCGTTCTCGAACACCTTACCGAAACTCAGCGTCGGATTGACGAAATCGTAGGTGCCGTATTTCATCCCCAAGCGCACGCCTTCGGCGGTGTAGCCGGTCGGCGTTATCAGGTTGACCGCCCCGCCGAGATTGCTGCCGCCGTACTCCAGCGCGTTGGCGCCCCGATAGACATCGACATGATCGAGCGCGAACAAATTGACCGTTTCGGTATCCGAGGAGCCGTCTGCACTGGTGAACGGCATGCCGTTGCGGAGCATTTTGATGCCACGGATCGGCGAGATGAACGAATTGGCGTCGGAGCCGCGGATCGAAATCCGCGAACCGCCGGTGACGCCTGCTTGCGAATCCGCGGCATAGACGCCCGGCGCGTTGACGAAGACGTCGTTGACCGTCAGCGGCGCGCCTTCATAAATTCTCTCGGCATCGATCACGCTCGTCCCGCCGGGAACCTGACTCAATTTGACGCGTGACTCGTCGATTGACGGCGTGGTCAGGCTGGGGCTCTCACTGCGGCTATCGCCGGTTTGTCCGGTCACGGTCACGGCGGGCAGGGTCGTAGCGGCCTTCGACTCTAATGGGGGCTTTGTCGGCGCGGCCAGTTTTTCCAACGTGACGCTGCCGCTGTCGGTTTCCCTGGGCGCCAATCCGCTGCCGGCCAGCAGTTTATGCAGGGCCTGCTCGGCACTGTAGCGGCCATTCAAGCCAGGGCTGCCCTGGCCGCGCACCAGATCGGCATTGAACAGCACCTTCTTGCCGATGGTTTCGGAAAATTGCAATAAGGCGCTGGATAAGGAGCCGGCCGGAATCGCGAAATCGAACGTGGTCTGGCTGGCGCTGTCGCCCGGCGCGGACGCGGCGGCTTGCGGGGGCATGGCGAATAATAGCCCGGTGCAGAGGGCGGAGACGGTCAAGGCCAAGGCGCGCGCCTTGGTCGGGGCGTCATGATGAGGTGGGACGATGCTGTGACGAAGAAGGGAGGGGGTGTGTGTGGTTTTACGGGCCATTCGTGCTCCAAGGGTTATTTCCATGTCAGTCGGCGCGCCGTTTGCTGAGGGAAAAACGGCGGCTTGGAGTTAATGACGAAACAGCCGGGGTGGAGTATCCATGCCGCAGGCAAAATTTTTTTACTTTTTCTGGCGGGCAAAAGAAAAGGTTTTGCTTCCAAAGATATTTTTTCTCTTGAAATGAGTATCTAATTGGATACAATCTGTGCTATGGATTACACTATTCTGCAAACTGAGACATTTGCGAAATGGCATGCTTCGCTGCGTGATTTGCGCGCTAAAATCGCCATTTCCAGACGCATCGATCGGGCCATGCATGGTCATTTCGGCGATGTAAAACCTGTCGGCGGTCAAGTTTCCGAAATGCGCATCGATGTAGGCGCCGGGTACCGGATTTATTTTGTTTTGTGTTGCGTAACCGGATGGTTTTAGTTCTGCTGGCCGGCGGCGACAAATCCACCCAGGGCGCCGATATTAAGCGGGCAATCAAATTGTCTCAGGAGATTGAAATATGAAAGAAAAATTATTGCCTTTCGATATGGTCGCCATGCTCGATAGCGACGAATCGATCAGTGAATACCTTTCCCAAGTGTTGGCGGATGGCGACAGCGACGAACTAATTCGCGCCTTGGGTTATATCGCCAAAACCAAGGGCATGGCAAAAGTTGCCGATGCGTCCGGACTTGGCCGGGAAAGCCTTTACAAGGCGCTGGCGCCGGGGGCAAAGCCGCGCTTCGATACGGTGCTGAAAGTGGTGCGGGCGTTAGGCATCAAGCTGCATGCGGAGCCGGCTTGATCGATTCATCTGGCCGACAGCAGCGCTAGGCCGCCCGGCAGCTTGTGGACGCTGACCGGCAGACTCTGTTCGATGCTGGCCAGCGCCACGTCGGTGTCGGCGATGCCGAACACGCCGGTGATCGGCAGCTTTTTGATCGCGGCGCCGATGACCAGGATCTTGCCGGGACGGTAGCGGTCCAGTTCGGCGACGACCTCGGCCAGCGGTCTGTCCTGAAACACCATGCGCCGGCGATGCCAGGCGGCGGCGCGTTGCAGGTCGATGCGGTCGGCGGGCTCCAGGCGGTCGCCGTTGAATTGCAGGCGTTCCCCTTCTGAAAGTCTGTCCTTAACCGCGCCGCTGCGGTTGGTGACCTTGACCGCGTGTTCGAACACGGTCACAAAGGCCGCGTCACCCTCGCGTTTGATGTCGAAGGCGGTGCCCAATGCCTGCACCTGGCCAGCTTCGGTTTGCACGATGAACGGCCGGCCGGGGTTGGCCGCAACGGTGAAGAAGGCCTCGCCGCAGTGCAGGGTGACGAGCCGGCGCTCGGGCGAATAATCCACCGACACCGCGCTGGCGGTGTTCAGTAGCAAGGTCGAGCCGTCTTCCAGCGCAATCTGCCGTTGTTGCCCGGTGGCGGAACGGTAATCGGCCAGATAGTTGTCGAGCTGCGGGTAAACCAAGCCGGCCACAAGCAGTAACGAAGCGGCCAAGGCCAGCCCGGTCCGCCAGTAACGCCGTCGGGGCGGAAGCGCCCGTATTTTTGGGGACGGCCCGGCGGCGTCGATGCCAAGATCATCCAGGCTTACGCCGTCCAGACCGTTCCAGAAATCATTCACCGCGCGCCAGGCGGCGGCATTTTCCGCGCTTTGCGTCAGCCAGTTCTCGAAGGCGAGCCGTTGCGCTTTGGTGAGCATATCCGAGCTCAGCTGGGCCTGCCACTCCATGGCTTCGCGTTCGGCAGGGTTTTGTTCAGGTTGGGATAGGGGCATGAAAAGGGATTATAGCTGAATGATCAGATGGTCAATAACTATCCTGATAGCGGCCCGCAAAACCGAGGCGCGACAGCGAAAGCGTATTCGACCCTAAGCCAAGACGTAATAACCCCAGCTAAGTATCCATGCCGCCTTGCCGTGTCGTCTAAATTTTTTTCGAACACGCGCCAATCAACGGCCTTCGGCTTCGAGTTCCCGCATGCGCCGCCGGCAATGCTCCATCGCCTTGACGATGTGTTTCAGCACGGTGTTTTCGGCGATGCCGAGCTCGCTCATGATCCGGGAGTAGGGATAGTGCTTGAATTTATGCAGAATGAACACCTCGCGGCAACGCGGCGGCAGTTCGGAAATGGCGAGACGCAGATGGGCAAGTTGCTGCCGGCTGTACAACTGCCGCTCCAGGTCGGGCGCGGCATCGGCGTGGTCTTGCAATGCTTCTTCGTCGGCATGACGGACCTGCTCGCGCCGCACCTTGCGCTGGTGATCGATGGCCAGATTGCCGACGACCTTGTACATAAATGCCTTGGGATTGTCGATACGCTGAGTGGGTTCGAATTGCGTCAGCCGAAAAAACGCATCCTGCAAAATGTCGGCGGCGACTTCCGGACAATGGACGCGGTTGACCAGAAAGCCGGTCAGTTCGTCGCGGTGTTGTTCGAGCAGTAGAGTGGTAAAGTCTGGCGTGAATTTGAACATGAATGAGACAGGGGCCTGAAAGTGGCTTTTGATCTAAAGGCAATGTTTATGCCAATGATGGTGTAAAATCTCGGGCACTTACTGGCGTTCGGCTGGAAGGGTGTCGTTAAGCGGCGATTGCTTTCCGGATCAATGCGCTGTAGCTGATAGTCGGCATTAACGGTTGGCATTTAAAGCCAAAGAAGGTAAGGAGTGCGTTATTTCACGCAGTAGAGTGCGTCATATGCCACATCCCTTTATTTAAAGGGGGTAGAATCGCTGAGTTTGTCCACTGACGTTTAGTGGTATGGAAATTGCTTAAAACCGCGCATCGGATTGTTCCTCACAGGGCGGTATTTTTTGCATTCTCGCATGACTCTGGATCTTGGTGCTCTATATCAACTTTATCGCAAAGAGCTGGTCAATTATCTGACGCGCATCGTCTATTGCCGGGAAACGGCGCAGGATCTGGTGCAGGAAAGCTACCTGATCCTGAGCCGCGCGGCCGCCGAGCAGGCGATCGAGCAGCCGCGCGGATTTCTCTACCGGACCGCCAACAACCTGGCCTTGGACCATCTCCGCCACCACAAGGTCGTGGCCCGTCACGCCGAACTCGAAAGCCAGGACGACGAACCCGAAACGTCCTCGATCGAACAGGATTTATCCCAGGCGCAATGGCTGGCTCTGCTGCGGCAGGCGATAGACGAACTGCCGCCGCGTTGCCGCGATGCCTTCATCCTGCATAAGGTGCGCGGCCTGAGCTACCGCGAAACCGCCGGCATGCTGGGCATCTCCGAAAGCGCGGTCGAGAAGCACATCATCAAAGGCTTGCAGCATTGCCGCAAGCGTCTCGGCAAGCATTTTTCTCCGCGTGGCTTTTGAGGGCTGAGGCGTTTTCGCGCGCGCACGTCTACACTATGGAAAGACAGATGGACCGTCTTGCTAGGGTGTCGGGCGACTCCCCGGTTTTTTCATCTTCGTTCGCGTTGCGCGCGTGTCGACTTATAATGGCGTTATGAATCCGTATTATTTGAACAGCCCAGATGTCCCCGACGCGGTTGCCGATCAGGCCATCGCCTGGTTTGCCCGCCTGCGTGCCGAGAATGTGAGCGCGAAAGAGCGCGCGCAATTCGACGACTGGCTGCGGGCGATTCCCGCGCATGCGGAAGCCTATCGGCAGCTCGAGCGGTTTTGGGAGCGCCCCGAGTTGGGCAGCGTACTCGCCGAGATGCCGCTGAGCGTTAGCCGCCGCCGGCCGTTGCACCTTCGGCGCCGCGCCGTTTTGGCCTTGGCGGCATCGGTGGCGCTGGCGGCCGTCCTATATCAACCGGCGCTGATCGATTGCTTGCGCGCGGATTATTGCACCGACGTCGGCGAAGTCCGCAGCGTGCAACTGGCCGACGGCAGCCGGGTGACGCTGAATTCCGCATTGGCCATCAATGTGGCCTTCGAGCCGGCGCTGCGCCAGGTGCGCCTCATTAGCGGCGAGGCCTATTTCGAGGTCCGGCGCGATCCGGAGCGCCCGTTTCAGGTCGAGGGGAACTACAGCATGACCCGTGTCGTCGGCACGCGTTTCACCGTGCGCGAGCGCGCGCGAAGCGACGTGGTGACCGTCGTCGGCGGCCTGGTCGAAGTCGGGCAGGGGGATAGGAAGTCGCCTTTATTGAAAGCGAACGAACGGGTCAGCGTCACGGCCGAACAAATCGGCAAGGTCGAGCCGGTTTCGGGCAGTGCCGCCGTCTGGGTCAAGGGCAAGCTGCTGTTCGACAATGCCCCGCTCGAAGAGGTGATAGCCGAGATCGGCCGCTACCGGCGCGGCGCCGTGCTGATTCGGAACGAGGGCCTGAAACAGCTTAGAGTCAGCGGCCGCTTCGATGTGAACGACACCGACAAGGCGCTGCAAGCGCTGGCGGAGACCCTGCCGATCCGCTTGTACCGGCTGACGCCCTGGCTGGTGGTGATCGGATAAGCCGCGAGCAGCGCCCGCACGAAAGCAGAAAAAATTTTCTCATCCCCCTACTGAGGGAAAAATTCTCCCGCCCGTTTACATTGCGAACCCGGACATTTCCGGACACATCTTGTTCGCAATGGAGAATTTAATGGCACACACCCCGTTCCGCCCGCACCCCCGGCTGCTATCCGCGACTCTGCCCTTGGCCGCCGTCACTACCTCGCCCGGGATGATCGCCGAAGAACGCACCCTCGCGTTCGACATTCCGCCGCAAGCGCTCGGCGCGGCCTTGAATGCCTATGCCGACACGGCGAACGTGCAGTTGAGCTATCCCGGCGAACTCGCGGTCGGCCTCAAGTCGCCCGGCGTTTCCGGGCGTTACATGCCCGCAGAGGCCCTGCACAGGCTGCTGGCCGGCACCCCGATCAGCGCTCGGAAGACGCCGAACGGCACGGTCACGCTGGAGAAAACGCAGCCGGGCCATGCGCCGCGTTCGGATGCCGAGACGATGCCGGCGGTCACCGTAACCGGCGCATCCGACTATGATTCGACCGATCCTTATAACCCGGATTATTCTCTGCCGAACGCCTCCACCGCGACCAAGACCGACACGCCGATCATGGAAACGCCGTTTTCGATCCAGGTGGTGCCGAAGCAGATTCTGGAAGACGTGCAGGCGGTCCGTCCAGGCGACGCGCTGAATTATGTCAGCGGTATCTACCAAGGGTCCGCCAATTCGGGCGACTGGCTGGACTGGTCGAGGCGCCGGGGATTTAACAATTTTCCGACCGGCGACTACCGTGATGGCGGCGCCTTTCCCCTGGCCAGTGCCTGGGGCGGCCGGGACTTGGCCAATATCGAGCGGGTCGAAGCCTTGAAAGGACCTGCTTCTCTGCTATTCGGCATGGCTCCGCCGGGCGGCGTGGTCAATTACGTGACCAAAAAGCCGCTGGCAACGCCCTATTATTCCTTGCAGCAACAATTCGGTTCCTACGACTATTACCGCACCACGGTGGATGCCACCGGGCCGATTACCGGCGACAAATCACTGCTTTACCGTTTCAATCTGGCCTATAAGGATGCCAATTCGTTTCGCGATCAGGTCAGCAGTGACCGCGTCTTTGTTGCGCCGGTAGTGACTTGGAACATCAGTTCGCAAACGCAAGTGAATTTCGAGTTGGAATACGACACCGGCCATGTGGTGGTGGATCGCGGCATTCCGGCAGTCGGCAAGCGCATCGCCGATGTGCCGCGCAGCCGCTTTCTGGGCGAGGGTGACCCGCAAAGCGAGTTCGAGCGGGTCCTGGTCGGCATGAATTGGTCTCATGCCTTCAATGACGACTGGACCCTGAGCCATCGATTCACGGCGGTTTATAATGGCGTCGAAACCCGAGCGGCAATACCTACAGGAGTCGGACCAGACGGCAGGACGGTGAATATTTTCTATAATTACGGGTCTCGGCCAGCGGAAGACGATGCGAGCTATTTCAATACGGTCAACCTGACGGGGCATATCGACACGTGGGGCTTGAAACATACCTTGCTCTTAGGCGGTGATCATTTCCGTACGTTTCGCGATGGCATCGAGAGAAACTTTACCTCGATCATCGATCTTTACAACCCTATCTACCTAGGCCCCAACACCATCCAAGACAGGGCTGACAATGCTCCGCTCTCAAGGGGCACGACATTGGAGCAATGGTATGGGCTTTATATGCAAGACCAAATTCAACTGCCCTTTAACCTGCACCTGCTGGCGGGGATGCGTTACGATAATGCCGAAAGTGAATCCACCCGTACCGGCAGACCCGATAGCGCAAATCCCCAATCGGACAACTTATCCCCCCGTGGCGGTCTGGTTTGGCAGCCAATCCCCGAACTTAGCCTGTACGGCAGTTACTCGGAAAATTTCACCGGCATCAATGGCGCCGCTACGACGGGTGGGGCGTTATTAAAGCCCAGCAATGGGAGTTGGGCATGAAGACCGAACTCTTCGACAAACGCTTTCTCGCGACGCTCGCATGGTTTGATCTGACCAAGCAAAATGCCAGAATCCCCGACCCCATCATTCCGGGTGCTTCAGCCGCTGTCGGCGCAGCGAATGTGGCGGGGTTGGAATTGGATGTGAAAGGCGAGATTCTGCCGGGCTGGAGTCTAATCGGCGCTTATGCTTATACGCCCAATGCGGAGACGACGATCGGCAACCCCAGGGAAATCGGCGAACGCTTTCCGGGCGTACCCCGTCATGGCGGCAGTTTGTTTACCACTTACGAATTGCAATCCGGCGCCTTGCGCGGCTTGAAATTCGGCGGCGGCGCCATCCTGCGCAGCTCGCAAACGACCGAAACCACCAACAGGGACGTGGTGCTGCCCGGCTATGCGACGGTAAACCTGCTGACCGGCTATTCCTGGAAAGTCGGCGGCAGCACATTGACCACGCAATTCAACGTCAACAACCTGCTGGACAAGGAATATTTCCCTACCTAGGCATTCAGCCGCAACGGTATCGAAGTCGGCACGCCGAGAACGTTTATGGGATCGGTGCGGATAGAGTATTGATCTCGGCAGGTCGGTGTTTGAAACCCAGGCCTGGACGTTTTAACCCAACTTTGCGGTTTCGATAAAATGTGATGGACGGGTTTGCAAAACCCGTCCAGCCGTGCATTTCCTGCCCGGCAAATTGTAAAGGCTAAATAAACCGCCTAGGTAAAACATTGAACTCTGTCAAATGCCCAGCCCTGTGTGTTATCTGACACGCTTTTGCTGGGATCTGTTGTCCGGTAACACGTTATTGCCTATTCTGGGCAACAAGTTCACCAAGCGAGGAATCGCCGAAGCGATGTCTTCGCTGCAAACCATTTTCCGCTTCCACAATACGATGTGCGGCGCGGTTGGCGAAGGATACCAACCCTACTGCGTCTAACAACAGTACGCCTACGTTCAAACGATCAAGTGTAGACAAACTGGCCGCTCCCGAGAGTTACATGCCGCGTAAGCGCATCATCCCTCTCCCAACCTAAAAAATATCATACGCAATTCTCAACTGATGTTACACCTAAGTATTCATACGTAGGTATTTATACCGATATTATTTAAGTGATTTTTAATTAATAATCTGCGCCGTAGGACTCGTAATACGATTAAGAGTGAAGGGGGTAGTTGCCTTTAGCTCTTACAAATCGCGTTAAGGACAATCGAACAAAGCGATTATTACCGGAATGCACAGTCGATGAGGAAGTACTTTCTGATCATCACAAATGCTTGGCGCTGGATGACGGCGCTGATTAATAACCACAGCTATATAAAAACTTAATATTTTGATAAAAAACAATGAGTTAATGATAAGTAGGCTAGTATTTTCTGCGCTCCCATGTACAGGGATCTTCCACGGTAAGGCAATATCTTGCGAAAAGCATAGCCTTATAGACAGCATTAATATCATTTCATAACGAGAGCAGTGAAACCGGTAATTCACTAGCATCCATTTTTGCTTTTTGCATCACTGATTCAGGTCTGATTCATTCACTCTCTTAAGCGGGTGGGAAGCGGCATTGAGCAGTGGTGTGGAGAGGATAATCCAAACATACATGGTGCGAACTATGACTAAAAAAAGAATATCGTCATTAATTAGCCGTATAGCGCTAAACGCTATCATCAGCTTCTCCTTATTAACACCGGTTTATGCAGGGACTGTTTCATTCCTGTTCTTCGATGAAGCCGGCAACCCACTCAACTATAGCCAAGTTGTCAATCGCATGACCAACGGCCACGGCACGGACATTCTCAGTGAAGGTACCTTTGACGTGGACACCTTGCAAGCATTAACGCTGAATACGAGCTATCAGAACGGTAGTGCAGTCGCCGTGCCCTTCAATGTCACGGGCAAGAAGCAGGCATGGATGGTGCACTGGGACACCTTGAATAACAGGCTACTCGTCGTTTCTGCTTGACAATGGGGGCGCCGGGTTCTCGGCAACGCAGACCGTAGTCTTCAATGAGCGCCTCGCCAGAGACATCCAGCGGCAATTCAACGCCTCATACAATAGCCGGCAGGGCCGACTGGCGCCAGACTGGGATTCCCAGGGCCTCAAGACGAACGCCGAAGCCTGCATGGGCCGGCTGAACCTAGCGACGACCAACAGTGCGAAAGGACGCGTGGGCCAGGAATGCGTTGATTGGTACGCGCGGCAATGGAGGCCATGCTACGCGAAGATGGGAGAGCACAGGCGCGTCAGCTTGGCGATAATGCCGTCTGGGGCGTGAGCATTGGTGAAGCCTCCGCTGCCGGGTATCAGCAAAAAATTGATGATCTTGTCGCCCTGATCCCGAGACCGCAACACCGGTGGGCACGTCTGATCATGGATCAAACATCCAACGCCTATTTCAATTCCGTCGGTGCACTCCTGAATTATGCCTCTCAGCATCAAGTGAAAACCATGGGGCAATTGTTTGACAGTTCGATCCAGAGAAGTCTTTCGCTCAGCACGTTCCAGGCGAGAGTGAACGCGGCTCTTGGCCGAGCAGATTTCAGACAATTCACGGCCTGGGAGGTGGGCAATGAAGTCAACGGCGGGTGGTTGGGAACCGGCATGAATGCGAAGATTGCCTATGCAGCCCAGGCTATCCAAAGCAACGTTTACCACAAGGATAAACCCGTCTGCCTCACCTTCTACTGGTATGGGATGGAAGACACCAAGAAATCGAGCCTATTCAATTGGATCGATACCAATATCATCAAAAGCACTTACAAAAACCAGATCATCGATAATATCGATTGCGTGGCGTTGAGCATTTATACGGATCAGCAACCTCTGGGTTTTTCCTGGGACATGGTGATGAACAAACTGTCTAGCCTGTTCCCAGGAAAACAGGTAATGATAGGCGAACTGGGCTACGTCGACCCTTCGGAGACGCTCTTTTTCGGCGAAGGACCGCTGCGCGATCCCAGTCAGACGATACCGGATCTTGCCCGATGCCTATATTCGCACACGTTATCCCACCGCATTCGCAACGCCATTTAATGGCGCCTACGGCGGCGTCTTCTGGTGGTATTACGACCAGGAAATGGCGGGAAAGCAAGCCCTCTGGCATTCACTTCACGACACGTATTGCGATACCTATCAAGGCACCTGCCCACCGCTTACTGCTAATTAGTCTTACTGCCGGGAGATGGTGAAGTAACAGCGTAGCTCGGGTGGCCTGTTGTCTGGAACCCTGCTTTGCGGTTTCGATAAAATGTGATGGACGGGTTTGCAAAACCCGTCCAGCCGTGCATTTCCCGCTCGCCAAATTGTAAAGGCGAAATAAACGTCATGAATCCGCCTCGGTAAAATAATTGAACTGTGTCAAATGACTCATGTTGTGTGTTATCTGACTCACTTTTGATGGGCAGCATGGCGGCCGCAAGCATCCAAGGCCGCTCTCCAGCTTTTTCCAACCAGGTGCCAGGGGCGCGCAGCGGCCTGGAAATAAACGACAAAACGCGGCTCGCGGGGAGGCAGTCACGCCGTATGATTTATTCATCCGTTAGTTGGTCCGCAAATTGCTTGCGCTTAACCGCGAACGATGTCAGTTTCCTCGCAGTCCCTCATGTCCTTTGCCAAACGACACGCTTTCGATCTGTTATTCCGCCGGCACCGCCAGGAGCTATTGGCGTTCGCGGGCCTGCATTCCAATCATGAAGTCGCCGAAGACCTGGTCCAGGAGGCCTATTTGCGCTTCATCCAGCATGCCGAAAACGGCAGCATCGAGAACCCGCGCGCCTACCTGTACCGGATCACGCATAATTTGAGCGCCGATTATTTTCGCCACGGGCAAATCCGCGCCCGCCATGCCGGCGAGGAGGAAGAAATCGAGTGGGTCGCCGACCCACAGCCGGGGCCCGAGGCTTCAACGGATGCGCAACTGCGCCTCAGGCGCTGCCTGGACGCCTTGAACGGATTGCCCGAGGCGTACCGGCATGTGTTTTTATTGCACCGCTTTGATGGTATGACCTATGCGGAAATCGGCAAGGCCCTGGGTATTCCGACGCGCACGGTCGAACGCTACGCGGCCAAGGCACTCGCACAGTGTTTTGCCGAAGCCGGGGATGCATTGTCACAATAACTGGCGGTTTTTGACGCGCATAACCGTCTCATTGCTGGCGCATTCCAGAGTACAATAGGCCATGTCTTCACCAACACCGAAATGCCCGGCTGGGCTGCATGAAGAAGCCAGCCAATGGGTCACGCTCCTGCATTCCGGCGCCGCCACGGCGACGCAGCGGCGGGACTTTGCCCGCTGGCTGAACGCGAGCGAAAACCACCTGCGGGCCTACCGGGATGTCGAGGCCTTCTGGCAGCGTCTCGGCCCCTTGCGGCAAGACGTAGAGCCCGAGCTGGCGGCCGCGCGCGCTTATCTTCGCCAGGCGCAACGCCGCCGTGTATTCCGTTCCGGCCTGGCGCTGGCCGCCTCGCTCTTGCTGGCGGTCGCCGCGACGCCGCTCGGGCGCATCTGGCTCGACAACGGCGTGTACCGCACCGCCAAGGGCGAGCAGGCGCATATCGTGTTGAGCGACGGTTCCCGGATCGACCTGAATACCGACAGCGAGTTGCGCGTAGCCTATTCCTGGTCCGCGCGGGCCGTCGTGCTGGCGCGTGGCGAGGCCCTGTTCACGGTGCGGCATGACGAGGCGAAGCCGTTTGCGGTGGAGGCCGCGGGCGGCAGGATTCGCGACATCGGGACGCAGTTCAATGTGTACCGCCAGGGCGACCGGGTCGCGGTGACCGTGCTGGAAGGCGAGGTCAGCGTTGACAATGCCGCAAGCTTGAAGGGCCAAGCGCTGCATCCGGGCATGCAGTTGACCTACCGTGCCGACGGCCGCTTCAGCCTGGCCGAAGCGGTCGATACCGCAAGCGCCACGGCCTGGCGCGAAGGCCGCCTGGTCTTCAAGAGCCGGGAACTCGTCGATGTTCTGGAGCAATTGGGGCGTTATCATCAGGTCGACCTGGCGTTGGCCGATGCGCAATTACGGCACCTGAAAGTCAGCGGCAGTTTTCCGACCGGCGATCTCGACTTGGTGCTGAACACGATTGCCGCGAGCCTTCCGATCAAGGTGGTGCCGCGCGATGAGGGGCACATTGCGTTGGAAGCCGGAGGCAGGCTGCAACAGCGCTAGGCAATTTCACCGGTCGCGGCGCGCTTTGCCGTCAACCATGCAGTATCACCAGCCACGGCCCCAGATGCAGGGCGCGCAACGCGAACGATTTCTCCAGCGCCTCCAGCACCTCCATGCCGTCGATCGGAAACACCCCGCTGACGCGCAATTGCCCGATGCCGTCGCCCTTCAACACGATCCTTGCCGGGCTGTAACGATTGAGTTCGGCAATCACGTCCGCCAGGGGCTGATCCCTGAAAATCAGCTTGCCCCGTTTCCAGGCATCGAGTTGATGCAGATTCGCCGACTGGGAGGGGGCCAATTGGCCGTGCCCCTCATAATGCAGTTGCTGGCCTTGTTCCACGCGCCGCGCATCCGCCCCGGCCGCGTCCAGTAAGCTGACCGCCACCGCATGCTCGCTGACGCTGACATCCACCGCGCCGGACGCCTGTTCATACACGTCGAACACCGTTCCCAGCGCGCGCACGGACACGTTGCCGGCTTCGACATCGAACGGACGCCCGGCGTCCTGGGCAACCGTGAACTCGGCCTGGCCCTTCAACAAAACGATCCGCCGGCGGCCTGCGGACCAATCCAGCGCAATCGCGGTATCGGTATTCAGCAGCACCCGGCTGCCGTCGGCCAGCACGACCTGCTTTTGCTCGCCGGCGCGCGTCGAATAATCGCCGAGCAGCCGGTGCGATAGCGAACTCCAGGCCACGGCAACGCTCAACAACAAGGTCGCGGCGACGGCCAGTCCGGGGTTCCATGCCCGGCGCCGGGTGGCGCCGGTCTTGTGAGGGTTGGGGCGGCGTTGCGGCACGGGGGAGGGGGCGTCCTTGAGCGCCTGTGCCGCACTGCCCCACAACGCCTCGGCCTCGGCAAAGGCCCGGCGGTGCGCCGCGTCCTCTCGCAGCCAGCGTTCAAAGGCTTGGCACGCCTCCGCGCTGACCGATCCCGAGCGCATCAGCACCAGCCAGTCGATCGCCACGTCGGCGAGGGCGTCGCCGGTGTTTTCGGATTCAGTAGGCATCAAGAAAGCAATCGATCAAGAGAAAATACCGTAACGATAAACCAATAGCGGGCGGAAATAAACCGTTTTCCCTATTCCCCGACGCAGCGCGCCCGGCAATGTTTCAGGGTGTTGGCGACGCGCTTGGCGACGACCCGTTCGGAGACGCCGAGACACTCGCCGATTTGCGCGTAAGTCAGTCCTTCGATGGCGCTCAGGTAGAAGGCGCTGCGGTGGTCTTCCGGGAGTTCGTCCAACGCGGCGCTGACCCGCTCCAGATCCTGCCAGGCCATGGCCTGGTATTCGGCATCCGGCGTACGGCAGGGAATCGCCTCCACGGCGTCGAATGCGTCAGCCGTTGCCGGCGCGTAGCGCGTCCGTACCGCCTCCTTGCGCACATGATCGACCGCCAAATTGCCGGCAATAAAAAACGCCAGCGCCCGGCGATTTTGCGCCGGCGCGCGCTGCTCGCAAAACAACAGCCGCAAGTAGGTTTCCTGGGCCAAATCTTTTGCGGTGTCGGGGCATTTGAGACGCCGATAGAAAAAGCCGATCAATTCATCCCGGGTTTCCAAAAAGAAATGGCCGATAGTGTCAGCGCTGGCGGTCATGAGAATGCGTGTCGTAAGAAGATTTGTGATGGCGACCACGTCGATAATGACGATGGATATATAAGGCAAAAATTACGCCATCACGAATAATTGCTTCTCTATCAATAGAATAACCAACACCCCAAAAAGGCTGACTACGGCAAATGGCTGAAGGCTGCGTGATTTGACACACTTTTCGCTGGCATGGAGAGAGATTGCCCCGCTTTCATCGGCAAGAGCCGGAAAATTTTTTCGGCAAAAACCTATTCAGGGTGTTCATGATTTTGTTCCTGAAACGTTGTAAGGAGAAGTAACGCTTCAAGAGCGTCGTCACTCTTCACCGATCAGGAGCAAAGCATGAGGAAATCAACCGTCATCAACCGCAAGGCGTCATGTGCGATGACCGCGCTGGCGTTAGCCTTGGCAAACCATGGCAACGCCGTCGCGGAACCCGCGCAAGCGGCCGCCCGCGCTTATTCGATACCGGCCGGAAACTTGGCCGAGGCGTTGACGGAGTTTGCCGATCAAGCCGATTTGAAACTGGTCATCAATGCCGATCTGACGCGCGGCATCAAGGCGCCGGCGCTGCGCGGCGCGGTGACGGCCGATCAGGGGCTGAACAGATTGCTGCAAGGCTCGGGCTTGGGTTACCGGATGGTCGGCAATACGGCGATCATCGAGCCGAGACCGGCTGTAGGGGATACGGAACCGCAATCGGCGGCAACCTTGCCGGCCGTGAAGGTGCAGGCTTCGGCGGACTATGACGCCAACGATCCGTATAACCCCGACTACAACCGGCCCAACGCCACCACCGCCACCAAGACCGACACGCCGATCATGGAAACGCCGTTGTCGATTCAGGTGGTGCCGAAAGCGGTGATCAACGACCAACAGGCGATCCGGGTCGGCGACGCGCTGAAAAACGTCAGCGGCTATTTCGATTCCCGCGGCGAGGAATTCGCTTACGACACCGCGTATCTGCGCGGCTTCGATACCGGCAGCCGGCAATACATCGACGGCTTGCGCGATTTGGCGCAATCGCATTCGCTGGCCGGCATCGAACGGGTCGAAGTGCTGAAAGGGCCTGCGGGCGCTTTATATGGCCGCCTGGAGCCCGGCGGTCTGATCAACTATGTCACCAAACGGCCGTTGGAGACGCCTTATTATTCCTTGCAGCAACAATTCGGCTCGTTCGATCTGTACCGCACCTTGGCCGATGCGAGCGGGCCGCTGACCAAAGACGGCAGTTTGTTGTACCGCGTCAACATGGAATACCTGAGCAGCAATTCGTTCATCGACGTGGTGAACAAGGAGCGCGGCTTCATTGCGCCGTCCCTGACCTGGAAAATTTCGCCGCAAACCCAGCTCGACGTCGATTTCCGTTATCACGACGTGAACGGCCCGACGACGTTCGGCTTGCCGGCCATCGGCAACCGGCCCGCCAACGTGCCGATCAGCCGTTTCCTGGGCGAAAAGAGCGACGATGGTGATTCCAGCCTGCTGTACGGCGGCATGAGCCTGACGCACGCCTTCTCCGACAACTGGAAGCTGAACGCCAAGGTCGGCTACAACTATGAACACGCGTTTTCCGGCGGCACCTTTATCGATGCGTTGGATGAGCAAAGCGGCGACGCCTCGCGCTTTTACAGTTTCTATGACTATTTCGAGGACAGCATTCAAGGCTTGCTCAACCTGACCGGCAAGTTTGACACCTTTGGCTTGCAGCATACGCTGACCGTCGGCGGCGACATCTACCATACGCACGGCCGCACCGCGAAAAGTTATTTTTTGTGCGAAGCGTGCGGCGGCAGCTTCCCGGCGCCGATCAATATCTATCAGCCGATCGCTTACGGGCGGCCGGGCATTGATCTGGCCCATGAAACGGCAGGCGGCGGCAGCAACACCGAAACGTTCTGGTGGGGGCTGTATGTGCAGGATCAAATCAAGATACTGAACGACTGGCATCTGATGTTCGGCACCCGCTACGATCAGGCGACCAACAACAGCAGTTGGGGAAAGCCGACCGACGACGGCGAGTTCAGCCCAAGGGTCGGTTTGTTGTACCGGCCGCTGAATTGGCTCTCGCTGTATGCGAATTATGTTCGAGCGATGAACGCGGCGAACGTCAACCGGGTTTCGCCGGGCACGCAAGTGAAGCCGGAAATGTCGGAAGGCTATGAAGCGGGTTTGAAAGGCGAGTGGTGGGACGGCCGACTGACCGCCAATCTGACCTTTTATGAACTGACCAAGAAAAATATCCGCCAACCGCATTCCGATCCGAAGCTGTCGGCGCAAGGCTTCAGCGTATTCGCCGGCGAGGGCCGCAGCCAGGGCATCGAGTTCGACATCTCCGGCAGGATAACCGATTACTGGAGCCTGATCGGTACTTACTCGCTGACCAACACCGAGTTCACCAAGGATTCGACCGGGATACAGGGCAAGCAATTCGCGAATGTGCCGACCCATGCCGGTAGCCTCTGGTCAAAGTACGACTTCGGCGGTTTCGGCTGGCAAGGACTGTGGACCGGCGCCGGTTTGTATCTGGTCGATCAGCGTCAGGGCAACCGGGCGAACAGTTTTCAACTGCCGGGCTACGCGCGGCTCGATGCGGCGCTGGGTTATTCTTTCCATGCCGGACCGTCGAAGGTCAGCCTGCAATTCAACGTCGACAATTTGCTCGACAAGCGCTACTACTCGGCCTCGACCTGGGAGGCGCGCACCTTTGGCATTCAGCCCGGCGCACCCAGAACCTTTCTCGGTTCGATCCGGGTGGAATTTTGAGTCCCGCCCGCCTGGAGCGCCTGAAAGCGCATCGGCGCCTCTGGCTTAAGGTGCATTTGTACCTTGGCCTGATCGCCGGCGCGGTGCTGGCTGTCGTCGGCCTGACCGGCAGCATCGCGGTGTTTTACTGGGAATTGCAGGAAGTGCTGAATGCCGGGCAGATGCAAATCGAGGCGCCGCCGGAAGGCCGGCGGTGCCTGCATTCTCTGGATGAAATCGTCGCGGCGGCGGATACGATCAAGCCGGAAGGCAGCCGCTTCGACAAGGTGTATTATCCGCGCAATGAGCATCTCGCCTACAAGCTGCTGTTTTACCTGCCGCCGTCCGATGTCTCGAAGCCGGACAAGGAAGGCGATGGCTATTACATCTTCGTCGATCCTTACACCGCCAAGCCAATCGGCAAGCAATTGTGGCATCCTTACCACCGCTATTGGGGTCGGCCCTTCGTCAGCTTCGTGATGCAATTGCACTGGTGTTTGCTGCTCGGTAAGACTGGAGGCACCTTGGTCGGTATTTTAGGCGTGCTGGCGATCATCTCGGTATTGACCGGCCTGATCGTCTGGTGGCCGCTGACCGGCAAATGGCGGCAGGCTTTGACCTTAAAGCGCAATGCCGGAACCGTTCGTCGCAATTATGATGTGCACAAACTCGCCGGCGTCTATTTGGCGGTCGTGTTGCTGACCACCCTGTTTTCCGGCGTGTACTTCAACCTGCCGGAACAGGTCAATTTCCTGGTCAAGCCATTTTCGCCATTATCGAGACCTAATGCGTGGGCGGGTATAGCCGAGCAAAATTTTCACTCCACCGTGCTTCCGGGGCACTCACCGATCAGCCATGCCGAGGCGGAAGCGGCGGTCAACCGCCGCTATCCCGCCGGGCGCTTGTGGATGTTGACAACGCCGAAAGGCGATTTTGGCTCTTACTATGTCTGGAAGCGCGGCGTCGACGAACTGAGTCCGTTTATCGGCTACCGGGATTTCGTGGTCGACCGATACAGCGGCAAACTGTTGAAAGTGTACGAAGCCGGTACCGGCAGCGCCGGCGACGTGTTGCTGGACTGGCAATGGCCGCTGCATTCCGGCCAGGCCTTCGGCTGGCCGGGCCGGGCGCTGGTGTTTCTGGCCGGATTGGCCTGCCCGCTGCTGTATGTGACCGGGGTAATCCGCTGGCTGCAAAAGCGGCGGGCATAGGTTCGACGAAAGCCTAAAAACGGGGGCGGAGAGCCGTGGTCGCGTACGCTTCACCTCGTACGTTGGGGTTCCTGTCGTCAGATCAACCTAACACGATAAGGCGCAATCCATAGGGCGCAATAGGCGATAGCCGTACTTGTGCCCTGTGGGTATTGCGCCGCAGGTTGGCCTTCGATTATCCGGCGCATTACGCTGTCGCTAATGCGTCCTATGGAGGATTGATGATGCCAGACTATCGCCGCTACCGCATCCCCGGCGGAACTTACTTTTTTACGGTCAATTTGCTGGAACGGTCGCCCAACGATTTATTGGCGCGGCATATCGACACCTTTCGGCAACCTCGTGCGTTGGGGTAATTTTGCGTTGGGGTGAGGTACGCCAGTATCAGAATCATGGCCGGATTCACTTTTACCGGTTGGCGGCTATTTTGTCGTTTTTATGATGTGTTGATGGATTAACGGTTGTCGCGTTGGGGTTCCTGTCGTATGCCCTCCCTGCCGTGCTTGTTTGCCCGATGAGCGCCAGTGCCTGCCGGCGCTATGTCATTCGACACATCCACTGCGTCAAATGGCATACTTTTCTGGCGGTCACCCTGGGGCGTACGGCTGTCATTTCCCTGTTTTCATATATGGCATAAATATTGCTAATATATTTACGATAAATTCCCTGCACAAGCCGCAGCCAACAAGCCAATGGCACGCCTCGACCGTGACCGACTACGCATCCATACCCACATTGTCCTTTTGGTCCGAGCCGCTGGCCGAGGATTTGCGGCGTTTTTTTACCGGGCGTTTGAAATGCCGGGAAACGGCGGCCGATTTAACGCACGAGACCTACCTCAGACTGCACCGGCTCAGCCTGGACAAGCCGCCCGACAATGCCCGCGCGATGGCGTTTCATATCGCGGTGCACTTGGCCGTCGACTATCAACGCAAAGCGGCGGTCAGAAACCGCTTCGGCGCGGAAATCGACATGGATACGCAGCACGAAACCCTGGCCGGCAACGATGCCTCGGCCAATCCCGAACGGATTTTGATGTCCCGGCAAAAGCTGGAGCGCTTGCAGCAAGCGCTCGACGAGCTGCCGGCCAATTGCCGAACCGCCTTTATCCTGCACAGTCTCGAAGGTCTCGGCTATGCCGAAATCGCCGCGCGCATGGGCATTTCCAAATCGATGGTCGGCAAGCATCTGGCCAAAGCGATGACGCATTGCGCGGAACGTCTGGATGCCCAATGAACGATACGCATGGCCTCGGTGTCCGAATGGCGGGTCCAAACGGTTTCCTATTCATCAGCCTTGACTAAAACGCCCGCATGCCGCTTTCCGCCAACGACACCCGGAATACCACGCCGAGCCCGCCGGCCATCGGCTGGCTGGTGCGCTTGCGCGCCGACGACATGAGCGATGCGGAAATATGCGCGTTTGCCGATTGGCTGGCCGAAGACGCGGCGCATGCCGAAGCGTTCAACGCCGCCGAGAAATTATTCGACGACATGGCGCTGGCCGCGCGCGGCCAAAGCGTTTGCCGAAACTTGGACCATGCGCCGTCCGCAGATCCGCCGGCTCAACGCCTCGGCCGCCGCAGCCGGCGGTGGTTGACGGCGGCATTGGCGCTGGCGGCCATTTGGCTGTTTGCCGTCAATACTTTACTGCCGGTCCGCTGGCATCCGTTCGATGCGCTGACCAGCGATTACCATACCCAAACCGGCGAACTGCGCGAGTTCGTGCTCAGCGACGGCAGCCGCGTATTATTGAACACCGACTCCGCCGTTTCGGTGGATTTCAACGATGCCGAACGCCGCATCGTCCTGCGCCGCGGCCAAGCGCGCTTCAGCGTCGCCAAGAACGCACGTCGGCCGTTCGTGGCGGACGCGAACGGCTTGACGGTGCGCGCGCTCGGCACCGTGTTCGAGGTTTATCGCCGCGACAGCGGCGAAGTGACCGTCACGGTGCAGGAACACGCGGTCGCCGCCGGCCTTTATCCCGAGGCGAGCAGCGCCGAAGTTGAAATCGGCGCGGGGCAACAACTGCATTACCGTCCGGGCCAGCCGCTCGCCAAGCCCGAAGCGGCCCGTCTCGAACAAACGACGGCTTGGCAACGCCGTCGTTTGGTGATCAACGATCAGCCCTTGTCCACATTGATCGACGAACTGAGCCGCTACCGCAACGGACGCATTTTACTGAGCGACGACCGGCTGAAAAAGCTGCGCATCACCGGCATGTTTGCCCTGGACGACCCGGACGCAGTGCTGCAATCGGTCGGCAATGCCTTGGCATTGAAGCAGACGCGCATCGGGCCGTGGTGGGTGCTGCTGCATCGCTAAGGATTATCAAAAATAACTTCCGTTCCTCGTTCCCACGCTCTGCGTGGGAATGCAGCCTGAACCGCTTTGCGGTTCGGGACGCTGAGCGTCCTTGGTCCGATTCCCACGTAGAGCGTGGGAATCATAAGTGGAAGTTATTTTTGATGAAATCCTAAGCGCCGCACCGCCTGCCGCCCGCCGTCGATGCTCATCGCCGCCAGGCAAGGGCGTAAGCGCTTGAAAAACCAATGCAAACCCTTATCCAACATGCCGCGGCATCAAAAAATCGCGCCGGGAAGGGTGATTTTTACGTGCTCGCACGGGTTATCGGGGTGAAGACACTCATCACTTGGAGAACCCATGCAGCAAACTTTCGACGACAAGCCCCGCCACCCTCGCCGCGGCTTCATAGGCAGGCGCGCGGCAATCGCGCTGCTCGGCGCGGTATTGACCGTTCAGCCCGCCTTGGCGGACGACAGCGTTCACGACTTTCGGATTCCGGCGCAGTCGCTGAACAATGCGTTGATGGCCTTCGCCGCCGATTCCGGCCTGGAGGTCATTTTCAATGCCGACGACGTGCGCGGTCTCAAAGCCGCCGCGTTGACCGGCAACATGACGCCCACCCAAGCGCTCGGCCGCTTGCTGCAAGGCAGCGGCTTTACCTACCGTTTCGTCAATGCACATACGGTGACGCTGCAAAAGCAAGCGGAAACGGCGCCGCAATCGGCGGCGACCTTGCCGCCGATGACGGTGCATGGCGATATGCCCGCCAGTTTCACTGCGGGAACGAAAGCACAATCACGACAGCGGCTCATTGCCGTTCCGGGCGGTACGACGCTGCTGGATGGAGAACGCATCAAGGAAGTCGTAACCTATGATGTCTCGGATACGCTGTCGTATACCCCGGGGCTTTATGTCAGCACAGGCACAGGCGGTTTTGTTGGCGGCGGGTCGAGAATTTCCATGCGCGGTTCGGATGTCAATTCCTCTATCAGCCCGATACTGGGGATTAAGCTGCTGCGGGACGGCATGCCGATTACCACGGCCAACGGCGCTACCGACACCGAATCGATCAATCTATACGCAATTGACCGGATTGAAATCTATCGAGGCGCCAACGCCATGCAGTACGGAGCGGCTCAACTCGGCGGCGCCATCAATATGATCTCGCCGACCGGATATACCGCCGGCGGTGTGCGCCTCGGCATGACGGCCGGCAGTTATGGTTTCATCAATCCGTCGCTCAGCGCCGGCAAAGTGTTGGGCAACGGCTTTGATGCCTATGGTTCGTTTGCGTATGCGCAAACCGATAATTTCCGCCGCGGCGCCGACGAGCAGCATATCTATGGCTACGGCAATATCGGCTACCGCTGGAATGACGCCAACGAAACGCGTTTTCATATCGATATTCAGAATCACGACTATAGAGCGCCTTCTGTACTCACCAAAAAACAGCTCGAAGACGATCCCAGACAGAACAGCAGAACGTCCGATCCCCAATCCGGTTTTCCCGCCTACCGTTATGCCTTGCAGCATACCGCCCGTCTGGATGGCGGCGGGAGGTTGGATGGCGGCGTGTATTACTATCAGAAGGACTTCTGCTTTCCTTGCGACGATTATCACCACAGTCATGACGAATGGAAGGAGGTGGGTTTTAATTTGCGCCATGAATTTCAATATCGACTGTTCGGCCTGAATAACCATTTTAACTATGGCGGCCTTTGGCAGCGCATGTGGATTGATGACGTCAAGACCAGCCGTCAGGAAAACGAAGATTATTTCAATCAGGAACTGTTCGCCGAAAACAAGATGTCGCTAAACGACCGGTTGACCTTTGTGCTGGGTTTGCAATCGGTCTTCAGAAACAATGAAAATCATCGCGCCTTCGGCCCGTTAAAATTCGGCAATGTCGATTATACCGGGACCGGCGGCCGCGCCAGTAAAGACACCTATGGCTTCAACCCCAAAGGCGGCCTGATCTGGGAGCCGGTCAAAGATATTCAGTTGTTCGGCAATGTCAGCCGCAGTTGGGAACAGCCGAGAATACGTCAGTTGCAAAATTTTGCCCAAAATCCGCCGCTCAAGGAGCAGACCGCGACGACGCTGGAAATCGGTACGCGGGGGCAAATGAAATATCTGAGTTGGGATATGTCGTTCTACCATGCCTGGGTGGATGATGAGATTCTGGTGGTCGAATCGCCGCCGTTATCGCAGAACTTTATGACCGCCAATGCTGATAAAACCTTGCATACCGGTATCGAGTTGGGACTCGAGTCGGACGTGCCGCTGGGTTTAATCGGGCAAGACACGCTACGCTTGCGCGGAAGTTATACCTGGAGTCGCTTGCGCTTCGATCAGGATAGATCGTTCGGCAATAAACAACTGCCCGGCGTCCCCGAACATTTCGGTAGATTGGAACTGCTGTACCAGCATCCGTCCGGTTTCTCGATCGGGCCTAACGTGTTGGCATCGAGTTCAAACTGGGTAGACTTCGCCAAGACGCTGAAAGCCGATTCCTACGCCTTGTTGGGCCTGCGGGCGGCTTATGACGCCGAACACTACCGTCTGTTCGTCGAAGGCCGCAATCTAACGAACGAACATTATGCGTCCTCGGTAGCGGTGATGGCGAACGCGGGCGGCTTCGATCAGGCGCAATTCAATCCGGGACCGGTGGCGTCGGTGTTTGGCGGCATGGAGCTGCGGTGGTAGCCGAGGCATTATCGAAAAACAGGGACGTAGCCCAGCCCAGCAGGGTGGGCAGCGCTTTTCTGCCCACCGTTTCATCGGCAAATGGTGGGCAAACGATAAAGCTGTTTGCCCACCCTACCAGGGCTAAAAATTTTATTGCCGAGGCGTGGCGGTCTCGGCTAGGCAAAGCAGTCTTACTGGATAAATCACCCGACATTCCAGGAGAACTGATGCGTACACCCCCCTTATTTGTAACGGCACTATCGCTCACGATCGTTGCCAACACGGCAAGCGCTGAAGATCGAACCTATTCGATCAACATCCCGGCGCAGGCTTTGGCCTCGGCGCTGGATGCGTTAGGCCGGCAGACCGGTCTGCAACCTTTTTATGCCGACGGCGTGTTGGCGGGCAAGCGCGGTGCGGCGTTTAAGGGCAACTACGGCAAGCGCGAGGCGCTGGACAAGGTGCTGTCCGGAAGCGGGCTGATGTATACGTTTACCGGGGACAATACGGTCGCGATCAAAGGCCAGGACCAGGGGGCGGCAGAGACCCTGGCGCCGGTCACCGTGGCCGGCCATGCCGATTATGATGCGGTCGATCCCTACAGCAAGGATTACGCGGTGGTGAACGCTTCGACCGCGACCAAAACCGATACCCCGATCATGGAAACGCCGATGTCGATCCAGGTGGTGCCGAGGGCGGTGATGGACGACCAGCAGGCGACGCGGATCGAGGATGTCGCGAAGAACGTCAGCGGTGTGCAGAGCAGTTTCAACTACGGCGACGAAGGCTACGATTTTTTCATTCGCGGCTTCAATACCAGTTTCAACGTGTTCCGGAACGGTTTTCGTGCCGGTGACATATCAGGCGCACCCGGCACATCCAATCTGGAACGGATCGAGTTTCTGAAGGGGCCGGCTTCGGTGCTGTACGGGCGTGTCGAGCCGGGCGGACTGATCAATCTGGTCACCAAGAAGCCCCTGTTCTCGCCTTATTACTCGCTTCAGCAGCAGTTCGGTTCCTACGATTTTTATCGCACCACGGTCGATGCGACCGGGCCAATCGGCAAGGACGACTCGCTGGCTTATCGTTTCAATTTCGAATATCTCGATAAAAATTCGTTTCGCGAAGGGGTTTCGACCGACCGGGTCTTTGCCGCGCCGAGCCTGACCTGGCGGCCTACTGATGCGACCGAGATCAACCTGATGCTGGAATATGCGCACGTCAATGGCGGCGAAGACCAAGGCATACCGGCGATCGGCAATCGGCCGGCGCCGATTCCGATCAGCCGTTCGATGGTCGGCAACAATAACTACCAAACCGCGGACAACATTCAAATCTATTTGACCGGAACGCATCAGCTGAACAAGGACTGGAAGGTGCGCGGGGGCTTTTCCGGCTATTGGAACGACTACAATCTGAATTATTTATATCATGGCAATTTGCAGGCGGATAACCGCCACCTGAATCTGATTCCGATACCGCTCGACAACCACGAACAGCGCTATGGCCTGTACATGGACACGACCGGGCATTTCGAGGCGCTGGGCGCCGCGCACGAGGTATTGATCGGCGCGGATTACTACCTGAAGGATAGGGAATTGCCGCTCTGGTTCGGCGATACCATCGCTCAGGACATCTTCAACCCGATGCCGATCCGTTACGATTATGCCGCGCTGAGGGCGACCAACCCCGCCACCGCGCTTGCCGGCGAGGAATGGGCGGGCATTTATTTTCAGGATCAGATCACGCTGTGGGAGAAACTCCACATCCTGGCCGGTGGACGTTACGACTGGGCCAATACAAGTTCTGCCTTTTCCGGCATCTCCAAGGCGGACGCCGAAGCCAGGCTCGACGACCGCACCGACGAAAAATTCAATCCCCGCTTCGGCCTGTTGTATCAGCCCTGGTCGTGGCTGTCGATCTACGGCAACTATGTCGAATCCCTGGGCGCGAACAACGGCAGGAATTCAGCCGGCTCGTCCTTGCCGCCGCAGTTGGGCAGCCAATATGAAGCGGGCCTCAAAACCGAGCTTTTCGAGGGCCGCCTTAACGCCCCACGCTGGCCTATTACTACCTGGCCAAGGAAAACCTTCCGGCCGCGAATCTCAACACGCCCGATCCTTTCGACTCGCTGGCGATAGGCAAGGCCCGCAGCCAGGGCGTCGAACTCGATGTGAAAGGCCGGCTGACGGAGCAGTTGAGTCTGATCGGGACGTATTCGTACATCGACGCCAGGATCACGAATGACCCGCAACAGGACGCGAACGGCAATCCGACGCCCGGAAACCAGGGTCACAGACTTCCCGGCGCCCCCGAGCATTCGGGCAGTCTATGGGCCAAATATGAAGTGCTGCCGAGTCGGTTCGACTTCGGTACAGGTGTCTTCGCGGCAGGGCAGCGTCAGGGCGATTATGCCAATACCTTTCAATTGCCGGGCTATGTCCGGCTCGATGCGTATGCCGCCTATCATTGGAAAATCGGCCGCAGCAAGATCACCACGCAGGTCAATGTGAACAATCTCCTGGACAAGCGCTATTATCTGTCCGCCAATCAGTTTGACGGCAATCCGCGCGCGGCGATCGCGCCCGCCGAGCCGCTGATGGTGATGGGGTCGATACGCGTGCAGTATTAACCAGGGATGGGTTGGATAACCTCCCATATAAAAAATTTCTGAAACCGTGGCGGGTTTCCCCGGGGTGAGCCGTCTTATCCGAGACTATCAGAAAACTGGAGGAATCATGCCTTTATCACCCCGCGCCGGCCTGAGCCTGTGGCTCGGCCTGACCGCAACCGTCGCACTCGCACAGGACGATACGCTCAGCTTCACGATCCCCGCGCAGCCTTTGGCCAGCGCGCTCGATGCCTTCTCGAAGCAGAGCGGCATGCATTTGTTTTATGCCGACGGTATTTTGCAAGGTAAGCGTAGCGCGGCGCTGCAAGGTGCTTATCGGTCCCGCGACGTGCTGGGCAAGTTGCTGGCGGGAAGCGGCATCGTTTACACCTTTACCGCCGGCAACACGGCCGCCTTGAAAACGGCGGCGCAAGGCACGGCGGGGGCGAGCGAGACCTTGCCACCGGTGACCGTGCAAGGCGAAACCGCCTTCGATGCGGCCGACCCTTACAATACCTCCTACACGGTCGCCCAGTCCAGCACGGCCTTGAAGACCGACACCCCGCTCATCGAGACGCCGGCATCGATCCAGGTGGTGCCCAGAACGGTGATGAACGACCAGAAATCGGTGCGTATCAAGGACGCGCTCGAAAACGTCAGCGGCGTGCGCGCCCAGCCGACCTTGGGCATGGGTACCGGCTTCATCGTCCGGGGCTTTCGGCAGGACCAGGTGTTCCGCAACGGCTTGTTGACGACCCAATCCAATGGCTTCAACAGCGAATTCGACACCGCCAACCTGGAGAGCGTCGAGGTGCTGAAGGGGCCGGCGGCGATGCTGTACGGCCGCGGGGAACCGGGCGGCCTGATCAACGTGACCACGAAAAAACCGCTGGACCTGCCGTATTATTCGCTGGAGCAGCAATTCGGCTCCTACGATTATTACCGCACGCAATGGGATGCGACGGGACCGGTCAACGACGACAAGACCCTGCTGTACCGCTTTACCGGCTCTTATCAGAACAACGAGTCGTTCCGCGACCTGATCTTTACCGACCGGGTGATGGTGTCGCCGAGTCTGACCTGGAAAATCAGCGACAGGACCGACGTGTCGCTGAATGTCGAGGGCGTCGAACAAGACTTTCAGGCCGATTTCGGCATTCCGGCCATCGGTAAAAGGCCGGCGCCGATTCCGATCCACAATGCGTTCGGCGATCCCAACGATCCGGTCGATCATTTATCGAAGGTGCATCTCGGCACCGAATTCAATCACCGCTTCAACGACGACTGGGCCATCCACAACCGCTTTCTGATGAGCCGCGAAAACATCGCGGAGGTCTTCATCAATCCATCGCCCGCGTTCGGCAATGCTCTGCGGCCCGACAACCGGACCCTGGATCGGAACATTTTCTCGCAGGAAAACGACGTCGAAGCCTATGCGACCAATCTCGATTTGACCGGCAAGTTTCAACTGTGGGGAACCCGGCATGAAGTCTTGGCGGGCTTCGACTTCACCCAGTCGCATACAACCTATCATACCCAGGGCGACTGGCTAAATCCGAACCCAGACCTGGCCATCGACATTTATAACCCGGCCGCCAGCTACGGCATCGATCCGGGCCTATTCGACAGAACCCTGGCGACTTATGTGCGGCCGGGCAGAAATTACTCGCGTTTCGTCACACAATGGTATGGCGCTTATTTCCAGGATCACATTACCCTGTGGGATAAGCTGCATATTTTCGGCGGCGGCCGCTACGACTGGACGCAAGTGGGCAGAGGGCGTGGCGGCAGCTTTGATGAAGCCGACAACGCTCTGGAAGGCTCGTCTCCTTCGATCAAACGAAAAGACAAAGGTTTTAGCCCGCGAGTCGGCATTCTGTATCAACCGTGGCGCTGGCTGAGCATATACGGCAACTGGACAACCTCGTTCGGCGCCAACAACGGCGTGTCGGCGACCGGGCAAACGTTCGATCCCGAAATCGGTGAGCAATTCGAAGCGGGCGTCAAAACGCAGTTGTTCGATGATCGACTGCTGGCAACGGTGGCTTATTACCATTTAACCAAGAGCAACATTTTAACTTCGGTGCCGGGCGATCCGACTGTCAGTGCGGCGATCGGCGAAGCGCGCAGCCAGGGCATCGAGCTGGACGTGACCGGGCAGCTTACCGATCAATTCAGCGTGATCGGCAGTTACGCCTACACCGACGCCCGCATCACCAAAAACAACGACGGCGGCGAGGGCTCGCGTCTGCCCAACGTACCGGAGCACGCCGGCAGCCTGTGGCTCAAATACGATTTCAATGGCCATCAGGCCTTGGACGGCTTCAGCGTCGGGCTCGGAGGGGTCGCGGCAGGCCAGCGTGAAGGCAATTTCTTCTACTACGGCGACCCGTTCCAGTTGCCGGGTTATGTGCGCATGGACGCCTTCGCTGCCTACAAGTGGAACGTCAAAAAAACGCCGATTACCGCGCAGATCAACATCCGCAACCTCTTGGACAAGACCTATTACGAGTCGACCGATCCCGATTCGAACGTGTCGCCGCGCAACGGCATTTATCCGGGCGCGCCGTTGATGGCGATCGGCTCGATCAAGATAGAGTTTTAATGACCCAGGAAACGACGCATGTTTTATTCGCAGTTGACGACGCCCCGCACGGGACGTCTGGCACGCCTGAAAGCGCGCCGCAAAGTCTGGCTGGATGTGCATTTATGGCTCGGGCTGGCCTTGGGGTTGTTTTTGTCGGTCTTCGGCATCACCGGCAGCATCCTGGTGTTTCATGCCGAAATCAACGAATGGCTGAATCCAAAACTGCTGACGGTCGCCGTTCCCGAAACGAGCCGGGACTACAAACCGCTGGCGGAGCTCTTTCAGGCCGGCAAGGACGCGATGCCGAAACAGGCCGTGCATACCTTCGCAGACTACCCGCGCAATGCCGAGGCGGCGCTGAAGATGCATTTCACGCAGCCTGCGGCCGATGGCGCCGGGGAAAGCTGGGAGGTTTATGTCAATCCGTACACGGCCCAAGTCACCGGCAAACGCTTGATGAGTTCGTCCACAAGTTTCTTGCCGCAAACCTTCATCGGTTTCGTGTTCGAACTGCACTACGCGCTGCTCATGGGCGAGGAGATCGGCTACAAGGTCGTTGGCCTGATGGGGGCGCTGCTAATCATTTCGGTATTGACCGGTCTGGTCGTCTGGTGGCCGTTGACCGGCCAATGGCGCAAGGCATTGACGGTCAAATGGCGGGCGAGCGCCGAGCGCTTGAACTTCGATCTGCACAAGGCCGCCGGCTTTTACACCGCCGTTGTGCTGATTCCGGTGTTGTTTTCCGGCGTGTACATGGACGTGCCGGAGAATGTGGTGCCGGTGCTGGAACTGTTCTCGCCGGTGACCTACCGCTACTGGTTCGAGTCGACGCCGCAAAAGGGCAGGGCGGCCCTTTCGATGGCCGAGGCGGTCGCGATCGCAGGCCGTCGCTATCCGACCGGACGCCCGGACTCGATTTATGGCATTTCCTCGCCGACCAGCACCTATACCGTCTGCAAGGACGGCGTAGCGGAGGCAGGCAGCCTGCTTCATCGGCGCTGCGTGGTCATCGATCAATATTCCGGCGCGATACTCGACGTGGACGATCCGTCCGACCGATCGGCGACGGCCGGCGAGGTCTTCACGCATTGGCAATGGCCTCTGCATTCGGGCCAGGCCTTCGGTTGGAGCGGGCGCATGCTGGTGTTTGTGAGCGGGCTCGCCTGTCCGCTGCTGTTTGTGACCGGACTGATCCGCTGGCTGCAGAAACGCCGCGCCAAACAGCAAAGGCCGAGATAAGCGGAGACTGAAACCGACAGCTTCCTAAACCAACATAAGGACATGACGCTCGGAAGGAAATTTTTTCAGACCCGGGTTATAAAACCGCAGCGCGTTATCGTCTTTACGGATAACCCCGGCGCTTTCGCTGAAGGGTTGCGTCTTTTCCAACAAGGAGTCTTGATGAATCAATCCTTTCGTACCGTTACCCCTCTGTGCCTAACGCTAACCGCGCTATTGACCGCGCCGCCATTGGCGGCTGCAGAGGCCCCAAAGCGCTTCGACATCGGCGCGCAGCCGTTGGCCGATGCCTTGCTGCAGTTTTCCGAAGCGAGCGGCGTCAAGGTGTTTTTCAGCGCCGATCTCGCGAAAAATAGCCGGACCGCCGGCATCCGAGGCGACTACCCTCCTGCGGCTGCCCTGCAGAAATTGTTGGCGCAGAGTGATCTGCAATACCGCTATACCGGGGCCGATGCGGTCACGATAGAGCCCAGGCCGGCCGGGGCGCAGCAGGTCGCCGACAGCGGCGGCACGGCGACCCTGCCGGCGATGCAGGTGACCGCGAAGGCGGGCTATGATGCGGCCGATCCTTACAATAAAGAGTATGCGGTGCCCGATACGGCGACCGCCACCCGCACCGACACGCCGATCATCGAAACGCCGGCGTCGATTCAGGTGGTGCCGCAATCGGTGCTGAAAGACCAGCAGGCGATCTCGCTGGCCGATGGTTTGAAGAACGTCAGCGGCGTGCAAGTGAGCACTTCGCCGACCTACGACAATTTCGTCGTGCGCGGTTTCGACGTCCATAGCGGCATTTACCGCAACGGCATCCGCGAAAGTTCGTGGACCGCCGAAACCGCCAACGTCGAACGGCTGGAGGTGCTGAAAGGTCCGGCCGCGATCCTCTACGGCCGCATCGAGCCCGGCGGCATGATCAGCCGGACCACCAAGAAGCCGCTCGCCACGCCGTACTATTCCTTGCAGCAACAATTCGGCTCGTTCGACATGTACCGCACCACCGCCGACGCGACGGGTCCCTTGACCAAGGACGGCGCGCTGGCCTACCGCTTCAATCTGGCCTATCAAAACAACAAGTCGTACCGCGACCTGTTGATGCGCGACCGTATTTTCATCGCCCCGCAATTGAGCTGGAAACCGACCGACCGAACGCAATTCGGCATCGGCATGGAATATCAACGCGACGAATTTACCTGGGACGAGGGCTTTCCGGTCAAGGACGGCGCCAACCGCCCGGTCGATCTGCCGATCAACCGCGCGTTGAGCGATCCGCAGTCCAAATCCGACCAGGAACGCGAGGTCGTCGATTTCAACTGGTCGCATGCGTTCAACGACGACTGGAAGATCAGCCAGCAATTTTCGGCGTTTTTGGGCGGCAGAAACCAGCTCGATTTGTTCCCTTACGGCTTTCATCCCGATCAACGCTTCGTCGACCGCTATCTCTGGCGGACCAACGTATTTGACGACAATACCTATTCGTTCAACACCAATCTGATAGGCCATCTGGATACCTGGGGCGTCAAGCACACCTTGCTGGTTGGTCACGACTTTTTTCAACATGATACCAAATCGGTTTGGGGTTGTTGCTCCCAGCTCGATAGCATCAACATTGATAATCCGCAGCCTTATCCAGGCAAGTTTCCGACCGACCCCAATAATTACAGTTTGAACACCGAAGAATGGAACGGCGTGTATTTTCAGGACCAGATGGTGTTTTGGGACAAACTGCATATCCTGGGCGGCGGCCGCTACGACTGGGCCAGCCTAAGTTCGGGCGGCTCCGACCAATCGTTCGACGCAGCGGGAAACAAATTGCGCAACAACGGGCGGGATCAAGAAAAATTCAGCCCGCGCGTCGGCGTGCTGTACAAAGCCTTGCCGTGGCTGTCGGTGTATGCCAACTTCACCGAGTCGTTGGGCAGCAACAATGGCGGCAAAGGCATCGACGGCCGGCCGATCAAGCCGCAGGAAGCCACGCAGTACGAAGGCGGTTTCAAGGGCGAATTTTTTGACGGCCGTTTGAACTCCACGCTGGCGTTCTTTTCGGTCACCAAAACCAACGTCGCGGTCAAACCTTCTGCCTTCGTGCAGTACGTGATACCGATCGGCAAGGCGCGCAGCACCGGTATCGAATGGGACGTGGCCGGCAACCTGACCGACAACTGGAGCGTCATCGCAAACTATGCCTTCACCAATACCGAAGTGATCGAAGACACGGCCCTGGATTTAAAAGGCAAGCGCTTTCCGAACGCGCCGAAACATTCCGCGAATCTGTGGACCAAGTATGAATTCAACGATAACCCTCTGTTGAGGGGGCTGGGTTTGGGAACGGGCATGCGCGTGGTCAGCCAGCGCCAGGGCGATCCGCAGAACAGTTTTCAATTGCCGGGTTATTTCACCTGGGATGCGTTGGCCGCCTATACCTTCAAAGTCGGCGCAACGCGCATGACGGCGCAGTTCAATGCCTATAACCTGCTGGACAAGCGTTATTTTTCGGGAGCGGATACCTTCGATGCCAGCCAACGCTTCTACGGCAATATTCCCGGCGCGCCACGCAGCTTTATGGGATCGATACGGATTGAGTATTAAATCGCAACCATTGCCGGGCCGGCTGGAGTTTGAGCCCAGCCCTAAACGCTTCAGTGCTGCGTGACGGCCCGATAAAACGGTGGGGACGGGTTGCATAACCCGTCCCGCCTGTTGAATGCCGCCAGCTGACTCAATGACTAAAATTCCAGCCGGATCGAGCCCATCACGGTGCGCGGGGCGCCGGGGTAATTGCCCTGGACAGTGCTGTTGGTCGCGCTATCGAAATAGTCTTTATTCAACAGGTTGTCGATGTTCAGCTGGGTGGTGACTTTGCTTTTGCCCACATCGACGGTATAGCTGGCCAACAAATTGACGGTCGCATAGCCGGGCAGCTGGAATGAATTCGCGTTGTCACCCTGGCGTTGGTCGCGAAGCAGAACGCCGCCGCCGAATTTGAATCCGCGTAAATCGCCCCCCAGGAATTCGTAGGTGCTCCATAGGCTGGCAATATTACGCGGGACGTTGAACAAGCGCTTGCCTTGGTTGCCGGTGCCGGTTCCGACCACGTTGAAATTTGCATCGTAGATGACGGACGTGTCCTTGGTGATTTTTGAGTCGATATAGGAGTAGGTGCCGATCAGCTTCCAGCCCGGCAACAACTCGCCGGCCACATCCAGTTCCACCCCTTGATTGCGGACCTCGCCGATGGCGTTTTGAAAACCGCTGGCGGCCTTGATGGGGTCGGGATCGGTGACGGCGATATTTTGTTTGGTGATGTCGAACCAGGCGAGCGTGGCGGTCAGGCGTTTGTCCAGCAGCTCGGTCTTGATCCCTCCCTCCCACTGTTTGGCCGTGGTCGGTGGCAATGCCGCGCCATTGGAGTTAAAGCCGTTGGACAGGCCGAAATTCTCCACGTAATTGCCATAGAGGCTCACTTCGGGTATCGGTTGATACAAGAGGCCAAAGCGTGGTTTTACCGATTCCTGTTGCAGCAGATTATGGGATGATTGGACGAACGGACTGCCGAAATTAAAGTGCAGGTCGCTGGCGCTGCTGTATCTGATCGTGTCATAGCGGAAGCCCGCCAAAAGGTGCACATGATAAGGCAGCTCTATCTGATCCTGGGTATAGAACCCGCCCCATTCTTCCGTAAAACCCGAGGGTCCGAACAGGTTTGGATGGTCGAGCACACTCGGGTCCACGCCGGTATGGACCGGGTTGTAAGCATCTATGGGCTGGCTGAAAGTCCATGCAAAGTCGGTCTGATGCACCTGGTGATAAAAGTCGCCGCCGAGCAAGACATTGTGCTTTACGCCCCAGGTGTCGAATTTGCCGATAAGGTCCACGGTCGTGTAATAGTTCTCTGCATGACTTTTGTTGGCATAGGTCAGGCGGTTCACCTGACAGCTGACGCCGACCGTACAGGGGCCGAGGAAGCCGCTATAGACCGAGGGCAGGGTATCGGCTTTTGGCAGCAGGACCGCATCGAAACGGTGGCGCAGCGTCCAGTTGTCATTAAACGCATGCGACCAGTCAAAGCCCACATTGAAGGTTTCACTTTCATTCGCGGAGCCCGGCTCGCCCAGATTGCGTCCATGCGGCAAGTTGAGGGGGCGGTTGCCGGCCACCGGGAAGCCATGATCGAAAGGGGACTTGTCGTGCTGGTATTCCATGTGGAAATTCGCCTGGGTTTTGTCGCTGATATTCCAGTGGAAGGTCGGCGCGAAAAATACCCGGTCATGGTCGAGAAATTCCCGGAACGAGCCGCTGTTTTCATAAGCTAGGTTGACGCGGTAGAGCAAGGACTTGTCTTTAGTCAAAGGTCCCGTGGCATCCGCCGTGGTGCGGTAAAAATCGTACGAACCGAACTGTTGCTGCAACGAATAGTAGGGTGTAGCCAAAGGCCGCTTGGTGACGATGTTGACCATGCCTCCCGGCTCCAGTCGCCCGTACAGGATGGAGGCAGGCCCTTTAAGCACTTCAACCCGCTCGACGTTGGCCATTTCGCGCGGACCATTGATTACAAAGCCGCCGTTGAAGCGCCCTCCATCGCGATAATAGTCGAAGGTTTCAAAACCGCGCAGGAAGGTCGCGCTCTGGCCTCCGCCTATGCCGCCGGCGCCGCGGCTGGAATACGTGCCGCTGACGTTTTCCGCCGCCGTCTCCAGACGCACGGCCTGCTGGTCTTGCAGCACCTGCTTCGGCACGACCTGTATCGAAAATGGCGTTTCCATGATCGGCGTGTCGGTTTTGGTCGCGGTCACCGTGTCGGTGACCTTGTAGTCGGTGTTATAGGGGGCATTCGGGTCCACCTCCGCTTCTCCCACCACGGTCATTGGCGCTAACGTGGCTTCCGATCTCGTATCGGCTTTGCCGCTCACGGTGATCAACGATTTGTCCACCACATCGTACCTCAGGCCGCTCTTGCCCAGCGCAATGGCGAGCGCCTGCCGGGCCGTGTAGCGGCCCTTGACCGGCTGGGCGGTGAGTCCCTTGACCGTGGCGTCTGCATAAATCAATTGGGTGTGGGACGCTTGCGCCAGGCTGTCCAAGGTCGCGGCCAGCGGTTGCGCCGGCAGGTCGAAGGGATAGGCGGTGTCGTCGGCATAGGCATTGCCGGCCAGCAGCGGCGCGAGCAAGATGCCATGCCGGATCCATTGATAGGGTTCGATGCTGCGCCCGTCGCGCTCGGTATGATTGGCCATCATCTTCGGTAAGTTTTTAACCATGTGTTTTCCCTGGTTTGGTTTGAGTCAAGGTTCAACGTGTGTAGTCGTCTTGACTGTGATAACAATCCAAAGCGGCCGAACTGGTCATTTTTTTGCAATTATTTTTTCATAGGCTTTTTCTTCATGTGAGTTATAGGAGCCGCCGACTGGTTGCCGCTTAAACTGTGTGATTGGACACAATTCACTGTGTCATATGACACACTCTGCGCCGGACCGGGCGCAGAAGCCGCCGAGGACACCGATAGCCCCTTTGCTCTTGCCACCCTGCTGGCATGGCCAAACCCGTTTGCCACCGATGCGGCGCATTGGGGGATTAGCCAGCAAAATCAATTTCTTGAGAAGCCAATGGCGAGCGTTCGCCGCGGTGCTGGCCAAGCAAACATCCCGGCAATGCCTTCTAATCAAAGCCTCTGGTACAAAAAGTGCTAATTGAGTCGCAACCCTTCGACCTTGTTGCGATACGGCCTCACTACAGCGCAAAACCCTTTTCAAAAAACGAGTCATGTCTCCCCAGCCAGCGCTTACCCACGATCAGATTGCCCGGTTGTTTCAGGATCACCGCAAAACGCTGTCCCGTTTCCTGGTAAACCGGGTTCGCTGCCCCGAAACCGCCCAGGATTTATGCCAGGAAGCCTATTTGCGCCTCATGCGCGACAACGCGGTGAAGCATGACGAAAACTTGGCCGGCTTGCTGTTCCGCGTCGCCGACCGTCTGGCGATCAATTATCTGAAATGGCAGCAACTGCCGAGAAACAGCGGGATCGAACTCGATGACGCGATGGTTTGCCCGCGGCATCTTCCGGATGAGCTGACCGCGCTGCGCCAACAATGCGAAATCCTGCTGGACGCAATCCACACCCTGCCGCAAAAAGTCCGGGACGTGTTTTTATTGCGTAAAATCGACGAATTGAGCTATGCCGACATTGCCCTGCAACTGGGTATCTCGGAGAAAACCGTGCAGCGGCATTTGGTGATGGCGATGCTGCATTGCCATCACCGCATGGAAAAGCCCTCACTTCGAACCGAGAATACCTCCGATGAAATCCTTGGCTTCGTATAGCGAAAGGCAGTTAAAACAGGCGATCGAATGGTTTGTGCGCCTGCACGCGGAATCCTGTCCGGCGGAAGACAGGCTGCGCTTTGAAGCCTGGCGGTCAAAACACGAAGGCCACCGCGCCGCCTACGCGGAAGCCGAACGCATCTGGGTCCAGATGGACACCCTCCAGGGGATGGCGGTGTCCGGCCTTGCCGAAGCGCGCGCGGCCAAGCCCAGAAAACCGGCCGCCGTATTTTCGGCGCTGGCGTTGTTGCTGTGCACGAGCGCCTTGCTCGGCGGCGCGTGGCTGGAATATAGCGCCCAAACCGTGAGCTATGCGACCCGGATCGGCGAGCGCCGCCGTATCGAGCTGGCGGACAACTCCCATATCGATCTGAATACCGATACCCGCGTTTCGGTCAGGCTGTCCCTGTTGCGGCGCCGCGTGGTGTTGACGCAAGGCGAGGCGCAGTTTGACGTGAGCCATGATCGGCTGCGGCCTTTTACCGTACAGGTGGGCGACCTGCGCATTCGCGATGTCGGCACCCGTTTCAATGTCCGGAAGCAAACGCACGGCGCGACGGTATCGGTATTGGAAGGCGAAGTCGAATTGAATGACGGACGCGCCGTGGCAGGCGAGCGCCTTGGCGCGGGCAGCCAGCGCGGCTATACCGAGTCGGCCGGTTTAGGCCGGCTGCAAGCCGTGGAGGCGGACCAACTGACCGCCTGGGTGCGGGGGCAACTGGTCTTCAAGCAGACGCCGTTACGGGAAGTCGCGGCCGAATTGGAACGCTACCACCCGGTCCGGTTTACGTTTGCCGATCCCAAGCTCGCACAGGAAACGCTCAGCGGCACCTTCGACGCAGATGACATCGCTCCGTTTCTGCATGCCCTCGAGCACATCCTGCCGGTCCAGGCCAAACGGAACGGTTGGAAAATTCAGTTGCAGCGAACAAAGAAAAATTAGGATGCTTAGGTTATACGTGGAGGAAACGGCTTTCACCGCCTCTCCCGCCGAACCCGGTGTGCGGTTACTCCGCGACGGACTCGCCAGACGGTTGTTTCCTTATCGCTGCCCTTTTAGGGACGCCGTTTTTGACGAAAGCCTAAGCCAATGCGGCCAGACCTCGCCGTACCGCTGGGCGTTCGGCTATGGTCGTGGCCCAGCGTTGCACATGAGGCGAATTGTCGAGATCAACCCCTGCATAGCCGGGGTTACGCAGCCAGCCGAAATGGGCTATATCGGCGATCGTATAGTCCTCGCCGGCCAACCATTGATTATTTTTTAGCCGTTTATCGAGTACACCGATCAGCCGTCGAGCCTCGGTTTGATAACGCTCGATTGCAAACGTTACCCGATCGGGAGCCGCTCTCAGAAAATAACCGGCTTGGCCGAAAGTTGGACCAAGGCCTGCCACCTGGAGAAACAGGTATTCCAGCATGCGCACCCGATTAACAGAATTGTCGGGTATCAACTTGCCGTAGCGTTCAGCCAGATACAGCAGGATCGCCCCGGACTCAAATACGCTCAGAGCCCCTTCCTCCGCTTCAGTATCGACGATGGCCGGTATGCGAGCATTAGGATTTAAATCCAGAAAATCAGGGCTGTTCTGCTCGTTCCGAGTCAGGTCTACCCTGATAATTCGATAGGGAATACCCATCTCTTCCAGGGCGATGGGGATTTTGATGCCATTGGGTGTATTTGCGGTATAGACGTCGATCATGATGATACTCTGGGTAAGTGTTAAAGGCAGCCGATCCGTTTATCCGGCGGAACCGAAATTTTAATGCCTTCGGCCGTGGCTGGTCTGCCGGCAATTCCTTGCTTTGCCGGTTGGCGTTAAAACATACCCGGCGCGCTTACGCTGGGCCAAATCATGCATATGCGTGGTGAAGCACACAGCGCCACTGTTTCTGGAACCCTGTGCGCACCTGGGGTCAAGCTGCTGCTTGACTATCGGGATTCGGATTGAACACTCCTCGATCTCACGAAGCTCACCAGGTCGTTCAAGTCGCTGCCGATTGCATCCGGTGCAACCCCCAGCTCTTCGACGGGAAGACTCATTCGATTAACCCAGAAGGTCGGATAACCGAATGATTTGGCGCCTGCCGCATCCCAGCCTCCAAACGCGGCAAAAACAATTTCGTCGCGCGGTAACCCGAACGTATCAAGCGCCATCTGATAAGCACGAGGATCGGGCTTGTATGCCCTGACCCGATCAGTGCTCAGGTGTGCTTCGAAAATGCCCTCCAGACCCGAGTTCTTAACCGCCGCATCGAGCATCGCTGCCGTGAAATTGGACAAGAACGCCATTCGGATGCCCATAGCCTTCAATGTCCTCAATGCGGGGAGGGCATCAGGCCAAGCCTTGATCTCAAGATAAGCCTGCATGAGTTGCCTGCGCTTATCCAGGCTCAGGTCAAGCTTGAGCATCTTGGCGGCAAATACCAGTGCGTCTTCCGTAACCTGCCAGAAATCCACGTAGCGTCCCGATAACGTGCGCAGCCAGGCGTAGTCGAACTGACGGGCGCGCCAGGCGGTGCTCAGTTCGGCCCCTTTACCCGGAAAGAGCTTCTCCGCGAGCGCAAAGACCGGCTGCGGATCAAACGTGGTGAAACCGTCAAAGGCAACGGCGCTGATTTTTGGCGTGGCCGCGGCCCCAATTGTAGCTTTCGATACCCAAAGTCCAGCCGTGACGGCGGCGCTTAGATTGAGAAAATTCCGTCGATTTAATGCCATGCCGCCTCCTACAGAAAAGATTGTTATGTACCTATGCCGTGCTGGGCATTGAGGTCTTGGAACTTCCGCCGGCGCATCCGAATGCCGGCAGGAAGCCATGCAGAATGATGACTGGCAAGGCCGGCAGCGGTTAGAGCCCTTTGGTCTGGCCGCCATCCACATCGAGGATGGCGCCGTGAATCCAGCGTGATACATCGGAGCAGAGAAAAGCCACCGCTTCCGCAATATCCGAAGGTTCTCCCAGGCGAGTGATACGACTCTCTCTGGTTACTTGCGCCATATAATTGTCGATGTTGGTTCCCGCCTGGGCCGCCCATTTTTCGAAGAGTTTACGCCGCCTCGAGGTGTTCACCATGCCGGGCTGAACCAGATTGACGCGTATGCCGTCCAGAATGCCTTGTTCGGCAATCGACTTTGCCAGCGCCGCCTGCCCGCCGTTGATCGCTGACACCAGCGAGAGTCGCCGCTCAGGCGTTTTGCCGGTGCCGCCGCCGATCATGACAAGGCTTCCCTGCGAGGCTTTCAACAAAGGCCACGCGGCTTTAATGACGCGTAGATTGGCGAACATCTTCAAGCCGAATCCCGTTTGCCAGGCTTCGTCTTCCAGCTCCAGAAATCCGCCTTGAGCCGCGGCCCCGGCATTGGTGACCAGAATATCCAGCCCGCCCCAAACGTCAGCGACTTCGCCCACGATTTGCCGGGCGGAGTCGGGAAGTTGGAGATCGAGCGCTGTCGCCCGGACCTCCGCCGTCAACGCGAGCAGTTCCGCCCGCGTCGCATCGAGCTCGCCCTGACTTCGTGCCACCAGTTGAATTTTCGCGCCTTCCCGGGCAAACCGGTGCGCAATCGCTTTCCCGATGCCGCGTCCGGAGCCAGTGACAAGAACGCGTCGATTCTCAAAATGTTTCATCATCTGTCTCCGATCCGAAATAAAATCAGGGTGTGTTTAGCAAACCGCTGCCAATCCATCGCAGCACTTCAATGGAGCCTCTCTTTTACCCAGGAACTCTTTGATGTAGTTTGCTATTGCGCCACTGTGTTCTTCGAGAGCGAAGTGTCCCGCGTCGAGCAGATGCAGTTCGGCTTCGGGATTGTCGCGCAAAAATGCCTTGGCCCCTTCTACGGTGAAGAACGGATCATTCTGCCCCCACACGATCAGGGTTGGAGGCTGATGCTCCCTGAAATAGGCCTGCCATTCCGGGTAAAGCGCGACATTGTTCTGGTAATCGAAAAACAAGTCGAGCTGGATGGCATCGTTGCCGGAACGGTCCAGAAATAGTTGGTCGAACGTATAACTGTCGGGACTGATTTTGCTCGGATCGGACGCACCGTGTTCATATTGAAACTGGGTTGTTTGCGCAGCCAGAAAGCCTCGAAGCGGGGCCTCGGTTTCCGGATTCCGATGCTTCCAGAAAACTGTCATCGGCTCCAGGGCAGGGCTTACGCCTTCCAGGTAAGCATTGCCATTCTGTACGACAATCCCTTCGATCGCCTCAGGGTGGCGCGATGCAATGCGGAAGCCTATCGGCGCGCCGTAGTCCTGCACATAGAGGTTGAATTTTTTCAGGCCGAGATGAGTGAAGAGCAGCTTTTCAATCTGCGCGGTCAAATTGTCAAAGGTGTAGTGAAACTCTTTCGCACCGGGTTGATCGCTGTGGCCAAATCCGAGATAGTCCGGCGCAATCACGTGAAATCTGTCGGCGAGTTTCGGAATCAAATCCCGGAACATATGGGAAGAGGAAGGAAATCCGTGCAATAACACGATGGTGGGCGCGTTGTTGGCTCCCGCTTCACGATAAAAAATCTTATGGCCGTCGATGCTGGCATGGTGGAATGTATTCATGATGGTGTCTCTTTAGTTAGGGTGTGTTCATGGCACGCATTAGGCGTGCCCGTAATGTTTGTGAATATGTATTCAACTATTGATTTCACGGCAGGGAAATCAACCTCCATTTTTCTCCAGATAGCTGATGTACTCCTCTCCGGAAACGCGCTCATCGGCGTTTTTGTCCATGGCTTGAAACGCCTCCATGATGCGGCTAGCTCGGATATCCCTATCTGAAGTCGGTGCGGCGGAACTGAGATGATTGGCTTCCGCGAACTCTTCAGGCGTGACGAAACTGTCCCTGTTCAAGTCAGTTTTATTAAAACTTATTGCTCTTTGCCGTGTTGGGCTCTCTGGTTTGGCTGTTTCCTTCGTATTGGCTGCATAGCTCGCTGCAGATGCTGCGGCCATCCAGGCTGCGCCAAACAACAATAGATATTTATTTACGGTATTCATAATGGATTCTCCTTCTTTGGGTAGTGACTAAAAAAAACGTTGTACGGGCGGGCAATTGACGATAACCCCACTGGAGCCGAACGGTTTTCCTCCAGGACCAGTCAGGAAACCGTTCTCTACCAAGGTCAGGATCTGGAATTCCTCACGCAGTTGCGATCGGTAGCCCTGAGCAATGGCATCGGACGTCCATTCGTAGATGTTCACATCCCATAACGGGCTATAGTCGTTGGCGATCGTTGGAATTCCTCCGAAGGTTTGATTAGGTCGATGACCATCCGTTAAGGCGGCGGAAAGACCCTGACGCTGAGGATTGGCGCAGTCCTGTGGGCCATTCAGTGCGGAAAACAACCGTTCTACCGGGCTGCTGAAGGAATCATCACGCCCCGTGGGTATTTTCTTCAGCAACGGTGCATAGGTCGCTCCTTCCAGCGCCGCGACGATGGGGTCATTCACGTCCAGTGAAATGTAGTTAAGGGCGCGGCCGAAACTAAACCCGTTAACCATTTGTAAGGTCACCGTTTGCTTGACCGGGTCGATGGCGACCACCTCGTCGTGAATCTTTGAATAGTCGACATTCCCATTGGGGAAATTGAGTTCACTCTCATCGACACCGAAGGCAATAATGGGAGCATTGAACACGATGCCGCCAGCGTTGGTTACCTGAACCAATGGGCTATAATTCCGATCGCCCACAGAACCGGCCTGCGCAGACTGGGGCGGAAACGGATGCTCCACAGGTCCCGTGACAATATTACGGCGTGGCTTGAAGTCCACCTTGCCTTTATCGAATACCAGATCGTTGTTCTGATCAAACGTGGCGGTTCTCGCGCCTATAGAGGAGTATGTGAGCTTAGCCGAGAAGTTGAGCCCCAGGAAAGCAGCCTGACTATGATCGTTTGTGTCGGTCAAAATGTACCAGACAGGCGTCTTCTTATTGCCTTTCAGGTAACCCTTATATAGCGGCAGAGTTACTGTACCTTCAACTGCGTCTACCTGACCTGATCTCAGTAATTGTACCGGCCCGACTTGGGTCTGATCTAATGGCGGCGGACCGAAGTAGGATAGTCCTATCGTCGTGCCTATGGATGCAGGGGCCGGAAACAAATCGCATCCCGGCCCATCGCCACGCGTCCCGGGTCCGGGGCCATCGGCTGCCAAAGCTAGTGGCGATGCCAACAATTGTGCCGAAACGGTTAGAACGGTTGCGGCAACTGTTGTGCGTAAATTCATAATTACCTCCAGATTAAAAGTTGGTTGGTTTGCCTTGCACCGCTCGAGGCGTTGCGAGCGATTACACTGTATCTGATTCCACTTGAGGTTAGAATATTCGCCAAGTACAATAGACTATTCCGATTAGTGGAATTAATAATGGACAGACTGCACTTGATGACCGTGTTTGTGGCGGTCGCCGAAGAGGAAAGTTTTGCGGGCGGCGCCCGGCGGTTGGGAATGTCGCCGCCGGCCGTGACACGGGCAATCGCTGCACTTGAAGATCGGCTTGGGGTAAAACTCCTTAACAGAACGACGCGCTTTGTACGCACCACCGATGCGGGACAACGTTACCTGGATGATGCTCGCCGAATCATTGGGGAAGCGGACGAAGCCGATGAAGCGGCTGCCGGAATCAATGCCGAACCCAGAGGCCATTTGGCGGTAACTGCGCCGGCGCTTTTTGGCAAGCTGTATGTCCTTCCGAGTATCGTCGAGTTTTTACAGCACTATCCTGCGATGGCGGTGTCCGCCCTGTTTCTCGACCGGGTTGTAAACCTGCTGGAAGAAGGGCTCGATGTAGGCGTGCGCATTGGCGAATTGCCCGATTCCAGCATGAGAGCCCTCCGCGTGGGTTCTGTCCGCCGAGTTTTATGCGCATCCCCTGACTATCTTGAAAAGCGCGGTATGCCGCAAAACCCGGCAGAGCTATCGCGACACAACATTGTTTCAGCCAGTGCGGTAAACCCCAACATCGAGTGGAAGTTTGGCCAAGGTTTCGAATCGGCCGCGGTTCGGATAAAACCCAGACTCACGGTAACGACCAATGACGCCGCAATCGAAGCGGCTGTGCAGGGATTTGGAATTACTCGGCTGCTGTCCTATCAGGTAGCCCCACACCTTGCTTCAGGGCAACTGAAAATACTATTGAGCGAGTTTGAACCGACACCCATGCCCATTCATGTCATCCATCGCGAAGGACGTTATGCGTCTGCAAAGGTCAGATCATTCGTCGATCTGATTTCCGCCAGATTGAGAGCAAACCCCTCTCTGAATTGATTCTTCGGGAGTTCGAAAATTGGAGACGCTGAGTCTTCTACACGCTCCTGGTTCCCCCGCGGACTAAATCGATAGTTCCATTAATAGGAATAGTAAATTGATAATTTTAGCTATTCTTTATTTCTCTGCAATACGGCACACTGTATCCGCCTGCTGAATTTCACGCAGGTGTATGTCAAATCCTTTCATTATTTGGAGAACCCTTATGAGCCGTATCACCACCGTCAGCAACGAAACTGCCAACACCGACCAACGCAGCCTGTTGGATGCGATCCAAAGCCAGTTGGGCATGGTACCGAACTTCTTGCGGGTGTTCGCCCACTCGCCGGATGCCTTGAAGGCTTTCCTCGGCTTGTATCACATCGCGGGCCACGGCTCGCTGGAGGGCGCCACCCGCGAGCGCATCGCGGTGGCGCTGGCGCAGCAGAACGAATGCGAATACTGCCTGTCCGCCCATACCGCCATCGGCCGCAAAGCCGGTTTGAACGGGGCGGAAATCGAAGCCAACCGGGCCGGTACCAGCCAGGACGCCAAAGCGGCGGTGGCGGTCGGATTCGCCCGTGCCCTGGTCGAGCACAAGGGCGAGGTCACCCATACCGAGTTGCAAGCCATGCGCGATGCCGGTTTCAGCGAGGCAGACATCGTCGAGGTTATTACGCACGTCGGCATGAACGTGCTGACCAATATCCTGGCTAAAGCCAGCCGAGTCAGCATCGACTTTCCGAAAGTGGCGCTAAAACAGGCGGCCTGATCGTGAACCGGGCCTGGCCTAAGGACAGACTTGAGCCCGGATTCTTGCGCTGAAGGGAATACCCATCTTGCAGATGCGGGCTATTCAACGCGGCTGGCGACTGTGTCACGGTGAACGCCAATGTTTCAAATTCAATCAGGAGCAAGTCATGGCCAAAGCTTTTGCCAAAATCAGTTTCACGCCTGATGTGCAAGCGGTACAAACCGAAATGGGCAGCCGTCTGGCGTATCGGGCGGCTGAGCTCGGCGAGGCCGAAACGGCGGCGTTGAGCGCTTTCGAGCGAGCCTTTATCGCCGAGCGCGACAGCTTTTATCTGGCCACGGTGAGCCAAACCGGATGGCCCTATGTGCAGCATCGCGGCGGACCGGTGGGATTCTTGAAAGTGTTGGATGAGCGTACCCTGGGTTACGCCGATTTCAGCGGCAACCGCCAATACCTTTCGGTGGGCAATTTACGCGGCGACGACCGGGTGAGTTTGCTGCTGATGGACTATCCCGCGCGGCGGCGCCTGAAAATCTGGGGTCGGGCGCGTATGGTTGACGAACGCACCGAGCCGGCATTGCTAACCAAACTGGAGTCGCCCGAATTCAGAGCCCCGGTCGAGCGCGGCATACTCATTCACGTCGAAGCCTTCGACTGGAATTGCCCGAAATACATAACGCCGCGCTACAGCCAGCGCGAAGTCGAAACGTTGATCGAACAAGCCCGCCGCCAACCCCTAGCGGCGGATAAACCGGCCCTTCGCGCATTGGGCAGTGGCGCGTTGCCGTTGACCATTACCGGGATTCGGCAACTGACGCCGCGTATTCGCGCCTATGAACTCTGCCATGTGGATGGCGAGACGCTGCCCTCGTATCGAGCCGGGGCGCATCTGCGCGTACCGATCATGCTGCCTGATGGCAGTGTGACCCGTCGCGCGTATTCATTGACCGATGCACCGGGCGATCCGGAGTGCTACCGTATCGCGGTGCTGCGCGCGGACGATGGCGAAGGCGGATCGCGTGCCTTGCACGACGGCTGGCAACTGGGCACCCGCCTTAACGTCGATGTGCCGGAGAATTATTTCCCGCTGCACGACGACGACCGCCCGGCCTTGTTGATCGCCGGCGGCATCGGCATCACGCCGATCAAAGCGATGGCCGAAGCCTTGGCCGCGCGGGATGCGGATTTTCAATTGCACTATACCGGCCGTGCGCCGCAAGATATGGCCTTCGTCAACGACTTGCGGCGGTATTTTCCCGATCGCTGCCGGTTTTACTTCAGCCAGGCGCCGAAGCCAAACCGGCTGGATGTGCTGGCGTTGCTGAACGGCACGTCTGCCGATACCGTTATTTACGTCTGCGGGCCAGCCCGCCTGAACGAAAGCGTGCGCCAAACTGCCCGCCGGCTTGGTATCGCCGACGAGCGGGTGCAATTTGAAAGCTTCATTTAACCGAAGGAGAACAGTGTGATCACACTCTACGACGTGCCGCTCTCCGGCAACTGCCATAAAGTTCGCCTGTTGCTGAGTTTTTTGGCGGTGCCCTATCATACCCATCCGATGGATTTACGCGGGGGAGGGCAGCGCAGCCCGGACTACCTGCAACGTAATCCGTTCGGCCAGGTGCCGGTGCTGGATGACGACGGCTGGGTGGTTCGCGACAGCCAGGCCATTTTGGTCTACGCCGATAAAGTGCTCGCCATTATCGACCCGCATTTGGAAAGCCGAGATTGGCTGGTCGGCGATACCGTGTCGATTGCCGATTTGGCTATTTACCCCTGCCTGGCATTGGCGCCGGAAGGCGGCATCGACATTGATGCTTACCCGAATATCGTCGCCTGGATTCAACGCATCCGCGCCTTGCCCGGCTATGTGCCGATGCCGGGCATGTGGCAGGCTTGATTTACTCACCATTTCATCACGGAGAATCACCATGAACCAAGAAATCAAAGCGCCCGTTCCGCCCTTTACCGCCGAAACCGCCGCGCACAAGGTGCGCATGGCCGAAGATGCCTGGAACTCGCGCGATCCGGATCGCGTGGTACTGGTCTATAGCGAAGACACACGCTGGCGGAACCGCGCCGAATTTCCTCAAGGCCGCGAACAAGTACGCCAGTTTTTGCAGCGCAAATGGGCCGAGGAACTGGATTACCGCTTGATCAAGGAGCTATGGGCGTTTACCGACAATCGCATCGCCGTGCGCTTTGCCTACGAATGGCATGACGATTCCGGCCAATGGTTCCGTAGTTACGGTAACGAGAATTGGGAGTTCAACCCCCAAGGTTTCATGCAGCGGCGCTTTGCCAGCATCAACGATTTGCCGATTAGCCAAGAACAACGCCTGTTCCACTGGCCACTGGGCCGCCGCCCCTACGATCATGCCGGGTTGAGCGATTTGGGATTATGAACAGTAGTTTAGGGGGGGCATTTGGGCGCAACATCAAAATCCATTACACGCCAGTGGCGGCGAATCGGCACCTGTCGCTGTTGAGCCGGATGCTGAAGCTGGCGGTTCTGTGGGGCTTCATCGAGAAGAATCCGGCTGTCGGCAGCCGCAAGGCGCAGGAAAACAACGAGCGCCATCGTTATTTGGCGGACGAGGAGATCGCGCGCTTCATCGAGGCGCTGCGCACCGATCCGAATACGGTGGCAGCCGCGTTCTTCGAGTTCCTGCTCTATACTCGTCCGCAAGGGCGAAGCCTTGGCGGCAAAATGGGAGCACGTCGATCTGGAGAAGCGGATTTGGTTCCTGCCGAGGACCAAGAACGGCAAGGCCCGCCACGTCATCCTCAACGACCTGGCCACCGAACTGTTGCTGAAACAGCCCCGGCAAGCGGACAATGCCTATCTGTTCCCGGGCAAGGTGGGCGGCCAGCCGCTGAACAATCCGCAGAAGTGTTTCAAACGGACCTTGCAGAAGGCGGGGATCAGCGATTTCCGGATTCACGACCTCAGGCATAGCCATGCCTTGATCGCGATCATCAACGGCGCCTCACTGTACGAGGTGCAGAATCTGCTCGGGCACAGCCAGGCCAAGACCACGCCCGCTATGCGCACCTGGCCGATGAAACGCTCAGGCGGGTCTCGGACACGGTGTCCCGGACGATCCGGAAAGTGGTCGGCTAAACCATCTGATTGCCTAGATAGTGTCGTCACAAGATGATTCCTTATCAGGTATAATACGGAGATTGTAGCTGCTGATGAGATTAAAGAGCCATGTCCCAACCTGTCCACCGCCGCCACGATATTTCCGATACGGTTTGGAGCTTGTTAGAGCCCCATCTGCCCGGCCGTGCCGGGGCCTGGGGCGGCAAGGCCCGCGACAACCGCTTGTTCATCAATGCGGTTTTCTGGATTTTGCGTACCGGTGCGC
>Ga0207968_100023_pt1 | contig 64401 bp, 93 predicted proteins | sample LakWasMet21_HOW5_2_FD_183867 | JGI IMG/M metagenome (GOLD analysis project Ga0207968, IMG submission 183867) | Freshwater sediment methanotrophic microbial communities from Lake Washington under simulated oxygen tension - Sediment Metagenome... | ecosystem: Environmental > Aquatic > Freshwater >...
AATCTCATAATTAACAAAGCCAACAAAAATGCCAAAGAGACTTAAAACAATAAAAGAAGTTATGGCGGCAATTGGCGTAATAAATAAGTCCATAATCCAGGCGATAAAAAAGCCAAAGCAATACATGCACCATAAAGTTGTTTGCAGTATTCGTAATCGACGACTCAAAAAAGCGGCTTTTTTACGCAAATCCACCCATCTCATTGGCGTAATCGGCGCGGTCTTTGTACTATTCATGGCTATTTATACTCAATCTTCAAATGAAGAACACTTTGTGCTCTACAAGGCGTTAATGGTGGTGATTGCGGCAGCAGAATTCTTGACGGCCTGTTATTGGGATTTACAAAAACTGAATGATCGTTTCAAGGCCAGTTAACACCACGTAAGCAATTACACCAACCATATAAAGCCATTCAGACGAAAGCCGCATTATAGCGGCTTTTTTTGTGCCGGTTACAATTATGATACAAAATGTATTTTTTTTTCTTGACAGTGATACGTTTTGTATCTATCATCTTTTACCAACGAAACAGCAAAAGTTTCACAAGCCCTTCCAGTAGAAGGCTCGCAAAATCAGCGACGAATGATTGCCGAGCGGCCTGATAGCCACGACTCGCGCAGCACCGCTCTTTTAAGACGCATTCACTGAGTGCTTCTCAAAAGATCAACCGATTTCAGCCTCCCCTGGAACTCAACCCGGTAGCAATGCCGGGTCTTTTTCGGGATAGCAAGAACACTTGCGATTAATAACGCGAAACCAAATTTAATATGCCCAATCTTATCTGTTGCCGCACGGCTTGAAACATGCACGAAACAGAAAGCCCATGAGAATTGGGCAATCAATAATAACGACGAGAGGTGATGCTATGACAAAAAGACTAATCGGAATCGACCAGGCCGACAGAAGCTGGCTTTTAAACAACACAAGAAAAGTGGACCCGGCAGGAGTTGCGTATAACGTGGTGACGCTGATTGCGCTGATAGCAACGGTAGTAATCCTGTTCGCGGCATCCAGCGCAGTCAGCGCGAAAGAGCCTATGTGCTACGCCGCGGATCACGAACAAGCGGAACTGGTAGCAAGTCCTGACATGGACGAATACCTTGGCAAGTATGGCAAGGGTCAACTGGTTGAATTAGGTGATTTGCAATGAGCGAAACATTCTCAATAGACGCAACTGAAGTTTATGTTGAGCCTAGTTCTGGAAGAAAGGTAAGCCTGAGATTTGATGCTAATAAATCAGATGTAATCGAGTTGTTCGACATGCAAGATTTTATAGATCAATTCGGCGTTAGCGACATACTGGACGCTATAGGAATCGATGCTGCGATTGATAATTTTGGTGTCGATCAGGTTCTTGATCACCACTCTATTAAGAATTAGGGGATTTTCAATGAGTAAAGCACCAATACCAGTTCCATTAGGAAATCAGCCAGCATATCCGACAGTAGATGTGGATATTTATGAAGAATACGCAGGCTTAACTAAGCGTGAACTGTTTGCGGCAATGGCAATGCAAGGATTTGTTATCAATGCAGATATAGTCACAAAACAAGATAGCAAGGATTTAGCTACACGCTCAGTTTATTTTGCTGATTTATTACTCATGGAGTTAAGCAAATGAGCGCACAGACTAACCAAGACGCATTCGACGATTCTGAACATCAAGCCAATGACAAGCCGCCCGTTGACTGGACGGCCTATCACGAAAACAGCGAAACACTAAAAATGAACCGGAGCAAAGACCATGAAAAGCTATCAAATAGAGATGACCGTCACCAGCCAGCATGACGGCGCAGTCACAATCTACTCCATGCAGGGCGCAAGCTCGGAGAAGTCGGCTATCAACAAGGCCGTCAAAGAATCGAAAAAAGACGGCTACACGAACCCTAGGAATATTCGGGCGTTCGTTAGCAGTAATAGTCAGTCGTTAGTGTTTTAGGGGGGATTATGTCTAGTGTATGGGAAAGATTATCTCAAATAAACGTAAATGAACATGTTGAAAAAAAGAGCGGCCTTAATTATCTGTCGTGGGCTTGGGCTTGGGCATTAACTAAAGAAAAATGTCCTGATGCCACATACCGAGTCATTAACTTTGATGGTAAGCCATATCATTTTGATGAGCATCTTGGATATATGGTTCAGACCGAAGTAACCATAGAAGGTGAAACATTGCCAATGCATTTATTCGTCATGGATGGGGCAAATAAAGCGCAAAAGCATGTTGACTATACGTACCGAGTTAAGAGTGGTGAAAAGCAGTGTATAGCCGCAACGATGTTCGATATTAACACCGCAATTATGCGTTGTTTGACCAAGAACCTCGCCATGTTTGGATTAGGCCACTATATCTATGCCGGTGAAGATTTACCACACGAAACAGAAGAAGCAAAACAAGCTGCATTAGACGCCGAAAAGAAAACATGGCTAGACCGTATTGAAACAAAGACAACCATTGAAGAATTGCGCGCCTTGTGGCCGACATTCCCTAGGCACTTAAAGGCTGAATTGGCGAAAGTCGCAGAAGTTAAAAGCAAAACATTAACCCCTAGCCAAGAGGCCGCGTGATGACCGACACATTCGATCATGAACTTGATGCGTATGAAAGTTACTACCGTGATGATGATGGTGGTGGAGGCTCATATAATCCAGACCATTATCATCATTGGTATGATTTTTATAGTTTAGTATCACAAACAGATAAATCATATCTAATAGAGTTTAAAAAAGATTTCAAAATTTTTATACCTAAAAAGATAGTTAGGAAAATTGAAGGCAATAGAATGTTTGCTCACGGGTCAACATTTATCGCTATTGTTAGAACTGAATTAAAAAAACTAAAAGAGGCCGCCTAAATGAACCTGTACGAAATAGCCAATAATCACAACCAAGCTTTAATGGCATTGGCCGATATGGATGATGTGCCGGAAGAAGCTATCAACGACACCTTGGAAGCATTACAAGGTGAATTTGAGGATAAGGCAATTAGCGTTGCCGGTTTCTTTATGAACATGGACGCTGATATTAAAGCCATGAAAGATGCGGAAAAACGCATTGCCGACCGGCGCAAAGCGAAAGAGAACCAAGTCGCTCGGCTCAAGGATTATTTGCTGTCCAACATGGTTAGAACCGGCATAACGGTTATTGAATGCCCGCACTTTAAAATCAGCATCCGCAACAACCCAGAATCAGTACAAGTGTTAGATGAAAGCCTGATCCCTGCTGCGTTCAAAGAAAAGGTTGTTGAATTTAAGATTGACAAGAAAAAAATCAAGGATGCTGGTGGTTGTGATGGGGTTGAACTGGTTAGGTCAAAGTCGCTGAGCATTAAATGATGAACCATAAGCCCCCTATCCTGAACTGGCCGCAAATCCGAGCCATCGTAGACGACCTCAAGGCAAACGCCGACCGCTACGAGAAGCTACGTAAGCTAACGCCGCTGGAATTTTCGGCACTGTATCAACGGAGTCTTGAGTTCGCTATTCCGTTTGATGAATTGGTTGATGAGATTAAAAAATGATTAGGTGTACTTGCGGAGGGGGAACCAAGATAAGCAACACCCGAGACTATGGCATTAACTCAACACGCCGTCATCATCGGTGCGTTCAATGTGGAGTTGCGTTTTATACGATTGAATCTATCGAGGACAACAACCTCTATCTGGAGCTGGACAGACTGAGAGAAAAATTAAAACAAATAGGCGCTATAGCGCAAGGTGATTTATGAGTAAGCATACTAAAGAACATTGGATTTGCGACTCAATGGCTAATTGGAGTTTGTGGTTCCGTTTGATGAATTGGTTGATGAGATTAAAAAATGAAAGGTTACGCAAGTTTACGAAAAATCAGAAAAGTACGCTGTGCAGATTGCAGCATCGTATTTGAAACCGATTCGAGGGTTCGTAAAAGATGCGAAGTATGCGCCCCGTCCAGAATAGCATCATTAAAATTATTGGAAACGCTATGATTAAAAGAGAATTATTGAAACGGGCGCTTATTGCTATTGATAGACTTGTTGAACAAGGCATAGAAGATTTTATCCCGCTTTATCATGAAATTGAAAAAGAGCTTGCAAAGCCTGAAATTGAGCCGGTTGGCGTAATAATTGAATCAGGTGGCACTTTGCATTGTTTTTCAACATCAAGCTTTGGTATGAAAAACTTTGCAGTAGATACAAAGGTTTATACAGAACCACCAAAGCGCGAACCGCTTTCAGATGAAGAAATAGGAAAAATGATAGATATGCTTCCCGATAATATTGAGTTTGTTGCGCCATATTTTGAATTCGCAAGAGCGATTGAATGCGCTCACAACATCGGTGTCGAACATGAGTAAAATCGACAACCAATACATCACCCGCGCAGAAATAGCTGAGATTGCCGGAATATCGAACTACACCCTTGACTTACGCGTCAGGCATAGCGACTGGGGAATGCCGCAGCCGGTTGAGATAACCAATGTCAACAAAGGCCGGACGTTTCTTTATCTACGTGAAGAAATTAAGGCGTGGTGGCTTGAAGCCAAAGACCGTAAGCCTGTCTATGACTACACGAAAGAAAACATTTATTTGAAGATGCGCGACTTTATGGAGCGCAAGCATCACCCTGTAGTCGAGCCGCAGTTTGACAATAAAGCCGCAGTGAGTTTCTTGTCTCGAATGCCGCTGGGCGTGGTAACTGAATTTAAAGGCATTGGCAGGGCAACTAAACGTGAAACGCTGATTGAGCGCAATGACCATGTGCCGCCACGATCAGAGCTTAAACTGTACGGTAATCGTGGTTCGTATCAATTACATTTAGCAGGTGGGTATTTATGAGTAGAGCGTTATTGAAACTGATTCTTCATCATTTGCATGAGTGCGCGGCATTTACTGGCAATAAGGAAGTATCGAATTTATGTGTTGAAATTGATAAAGAACTTGCTAAGCCTGATCCTGATCCAGTTGAATATCGCTACGAATGGTATGGGAAAAGAACTGGTGTTGTACCTAACAAGATTGGACTTACTGAGGAAGATTTTGCAAGCGGCAGATGGAAAGAAATCCCGCTCTACGCCGAACCGCCAGCATCCGACCGAGAAAAGCAACTGGAAGCGATTAATGCGGAACTGGTTGAGGCGTTAACTTCAATCAGAGATAAAATTGCATCTTCTGAATATATATACGCAATGAAATCATGCGATTCAGCCCTAGCCAAAGCCAAGGGGCGGAAATGATTAATTCATGTCGAAACTGTAGATTTTACATTACAGATCATGGTCACGCAGCTTGCTTAATGGAAGAAAATCCAATGATTGCAGAAAAGAAAATCAAGGATGCATTATGCGGGAAAGGGTGTGGCGACTTCAAAGCCAAGGAGCATAGCAATGGATGATGTAGACGTTATCGCAGGAGTGTTATGTGTTGTCGCTATTTGTCTTTTTCTAGCTTTAGGCTACTTACTTGGTAAGGAGCGGAAATGACTAATAGAGAAACAATCGAAAACGAAATAGACAATCTTCTAAACTCGTCATTTAACCGTAACGACGTTTTAAAATTTGCCGAACAAATGGCGGCACTAGCCAGAGCATCAGCATTGGAAGAAGCTGCATTGATGGTATCTAAACTAGCGCCAAATTGGTCTCCAGAAACGATAGCAAAAGAAATACGCGCACTGAACGATAAGGAGTCGAAATGAGTAAAGAAACACCCAGCTCACGCTGGAAACAAAAGGGCGAACCCGATCCACATAGCACCCGCTACGACTGCGAACGCGCAATGCTGTGCAAAGGTGAGTTGACTGATGACGACCTTGCAAACGCGCTTTATCTATGCGACCACAAGACGAGCTTTGAAAGCGTAGGTCTGATTACGGCGGCTAAAGACCGCATCCGGTGGTTGTCCAGAAAGCTTGAAGAAGCATTTATACCTGAATTGACAATCTACCAACAAGGCGTAGAGGACGGCAAGTGGGAATCAAAAGACCTTATCGAACAACTCCAGGCCGAGCGCGATGAACTCAAAGAGAAACTGAGATTGCAATCAATTTCGGTGGAGGCCACTGTCAGCGATTTAAAAGGCCGATTAATTATGGTTGAAATGACAAATAGATTGCTACAGGAAAAGATCGATAGCGGTATTAGGGTTGATGCGTGGAAAAATCAGTTCGATCACACTTTGGCAAATGAGCCAGGCTTTGGCGAAGGTAACGAGGGATGCAACGCTACACTCATTATTGATGATGGAGAACAACCCTAATGCCAGCGCACTGGGTCACAGTCGAGGCGTTTTCTGCAATATAATATCAGTCGAGGATAATTTGTGAGTGAAGAACAAAAAACAAAGCAAAAAGAATTTCTACGCATATCTGATATGCTGGTTAAGATGGGCGGGATAACCCGCAAACAGTTTTGGATGCTACGCAAAAAAGGCCATGTGCCTGAACCAATCATTCCCGATCCGCCGATCTGGAGACTGAAAGATGTGGATGCGTTTTATGACAAGCGAGCCGGGTTATAATTTCTCAAAGGCACTACAAAAGGCACTATCATTTTTTGATGAGCATAAAAAAAGCCTTGAGTTTTAGTTCAATGCTTTGATTTATATGGAGCCAATGACGGGAGTCGAACCCGTGACCTACTGATTACGAATCAGGACGGTTATTATTCTGGCCTGTTCTTGCTAGGATTTTAATGTGTCATCAAGTGCCGGTTTTAAAGGGTTTGCGGCTTTTCGTCATTCCTTTCTGTTCCTTTTTGTGACGGTAATAATCTATTATATGTCACTCCCAAAGGCACTACGAAAGGCACTATGAAAAATGGCATTCACCGACAAGCAGATTAAAGGACTAAAACCCAAAGCTTCACCTTATCGAATTTTTGAAAAAGGCCCGGACAAGGGTTTTGGCATCCAGGTAACGGCCAATGGCTCAGTATCGTTTTTTGTTCAGTATGCCATAAATGGGAAAAAGCGGTTTTATAACTTAGGTCGCTATCCGTCGGTGACGCTTTATGACGCAAGGATAAAATGCCGGGGAATTAGAGCAATGATCGATAACGGTATTGATCCACAGGAACAAGTAACTCCGCACCGTTTTGGCTTGGTTAGCGACTTGTTTGACTACTATGTAAAAAAGATGCGCGACGATGGCAAGACTACGTGGGTTGATGTGCAAAATGGCCTGAATGCCAACTGCCAAGACATTATGACCATGCAGGCCAATATAATTGAACCTATCCATATTCGGAAAATCCTGCATACAATCATCAGCAGGGGGTCGGCGGTGCAAGCTAACCGGATCAGGGCTTATTTGAACCGGGCGTTTAAACTGGGGGTTTACCATGACAATGACCCGGCCAACTTATCTAGCCATGTGGTATTCCAGCTCACCATGAACCCGGTCGAGGCGATACCCAAGAACACGAAAGCCGAAGCCGCCGGAGAGCGCAACTTATCCTTTGGCGAGATCAAGACGTTATGGTATAGCAACGATATAGGCGAGCAGATGAGCATAGCCGCAAAGTTATTGTTGATTTACGGGTGCCGGATGATGGAGCTGTGCGGAGCCAAGAAAAACGAGTTTGATTTTGACGCGATGATTTGGACGATCCCTTGGGAGCGCGTTAAAACCAGCAAGAAGAATAGGCGCCCTCACCTGCTGCCGATCACGCCGCTGGCAAAAACGCTACTGGATAGGCAATTGATCTATGCCTGGGACTCTGAGTATCTATTCCCTGGGCGGCATGACAATAGCAAACATATTCATCAAACCTCATTGAATCATGCCATGAGGCGTGTATCCGGGCTTGATTCTTTCGATGTGAGAGCGTTGCGTCGAACATGGAAAACCAGAACGGGCGAGGCGGGCATAGGTATTGAAGTCAGGAATCTAATTCAGAACCATAGCCGAACGGATGTCAGCTCGGTGCATTATGACAAATGGAGTTATATCGCAGAAAAAAGGGCGGCTCTTGAGCAATGGGAGGCGCATCTTATTGGAATGCTGAAGGATTAACAACCACCATCCAGCCGGATGATTTTAAACAGACGCGCGGCTTGTCCGATTGAGCGCATAGTTATACTTGGAGATAGAAATGACAAAACACGAATTTTGCCGACAGATTGTACAGACTGTTGATAATTGCAGGCGCATTGACGACATGAGCGATGAAGAGATCGCAACAGCCATTGAAGCGTTGATTTCTCCACTAACCCCCAAGGACGTGAAGAGGTTTGCGGTATGGGGCAAGCCTGAGCATCAGACAACGCCGGATAAATGCTGGTGATACATAAAGCCGAATTAACGTCCGTCGGTACGAACTTTGCGGTACGGATTGACAGTAAAAAACGGAGTAGGCCAAAAACAGAACGCGGTAAAGTGTGGGTAAAATCAGCATCACATCAGTATTACGTTGGCATAGCCGAGCGTGGCATATTTGAGACAAAAGAGGAGGCTGAACGCGCTAAAACAGAAACGTGGGAAATGATCGTAAATGTATGACATAACAAACACATCTACTCGCGGCGACGTGGCTGACGGGGTATAATGGAGGGGCAAGATGAGCACCGAAGAAGTTTTTGAAGAACTAGGGATAAGCGAGAAGGAGGCTCTGGAATATCTGAATCAATACACATTCGGCAGCAATGAGCTGACTGGGGCGGTCAGTATTGTGCGGTTCGCTGCGTGGTTTGCGTTTGAATTGTGCAAAAATAACGAAACCAAAAAGGGTGCGCCTAACGCCTAGTTAAGGCGTAGCGGCACGAACTTTAAACAACACCGCGATGCTGAACGGTGTCGCCTTGAATGACAGGCTATATGACACTAAAAATACTTGATATAAATGAACATGATTTGCATCTGGTCGGGCTAGAGTTAAACGCATGTCCATTTTGCGGAAGCAAAGCGTTTGCGACAGGCAGGTTTATCGAAACATCAGAGATATACCAGTATCGAGTCGCATGTATGAATCACCATTGCGGGGCAAGTGTCGCATATAATTCTCGTGATCGAAAAGATGCAGCAGATAACGCCATTAGAAATTGGCAAAAACGAATATAACGCCTGAATTCACCGGTCGCGCGGCGGTACGGTGGAATGAAAATTTAAAACTTTTGGAGAAAATAATGGACTTTCAACGCTTGAGAAACCTGTCCACTGGACGATTGCACACCGAGATTGGCCACATCTACGAAGACCTGGAGACTATTACTGGCGAGCGCGGATTGATGACTCACATGCTTCCGAGAGCGGTAAGAGCGGTTAAGCCGTGGCTTCGCGAGCATGTAGCAGACCCACGTTTTTGGGATGGGGAATACGACACCGCGCACACCGGGGAGTACACATTGCCAGAGCCTACAGCAGAAGACAGGTTGGCGATGTTTGAGCGATATAAGGCGCAACCGAACCCGCTGGAAGGTAAGGACGTGATTGCGGTGCAGGTGATGCACCTAACGCAATAATAACGGGACGCGGTAAAGCGCCCGTAAATTTAACGATAGATTGAATCCGCGCTCCAGTTGAGCGCAGGGTTATACGCAAGCAGGGGGTAGATTTTGAGATTAATAAATTACACACACAAAAGCATTGCAACGCCAGCTAGACCTAACCCAACAAAAGCAAAAAGATTTGCAAGGATCGATATGCAAAGACTTGTGGAAAATGGTTTTTCAATTGCGTGGGGGAATATGGGCAGATGGAGCGGTCTTGTTGCGATTAAAGATGATGGTGTATAACGCCAAATAGCCGCCTTAATCGGTGTATAACACAACAACCACCATCCAGCCGGATGATTTTAAACAGACGCGCGGCGGTTTGGCCCGCAAAATAATAAGTGAGAAATAATGAAAAGATATTTTCTGCAATTTGATTTTTATGATGATCGTATTAATAAATATTGGTTCGGGATAGTTCAAATTGATTTATCAGAAATCAGTTTAATTGAATATTGTCGGGAGACAATACGAAAAAGGTTCGATCCCAAAGAAGTAGACGCTGACAGTGTAACTATCAAGGTGAATGCTTTCAATAACATTGACGCATAACACCAAATAACCACCACTTACGCGCAGATAGCCGCAAATGCGCGTATTTTCACGACACGATTGATATGGGATAAGAAATGACTAAGCAATCACTTCGAGAAACACTAGAGAAAGAATGGCTGCATGGAACAGTCTCACAATCAGGGTTACCGTGGACAGATTCATCTATTACTAATTCATCGCCTATTGCTCAGCAAGAATTCCCGATGATAGTTCAGATTGAAAAAGAGACTGACATTAATGTGTCGCCACACCATGAATGGAAATCAGTTGAGATAGGCACAGATGCTTTTGCAGTTACTTTTAATGCTAATGAGCTAAAAGCACTAGCAGCAGAATTTATTAAACTTGCTGATTTACTCGATAATCAAGCCAGCTAATCAGCCTCAACAGTCCGGCGCTTAGTCAAGCCACAACACACAAGGAACATAATGAGTTTTTCAGAAGAAATAGTCTCAGCAGCAAGGCCAGCAAAAGGTTTTGATGTTGCGCCATACCGAGTAAAGAGTTTCCCCAAAGGCAACGGGTTAAGTTGTGTATGCAACGCTTACGGCTTTAATTGCACTACTTTTATTACGAAGGAAACCGCTTGCATGACGACGCTTGATGATGCAACAGAGATTGCAAGACGATGGAACATGGCATAGCGGATTCCAAGCCAGTATGCCGATTTTCACGACAATAGGAAAAACCGAATGACCTTACACAATGAAATAATGAATATCCAGTGTGACAACAGCGACACGCTAGGCAAAGACCCGATGATTACCTATAAGATCGGCCACCGTGACGCCAGACATGCTGCCGCCGAGTTAGCAATAAAGTACGACGCGGCGATGGCAGAAATTGAGCGCATTGCTGACAGGCTGGGGTCAGACAGAAACTATGAGCGCTGCATTGCCGTGGAAGATTTGCTTCAGGTGTTAGCTAATTTCGATCTTGGCACTGATGCCGGATAATCAAGCCACGAAACCGCCAGAACTCACATAAGCTTTTGTTAAAAACTCAATAGAATTCGTGTGTTGTCCGTATGGAGAGCCCACTAAACTAGCCCACCGGCTTTTGCACTTATCGACAGCCGCCGCGAAACGACCCGCATCTATATCGGCCAGCGCCTTGACTTCGCGAAGCATTTGCAGGGCAATCTTGTCTTGAGAGTCTGGCGAGAAATCCAGCAGGCTGAGCTGCTTTTTGTAAGCGTCATAGTAACGCGCTAGAATCTGATAGCGACCAGCCGCGCTGGATTTTATACCGAGTTTAGGCAGGTTGACAACCATGCGGGGATGATCGGCGTAGCTGTTAAATAGAATAGGCTTCTTTGCCGTACTGCCAACAATAACATTGTAGCCGTTGTCGCTTCGGGCGATTAAGTCTTTGCCAAGTTCTGATATGGCAATCATGGCAAGGAAAGCTTTTCTATTTGATTGATTAACCATAATCGACCATATCAATAATGCTTATCTTCTCAGCTCTTGTCATACCTTCCGTTTTTCTAGCATTGCAGCAGACAGCGCATGAGCATGTTTTAGGTGTATTAATAGCCATGCCATGAAATTTTGGCTCACTAGCTAAATCCCTGCCATAATGAAAACGCCTGTTCTTTTTAAGGCGCTCACGGTGATGAAATTTTAATGCGCGACCCACTATTTCCCCAATGATCTAATAGCCGCTTTCAATATCGCTTTTCTGTTAATCAACTGAAAGACAAAGTTCGTTATATACGTCAGTATGCCCAAGCAAACGCCGAAGGCCCCTGCGTGGTGATCGAGTACTGCCAGCCAGTCTGATACCACAAGTCCTCCGCTGATTGAATACGCTAAGTATTGACACAAGCGCACGATGTACGCGGTTATCGGTTCTAAATGATCGTGAATACTTAGCGCCATGTTCAATCCCTTGCGACTTGGTTTTTAAGCCACATCACCGCAATCTTGATGCCAATATCAAGCAATGTCTGTGCAAGGTCGCCAAAGATTATTTTCAAATCTTCCGTGACGGTCTGGTGCTTTTCCTCATTCGATAAGTGATTATGGCCGTCAATATCGTTGACGAATTTACGACAATGAAAAACAAAGTCGTCTCTCATGATTAGGTCGCCAGCGGCGTTTATTGCGATAGGTGCTATTTTCATTGGCAGGAGATTCCGAGCATCACGCCGTCAGCTCGTGTTTGAGCGGTTGAGACAACGGGTGATAAGGTTGGGTGACAGGACGCGCACCCCGACAGCAAGGCCAGGATGAGCATGGATTTCATTACTTGCTAAAGCCGTCGATTTTTTGCGCGGGTGTCGCTTCCGGGATAAATACCGCAATGCCGCCAGCAACCAAGGTCAATACGCCCATCCAGTTGTCGAGCTGCACTTGAGGCACTTGAAAGATTCCGGCCAGAAACATGATGACGCGATAGTTAGCGGGTTCTTTCAGCCGCTCGAAGAGATAGATTAACTTACCCATGTGGTGTGTCTCCCGACAGTCTTGAGTTTGAATCATTCTAACACAAACAGACAGCATGTTTCAGCAAAACTTGCAATAGGTTTTGCAGCCTATTTATTTAACGGGTGGTTTTGTGTAATCTATTATGCTCCCAAAAAATACCCAGAAGAACAATCATGGATAAAAATACGCTTGCCACAATCACTGGCGACATACAACCTACAGCCTGGTCTGCGTCTGCATTAAAGAAAATGCCGCTTGATGAACTGGTTAAAAAATATGTGTTGGTTGAGCATACGCAATGGTACATGAAATGTATGTTGCTTTACGCTATGAGATTTATATTAAAGTCGAATCAAGAATACGGTAATGTCTGCCAGCAATTACGCGAGGACGGCATTTGCCATGAGGATCAAGGGACGATGAACCGTTACGCAAACGCAGGGATTTACCTTGAGAAGATGAAAATATCCGACCTTACTAAAGTCGGGTTCAAAAAGCAGTTTGTCTACGATTTAGCAGCGCCAATCAACGAAGATATATCAGCAACCGTAACCCATGAATTGCGGCAGATTCCAATCGAGGATAGGCGAAAACTAAAAATCACAGACGTTCGGGAAATGATTGCCAAGGCCAAACTTAAACTCAAGCCAGCATTGGAACATGATAGCGTAGTGGCTACTATAGAAAAGCAGCCCGAGCCTGCCGCCGTAGTGTCCGAGCCAGCCCAAGCCCAGCAAGCCGTGTCACGCCTGATGCAGTCGATACTTGAGGAAGAGCCGGACACCGTCAAGCCCATGACGCGGCGCAGAGAGCTTATATTAGAATTATCTAATATGGATAATAGCGCCGTATCGGATGATGAGATTCTGGAAGATTACGCCTTGCTGGACAAGAGCTATAGGCGCACGTTGTTGAAGTTGGCAGAGTTGCATAATAACCGGAAGAATGTGATTCAGGATGCGATATATAAGAAGTGATATTACTGGTTTGTGATATAATAAAGGCTCAGTTATTAAGCATTTAGCAATCCAATCATCCACCATAGGCAATACATGACCAAGAAAGTTAGAATTGAAAACGCTGACAACTCAAATTTTAAAGTTATCGTGCAGATTTGGGATAAAGGCTATCCAGAAGGAACGCCAGATACACTTGCTAAAGAAATCAATTTGGATTATCCAACGCAAATGACCGGCGATGATGTTTTCCTAACATCAACTCGTTATATTGTCGTGAAAGAAGCGGCAGCATAGATATAAACAGCAGCCATTCCCTGTGCGTAGGAGTGGCAACAAAAGATACTTTCAATACTCAAACTTCGCTATCAACATTGAGTGGTAGTGACGGTGGCGGCTCCTAGCTTAGTGGGAGTTTTGGGAAATAGACTAAGTGGTATCTTTTGTTGGTGTGCGCGAATTGCTGCCGCGCTATACGTGATACTCTGGAAGTCGTGGATAGACCTGAAATCTTACCCTTGTAGACGCGCAAGACCAGTCAGCCTGAGATCAGCACAGGCCACCAACTTCAAATAAATGCGCCCTTAGCATAAGTGGTGAATGCGGCCGACTCATAATCGGTTGACTCTGGGGTTCGACTCCCGAGAGGGCGCACCAATTAATCTAAGCCTAAGCAGCCTATCTCGGTGCTTGGGCTTTGTTGTGTCTTGATAAGCGCAATAACTTATTGACTTATGCCGCCCGTTAGCTCACCATCGATGCTCATTTAAAATAACAAGAAGGTGAATCATGAAATTACTAATCGCAGCGGTATTATTTTGCACATCATCCCTAGCACTGGCTTGGACAGATGCCGAGTTCGCCCAGGAGCTACAACAGATGCAGCAGCGCGCACAGCAGAACGAAGCGAGAATCCAGCAATGGAACGCAGAAGATCGGCTGAATCAGCAGCAGCAACAGATTCAGCAGTTACAACAACAGCAAGTGCAGCCGCAACAGCGGTATCAGAAATATAATCCATTGCGGTAACGCGATAATAATTTTAACGAAAGATTGAGGCCGCGTTCCCGTTGATTTACGGGTTAGGCTGGAGGATACATTATGAGTAGGTTTGATGAACTTGTGAGCGACCTGTGCAGCGAGATTGACCACCTTGAACAACAACTGAAGGATGCGAGAGCGAAAGAGAGATATTGGCGTGAACAATACAATGAAATGCTGAACGGGAACATACGGCATAGCAACGAAATGGCGGGGAATATGCTGAAAATATTCCTGACTCCTGGAGTAAGCGATGCGTTTATAGCCAATGCAAATGCAGAAGAATTTAGTGCCTAACGCCGTGTTAAGCGGAAAGCCGCCACACACTGAACTTTAACCGCGCAAATGCGTCCTATGGCGGCTTTTCCGCTTGAACTAAGAGTTATGCTTGGAGACGAAATGACTATAGATGACTGTTTAACGCTTGCATCGGATTGCTATGTTGGATTGTCTGCCGATGCAGATAAGGCAAAATGCCTGTTTGTTTATGGCCGAGGGATAGAACTAAAGAATGATGAAGAAATTGAAATAGCCAATGAAATTGTTTCCGCTCTTTCCGGTTTTAGAGATCACATCAAGCCAGATGTATAACGCAAGTTATACGACACATTGTCGCATAACTACGGGATAGCCGATAAAAACGACAATTACTTATTATCCAACACCCTGCAAAACCCATAGATACACAAGCCATAGACAACGGCCAGCATCGGCGCAACAGTTAGCACATGGATAACTGTTGCTGCCAGTGCCTACCTACTTCGCAAACTGGTACTTCTCCGCTATATCCCTGTTCCGTTTAGACACGTACAAGCCATTCTCGGTGTCTTTGCTTCTACGCTTGCGGCCTTGGATGGATTGCAGGATATTCGTTCCGGTAATCTTATGGTTAGGGTTCTTGTCATTGAATGCCTTAATATCCTCCATAGCTGATTGGTAGCCTTCGCTATCGCCTTCCATCTTAGCCTGGGCCGCCTCATTCAATAACAACTGCCTACGGTCACTCATCTTTGTTTGAATGCGCTTAATGGCATTGTTCTGGTCGTAAATGTCGGATATTTCCGAACTTGAAAAGCCGAGTATCTGTCCGACGCCTTCAATGATACTGTAATCGTCCTTGATGCTATCGCCGCGCAAGTTCTCCACGCCTTCGGTTGAGAAGCGCATCGCTTTCATGGCATCCTTCACGGCTTTCGGCATCATGTGTTCAATGCCGCGCTCATAATGTCCATCAGCCATCATGCCCATTGCTACCGCTGGATTTTCCAGCAGCAATCCAGCCATCGGGCCGAGTAAGGTTTTCGCCCAATCCCAAGCCCTGTCTGTGCCTTCCAATTCCTGATCGGATGACCTAACCCACAAATCCGAAGCGGATAACCGGCCCGATACCGAGAATGGCGTTAAGCCGTCAATCAAGCCTTTCGACATAATCAGGCTGAACTTATTCCCTGCTTCGGTCGATCCGGTAATCTCCGCTACCAGGTCGGCGAGTATCTGCCGGTAGCTGCCTTCAATATCTTCAGGCTCGTCATCGTCGCCAAAGGCATCTGACAGTGCTTGCGCCATGCCCGTCATGACCCCGACCATCGGCAAGCCTAACGTACCGGCAATGGATGATTGCATAATCAGCAAACCTTTCAGGGCTTTTTTGGCTTCGGCTTTTTCTTCCGGCGAACTGTTGCCATACGCTTGCTGAATGGTTCTCGCGTACAGGTAAGTTAAGTTCTGCGAATACTGCTTGAACTGCGTCACCACGCGAGCGACATTGCCGCGCATGAATCGCGCTCGGTTTGAGCTGGTGTAATCGAAGTGTGAATCCAGCACCAGTTTTGAGGCAAATTCAACCGACTCATTGTGGCTCATGCCTTTACCTATCGCGGAACGGTAAGCGGCCAGCGCGGTGATTTCCCGGTTCATGCGCTCGGCATGGTGGAAACCAAACGACAGCACATTCATCAATTTATGCTTGCCGGTATTGGTCAGGATACCCTCATCGCTCAGACCGGCTAAGTCATGCGCCAAGGTCACATCAAGTAAGCCGCTTTCCACCCATGAATCATACGCCTTGAGTTCATTGCCTTGCAGCTTATCCTTGATCGACAAGCCTTCAACCCAAGGCAGCTTGCCATTCTTGCCGAGTTTGGCATTCTTGAAAAAGAGCTTGCTCACATCCAGCATGGCTTTTGACGCGTTTCCCCATCCGACTTTTGAGGCCAAGATCGGCAAGGCAATCACCGGCGTTTGGGTAATGTTGATTAGTGACGCGGCAGGAGTCAGGCCCAAGTACCAGGCAAAGCCGATACTGTTCAGTCGTTGCGCTAAAGGATTCGTCTTGGGATTCATAATGTCTTTGTAAGACTTCCGCAACTCATCTAAAGCATTGACCGCAAACGTCCGGTCATCACGCTGGATATTCTCCGACAAGGCCAGCACGTTCTCGGTATGCCGGTACAGGTCATCCAGCGCCGCTTTAGAGTAGCCGTTTTTCCACTTTTTGAACTGGATTAACATCGCCAACTCATCTTCATCGGTGGTCTTGCCGATCCGGTTGCTGATGTCTGCCAGTGATAAATCGGCATTCAGGTATTCATCAATCCATGCCAGCAAGAGTGTCGTCTTGTCGCGCTTCACAGTGCTGGACGCAATGTCGATGGCTTCTTTCGATTCGTCCAGGGTCGCTTGCAGTTTGTAGCCGTATTTCAATTTAGCCAAACTGTTGGCGTCATGCAGGGCTTTCTTGGCAAAGGCCCGTAACTGGTCTTGATGGAACCCTTTGGTTTTCTTTCTATGGATAAAGTGCTTGCGGGCGCTGACATCCGGCAACGAGTTCAGGTAAAGCTGATAGACGCTATCGCGCAAATCATTGACCATCGGCGTATCGCCCAGGCTGCTAATCAGGCTATCGACTTCGGTAATGAACTCGGCGCTGACCCCATCAATCTCGCTGAGGTTTTCCAGTTGCTTGCCGTGTCCTAAGACGGTCACGCCTTCCTTGCCAATCTGCTTGATGAAGTCCTCTTGCTCCTTTTCGCTCTCGAACATATTGAAGCGGGTTTCATCGCCTTCTTGGGAATGCACCCAATAGTCGCCAAATCGCGCTAATGGAAAATACGGGGCTTGCGCTTGCAGGGATTCAAACTTCAAACGCAATTGCGCAATCAGGTTCTTTTTAACTTCGGGGCTGGCTTTGGATTCGCCAATGCGCTCTTTCAAGGCTTCCAGTGTATCGTTAAAGTGTTGTTCGTGGTGATCGCGTGAGTCGTTGTAAATCTTCACGGCCTCCGGTGATTTCTTAGCCAGCGCATTGAAGCGGTCTTTAATCTCTGGATAGGCTAGTTTGCGCTTCTTTTCAAAGCCGATCATCATGTACAGCTCTTTACGCTCCTGCATCATCTTTTCTTTAGGCTCTCCCGGCATCCCGATCATGCGCTTGTTCAGTATTTGGATTTTCGCTAACGCGGTCGGAATATCAATCACTGGCACATAAGACTTGCTGCCATCCACTCCGGCAATGGTCGAATCGTGCATCAGGTCGGACATTTCATTGCTGATCGCTTCCGGCAGTTTCGCCCACTCGGTTGCAATTTCACCCGCCGCCGACAAGCGTTTGTTCTTCTCGGTGTCCATTGCGTGAATGTTCTTGATGAATACTTTCTGGATGTTGGGCAGCGCCTTGCTGGTCACATCGGCTATTTGCCTGAGCGTCAACAGGCCGAACGATTGCGCCTTGGCTCCGCTGGCTGTGCGGCTGAATGCGGTTTCGATATGCTGCTTGGCTTCTTCCGGTGTCACGGCATTGATGGCATCACTGGCTAAGTCGGCCATTGACTTGCTGTAGCGTATGTCGCTGGATTCAGGGTTGAATTGGCCGTTGTTGCCGGTGGCTGATTTGATTTGGTTAGGATTGAATACGACTATTTGATGTATGTCATTTCCTAACTCAGATACATCGTTATATTCAATACCATCATACTTTTCACTAATATTATTATCATTTAATGCGTCAATAAACACAGAGGATTCTTTGGTATTTTTTATGCTATTTGCCGATATAAAAACTTCTAATAACTTATTCCCATAAATGTCAGCTAATGACCTGTCGTTAGTAAAAAACAACCTGTTTTCTCTGAACGCGGCTTTAACATCAAACTCCGTAAATTCCTTGTCTGTTCCATGATAAACCACCATAGGTTCCCCATTAGAATCAACCACCTTGCTCGCATTTTCTGGATCATTCTCCCAATCGCCAAACCATGCCTTGAATTCAGGCGTCCTGACTTGTTCGTATTGCTTGGCGTTCAGGTTCGATGGCTTGCCATTGGGCGCGAGTCTTTCCTGATCGGCTTTGCTGTACTTCACCCCCGTCTTATCGCCGCCCTTGGCTTCATAGTCATAGGCATTGCCATACCAGCGTTCGGTTTTGGGACGGTTTTTATTCTTGGCGTCTTTGCTCAGGCCGGTTTTGTCGCCACCCAGGGTTTCGTAATCGTAAGCGTTGCCCTGCCATTTGTCGGCGTTTCTCGGTGCAGGAATATGATTCATTTCCTTGCCATTGAATAGCACAATCACATCACTGTCTTGAATGTCTGCGGTGGCGCTAGGCGGCGTGGCCTTGCGTTGCTCTGCGGTCAGTTTTTGCCTTGCTTGCGTGTTTCTGGCTTCGACTTCTCCGGCTAGTCTTTTGTATTGCTCATTAGCGGTTAATGTGTTTTCTCTGGATAAGATGTTGCGCCGCTCTTGCTCAAGATCAATATATTCTTGGTTCTCTGGGAATTCACTTAACTTATCTAGCAAGTCAAAATAACTTTCGGTCTGATCATTTGGCACATCATCCCAATTTAACGCTCTGCCTCTAGGCGTGTCTTTGCCATAGGTATCCTTTATTTTGATAAAGTCACGATTCTTCTTCCTGACCAGATTACCAAACTCAGGATTAGCGTCCATTAAGCCGAGTATCTTTTTATCCAGCGGCCTTCTTAGCTCATCGGTAATGTCTTTGTCTTTAAATTGATTAGAATTCCCTCCTGTAGCAAAGCCCTCTACCGACTGAATAGCATGTTGTATCTCGTGCAGTAATGTACTTAATGCTTCTTTTGAGGATAGGTTTCCTCTGATCTCAATGCGATAGTCTCCGTCAGAGTTAACCATCCTGCCTTTTGCCGATTCTCCTTCTGGCATGAATCTCACTTCAATATCTGCCACTTGCGGATAAGCTGAAAACAAAGCCGGATGAAATAGTATGTCACCTATGGAGATTGCGCCTGCGCCTTTATTGAGCGCAACAAAGCGTTTCATCACAAGCTCATGGAAGTTTCCAGTTCCTTTGAAGAAAGCATCACTATCATCGATTTCGAATCTCCACTTGCCGTCTACGCCTTTAAACCAGCCGGTTTCCTGCCGTACCGTTTCAGGATTATCCCCTGCTTCGATGCGTTGCTGTGCGCTGGATAGCTGGTAGGTGTCGGCAGTCTTGGCGTTTTGTCCGGCAAAGCTTTTGAGTATGCCGCTGCCCGTACCAGTGCCATTAACCGCTGCGCCGTATTTGCTCAATGCCGTTAAATCCGCTGGCGTGAGTGACTCGATATAGCCAAGGTCAATTCCGTTTCTCACCAAGAACGCGCGAATCGTTGCCACTAAATCGGCAAAGGTCTTTTTCAGCAGGCCGGTGAAGGAGTCGGGCTTGGCTTCCCATTGGGATACCATGTAAGCGCGATATTCCGAAGCCTGATCTTTGACCGGCGTTTCTGCGGCCATTACGCGCTTGTAGGCTGCGAGTTCGATTGCGCTGCCTATACCTTTATCGGCTCTGTCAAAACTGCGCTGTAGCTGCGCTTCAAAGCGGTCTATGGCGGCTTTGACTAGAACATCCTTTGATTCAGCGCGGTGCATTAGCTCGTGACTAAGAACGGACGACAGGTTGTTCTTGTTGAGCATATCCGAAACCAAATAAAGCTGGTCTCGCTTCTCGTCGTATAGGGCCTCTACGCCAGACATGTTGCTAGACTTCTTGATTTCTCCTGAATTAAAGTCTATATTTATTGCTGACGCTAATGGTGTGGCTTTAGACTTCGTGTCGAGCAAGGCATTATGACCTGCGGCTATGCCATTAGTCGTCTTTCTATTTGAATAAAAAGTGATAATAGACTCTTTATTTCCTTTTGCCGATACAACAACTTTAAATCTAACCCCACCTGAATTAAGCGTATAAATATGCTTTTGTCCTGCAATATCAAGTTTGCCATCACGAACTACTTTGCCTAGATCAAGAATCTCATTTGCTGTTATATAGCCTTTTTTACCGCTAAAATGATCGAGTAAGATATGCGTCTTACCAAATCTCTCGTGCCCTTGTGATAAATTAACAAATTCCTTTACATGCTCAAGGTCGCTTTTTCTGATCTCTGAGCGAATTTTTGTATCAGTGATAACATCATAAATACCTTTCTGCTCTTTAGATAGACTTGATGTTGAGCCTATTTCTTTTATAAACCCATCAATTAAAGAAGCTATTTTGGCTTGCGTATATTTTGTTGGCTTAATCCTTGACGCTAACGCACTCCCACGCTCTTGCAGATGCGCCGGAAGCTCATCAACCGATTGCACGACATTCAAAATCCCCGCATCCACCAGCTTATTCATGCGCTTAGGCAATAGCTTCTTGATGTCGTCTACGGTGCTGCCGGTGGTGGGCTTGGATTTGCTGAACTTAACCCCCTCCCCCTGCTTCTCACCAGTCACCTTGGCTGGGCTTGGTTGGGATGGTTCGGATTTGGCATAAGGCGAATTTTCATCTATGTAATCACTTACGCTTTGCTTTATTTGCGCTTCTGTTGCTCTGCTGCCATCAAGCTTCATTGCTTCATTGATAGAAGCTATTACACCATGACCAAAAGCCATATCAAATGGCTCCCAGCCTTTATGCGCTATTCCAAACTTCTCAGCTACTTTTTGTCTATTAGGTGATGCCTTTGGCTTGCCTCCGCGACTTCTTGTCAGGTCTTGTAGCTTATCTACACGGGCAATTTCTTTTGCAATGGCGGTTGATATTTCGTCCTTTTTGTCATGTAGAATTTTCCATTCCTTTTTTTGAACATCACTGAGCATTGCCTTGCTGTTTTGTTCTTGATATTCATTACTGGACATTGTTGAGTTATTTCCCTCCCAATAATCCAATATAGACGCATCTGTCTTATCCATTGAGGCGCTGGCTTCGACTTTCTGTTTGCGTGACTCACCACCTTCCCGAATGCCCGAGTCCTTATAATTCTTTTGGCTGATATTACTTTGTACTTCATTTTTATTGACATCTTTTACTTCCCCACCCGATACATTGGATTCAGCATCGCCGCCTGTTGCTGGCGTTTCATCTCGGCCTGTATTTGCTCGTCTGTTTGGTAGTACTGTGCTGGCTTTTGGGGCTTGGGTTTGGTCTGTTGTGTCACTGGTTATTCCGTGTTCTTGGCGTAAAGCCTCATGCGCTTGACGCAATACGCTTTCTGGCTGGCCTTGATTTGTTGAATGCTTGGCGTAAACCTCAAATTGAGCAGATGCCAAGGCTTTATCTAAATCGCTATCGTAGTTATCGCTAATGTTCTTTAATGCTGCCGTTTTAGTGGCTACAGGTACATCAGGATTCGCCTTTACGTATTCGCGCTTCTGGTTAGTGATGTACTTAACTTTCGGCGTTGATAGAATTGGGTCTAATTCCCCTTCAACGCTTTCACCCAGTCCTCCGAGTAGTCTGGATGAAGTATTTGTACGCTGCATCGCGTTTTGCGATTGTGCAGCCTCGCCATTTGCAGTCTTTGTTTTTTGTTGGGTCTTGTTTTCTTGGACATTTGCTTTAGCCGATGTTTCCGTCTTGAAGGGTTGGTTTTGGTTGCTGAGTGTGGCTACATTTGCGTTATCCGAATCAGGTTTAAGTTGTCCTTTATTTTGCTGCCCTTTATTGTCCTGAACTTGTGCCGCTGGTTCTGCGCCGCTCGCCAATGCAGGATTTGGTAGACTATTGGCGGGAATCTGTACTTGCTCGCTCGCATTTTTAGGTATCTGTGATTGTGGCGTATCATTTTTTATGTCCTGTGTTATCGGCGTTGCATCTTCATTGGCTGAGTAGCTATAGCCCTCGGCATCGACATAACTGCCGTCATCCTGCTGCATAACCGGCGTATCGTAGCCATCGTTTAATTGATGAGTAAAGGCGGTTCCTGCCTCGCCTGTAGCTGACACTCCATCAGCATTATCGTATTCTGTTGCGCCTCGATAATCTGCTGGGCGAATAGCATCGCTTGCTGCCAGTCCTGTTGCGTTGGGTTGTCCTGTGTCGGGTATATCGGTTGTAACATGGTCGTTCGTGTTCGGTTGAGTGGTCTTGGTTGAGGATGGGGTTTGATGCTTTAACGCTTCGTTATACGTCGAATTGCCATGCAGTATTTGCGACACAATGGCAGCATGTATCGATTCATCATGAGTCACGCCTTTTCCGGCTTCGGCTTTGCGCTTTTCGGTCAGGCGTTGGTTGAACAGTTCGCGTGGGGTTAATTCGACTTCGCTTGCGGCGGCTCCTGGTCCAGCATCTCCGCTAACGCGTCCGCTTCCTTCTCGGCCTCCTCCCACTCCCGTCTCAGATCGATTGCCTTCTTCTTGGCCTGTAGGTATCGTGTTGCCAGTTGCGTTGATGAGGCCATCTAAGCCACCTTCGCCAGTAGCTTGTTGATAAGACTGTCCAGGTGCGCTGAGCGATTCATCTGCATTATCTGTATATCCAGATTCTGTCTGTTTAACATCATTCGCTCCGCGTCCCGCTTCGTTAGTCCTAATCTCTCTTTCGCGGATTGAAACATCATTTTCTCCTATGTCATCGGTTGTTGGTGTTTGAATAACAGGGGCTTTCGCGGCGGCTTTGGATAATGGGCCAGATACCGCATTGACACCACCACCCATTAAGCTTCCCGCTAATGAGCCTTCGACAAAGTTTCTGCCCATGCCTTGCGTCACCGGCTTATCTTCGGCTAAGTTTTGCAGACCTGTTTCAGCTATCGACTGCAAGCCTTCCTCAATCGGGCCTTCTTGTATCGCGCCGCCGATAACACGTCTAGCCAGCGATTGATTCACATCGCCCATGCCAGCGCTGACCCCGCCTGCCGCTATCGTATCAATATCAGCCAAGCCGAACTTATTGGCAAGGCGATTGCTTTGATTGCCGATTAATGCGCCCGAAAAGCCTGTGCCTGCCGCTGCTAATGCCGCTATCTGTGGGTCAACGCTCTCGTCAATGTTCGCCATTGACTGGCCGGCCATGATCGCACCTTCACCGACATTACCGGCTAAGGCGGCACGTTTGGCTACTTCCGCCGCCGTTCCGGTTTTCGCTAAGGCATTAAGGCCCGTTGCAGTCCGTCCTAATGCGCCACCCGCATACATAGAGGGCAATGACTCGACAACGGTTCCCATGATAGCGCGTGGATTCGTAGCGTACGCCTTTGCAACATCCAGGGCATTCGTGTTGGGATCATCCCACACCTGATTGACATTCTGCCGCGCTTGCTGCATTGCCGGTGAATAAGCGTTATCTGCATCTTTAGCCCATTGGCTAGGCTTGAATCCAGTGGCGTTACCAATCGCATCGGTCGCCCTATCGAATGGCCGGTTAATCCCCAATAAGCTAGGCTGAATATCGGCCAGTCCTGTGATTGCGCCGGGGATCTGCATCACGCCCTTGCCAAGGCCGACTAAGGTATCGTTGATAATCCCCTTGTTGCCTTGGCCGGATTGCCCTGAAATAGGCTTAATGTCAGACAAATCAATAGCGGCACTTTTATTGATCGGCTGAATATCCGATAAATCCATAAAATCATCTGACATGGTAATCCTTATTGCTTGTTTTGTTTGGCTGAGGCGAGTGCGTTCTTGCCTTCCGGTGTTGCCAGCCAGGCTTTTATTCTGGCTCTGGCTGATTCATCAAATTGGTCTGGGTTGCTATCAAATTGAAGCGCTAAGTCGGTATTGGTAGAGACACGTTTTGCCTGTTGAACGGCTTCTTCATCAGTGAACCGGCCGGTTTTCTTATTCAAGACTCGCGCTGTCTCTCCGGTCACAGTTCCCATTGGGTCATATTGTTTCTCATTGATAGCTGCAAAGTTGTCTTGATTGAGTTTGTCATACGCCAGTTTATTTGCTGCCGCTGCCGTACCAGTTGCTGCGTCACGATCCAGCGCATCTTTACGGATGTTTTCGTTCAGCGTATCTCTGGCTAACTGATTCTCAGCGGCATAATTGTTTTGCGCCGGTAATTGAGCATTACCACGCTGATCGCCATAATCACGAGCTTGCTGCAATAATGGGGCGTTTCTAGCCGCCTCGTTGACTCCGCTATTTACTGAATCCCAATATGCTTTTGATTCAGCCGGACTTGCCGCCAGAAACGCCCCGCCATTATCATTGCTTTGCGCGTATGCGCCTAAGCCCGGCGCTTTCGTCGCAACCGGCTGACTATTACCGTTCAATGCCTCGGCACTGGGGTTAGCCCCTAAATTAACACCACCAGGCCCGTAGATATTGGTATCGCGGGTATGGTCCACAGGCTGGTCGTTATAGTAAGGCGCACCGTTGTTGTAGCCCTGCAAGTTACGAACCCCGAGTGGTGGCGGCGTCTCTTTGCCTGTTCCGGCGGTGCTTGCTGGTGGCGTTATTGTACCAGATTTCGTTAAGGCTTGCGGCTGATTTACTGTAGCGTTATGCGTCATATCGTATACTTTGCCGCCGATGTAGCTACCTAAGCCAGCCAAACTGTTATCTTGACTACCCTGATTGTCAACAGGCTTCGGCTCAATTCGCATGGCGTTAGGGTTGACCTTGCTTGCATTACTAACGGCGGCTAACGGGGATAGTGCGGCATTGCCAACGCCTTTAATCTTATTGGCAAGGTCTTTGATTACGGGAATGCCATTATCAACATATTGAGGTTCAACTAATCCACCCCCTGCATAGCCTTTCACCGCAGGAAACATAGCTTGCATTTTGGATTTCAGTTCGGGATGCTGGTATTCGTAATTGTTCACCAAGTCATGCGCGGCATTGCCAACTGTACCGGCATCAACGGCATTCGCGGCTAATGGTCTTGGCATTGCGCCTAAGCCTTTCATCATAGGCTGAGCGTTGGGCATTGATACCGATGAATCCGGCAGGTTTCGGCCAAAGCCTGGGCGCATTGCGTTAGCTGGATTAGGTTCTGCGAATACCCGATCACGTAAACTCTGGCCAGTTGGTGCTGATTCCGCTACCGGATTCGGCGGCATGCCTAAGCGTCCACGCAAATCAGGGGCTTGCGGATTACCCGCTACGTTGCCGGTTAATGCACGATCCCGCAAACTCGGCATGGGCGCTGCTTCGGGTCTTGGTGGTAATCCCACTCTGCCACGTAAATCCGTCGCTCCGGGATTGCCGGGGACATTGCCGCTTAATGCTCGTTCGCGCAAGCTAGGTTCTTCGTCGGTGACAAAACCGCCGTCCCGATAGCCTTTTACACCTAACCCCGCCTCACCTTCGGCTTGTTCGTTATCCGGCCTAGCCTCGGCGCTTTCATTGTCAATTAGCTTGCTTACAAAGTCCTTGCCCCAATATGCGACCGCTTCTTTCGACAAGTGGAATTCGCCGTTAGAGACGTTGGCATCGACTTGTGGCTGTGCGTCTTGCGCTTTCGGTGCGGCGGCTTCCAACTTATTCAGGAAGTCGATACCTAACGCATCTACCTTGTCTTTCGGGATGATCGCGCTATCAACAGGCAATTTAGCCGGAATGCTGTCACTGGTGCCGGTGCCGGGGCCTTTGATAATGCCGCCTTCCGCATAGTGTTGTCGTCCGGGCTTCTTTGGCTGGCTCGGCAAACCTAACTGCGGCACAAAGGTTTCAAAGCTATTGATCCCTTTCGCCAGTCCCAAGGTTTGCTCGTTGAGCTGTTGCGCCAGATTGTGTTGTTGTAGTTTTTGACCTAATGACATAGGGAAGTCCTTATACGGAAATAATGGTAGGCGTTGCGTTGAGGTACGACGACGAGCCGGAAATGTGCGCCCCGACACTGACGCCGGAAGTAATACCGGCTGCGACTTGCGCGAGTAGCTGCGCTTCGGCTTTCTGGCCTTCAATCAGCAATTCTTTTTGGGCAATTAAGGTGGCAATGTTGGCCTTGGCGACTTCAATCGTTAAATCGGCCTGTTTCGCGGAGTAATCAATCTCGGCTTTTTGCACCGCTATCTGCGCATCAATGCGCTTGCCTTCCGCTTCAATCAATGTTTGGTAGACATTAGCATCGGCTTGATACAGCTTGATCTTGCCTTCTGCATAGGCGACACCGGCATCCACTAGATTCTTGAACACATCGACATTCAGGCGGTTGACTTCGGCCAATAGTTCTACCCGTTTAACTTCGGCTTCGACAGCAAGTTGCAGGAAGGCATTGTGGGCGTTGTTTAGCGCAATTTCCAAGGTCGCCGCTTGCTGGATGGCGAACTGCAAATTCTTCTGTTCCAAATCGGCCTGAGCCACGGCGATATTGCGCGATTCGGTAATGTCGGCTTCGGCTAGTTGTTCATTGGCTTGATAGATTGCCTCGACCTGATCACCTTGCGGCAAGTTCCAGCCTGCTCGGGCAAAGCTGCGGTTAATGGCGTCAATCGTGCCTTGCGCTGCGGCTCGGGTGCGCTCTCTACCTCTGTCCCATATCTGCTGTTCGATAACAGGATTCAGTCCGGTCTGCCGGAAATTGTTAATCAGCCCATCCAGAATCCTGACCAGATCATCGAGCAAACTTGACGAGTATTCCGATTGGGTCGGGAAGTTTGGCGTAATCTCGGTAATGACCGGCAAGGCTGGACGATTGAAATCAATATCGGTCGGCTTAACCGGCGCATCGCCACTGATAATGAAATCTTCGACTTGCGGCAAGTCCGACAAGGGCGGTAATTCGGCATCGGTAATCTGCGGAATGTTCGCCAGTTTCGCCAGTTCGTTGTTCAACGCTTCGAGCTTGATCGGCAACTCATCAAGCAACTGGTTGCGGTGCGCTATCGCCTCATCGACGGTATTTTCAGTAAAGGTCTTGATTCCAGAACTGTCGGGGTACCAATAGGAATCTTCCAGCCCTAACCCGGGTTCGGGGAAATCGGACTTAATGGGGGGTACTTGTACGATACTCATGCGGTGTCCTTTAAAGATAATGGCGCTTCACAGCGCGGGTAATGCTTATTCGAACAGGTCTATTACGCGTAGCGGGCGAATATTCTTATCAATGACACGACGAGCAACATGAGACCAAGTGTAGCCGGTGCGTAGCGTCGGATCGAAAGGGCTTGTTCCCTGATAGGCTGCGGCATAAAACGGACTTTGCTCCAGCGTTACCGGATATTCGATCAATGTGCCTTCCAATGGGTTTAACTCTATCGCCGTCGTAGCCATCGTCTTCATCTGGTCGCCAGGCTCAAACAGGAAATCGAAGTCATAGCTATTTTGACCACCATCAGAATACCGGACAACAATAGTTGCCCCGCCATGATCGCCCAAGTAAGTGCCAGCACTGCTAATGCCAATGCCGTCCCCAGGACTTGAAAGCTCTGAGTCTGCTGTACCGCCTAAAGCGCCAATATTAGCCCCGATCGCATAAGCACCAGGCAAAAAGTTATTAGCGTGTGTGATTTGATGACGCTCTTTCACGACTGAAACAGGCTCACGGAAACGCTCAAACGGGTATTTAAACAGCACTAACTCGTTAGTCAGCAACACAGCATCATCAGTGTCACTATCAATGCCGCAATGCACTTTACCGATATAACCATCGTTCAGCGTATAGCCGGTATTGATATGATTGAAGCCGGTATTGGACTCCGAAAACATGCCGTAATTGGTTACGCCTTCGTTGATAATGACCTGGTTCATGGCATCCTTGATAAACGTATTTTCATAGACGTTATCCTTTCCGATGCGCCCAGTTGCCAAGCCTGATCCTGAAAAGCCAGAACCAGCAACCGAATTGCTTGATGAGTAAAAGCCCATTGCGTACTGCGGCGCTGCGCCCTGCGCTTCGCCCGTCACCAGTCCTACTGCGCCGCCCGAAGTCATATATGGCTCAGATACCATATACCGTATATTATTCCATAGGTAGGTATGCACGTCGTGTTTCTTGAAGTACACCGTAAACGAGGCAATGCGCCGAATTTTTCGTGTTGATAAGGTTGTCACATCCACCCCGATTTCGTCAATATCAGCCAGTCCGTACATGTTTGATTGAGCATACAACTTCACGCCATCCGGCAGGGTCTTGCGGGTAATGCCAGCTTTAATGCCGCCTAACTGCATCTTGCGCTTCAATTCGCCGAGCAGTAATCGCGCTTTGGCTTCATACGTCGCGCACAGGTTGGGATCGCCCAGGAAATTACGCAGTACCGGGCCGAGTTCCAAACCGCCGATGTGCTTGCCGTTAAAAAACACTAGATTTTCCTTGTCAGTTTTTCCACGCTCAACACAATGTCATCAACGACACCTTGACTTCCAGCGACATTCTCCAGCTTTGATTTCCAATACTTGCCTTTACAGCCCCGACCAAGATTAACCTTGCTGGTTTTCATCTGCGTGGTTGCTGGCACATTGTAGGCATTAGTTCCAGTTGCTTCATCCGTGATGGTTAATTTAAAAGGCCCACCCTTTATTCCAAGCCAAGCATCCGGTATGCGTTTTAGGTAATGATCGCCAAAGTCCATGCGTCCAGTTTCGATAAAGGAGTTTATAGAAGTTCCATTATCAGTTGCACCAGAAAGCGCGTGTATGCCGGTATTATCAGCCCCAAAGCTACCTGACAGACTATTAAAGCCATAATTCTCAAACTTACTGACAGCAAAAGTGTTGAGATTAATCGCATAGCCATAGAACACCTCATTGGCAAGGAAATCATACGTGGCATCCAGATAGCCCGTAGCCGCCGTGTACGCATTGAAATCGTAAGACGCATCCAGATAGCCGATGGACGGCGTATAAGCCAGCAGATCATAACTGACATCGATATAGCCGGTCTTTTGCTGATAGGCTTGCAGGTCGTAAGTGGCATCGAGATAGCCGACTTTCCGGCTGTACGCCAGCAGGTCATAGCTGGCATCCAGATAGCCTGTTTGCTCCGCGTAGCAGTTCAGGTCATAGCTGCCGTTGACATAGCCGACTGCTTCCGTATAGGCCAATAGGTCATAACTGGCATCGACATAGCCGGTTTGTTCGGAGTAGGCTAACAGGTCGTAACTGGCATTCAGATAGCCGACCAGCGCCGTACGTACCGGCAGAGCAAACGCTACAGACGGCGATACCGGATAGCTCAGGGTCTTGACGAACTGCCCGTTGCCAATCGGTCGCATCACGACGACCGGGGCTTTGACCTCCCGGTGTCGCCGAATCCAGTTACCGCCGTTACGGAACATTACAGTTCTTCGAGTGTCGCGCTAATGATGCTGATAGCTGAGTTCGTGCCAGCGCCGGTATTCCACAGCACCAGCTCGCTACTGACCGGGATATACAGACCTTCCGGCCATGACCAGTAAATCATCGAGCCGATAGTGGCCGGAAAGGTGACACCCTCCACAAATGCGGTTGGCACGGTAGGGGCTGCCGACCATGCCGTGGCAATGCGTGACGTTCCCGCCGCGCCGCCGAGCACGGTATTGAGTGGAGCAACACCGCTGGTTTGCGTTCCCGCCGCTGCGGCTATCCCTAATGAAAACTCGGAAGCCGTAGCACTGCCGATGACAATCTTGAGTTCAGTCAGTTTGACCGCATTGGTGGCATTGGTTAATAGTCCCCAGCAAGGCGTATTGGTTGCCGCTCCTGCCGCTGTTCTTGCCCGATATTGAAATGTCGCCATGATTTAAACCTTTACGTTGAAGCCAAGACTGAAACTGTTTGCCAGCGTCTCGGTGAATGAATTGGCCGGAACTTCGCGTTTGATCCAGATCGCTTTACAGTAGGTCGTGCCAGCGGTTGAACTGAGATTGAACGCCGTCAATGGTGCCGCCGAAGTCGGTGATGAGAAGGTCACGCCAGCCGGTGCGCCGGTTTCCGATCCGGTATCAGCCGGGTAATCGGTGCCTGATACGCCTGCGCCGGTGCTGGGAACTTGAGTTGCAAGGCCGATGCTGATGGTGTCCAGTCCCGGTGTGTTCGAGGCAATGAACAGTTTAATATCCACCTTTTCGTCCGTGGTCGCCACAGTGCCGGTATTCTTGATAAAGATGCAGCGGTATTCGGTCAGCCCTGCCAGCGATTGTGCTTTGGTCACGTCATCGAAGATTTTCACATCTTGCGCGGTAATGGCTACCGTATCGGTGGCACTGGCTGACGGCAACGAGGATGCAACCACGGTCACATGCAACACACCGCCGTTGTTTAAGCCTTGCAGCGCATAGGTGCCGCTGGTCGAGACATTAACGGCGGCACCGGTCTGTCCTCCGTAGGGAGTCCACGCAAGGCTTTTTGACGTTGACGAATAGGTGTAGCTTAATGTGCCATTGCCTAATGCGTTGCCCATAGCATCGCCGAGCGTCACGCCGAGAATGGGCGTGGTAGCGGTAGCGAGTTGCGACAGGATTTTGGTTGATGAGATTGCGCCTCCTGTAGAGGCACTGGCTGTACTATTGCCAGCGCCCCCAGAGAGGTAAAATGCGAGTTCACTTAAGTTACTCATTGGTTGCCTTCTATGAGGATCGTGGCGTCATCACGACGCGGTTGCGCTAGTGCGCGGTTGTTACTGCTTTAATCGAGTTTGAATTTCAAAGATCCTTGGATTGCATCATCGAAATTGATTGTTAGAACATCCCGTACCGATAACGGATGCTCAATTACAGATATTGCTAAGTCGTCATGCTTGAACGATACTTCAACGCGGCCATCTGCAAGCTTTATCTGCAAGCCATTTAAAGATACTTTAAACGTGCCATCCATATCTTGATCGTCAGTGATAATGTTGCTGACTAGGCCCTTAAATAAGGCGGCTTTAAATTCTTTTGTCATTGTTAAATTCATGCTTTATGCCTGTAGAGATATTACTGCTTTAATCGTTGTTGTTAATCAATACGCCTTTATAGCCAACTGATTCGACGGAATAGTAATCGGTTCCCCATCCATCTACTTCATAAGCATCAAATTTTCCGCTTTTAATTTCAGCATCAATAATTTCAAAAGCTTCTTCTTCGCTATGCGCCATAGTAAAGATGCTGACTTGACCATGACCTTCCGGATAGAAACTGTAAAGTTTCAGCTCACCCATAATAGCTCCTTGGAATTTAGGCAATTATAACACAATCCTATAACACTCCGCGCAAAGCTTCTGCGGCTGCATATTCACTGTTAGCCAGCGGATTAGCCGTTGCGTCACGGCCTACGAAGATCAAATAATCATGACCGTCCTGCTGCAAAATAGTCTGCGTCCCTTCCTTGAAGAAGGGGATTGCAATATCTTTGTAGCTGATTTCGGCCACCCCTTCCGGCGAGCATTGCAGCCAACCCCGATCCGACATGACATAAGCGGTCTTGCCGTCAGGATGATAGACTTCCGAACCTTTGACGGTCGCGCAGTCTTGCAGTTCTTCGTAAATCGCCGGGCCGTCGCCGTCGATATTGGTGATCCTGCCGAACTTGTTTTGTGTACCGATATAGAGCACGTTAGGGCAGGAGATAATCACCTGCACGTTGCTGTCCAGCCGGAAGTATTGGCCTTTGTGTTGCAAGCCGTAATTGTGCAAATCCGTCCAGTACACTTTGTCGCCGACTGCATAATAAATACGGCCGTAATGGGCTTTGATAATTCCGATCGGTCTTGGAGTCCAAGCAAATTGCGTGGACAGCGGCACGGTGCATATTCGATTGGTCAGGGTGATCTGGTCAATGTCAGCCGAGAATTCTCCGTACAGAGACAGGTCTTTGCTGTTGACTGAGCTGATATAGATAGCCACACCAGAACAATATGCAGGGGGAGTAGGGAAATTATTCAGGTAAATGCCGCCGCCATCAACGACCGTCACGCGCTTACTGTTGCCGGTGCCGCCTTCCTGTCCGTCTGAGCCTATCCAGGTTATGCAAATTCTATATTCGCCAGCAAACAAACCGCCCACGCTAACAGGCGTTGCATCCGGTTGCCGCGGTGGTCGTGCCGTTCCCCACTCGTAGTTGACGCCGTTGACAATCCTGCCCGAAGTCAATTCATTGGCCCAATACAGCGTATCAGCGACTTGCGTATAGAATACCCGCGTACTGCCGACTCCGCTTTGCAATGTCGTTGCAGTATCGTCATCATTCAGCCTCTTTAAATCGCCGTCCTCAACGAATAGCGTTAGATCATCGGTGGCATGAATCCATTTGCAATCGCCAGCGTAGCGCAATGTTTTACCGGGACGCGGAAACAATACCGTGCCGTCGTCGGCAAACAGGACGTTGACGGCGTTATAGAGCTTACCTTCCGGCAACGCGGTATCTTTGGCCCGGTTGTTCAGCCCTTGGAATTTTGGAAGATTAACGTCGGTCATAATTAGGTAAGGACAAATTCAACAACTTTAACTTCATCTCCTTTGCCATGCCATGAGTATCTTCCATTCGTCATCTTGAAGTGTACGGGAGTTTCTATATCGCAATCTACGTAATCATCACCATCGCCAACTACGCAATCAAGATCGCCTTCTCTGGCTTTAATCGCTTCCAGTTCTGCTATTATTTCGCTTATATTCATTATTCACCAACTTTATTCATCGTGGGTACACTATGCCGATAACGGCATTATTTTTAGGCCAGGATACAGTCTTGCCGGGGTTTTTATCCATCAGCAGTTTAAGCTCAACGCGAGCTTGAGCATCCAACACATCTACTGCTACCTTGTTGTTTACCCAAGGCTCGTAAAAATTGGTATTGGCCTTATCCACAATAGAATCAGGGAAGCCGTCAATGTACGGGTAAGGCTGGCTGATGCTGTCCCAGTTTTGATAAGATGACTGACTCATTATCTAATCTCCCACCTTAACTTTGAGCAACAGTTCTACTTTCTCTGTGTTCGATTTCGTTGCCAGTACATTAATTTCAAATTCACCCGCGGCAATAGCCGCATCCGGCAATGCGTCGATCATAAACTGACACGAGGTGCCGGTGTTGCTGGTTGATGACACGGTTACGCCATGAGTGCAGGTATAAGCGACTGATGAAATAGATTCAGTCGCCGGCATCAGAGTATCCAGCATTCCCTCCCACGTTAAACCTAATGCGCCGTCTGTAGACTCCTCCCCCGGCACATAGCTTAATGTCGGCGCTGTTGCTCCGCTTTTGCCCGGATTCTTAACCCGATAAATAAGGCCGGTATAGACAGGCGGCACCATAATGTCGTAATTATCATCATCGTATTTGCGATAGACCTTATTAGCTTCCCACGGATCGGCACGAAAGATAATGCCCATCAACCTTTTTGAGTTGGGTTTGTGATTGCCAGCTATTCGATAGCCGCCCGTTTGTAGCGCGTCATAAAGCATTAGCGTTTCCTAATGGATGATGGTGTTAGGTTGGGTTTCTACGATGATTTTACCATATTGCGCCTCAACTATCAGGCTATTCGGCTGCTGGCAGGCAATCAGTTTATTCGGCTGATGCTCGACAATGACCCATTCCACCGAGGCGGTGTTCAGTCCGGCATTAGCCGAATAGAACACATGCGGGTTCACATACAGCGGGGGCGATAGCGTAACCGTCCCGGCCAAGACCGACGGGGCATGGAAGGTGCTCGCATGATCGTACAGCGCCCCGTGCAGGATATGGCTAACCGTGGGGCTATGGAAGTCGTGCGTATTGGCAATCAGGCTCGGCGCAAGATTCGCCTCACCGACCGTGACTGCGGGCGCATAAAAGCTGTGCGACTTCGCAAACAGCTCCGGGGCAAGGTGCTGTGTGACCGTGGGCGCATAGAACGTGTGGTTGTTGGCAAATAGGCTCGGCGTCAGATCGACCGCCCCAATTGTTACCGCAGGCGCATAGAAGGTATGGCTGTTGCTAAACAGGCTCGGTGTTAAGCTGACCGCTCCTGTTGTGATCGTCGCCGAAGGAAAACTGTGTGGCTCGCTAAACAGTGCCGGTGCCAGCGTGACCGCTCCCGGCGTGACTGTCGGCGTATAGAAACTATTTCCATGCGCGTACAGGCTGGGCGTTAAGTTGACTGCGCCAGTAGAGACCGTCGCCGCATGGAAGGTATGCGTGTTCGTGAATAGCGTCGGCGTGAGCGTGACTTCTCCCGGCGTGACCGTGGGCGCATGAAACTCATGGCTATTGCTGAACAGCGAAGGCCGTAGGATGATTGCGCCGCCATCAACCACAGGGATATAGAACGTATGCGTTTCAGTAAACAGCGCAGGCGATAATGTGACTTCGCCAGTACTGATCGTCGGTGCGTAAAACGTTGCTGAATGCGAGAACAGGTCAGCCGCTAACGTGATCTCGCCCGCCGATACCATTGGCTCATGGAAGGTATGACTATGCGCGTAGAGTGAGGGCGTTAAAGAGACTGAGCCAGTGGATACTGTCGCTGCATGAAAGGTATGCGTGCTAGCAAATAACGACGGCGTTAAGGCCTGTGTACCACTAGAAGTACTCTCAAATGCCCCTAAAGTACCAGAACCTAATACGTTCATAGTTATTGCCTAATTTCAGTAACCTTGATATATGCCTTCCCAGCTCCTCCGTAATACCTAGAACTTGTACCTGCACCAGCATTTACATAAAAGGTTCCTGATTGCCCTCCTACCCTTAGTTTGAAAGTTGTAGAGCCTACTGCCCCTGAAACAAGTTCTGTGTATACAGTTCCATTATTTGCTTCTATCACATCACCTGAAAAAGCAGTTATCTCTAAAGCGCTTGCCGTTGTATCTTGGAATAGTGCGCCTACCACCACCATGCCCGAACCGTTAGGCGTACCCCAAAAACCGGATTGTACCTGCAAAATGCTGTCCGAGAACTTTCTAACATAAGCCAGCGTTATAACTTCAGTACCTTCAGTATTTTGAGGTATTGTATCATCATATGGTATAGCAGTAGAGCAGGTTACTACTGTATTAATTGAAGCGTACCCGCGCCCTACAACAATACCTGTTGTATCTGCACTTCCAGCAATCCCTACAATAGCAGAAGATGTTAGGCTTAGCGCTGATGGACTAGTGTTATCAAACGTCCCTGAATTGATAGTTTCTTGCACAACGGTTCTTGCCAGCGTCCACGGCGTCCCAGTTGTTAAAGTGCCTAGTCCCGATTCTTTATTATCGCCATCTTCTATCACATATTTAACAACATCACCCGTTGTAAACTGGTCTTGAAACCGGCAAAATCCTGTGACAGCACCGCCTAGAGATATAGTTCCAGTTCCTGGAGTTCCAGATACACTTTCTTTTACCCAGTTTGCTAACTTAGGCATTGATTACATCCTAATGTCAAAGAGAGAAGATGCCAGCCGCATCCCAGGTAATCGAAATATCCCCGCCATTGGGCAGCACCGGCAATCCTGTAATTCCCGTATCCAAATAAGCCACTAGCGCCCAAGTCGTATTAGCCCCAGCATTCTTGCGATAAATAACCAGAGCTTCGGCGTTATTGCCCGTGACCGCAGTAAACGTCACATCAGCGCCGTCGAAGGTGCCGTTGGTGTATGTCTTGGTGGCGCCGATTTCCATCGGGGTTCCGACAATGCCGGATAAGTCCGAGTAATACTGATGCGCCGAGGAATAGGTGTAGGTGCCGGTATCGATCAGGGCGACATAGACGCCGGTTGCGCCTGATCCGTCAAGATCGTGATCGGCGGTGCCTTGCAGCAGGTTTTCTAAATATTTGGGATAAAGAGCGTTTGCCATTGCGGTTCCTTGAGGAGTATGAAGTCATCACGACTTGAGTTGAATAAGGGCCATTTATGCGCTCGGGAAAATGAAGGAAACCCAAACTGGGAAATGGCGAAAATTGTAGGGTTAGAAATAAGCCTTATTGCGGTGCGGCCTGTTGGAATATTCCTTGCGGCGGCTGGTCGCTTTCGGCCTGTTGCCAAAGTAATCCGTAAACTGTTTTTCGTAATAGGTCGCCTTGATCGGGTTAAACATATCCGCATCCTGAATGCTATAGGCCCGATACAGCACCCAATCGACCAAGTGCCGATGGTGTGTGCGATTCATTTCCGGCGCTTGTCCTGTACTAACCAGTTCATCGGGAATGCGGTAGGTTTCCAGCTTGAGCGTAAAGGCCGCATCAGGCTGTGGGTACAGTTCCAGCGTGGTATCGTAATGCAGGTAATGCGTCGGTGTGCCGGTTTGCTCACGCCAGTCATTGCTAACCCTGTCCAGTTCAATGCGGTCTGTAGCGGTCAGTCGCGTGCTAGCTCCGGCGCTATCGACTAAGGACACATACGGCAGCGCATAAATGCTGTCATCCAGGTTATAGACGGATTTCCCCGACGTGACGCTGACCGAGCAAAACGCACTGGTCTTGTCGAACACCAGGTTCGCCCGGATACAGGCTTCTTCTATCGCTTCATTCAGATACAGCAGGAACTTCGGTACCGACAGGAAATGTGCTTGCGCCTCGTCATCGAACTGACTGCGATACAGTGTTTCCAGCTCGCTAACGCGCATTACAGCAATCCGAACTGTTCAATCAAGCGTGTCACTTCGGCCCGTTGGCTTTCGACGCCTTTACGCTTGTTGATTTTAAAACCATTAAAATGCGTGGCGGCAAATTCAGCCAGCGCGTCACTGTCCATGTTCGCTACCGCATCCACGGTGTCCTGAATATCTTCTTCGGGTTGTTCTTTCGCTTCGATGTCAACCGGCGTGGCTTTCTTGTCATCGCTTTTTTCAAACTGGTCGGGATGGCGCAGAAACTTGACTGCCCATTCTTGCGGAACCGCTTTGGTTTCGCCTTGCTGGAATACGATCTTCGAGCCGTAGCAACCGTCAATATAAGATTCACGCTTGCCAATATAGGTAATTGCAATCATAACTGTCCTTTGCTTGAACAATTCCCCGTCAAGCTTTCGCGATAACGGGGAGTTGCCAGGAGGTTAAAGGTTAAGCGGGGACGCCTTTCCAGATGCCGTCAACAACCACATCCAAACGACCTACGGCGGCATGGTTAGCCCCGGCAATCGTTAAAGTCAGGTAAGCGTCTTTCGGCAAAGTCACCGGAGCGACAGCCAGGTTAGCTGCCGCAGTTCGTCCTTGCGCGTCGGTTGCCAGAGCTGCATCGAAGTAATCCGCATCTTGCGGCACATCGGTACTGTCCACGCCATCCACATACGCAAAGCCGATATCCGCTGTTGTCGCCGCTGTGAAAGCGTCAGAGACAATAGATAGGCAGCCATGCAGTTGCAAGCCAGCCGGTAAAATGCCGATTCTTACCACATCAGCCACCGCTACAGCAGTAGTCTGGTCGGAATCCACGAACACGCCCGAGGCATTGGTTGCGAATGTATACAGACCTTTCCAAGCATTGCCGTACGGGGCAGTGCTGAACATGTCCAGCTTGTTGATTTTTTTCTTGGTTACATTAGCCATGATTAAACTCCTAAATAATATATGAAACAGGTTTTTGCCCTGGTGGTGTCTTTACAGCTTGTTCTGGAGTCCAGTTTCGTCTAAGCCTATTTGTCACTAATCGCCTATCAATATTGTAAATTCTAGCCATTTCAGTAACTGTTTGAGTTACGCCTCCAACCGTTATAAAACGATTTATCGGTGTTAACTCTGCTTTAAACGCTTCTTCATTACTCCATCCTCTAGCAAGCCTACATTGTGCTACAGATAATTTGATTCCATAAAAATCTGCAAACTCGCTAACTGTTTTAGTCACTCCATCAATCGTGATAAGTCTGTTATATCGAACATTATTCATCTGTTCTTTATCAGTCGCCCATCTGCAATTGTCAGGCTCATAATTGCCATTGGTATCAATGCGGTCAATACTATGCTTTGGAGAAGGGCGATTACCCATGTCTTGAATAAAGTTCTCAAAACTATCTCGCCATCTATCACAGATAGCTATGCCTCTTCCGCCATAGTTATGGTATGCAGGATTATCGCCATTATAACATCGCGCTTTCATCCCCACCCACGTATTGTATTCAGAAGTTTTGGTAAGCCCATGCGTTTTATTAAAACCCTTCAACCGGTGTTCTTTCTGCAAGCAACCACAAGACAATATATTTCCTTTATGTAAATCGGAACTATTGGCTGTCTTTATGCCTCCGCAATCACACATGCATTCCCAAAGAGATTTCCCCCTATGGTCGCTACCAACTCTTTTTACAACAACTAACTTTCCGTATCTTTTTCCGCATCTATCAACTATTTTTGTCATCTATAAAGCCTCATTCATTATTAAAAAACAACGAGTTATTATAACAAATGAGGCTATAGAATGATATACCGACATTATACGCCAGCTATCTTCACCGCCGAATCGATGGCGATCACCCCATTATCGGTGTATTGGCTTTGGGTTCCGTGATCGATCAAGAAGCGGATTTTACTCATGCCGTTCATCATGCCGATCAACACTTCCAGCTTGTCGCCGTGATCCAGTTCTTTTTCAGACCAGAAGAACGGGTTGCCGGTTTTGTTGTTCATGCCGAACGCAGAGGCCAGGGCTTGACCGCCTAACAGGATTGAACGATCCACCGCATAGCTAGTACCGAACGCCGCTGGCACTAAGTCAGTCGATGTTTCTGTTTCAGTGGTGTAGCTTGCGCAGTAACGCAACGAGTCACCGGCATAGAAGCGGATTGGTTTCGGCATTTTGACGATCAAGATGCCCATCCACAATCCCGCTTCGCCCATGAATAACGGGTTCTGTCCGGCCATTTGCGCTCTGGACATGGCGTTGGCTTGCAAGGTGCGGAAGTTGGTAGACTGCACGAATGAGGTATAGTTCTCGCTTGATACCAGCAATACTCGCAATGGAGAATCATTACCCATCTTGTCGCCGTCAAAGATGACCGGCGCAGGAGGCAATGGCATCGAGTCGAGCACTGTGCGGATACCATCCACGACATCCGAGTTCAATACGTCGGTAGTGGCGATACTGATTTCGTTAGCGGCGGCGGCAATATGTTCAATACCGGAGCCGGTAGACATGTAGTGACGGTTCTTGGTGGGCGCTTTCACCGAGTTTACGCAGATTTTCGCAAAATCGGCATCTGATGCCAGCGGTACTGCCCACTCGATGTTGTCGTGGAAACCACGCGCACCAGCCATGTGAACCAGGGCTAACTGATCCTGCAAGCGGTTCATGTACGCTTCGCCTAAGTTACGGGCCAATGAGCGCAACTGCCACTTGGTGCGTTGTTGGGTCATCGCGTCACCGGCTGAGATCGGCTTACGAGTCTGGTTGATACGGAGCTTGTCTTGCGAGAACGATAATGCTTCGCCCAAGCCTTCCGCGTTTTCGCCGCCCATGATCGGCTTGCCGCCTAAATGGTTGACCAAATCGAAGCGCACTTCATCGCCCGCAGTCTTTTGTAAATCTTTACAAACGACAATCGGGTAATTGCTGCTGGACTGGACGCGGAGATTGTTTTCAGCATCCGCCTGAGTAGGCAGTTTGCCGGTTAAACGGTTTAGCGTGGTATTGCGCTGCATCGATGCAGCAAACAAGCCAGCCGATTGAATATGAATGGCCTGATCGCCACCATAAGGGATATTCGTTGCCATATAAGGTTTCCTTCGGCGGCTCAATGCCGCTCATCTACGGGATTTAGCGCGTCATCTCGACGAGCGTTTTCTTTGGGGTTCCTTCGGCGGCACAAGACCGCCCATTTACAGGATTTAGCGCGTCATCTCGACGAGCGTTTTCGGTTTAAACTACACGCGACATCAGTTTTTGAATTTCTTCCGGCGATTTGTTGGCAAACAACGACTCCAGTTGTCTCGGGGTCATGGTCAGCATCGCCTCGCTTACGTCCGTTGTCCCTGCCGTGCCTGCCGGAATATCCGACAAACTGTTAGGCGTGGGCTTTTTGACATTCGCTAAAACTTCTTTCGCTTTATCTTTGGCATTGGCTTCGGGTTCTGCCTCGACCTTGGCCGGGTTCGCATCTTTATAGGCAGTGATTAACTCTACAACCTGATTAGCATTGCCTCGATCAAGCACCGTGTTGTACTGATCTCTGACAAATGACGGATGGCTATTGATCCACGCTTCCAGTTTCGGGTCGCTCACGACCTGCTGCCAGTCGGCATGGGCATTAGCAATAGCATTAAAGTGCTTGTCTTGGGCGCTTTCCTGAACAATTTTCTGAACCGGTTGAATCTGTTCATTGATTTGCTGCTGGAATGCTGCCAAACCTTGCTTAATGCCGTCATCAATCATGCGTTGGATAAAGGGCTTCATATCTTCGGCGACTTCGGGGAAATCCCCTTGGTACGCTTCCATGACCGCCTCTTGGGCTTTGGTATCGCCAGTGCCCGCATCATCGACTTTGGCCGCTTGCAGTGCCGCTATCAATTCCGCTTGCTGTGCCGCGAACTGCTCCCATTGAGAAGCTTTCTGCTCCAGTTGCGCCGCTTTATCTCGGGCATCCACTAACTCCTGATAGGGAATGGTGTGTTTGCCGTCTTTCGCTAGTAACTCAGGTTCGGGGTCTTTTATTGCTTCCTGTCCAGGCTCAGGCGTTGCGCTGGTTTCCTCGTCGGCTGCTGCCGGGTCGGTATCGCCTTGATCGTCAATCGTGCCGCCATTTACAACGGAGTCTTTCTGATCGTCAGTGAGTTGATAAAATTCGTCCGGGTTTGCTGCAAAATAATCTGCGTCTTTCATTCGTTGTTGCTCCAATGTTATCCCGTAGAAGGGCTAACCTGCCGTATCGTCGCAGTCACGTTATTGGATAGGGGTATTATACATCAAATGTTGACAATGAATAAAATATTTACGCATTGTCAACTTAAAATTAATAGTCGCCGAGTAAAATCCAAGTGACAGTAATTGTGCCGCTCAGGGTTTGTGTTGCATCAGCATCGACATCGGTGGTGGTCGCATAAGCAGTGTTGATATACAAGTCTTTCGCGGTGCTGGTGCCGTCGAACTGCGCTGACGCGGCCAGGGCTGCACCCACTGCCGTTCCTGCAACATTGATCGTTGCCGATGAAGTGAACGCGGTAGACGGCAGCAAATCTGCCATAGTGCTGTTCAGCGTGGTGCTGGATGCGGTCGCCGTACCTAACGCTAATGCTCCGGTTGAGCTTGCGTTTAACGTGCTGGCCAATGCGCTGGTGGTTTTTTGTGCAATCGACGCGGTAACGCCCAACACCAGGATTCTACCCGCCGGGAAGTCATACAGCTTCGTGCCTTGGTATTCGGTGCCATTGACCACGGTTTGCGCTAAATCAGTCAATGTGAATACAGTCTGATGCACAACACCATCAAACGTGTCGACCGCGCTGAGCGTCGATAATGCCGCAACGCCAGTCGTCAGCGCACCGCTTCGGCCCAATACCGTGAATACGTCGGTATGGTCGTTGTAATACTGAATCAAGGCCTCGTCAACTTCGCTGACCATTCCGGCCGTCCAATTGTCTTTGGCGGGGACTTCGCCAACCCGTTTCGGGTATGTGGCTGTTTGTGACGCTTTAACTATGTACATAGCTGTCCTTATTGAGTTACGTAGAGATTGAATGTGCCGTTAGTGTGACTATTGACATCCACCCGAACGGCACGAACGGGAGTGGTGTAGAGATGTTCAGTATTGGCGGTCTTGCCCGCTTCGGCATTGAACGCGACCGCTCCGGCATTGGCTTCGTCATAAGTATGCTGAATGTCGAAGTTGATGGTGCCGCCAATGGAGACTGCGGCAGTAGCGGGAGCCGTGTGCATATCCACCCAAGGCGATTGTGCGGTGGCAGCCCAACCAAGATCAAACGTGTCAGCGCCAATCGTTGCCGATGGGGTTGCCGAAGTCAGCGAATAGAATGCTAACGTGCTGGTGACGGTCGCTGATACGCCTGGAGCGGCCAGCGTTTCGGTCAGTGCTTCGCCGTTAGGTCCAACACCAACCAAGATAATGGTCTTGGCGCTATGGTCGGTTGCTGCATCATTACGAATGGTCACATGATGCGCCAGTCCGTCCCCGGCTTTAGCGGTGGCAATCGTCCAGCTTGCGCCGGTAACATTACTGGCGTGTCCGGTCAGACTGGCTGCGGAGACGGTGTAGGCTTGTTTATAGTTCACTGTAGGGTTCCTTTAGTTAAATGGCTCGGCAGAATCAGGCTGCTTTTCTCAACGGGCTTAGCGGGTTCTGGTTCAGCAAAGAAGTCCGGCACAAAATGCAGCAGCACATCCAGACTGGCATCGGAATAGAAACCGGCATCGTTAGCCAGTCCGAACGCTTTTTCCAGCAAGGCATACACGGTCATCTTACGGTAATTCGGGTTATTGACTTCGGGCGCGGCATTCAGCGCATCCAGCACGTATTGAACAATCTCCTGTTCTTCTTCGTGCGTGGTTATATGTTCTTCGTTGGCTATCACTGTGCGGCTCCTAGATTGTCGGTGATTCTTTGTGTCTCAATGCCGCCATTAGCGCCAATGTTCGGTGACTCTGGCAGGACTGGGGTCATCGGGTTAGTGTTGGTGGGCTGTGGCGGTACTGCCATTTGCTCGGGCTGTGGAAAGTTCGGGTCAACACCGCCCGGACTCGGCGGCTGATAACCGGCATTCATCATAATGGCGTCGGCAATAGGTGCGATGGTCGGCATGGATGCCACTTGAGCACCGCCTTGCATCGCCGCATACTGCGCTTCGGTCATGGTCTTGACGGCATTGGCTTCGATCTGCTTGATTTGTGCATCACTGAGCATTTGCTTGATTTCCAGTTCCTTCATCTTGCGCTGCATTTCTTGTGCTTCCGGCGAGGGTTGTGCGTCGGCGTCCTTGATCGCCTTGATGATCGCGTCTTTGTCCGGCACATCCATCAGACTGAGCATGTGTGGCATCATGATGCGCTGGTATTCCTGCGGTGAAGCTTTATAGGCTTCACTCAATGAGGCTAATTGCTGGTTGCGGTAACTGGACGTACTCGGCACATCATCCAGAACCACTTTCAACATAGTGCGTTCAACGTCGTTGGTCAGGTATTGAATGCCGCTGTCGTCAGTAATCGGACGGTTCAGCGTAACAACCCGATCCTCTTTCAGTGCGCCGCCGTCAATTAGAACATCTTCTTGCTTGCCGATAGAATCCTGCACGATCATCGACAACAGCAAATCACCGACTTGAGCGCGGGACTCGCGGAAATTATCATCAATGTTTGCCAATGACTGCTGCGACTGCTCAACCTGCGAGTTGAATTGTACGCCGGAAGTCGCACTGTTATTGTTGCCCTGGAACTCATCACTAATGCCGCCGACTTTGGTGATCGCGTTTCGGGCATCGTTGAGCATCTTGTATTGCTGCTCATTCAGCTCGAAGTTGCGATCCACTTTGAAGGTAGCGCCGGGCTGCGCCATATGTGCGGCATCCAACACAATGTCTGCATCGGGCCTAGCTATCTCCTGCCTAAAATGCTCATCGTCTCCCAATACTGCGCCTTCGGTGCGAGTCGTAACCGTGGCCGCCAAACCCCAACGAATCTTGCTGATCGAGGCATTGATATTGTCCTGCATGTACATCATGCCGCGAATCCGTCCAAACGGTACGCCGGTCCTGTCCTCACGATGCCCCCAGAACGGCACATACGGAAAATGCTTGTGCCGGTACGGTGACAGTTCATCGCGGAGCTTATGAGGGCCAGCGAACCACGCCTGATGTACTCGGCTGATGGTTGCGTACTGCGGTTGAATGCCTTGGCTGATCGCCAGCAAGTGCATCGGGTCATCCTGATCCAGTTCAACCACGCGGCCATCCTGCATTTTCAGCACTAAAGCCTGTTCCCAGGTGCGATACCAGACTTCAAACAGCCGGATTTTTCGGTGTTCCACATCACGCCATTGCTGTTCTTCAATCGACCAGCCGCGCTCGTCGTTCTGCGCTTTGTACAGTCCGGTTGATTGACCACCATCGAGCATGAACGCATCCATACCATTCCAGCCTGAGACTGATTGCTCGATAATATCGGCCTGGTCAGCAAACATCAATTTGGCAATGTCCTTATCAACCCACTTCATACGAATCAAATACCGCGCATCGGACAGCATCGGGCATTTTGCCAGCCAATCCCACCAGACTTCGTTACGATGCACGAACTGACAGCGGTACGGGTACTTGAACGGGTCGGATTCACGCGACACTTCCACCCAACCCAATCCGACGGATACCTGAGACTCGTACGCATCGGAACAGGAACGGTCGGCTCGGCTTTTGCGCTCGGCTTGATTTAATTTGTAATTGTACGCATCGGCCACTTCCTGTCCGTCTTTGTCGCCATCCGGCACGACACGCCAATCGGTGCGCTTTTTCGCTTCTGCGCCCAATATCGATTCAATCGCCAAGCCTATTAGCGGTTCAACGGCAGGAGGCAAGCCAATCAGCGCCATTTTCTGCAAAATGTCCGAGTCGAGCTGGTTGCCGTCCTTGTAATCCATCTCCTTGTCGGCTTGCGCTCTCCAGGCTGGCTGATTCAATAGCTCATGGAAGAAGCCGGTAAACTGCTCCAGCGTCAATCCGTCCGACTCAATCGCGTCACTGGTATCGCGTTCCGCATCAATAAACATTTGTGTGTCCTACGTCATCACGACGATGGTTGAAATTATAGCCGCCAGTTTGCCGCTGAGCGTGGCTTATAGCTGGATATTTCTTTAGGCCAGTTCAGGCGAAGCTCCAGCTTCTTATCGTCACCAGGGCGTTTGCCTTCCTGCTCTGTTATCCGGGCTAAAGCATCCAGCATGTCATCATGCAAAGGCACCGGAAACGGGATAAATTCTTCTTCGATAAAGTCATGGATTATATCGCGGGTTTTGCCCTCATAATCCGTCACCATGTGTTTTCGTGGCAACCAAACCTTTGCGCCTTCAAATAGCGGCACAAGGCGTTTTATTCGGTCAATTTTAGACTGAGGCCCAGCAACTTCTATTATATCAAACCTATAGCTTTGTTGCTCTTGAATCAATTTGATATAGCTAATGTCGGCCATCATGCCGTAACGCTCGTATCTGACCTCTATGGGCTTATACTTGCGGTGCAAATCAATGAGCCGGTTTGCTCTTTCCGTCAGATTTAGCCTGTCCCTGACTTCTGGAATCGCATAATAATTGCCATCCTTACCAAGACCAACTGCCCACATTGACGTGTAATCGTTGCTCTTGCGCTTGCCATTGGCTGCGTCCACCAGCAAATACCAGTTGCATCCGGCTAAATTATCGCCATCAAAATGCCTTAACCAGTCCCGACTAAAGCCCTGCGAACTGTCGGCAACCGGGTTTTGCAACATTTGGCAGGAGTAAACATAAACACCCATATCCCGGCGCTTGTTATTGTTCTGTTCTTCGGTCAGGAATACTGGTGTCCCTGTTAATGAGCCGTCATGCGTGGCAGGATAGATGCGCGGCGTAACGGTTCCACGATCCATGATGGTTTTATAGGTGTCGGCAAAATGGTAACGAGTACCAATAAACCGACGTTTACCGCCATGAGCGCCCAAGTTATAGGATAGCGCTAGAGCGTCAGTCGTCTTTTCAATCATTTCCGGGGTATTAACTGACTCTTTTGTTACCAGGTCATCATACACCAATAAATTGAAATGCTTTCCGGTAGGCTGTCCATCGACAACGCCCCATGCCTCGATTGTCGCTTCTTTCGGGTTGCTGGTGCGCTTGACGATAATGCCGTCATCCTCACTCCATTTGATTGCTTGTTTCGCTGGATTGTCGTAAAGAATATCAGAGAACCATGCCTTTAGATTCGCATTAAGCTCAAACTCGCGTTTAATCTGCCGCAAAAACGCCTTGGCTATAGGCCGGGTATGGCTGAATATACCGATGGTGATTTCTGGATTATTCAGAATGTCCTGAATAGTTTTAGCAAATGTTATAATTGTCGATTTGTAGTGTTCTCGACTCCACAAGTCCAACATATCATCTGGTTGCTCTTGAACCTCTCGACATCGATCAAACAACCAATCCCTATCAGCATCGCGGCGACCCATGCCGTACACCAACAAAAAGAACAGATCGCCTTTGCATAAATCGCGCAATGCCTCAGTCCGTTGCGCTTCGGTGTAATCGTCGCTACCTAGCTTTGCCAGTAGCTCATAATAATCTGCCCTGTTATTTAGCAGCATTGATTTCCGATATGACCGACTGCAAAAAGCCTGTGGAGTGGCCGACTTCCTGCGTGGGCGCATTGTTTATTTGAATCGCCGTATCAGGTGCTTTGCCCAGCACCGCCTCACGACCTTTATTAATCGTTTCCGCTCTGGCTCGAAAGTCGTTCTGGTTTTCGCAGGGTTCAGCCATTGCTTGCTTGACGTTGGTTATTGCTGCATTGTTGAAAAACAGAATATGTTTTGTGCGCTCGTCAACCAGTTCATTGTGGATTGTCAACGCCTGTTGATTTAGCGTTGATTTTGCCTCTTCAAGCCGCACCGCGTCTAGCAATAGCTGTTGTTTTTCACCACCTTTAATCCAGCCTTCTGCTTTAGCTTTTCGGCTAATCGCAGCCTTGTCGATAGTGGTTCTTTCATTGATCTGAGATAGCGATAAACCGGCCTCGAAATACTCCTTAGCATCAGTCCACTGTTTATCAGTAATCTTGATGTTTGCCAAACTAATGTCTCCCGACAATATTCGTATATTCTTATGTACTTATATTGTAACACAACCCCAATTCGGATATAAAACTTTAGCGCCAATACTAAAAATAATTGTGTGCAACACAATATATTTGTGTATAATAAGACCCAGTTCAGCGATAACGCGAACATAATTAAACTGGAGAATAATGTCATGAGCACTTATAAAATTGATTCACACTGTTTAGGCGATTTGAATGAAACACAAATGGAACAATACGCACAATATTGTTCTGACGTTGCCAATGCTGCCGGGCTAGATATAGAATTTGAAATTGATTATAGGAACGGCGGGGACAGAGGGGACGGAGTGGAATCACAACTATATCAATATGTGTGGGAAAATTGCGATTACTGGACAGACAATAATGAACTGAAGGAGCGTGAAATTAAAAAAGCAGCGGACTATTTTAGACATGACTCCATCTGAGCAATGCAAAAAGGCGGGGTTAGACAGCCTCGCCGAGTTCGTCAGGATCAGCGGTGAATCCGAGCAAAATATTTTAAACTGGCACAAAAAAAGGCCGCTCAGATTCAAACTCTTATTAGCTGGATGCGTGAACGAAAAGAGAAATAACTCTAAATAATCATCGTCCACGCAATCCGCGTTAAAGCAAATTGCGTGAACGATTCTTTTTCAATAGCCAGTCAAGATAGGCAATGATAGCCAGTTCACCATGCCCGGTTATATCATTGCCTTTGCAGTACCAGAGGCCGTATTGTTTTTTAAGCTTGGGTTTCATTATTACAAACAATGGGCAATTTAGAAATCAAGGCTTGAAAATCATCCCGGTTGTCCAGGTAAATACCAGCCAGATCACATCCAATAATATCAGCAAATGCTAAGTTGGTACTTTGATTCGGGAATACATAGCTCAAGTATTGTTTTATATCCTTATCTTTCAATAGCCCCACGTAATAGGTGTGATCTATCCTGCCTCGACGCAATAAGGCTGGATCGATCTTATCGATATGATTAGTTGTCATAAATACGACTACATCATCCAATGGCGCAATCCCATCCAGCGTATTCAACACGGTGCTAAGATGTAGAAATTTGCATTCGGAATCAGAATCAGACGCTACCGGCCCTAAATCTTCGGTATGCGTGACTGCTCCACAATCATCAAAATCTTCCATTAGACATATACTACCCCTTGGAATGCTGGCTATCGCCCTACGCAATGAGTAATCAGACATACCGCTTAATGATATGCAATACACCGGTTTGCCAAAATGACCGGCCATCGCTTTAATTAGGCTGGTTTTTCCGGTTCCTGGAGGCCCAAACAAAACGCATGTTAATTTATAGGATATGCCACGATCCGCGTACCACGCTTTTGATGCATAAAATTTAGATAGCTTATCAAGCAAATCCTCTTTTACACCACCGCTCGATGCTACACTTTCCAAGCTGCGAATACCCACTTTAGCCAAAGACTCCCACCCACCTCTGTATTCAAAAACAGGGATATAATCACCGCATTCACCTGGAGTGAAGTCACGCACTAATTGCTCAAGCGCTATTCTGCTACGACCTAATGAGTATATGGTAAGCTCCTCTTTTTGTTGACTGCTTCCGCCACTTTCAACCTTACTTTTCCTAAACCAAAACAGCCGTCCACGGTTAGTAAATAGATGTGCGCCATAACCGGCCCCCAGCGACCCTTTTGAATCCTCCCAATTATTGCTGAAAACAGATAGCGACCTGGAGCCAATCAGCCGGTCATTCGATAGCACCCACTCGATAAAATTAGAGTACACGACATTGGTATTAAAATAGCCGGTATTACTGATATGCAACGACGTTACCATCTGCGCCGATATAACTGAGAACAAGCTTTTAGGCACACTTTTCAGCGCATATGTCGCCGCTGTAAGCCCCCATAGCGAAACGGCACCGCCGACAAATGGGTAAATCGCACTCAGGTTAAGCAGCCATTGATAAGCTGACATTATTGTATTCATCTTATTTCCTTATTCCGTGGTTTCATTGCGCTATTAATCATACTCAATCACAACAACTCCAGCCTCATCAAACATCAGCTTGGATATTTCCGCTTCCTCATGCCATTGCGGATTAGCCTCACTATCCATCTTCGGCGCTAACACTTTGACGATACCACTCTGGATAATCGCCTTGCAGCAATTAACGCACGGATAAAGCGCAGTCACAACCAGCGTAGCACCTTTTAACTTAGCGCCATTCCTTGCGGCCTGTGATATGGCGTTTTGCTCGGCATGGCATATCAGTTTAAGCTTAACGCTCCTGTCCATGAGTCTATCTAGGCTATCCTCAACACCACGCGGGAACCCGTTATAACCCACCGACAAGATAGCGCCGTCATCATCAACGACCACAGCGCCAACCTGTTGCGATGGGTCTTTAGATAGTCCAGCTACAGCCTGAGCTATGGGAATGAATTTCAGCGGATTCATTAAGCGCCCGTATGACCGAAGCCGCCTGTGCCTCGCTCTGTTTCGGACAGATCATCGACTTCAATGAAGGTAACTTTTGGATAGGGAACCACAATCGCCTGGGCTATTCTGTCTCCCTCATTGACCGTCAACATACCATCATTATCTGCACATAGCTTAACCATGACTTCGCCGCGGTAATCATGATCGATCACACCAACGCAATTTGACAATCTAACGTCATCCTTAAAGCCATGGCCTGAGCGAGAAAAGATCAACATTACATGGTTTTCCGGTATTTCAAACTTTAGCCCTGTTTCAAATATAGTGGGATCGTCCTGACTAACATGCCCCGCATGGGAAGCATACAAATCAAAGCATCCTGATCCATCAGTGGCATAGGTCGGTGTCTTTACGTTTTTATGTTTTTTATTAATTTTTACTTCAATCATTTCATTTTTCCTCTCGCCAGTTGGCGACTGTAGTTATAAATTGCTTATCGGAATCACTCATCTGATTCCATCGCGCTATCTGCTCTTTGCTTCGATGACAGGCGGTACAAATGTTGTTATGGTCTAGTTTGCATTGCTTGATGCAGGGGCGATTTAACTTCGGTCACTACAAATTAATCTCTCGACCAAAAAAATCAAATCCTGAATCTTTACCTAAAGAAAAATATCCGACGACATAGGAAAATGGCCCTGTAATTGATGCAAGAACGTCTTGTATAAAACTTGGCTTGCAAATATATATAGTCTTATTCCACCAGAAATCTTGTGAATAAATACCAACTATTCCCCAAACAAAGCCAAATAAAGCGCCTAATATTAATGTCATGTTCTATCCTCATTTTTTTAAATTGCATTTAACATATCTATAGACACTGTGTTTCTGCATACCTCGCCAAACTCAGAGCTATAGGTAATTACCTTAGCGTCACGGCCAGATAACCAACCACCACGGCTGGCATGACTATCGGGAGCGGATAAAGTTCGGTGCTGCTCAACTTTCATGGTATTAGTCTCTTTCAGCACATCGTGGTGCAAGTGTCCAACATGCGCGTAACTGAACTTGGTTCGCCCGAACACTTCCCTGAACTTGGCAATAAACACAGTCTCAAGCCCATCAATGCGCTTTTTATGGCCGTGATGGAAGAATAAGGATGTATTGCCATGCTCAATGCAGTAATACGGGTCTGGTCGGGTATCTACCGTTATTCTCGGCTCATCGATATACAGTGACGCGAATAACTCCCTCATCCATGCGCTACTGGCTAAGTCGTGATTGCCCTCGGCCATCAGTAAATGCACGTGCTCATGCTTTGCCAGCAGCATTGATGTTACTTTGCGGATTACCCGGATCAACACCCTAACCAATTTCTGAAACCTGGTATCAGCATCCAATATATTCCCACTGGTCGGGGTAATCGCAAGGATGCCGTCAAAGTGCGCGAAGTCGCCAAGCTGAGAAAATACGCCTATTTTAGCATCGGGCGATAACGCTATGGCTGATCCAAACCATTTAACCAACGTATCCTCGGCTATATCAATATCCCAGGATGCGCCCGTTTCTTCCCCCCAACATTTTGACCCAAGATGGAAATCAGTGATGACATAAACATTTAACAGATTTTCCAACGTGTACTTAGGCGGCAAGACCGGCTTTTCTGGCTTTATTTCCTCGCTCATGGCATCAACGGTATGGCGCATTATCTCAGCCTGACGCTCACTATCCGCAGTCGATTTAATCCATTGAACCTTAGCCTCGCCGGTCGTCATATCGTACAGTGTCGATGCGCCTTTCAGTTTAAAGCCATCAGGAACCGGATGCACCAGGTTATGCTTTGGCGAATAGCCCATTGTTGCGGCTTTGAACTGCACCGCCTGCACCGCGCTGGAGATGGTTGATTTGTTGATGCCCAGCTTTTTCGCTGCGGCTCTCTGACTGCCCTCAGATTCAATGGCCGCCAATATCTCTTTCTGTCGTTCGGTTGCGTAATCGCTGAGGTTAATGTCAACGGGCTTTATCTCTCTTACTGCGTTGTTGTTAGCCATACCTAGCCTAGTTTTAGTTGATGCAGATTGAGTTAGGTTTTCACTTCGTCAGTCGGGTAACGTAATTCAAGAATTAGCTGTAGTTCGTGAATCGCTTTTTCGATGTCAACTCTACCCTTGCCTGTTGGCTTGTCGTGCCGTGTCGCTCTTTTTACAATGCAACCCTCAAGAAATGCGAGATTGTTTGCTTCGATGTACTGAATAGGCTGAATCTTACAATCTTTGTAGTGTGAGCCGCCTATTTGAACATTTAACGCTGATTCTTGCATAAGTGCCTCCTCTTTTATTGCGGATTCACGGTATTGAATAGACCGACACCATTCTGGTTTTTTTGTTTCCCACCATTCGTCACTACCATAAAACTCAATCGGCAGCGTCTTGTTGCTATTGATCCACTTTAAGCGCAGTTGCCAGTGCTGATCTCCGGGTATTCGGTAGTCATGGTCTTCACGAAAAACACAATTTTTAACTAAAAATAACCACCATCCTTGTTCCGAACTATCCGGCTTTGATTCAAGCTCGACAATATCATTATCAAAACAATACTGAGCAAACCGCGCGTGGCGGTTATTGGGTATTTTCATGTTCATTTATCCAGATTGTTACCAGTGCGCCGATACAGATACCGACCATTATTAGCAGCATGTTTTCCATCTAGTCCACATTAAATGCCTGACTTCTGGCATCATCTTCATCAATCCCGTTGGCGCATTTAATCGCTACCCGCTCAAGAAAGTCTTGCTCTTTCTCATAATAAATAGGCAAGCAGTTCTCTTTGCATCTGGCTCGATACCAGCCTGAATCGTTGTCGTAGGGTTCTTGGTTATTGCTCATTTCAAATACTCTAAAATTGTTTCTCTTGCACTATCCCAACCATGACACACATCAACACGATAATTCTGCTCTTGCAGGTCAGCATGCCATTGCTTTTGCTCAGGGCTAACAGTGCCGCCTTTTTGCCGCTTCATTTCAATAAACAGTCCGTTGTAACCACCCTTGGCTACCGGCATGAATAAATCGGGAACACCTTTTTTAACGCCTTCGGCCTTGAGCTTTGTTGCTACCGCGATATGACGATGACCGCCATTAGGTATGGCAAATAACAGTTTCAGTTCCGGTATTGTCTTGGCTTGGGCTTTAGACCATCGAATTAATGCTGATTGCTCTTGATGCTCTAGGTCTTTAATCATACTCTTTTGACCAGTCATCACGACACTCAGGTCCACAAAACCGGCGCTCAACCCCTGTAGGTTCTTCGCACCATAAGCAATGGCCGCTTGGGTTTGATGTATTTATCGGCTTACTTGATACAGCCTGAATACGCATCTGCAATAGCCGCGATTCGACCTCATCCGATCTATCTGCTTCATCCATTATTAATTCCTTTCCATAGCAGCTTTGCTCCGAGATAGAGCGCTGAGGCTGCTATGCCGATAACCCCGATAACGAGTATCAGGGCGTTGGTGATTTTAGATAATAACCACATAAATTAAAAGGGAATGTCGTCATCGAAGTTGTCTTGCGCTGGCGCTTGCGGTCTTGCTGCCTGTTGCTGCGGTCTTTGTGCTGGCTCGGCCTGTGTTCCTGAGTCATTGCGCTTGCCGACGAGATCAATGACATTAGCGACAAGCTCAAGGCTCTTTTTGGTCGTGCCGTCATTAGCTTGGTATTCCCGCTGCGTTAATTCGCCTGAAACTAGAATTTGCTGACCCTTGACTAGATAATCCTTGAGATTGCCTTCTGCTCTTTTACCGAACAATGCAACCCTGATAAACATTGTTGTTTGCTTGTCAGAAAACCCTTGGTTATTCGCCACATTCACATTAAGAACTGCGTTACCATTGGGAAGAAATCTGACTTCGCAATCCCTTGTTACCGTACAAACTGCTGTAAAAACATTTGACATTATTGAACCTCGTTTATTTTTCTATGTTGAACCCGAACCGGAGTTGTCATTGCCTTAACTGAATCCCATCCAAGTGTATTAATTCTTGATCTTAACGTCTCATGAGATATGCCTAAGTCTTTAGCCCAATCAGTTCGGCACTTAGTTTCTCCATTGACACTTAAATTGACGTTCCTGCTAGTATTTCTTGCTTGTTCTTTTTGGGTAGCCCATCGGCAATTTTCCGGTTCATAATTACCATCATTATTTATCCGATCTATTGTCATTCCTTTAGGCTTTTCACCCATATCCGCTAGGAAATTCTTAAATGAATTTAGCCACCTATCGCAAACAATGATCCCCCTGCCGCCATACAAATCATAATGCCTACTCTTTTTGCTATAACACCTTTGTTTCATGTTATAGAAAACAGTATATGTTGGCGTCTTAGACATGCCGTGTGTTGTAAAAACTGAAGAAGCTATCTCGTTATTTAAACACTTGCATGACCTTGTGCTTCCATTTCTTAAACAATCACCTCTAACGCTAATTGTTTTTCCACATTCACAAAGACAGTTCCATTTTATCGTACCAGAACTACCCCTGCCTCCTTCACTAACAACAGTTAATCGACCATACACATTGCCAATTTCACTGATCTTTTTTCCCTGACCTTTCTTTTTTGCTTTATAATCTTCGACAGCCATTATCGACCTCTCTACAGGTTGGTGGTGGTTAGGGCGTACTGGTGTTGCAATCACCTTTGCGCCCGTTTTTTTTGAATGACATATTATACTACTTTTTCGTTGTACTTCATAAGCTTATTTACGTATTTTTACCTATATTCCGTTAGGAAATAGCCGTATAAATTCAGCCGTCATACGGTCGATTTCTGGCCTGCTTGCTTTAGCCAGTGCTGAGTATATTTTCTTCCGTTTTCCGCTACTCTCATCCCTCCTATTGGTGAATATTGCCTTGTATTTGCCTCCCGTCTCATGCGCGATACCGGCATCCAGTAAATCGCTATGCAGCATCTTTAACTGCTCGGTCGTCATGCAAGTTAAATGATTTTGTAAGCTCATTTATTCACCACTACGATCTGATTTCTAAACCAATAATCCACTGTTTTCACATACGCCGCGTTCCACATATTACGGCGCTCCTCTTTGCTTAACTCTTTGCCGTTGTCTAACTCAAAATGACAGTTGCCGCACAGGTAGGCGATTTGCCAGTCTGGATTTTTCAAGCTTATGCCTTTGTCCTCATTTCTGTGCGCCGATACCACAGTGCCATCCTGGACACCACAACACATGCAAGGCATACCGTTAGCTGAATCGGTTAGCTTTTTTATCTTGGGCGATACGGTGCTTTTCGGGTTACTCCAAAACTCATCCATGCATAGCCGCCTGATACAATCCGGCATCGGTTCGCAATAAAATACCTTTACTGTGAAAGTAGCGTTCAATGTTAGTCAGGTATTCGCAGAACTGCTCAACCGTTGCCTCGGTCGTGGATAAATGTCTCTTAACAATATCGACTATCAAACCCTCGGCTATCTCTTTCAGCCCTGAACGGTACACTTCGCGAATGTTTGCCAGTGTCTCTGCCCATTCCTGATCGTCGCGCTCGTAAATCGGCAATAAGAACTTTCGCTTCATCTGCAAGTGCCATTCATGGCTAGTGGTTCCGGCTGCTTCATTGCAAGTTGTTTTCTCGGCATCATGGAACCACATCCACATCAGGCGATTCTGGCAAGCCTTGCGAACGTCTTTCTTGGATAGGTCTTTTATCTCAATAAACACGTCGGCATTCATGGGCAAGGATTCAAATTCGTTCATACTGGATAGGTCGATGGGCTTGAGTCCGTCATAGAGTCGCCGCATTCGCCATATGGTGCTTTTCGACATTAAACCCTTTCCCCATATCCACGCGCACGATTGTTAAATATCTGCTCAAGTTGCATGGCCCGGCCTATTCCTTGTGACGGCTCGATAACGACTTGGCTGGTTGCCTTGGGTCGCTTAACCGGCTTGAGCTTTAGGCTGTTCGCTTTGCGTCGTTCTGCTGCTATGTTCATGTAGTCCCTGTATTGCTTAGGAAAATTTCGCTGGTTGATCGGGTCTTTAAAATTCCAATGCCCTTCGTTCATTTCATCAACCTGCTGATAACGAACAGCCACAACAAGCAGCCGATAACGTAGACAAGGGACGCTTCACTCATGTCCAGCACTCCATATTAACCAGCCTAACGCCCCCAATGCCAACACGTAACCGGAAATTACAGTGGCGAGATAGGCGTGGTTTTGTATTAGCTCGATCATAGCGCACCCCATTGATTAGCCATTGCTTCGGCCCATCCCTCGTAAGTTCTGGCTCGTTCCTTCCACCGATCAGGCCCTGGTGTAAGTTTGTTTTGCCCGCTGTCTGTCTGATTTGACCACCGGGGACGACCATTAACAATTCTTGGCTGGACGTGGCAGGTTGGCACTAATGGCGGCAAATTTTCAAGCCAGAGTCCGGTAATCTTGCTGGCATCGTGGCCGTATTGGTGCGGCTGGATGTACTGGCTTGCCGGTCTAATTCTCGTACTGATTACACCACGTGGGTTTTCAATCGCTTTGCGCTTGATTGGCGCATTCATCAATAAATCAACAAACAGTAACGCTTTTTCCCTCGCTTCGCGCCTTGCCGATCCTACAAGCGTTTCAGGCTTTACTTTTTGATGATAAGGTCCGTCGCTATACGCCCACTCAGCGGAACATGTAAGATAAGTGCAATCTGGATGCGCTATCAGTAAATCCCAACCGTCCGCCAAAATATCTCTTACGTCACCTTGATAATGAAACTCGCTGTTATCATCGGCTGGCAGCAAGTCGCATGACCAAGCATCATGTCCCAATTTACGGAATGCCTCTCGGACTCGTCCTGAATACTCGCAGGCCACTAAAACCCTCACACCAACCCCCAATACTCAGGCTTCATCGTTCTAACTGTCACAGTGCTGCGGTTGCCGTTAATCGCCGCATCGTAGGCCGCCATGTGTGCCAGTCGCTTCTCTAACGGGTCAAACCAGCCCATGATGAAGCGCGTTACTAGAATTGTGTCCATTAATACCGCCATTGTTTGATGTCTAAAGTGTCGTGCGGCTTGGCAAATTCGCCGCGCTGCATGAGTAATTTACCGTCTATCTCGACCGATAAAGCTGCCAGTCTGCCGGTTGCCTGCCCTAGTTCAGTCATTAACTTGGCTAGGGCCGGGTCTTGGTGCTTTACCTGGTCAAATGGGTTCAGTCAGGTATTGGCTTGCGCTATCAGGTAATCGTTGAAATCGTACTGGTCGCCAGCGTCGATATACTCAACCCTATCCAATAAGCGAATAACTCTTACTGTCAGCCTGCCGCCTTTGCCGACTAACCGATTTGCCAGCGTATAAGCCGCCTGGACACCACAAAAGTTTTTATCTTCGTCGGCGTAAATGTAAACGTGCTTAACACTTTCAGGGACTTCAAGTGCCGCCATGTTTCCAGCATTCCCAGCCGCCCAGACGGGCAAACCTGTTTGCATATGCACCGAGAGCGCCGACTCAATCCCCTCAGAAATACACAAAACATCCGTTGCCGGAAATAACCGGATTGCTGCCCCCGATAGCGGCCTGATCGTTGGCAATATCTTCTTTGCCGATGAAACGCCCAATTTAGTTCCGTTATGGTCTAAATAGGTGATATGAAAAGTTGACGTCTCGCCCGTTACGGTTCTGAACTTGGACACAATCGCCGGGAACTTGCCCAGGCTTTGCCCATCTTCCCAATAGTCCAGTCCCGGATGAAAATGGCAGTCGGTTTCGGGCAGTTTGGTAATGCCCCGGCTGGCAAAGTATTTCAACGCGATACAATCCGACGTAAATACTTTCAGTTCGGAATTGATCTTTTTTAGCCGGGCTTCGTTCTTGGCGGTGTCGTTGGTGCTAGTTGTTGTGGTCATTTTGAAATTATCCTTATTGGGTCGTAGGTATTGCGCCGTTTCTTTGTAAGGCATGGATAGATGATCCATCGCCATTTCTATTGGCTGGTGCGCACCACACTGGTTGCACAGGTAGTATTCTTTTTTCTTGTTCCATCTTGCCCTATCCTTTCCTCCGCAATATATGCAAGGCCGATGGTTGCCTTTGAATAGCGCTTCATCGAATCCGATGCTTTGCAGCACGGACGACCATTTACCGGCAAGCTCTTGTTTGATGTCGGCTCTCATGCCGCCCGTCCTTTTGCATATGCAATATTCCGGTGCTTGATATAGCCGATAACGTCTGCGCTTGGTTCTGATGGATGAATGCTGCGCTTATTAGCGGGCCACTCGTTGAACTTGTTTCTGAATAGCGCAAGTGCGTAAGAGTCCGGCTTTGAATTGCGTCTTGCATAGCCTAATAACTCGGAATACCAGCGGCTTTTTTCGGCGGGCGTTGGTTTCTTAACGGCTTTGAGTTCTTTCAATTCTGCTTGATGGACGGGTATCGCTTCGCCTTTAGGTATCATTTCGTGACCGCAAGCTGGGCAAATCCGGCTTGATCTGAATATAGCACCGCACTTGCACTTAATCTCTTTCGGCGCTTTCGCGTCCTGCTGTGCGCGCTCCTTGCGCTCTTTAATGGTGGTTTTATCGTCAAGCGTCCATTCGATAGGATCATCTATGCGGCCTAACTCTTCGAAGTTGTCGCCGTGATAGATAACTAAGCAGTTGTGAACTAAATTTCCGTTTGCTGTGAATCTTTGTAAGGGCCCAGCATTGAGAATGTCCCATACTTCCCTTTTGGTTTGTCTGAATGGCTGTTGAATCTGTCTATTATCTGTCCATCTGTTAGACCAAGATGAATAAGCCTGTTCAATGTTGAATCTGCATACTTTATATGCGGATATGATTCTCTGAATTGAATAAATCGCCTCCTTTTTCCACCATCTGAACAACGGGTATTTGCCTGATTTTGAACAGGAGTTGACCACTTCAGATTCCCTGGTTCGTAATGTCTGTTGTTGTCTATTCTGTCTATCTGATATTCCATGCTGCTCGGAATGCCAAGATTCTCCACTATCCAATGAGCCGCAACATTTGCCGACTCGAAACGAAATTCTATTCCTCTCGCTCCATATCTCTCGTATGCCTGATTTTTCGGATTTAAACATCTGTCCATCTGCCCCTGACATCTTTTGTATATCCACAGTGGCGCTTTTATTTTGTTCCTTGGATTGCATACCGGACAAGGCTTTGGATTCTCCCTTTTGCGTATATTGTGATAAAGAGTCATAAACTCTTTCCCACATCGCAAGCAAACGACTTCCACCATTAGCCTGTCTCTTTTCCCTTCTGTTTTTCGTGAAATTATTTTCACTAATCCGAATTGCTCTCCTACCAAATCCAGATTTAATAATCCGCAATCGTCTGTTAGCCGCTTCTGAGAACTTTTTCCAACCTTCATCTGTCATTACCCTATGGTCTGGTGTTGCAATAAGGCCGCTGTACTCAATAGTGCTTTTAACACCCTTGCAGACAGCTCCGCCATGTTCAACCCATGATACACCATCCCATAGCTTATGATAAAGTGTTATATCTTGTATTTTTACAAGTCCTTTATCCGTTAAAATCAATGTATCCCTGGCGATACAATCTTCCTTGCCTGGGTGTAATCGACTGCCGCGCCCTAGCATTTGAATCCATGCCGAGATATTGCGCGTTACCCTGGCCACGATGACGCAGGAAATAATCGGCCAGTCCGTACCAAAGGCCATCACGCCAATATTTACGATTACTTTTGTTTGCCCTGATTCCACGCGCTGTTTAATGGCTTCACGTTCTTCGGTCGGTGTGCTGCCGTCGATGTATTCAACGCTCACGCCGTGATTTTTAAACTCGTCGTGTATGTGCCGAGCATGTTTGCAGTTCACCGCAAAAATCAGCGTGGTACGATCCCCGGCAATGCGCTTGTAGTTGTCGTAAATAGCGCCAATCAGTTCCGGCTTGTCGCTGGCTTCGGCAAGGCTCTTTTCCTGATAGTCGCCGTCTTTGTCCAGCTTTACCGCGGCCAAATCCGGTGCATCGGCCCCGAAGTAGCGCATCGGTACTAAAAACCCGTTTTCTACCATTTCTGCCATAGTCGGGCCTTGCACAATATCGGTATAAAAAGCACCCATACCTTTTCCGTTTGCCAGTGCCGGTGTGCTGGTCAAGCCGATTACGATAGGATATTGAGCCAGTAAATCTAATCGGGCCTTGCTAAAGGTCGCGTGGCATTCATCAGCAAGGACAATCGCCGCCTCCGGTGCCTGAATACGCCCCGTAGCTACGCGGGAGGTGATGGTGTCAAAGCTTCCCACCTGAGCCAATGCGCCATGAAACGCTCTTTCCCCAGCCATGATAAGGCCGGCATTAATGTTGAACTTGTTCAGTGTTTCTGCCGTCTGGTACACGAGCTGCCGCCTTGGGGCGAGAAAGATTGATTTTTTTAACTTGTCTTTAGCCCCTCTCATAATTTCAGATGCAATCACGGTTTTGCCGCCACCTACGTACAACTGGATGATGATTCTTCTATGCCCAGCCATGATGGATTGGCGCAGGTCGTTTATTAGTTTTGTCTGATATGGCCTAAGTTCCATGTTATGCCACCTCTTTGCGATACCGTTTCTCAAGGAATACTTGCCCTTTACCCGTGACCATTGTGGTGAAGGCCGGGTGCGTCTTGCCGTTTCTGTCGGTATAAGGAATCTGCTCAATCACCACGAAGCAGCCCTGGTCGATGTAACGCTGATACGGCAAGTTGTTGGACATTAAGATTTCGTCATCACGCATCAGTTTGAACAGTTTATTGCGGCCTGTTCCTATCGTCTTGGCGAAGTCACCTACCGCGCAAGCACCCTGCATATTGCGAACGGCATTGGCAAACTCAATGCGCGGCTTGGCTTGCTCAAGCGCATCCAGAGCATCGGCATACAGGCGCAATGCTTCCGAGTGTGTTGGCATCGCTGGCTGTTGTGCTTTTGATTCCAACTCTTGCCAGCGGTCAATAATCGCCAGTCTATATTTTGCAGAATAACCGGCTACAACCAAATCGCACTCTCGGCGCGGCAGGTTGAAGCAAGGTTTTTCACGATTCATGCTATCCAAATAGATAGTCTGGAAAACCGAACTATCTATTTCAACCTCTGCCAGTATTCGTTTTATGTCGCCAATCACTACGGCGTGTGTTTTACCTGTCAATTCCGCTATTTCAAGCGATGACATAGTTTGCTTTGTTTGGGTACTTAATGTTTTCATGTTATGATATTTCCCGTTGGTTAATTTCAACAAAAGCCCCAGCCATGATTGACGTCAGTTGGGGCTTTTCTTTGCCTGTTATTCAGGCGTTTCTTGCCTTTCTCTAAATCCTGTTAGCCACCAATTACTGAACGCGATCGTTGCGCGCGTTGTAAACGGATTCGCTGTTTCATCTAAGCCTTTCTCGAAAGCAGCAACACCTGCTGCATATGCCTTGTAAGCTTTCGTACCTTTTTGCGGTTTCATTAACTCCATCCTTACCATGTGATTGATGATGTTCGTTTGATACACATCCACTTGGTTAGGATGCTTTTCAATTCGCATTGTTTTAATGTGACGATTAGATACAGCAAGGTCAGAGAGCGTTAACTCAATTCCTATTGTTTTTGTGCTAATCGTCAAGGTTACACAGACTATGGAATACCTCCGTGACACCCAGTGGATTCACGGAATGGAGGGTTCTTGCTCTCCCCCTGGTAGCGTTCGTATTCGTTCGCCGGTAGCAGTGTTAGCGTGCTCCGTCTTGGCTGCTCTCTACGCAAATCCAGTAATTGCCATCAAAGGCTTGCATCATCCCTAGTCAAAGCTTATAAATCTTTGTCCTATCCAGCGCACCACCGCTATTTTGGGAATCCGTTTTACTGGGTACGGTTTTAGCCAACTCATAACCCCTTTACTTCATTTGCCCCAACTTCTAAAGCGCCGGAAGCATCGCGCTAAATAATCTTATTTGCCCATCAGTGCCAACAAAGCATCAACATCAGCCTGAGTATTTAATGGCACCGTAAACGCCTGAAACACAGCCATATCGCGGCTAATTTCCAGCATCTTGCGGGTATCTTTCAGAAAGTCGCGCGTGGCATACACCAACGCACATTCCCGGCACTCGTCTTTAAACCCGGCGCCCGTTGTGGACACCATGACTTCATGCGCGTTACCAGTCGCCGTGATCTCGTACAACTCGCCCCAGGCGGTCTTGATGCAACTGGCAATCGCCAGTGTCAGTTTTCCGTTCATTTTCAGGACGCACTCAACGCGCTCCCCGTTTCTTATTCTTGTTAGCAGAAAGTCATAGTCGCTGTCTTGGTCCGGGTGCTGGTCTATCCACTGTTGAGCTGAATTCATTATTCTTATATCCGCCGGTAGGTATTAATGCCTAAGTAAATTTGCGTAAGACTATGATCTATATATTATTTATATTGATCTGTAGCGCTTCGATCATTATTCTTGTTTCATGTTCTTTTTCTTCAATGTCTTTAACCACGAGATTAAACATGTACTCAGACGGTGTAACCCCGGCGACATTGGCAAGATTAAACACCTTGCGCTTGACTTCTTCGGGGCCGGTGAATGAGAAAACAGCATCTTTTTTAGCCATGAGGTTCAACCATGAAACATGTCAGTGAATACATACTGGAAATAACCCAGCTCCAAACCCTCTTGCAATCGCGCTTAAACGAGCAGGAGGCGTTAATCTCAACGATAACTGCCAATCCTGACAGCATCAGCACATTAGCCACTTTGCCGAAGCTTGAGGCCGATCTGTGCGTATCACATCAACTTAGCAGCCGGATCAATAAGGTCATCCATGCAGCTAACTCCCATCGGTAAAAAAAGCCCTGTGTGACCAGGGCGAACAGGAGGAATGGAAATTGTTACGAAGATGCAAGGTCGTGCAGAGTAATAGCCCCATCAGTAACACTTACAATCGTGTTCCACAGTTTTCTTCTTGGGTGACGATTTCCGTTTGCCCAAGACCTAACTGTGACTTCTTCAACTCCAATAAGGTCAGCAAGCTCTTGCCTTGCAGCCGCTTTGTTACTGGATGATTCAATGAATTCTCTTATGTTCATGATGCAAAGATACAATATGTATCTCGAAAACGCAAGCGATAATACGAAATGTGGCGTTGTTTTTTTGGACTCATCTTGTATTCTAAAGAGCATGAAATGGTATGAAAAAGCAAAGCGCTTAATGACAATAAAAAAAATACGCCAAGAAGATCTAGTCGATGTATTTGGCGTGACTACGCGTGGAGCTGTCGGCCACTATCTGACCGGAAGGAGGCAGCCAGATCCATCACAAATGAAGGCGTTAGCTGATAGATTAGGCTGCACACTTGATGAGTTGCTGGAGCCGAGCGAGCCAGATCCTGTGCAAATGAAAATCAACAAGATAATAAAATCCGCTGAATTAGCCATGAATGCATCGACTCATAAATTCAGCGAAACTGAGCGCCTAAGAGTTTTTAGGCTGGCATTTTCTGCCGGATTAGATGAAGGCATCACTGATGAGCAACTAGCCGCCTACCTAGATGGGTTTATTAAGAAGTAATTAAGCAAATTGTAGCCACTGATTATTTATGTAAGTATATACGCGCAAATACCTACATAAACCCAGAGAGCAACAATGATAGATGATACAGAAATAGATATTGCCGCGTATCTTGCTGCAATAGAAGAGGTGCGTAAAATTGAAGAAGAAAACGGAATTATAAGTAATTTAAAAATTGAGGAGGACGATTCTTTAATAAATGCCCACTAAATAGATCCAGTAAGCACAAAAAAAAGCCGCTTAATTGCGGTTTTTGTGCCAGAAGCCCATAGGATCATAAATTTAATCAGCAACTTAATTTCAGAAATCGACAAGATACATCCGATAGCCGGGATAGCTAATAAATTGGCGTGGGTTAAAGATTAAGTCAGAGTTATAGCGAAAGAACAGCTACGGATCGGGCTTCTACTTGGCTTTAGATATATCTGCTTTCAAGCTCCGCACATCCATTTTTAGAGAATATATTTCATGACTGACCCAATTATCCTTGCTTCCGCAGGGCTTACTGCTTATAACCACGCTAGCAATATCATCAAGTCTCTTTTTGAGTTGAAAACAAGCACGGCTATTATCGGACAGCTCAATATTCTTAATAAAGAAATCTTCGCCATTCACACTAGCAATCTTGAGCTTCAGCAAGAACTCGCGGCGGCGCATACAGAAATAGCAAATCTCAAGAAAAAGATTGCTAGCTTTGAAGCATGGGACAATCAGAAGAATCGCTATGAACTTCATTCCCCATGGAGCGGCGCCTTGGTTTATGCGATCACAGAGGCTAACAGCAATGGAGAACCACCGCATTGGCTTTGCACACAATGCTTCGATAACCAAAAGCGCTCCTTCCTCAATGCTAGAAAAAATGGATCTGGATATGAGGAGTTTTTTTGCACCTGCGGAAACATTGTTACTTCGTATCATCGTGGCCGTTATCAAATTGAATATTGTCCAGCAAAAGCCTAATCTCGCAATCAACTAGACCGCCTAAGAAGTTTTTTTAGCCTATCCCATCAGTCGCTTTGGTATACGATTTTATGAATCTCATAATTAACAAAGCCAACAAAAATGCCAAAGAGACTTAAAACAATAAAAGAAGTTATGGCGGCAATTGGCGTAATAAATAAGTCCATAATCCAGGCGATAAAAAAGCCAAAGCAATACATG
>Ga0207968_100024_pt1 | contig 63861 bp, 64 predicted proteins | sample LakWasMet21_HOW5_2_FD_183867 | JGI IMG/M metagenome (GOLD analysis project Ga0207968, IMG submission 183867) | Freshwater sediment methanotrophic microbial communities from Lake Washington under simulated oxygen tension - Sediment Metagenome... | ecosystem: Environmental > Aquatic > Freshwater >...
CAGGCCGGCCTTTTCGAGTTTGTCGAAATACTGGTTATTGAATTCGTAACGATGGCGGTGGCGTTCGGTGATCACGTCTTTCTGATACAGCCTGAACGCCAACGAATCGGCCTGTAGGCGGCATTGCTGGCCACCGAGGCGCATCGAGCCGCCGAGGTCCGAATTTTCGTCGCGCGTTTCGATGCGGCCGGCCTCGTCCATCCATTCGGTGATCAGGCCGATCACCGGATGCGGCGACTTCGGCAGGAACTCGGTGCTGTGCGCGCCTTCGAGCTTCGCGACATCGCGCGCGAACTCGATCACCGCGACCTGCATGCCGAGGCAGATGCCGAGATAGGGAATCTTGTTTTCGCGGGCATATTTGACCGTCGCGATCTTGCCTTCGACACCGCGTTCGCCGAAACCGCCCGGCACCAGGATCGCATCGACGTCTTTCAGCGCGCCGACACCTTCGTCCGCGATCATTTCCGAGTCGATGTAATGGATCTTGACCTTGTTGCGGGTCTTGATGCCGGCATGGATCAAGGCTTCGTTCAGCGATTTGTAGGCATCGGTATGATCGACGTACTTGCCGACGATCGCGATATTGACTTCATTGGTCGAGTTCGTCAGCGCGTCGACCACGGCTTTCCATTCGCAGAGGTCCGCCGGCGGCGCATTCAGCCGCAATTTGTTCACGACGATGTCATCGAGCCCCTGTGCGTGCAAGAGCAGCGGAATCCGGTAGATCGTGTCCGCGTCGACCGCCGAGATGACGGCCTTTTCCTCGACATTCGTGAACAGCGCGATCTTGCGGCGCTCGGCGACCGGAATCGCCTGCTCCGAACGGCAGATCAGGATGTCCGGCTGGATGCCGATCGTGCGCAGTTCCTTGACCGAATGCTGGGTCGGCTTGGTCTTGATCTCGCCGGCCGATTTGATGTAAGGCACCAAGGTCAAATGAATGAACAGCGAGCGTTCCGCGCCGAGATCGACGCGCATCTGCCGTATCGCTTCGAGAAACGGCAACGACTCGATATCGCCGACCGTGCCGCCGACCTCGATCAGCGCGACATCCATGCCTTCCGCGCTTTGATAGACGCGGTTCTTGATCTCGTCGGTGATGTGCGGAATCACCTGCACGGTCGCGCCGAGATATTCGCCCTTGCGCTCGCGGCGCAGCACGCTGTCGTAGACCTGACCGGTCGTGAAGTTGTTCTTCCGAGTCATCGTGGTCTTCAGGAAACGCTCGTAATGGCCCAGATCCAGATCGGTTTCGGCGCCATCTTCGGTCACAAACACTTCGCCGTGCTGGAACGGGCTCATCGTGCCCGGATCGACGTTAATGTACGGGTCCAGCTTGGTCAGGGTCACTTTCAGGCCGCGCGCCTCCAGGATGGCCGCGAGCGAGGACGCCGCAATGCCTTTGCCGAGGGAGGAGACGACTCCGCCGGTGATAAAGATATATTTGGTCATGTAAGATGGTTGCTTCGGATTGGAACAGGTGACTGGTATCAGAAGGTTGGCTATTTTATCATCAAATGGGCCTGATCGTCTTTAGCGATTTCGTGACCGAAAAGTTCAATCCTGGCGCAACACGAAACGGACGCAATCGCCCCGACCCTCCCGATAAAATTCGGCACTGATCCAAAGATCGGCGACTGCGGCCAGTTTGCCGTCAACATAGATCAGCGGCAGCGCGGGTCTTTGCCAGGGCGGAATGCCGGCCTCCTGATAGAGATTTTTCAGGCGGTGATGGCCTTGGCGCCCCGGCAACGCGATCGTCTCGCCGCCGCCGCGAAACCTGACACCGACCGTTACCTGCCGCCAAATCGCCTCGGGAATGCCGGCCCGCGACCGCACGCGCGACAGGACCCGCCCCCCACCGATGCCGATCGACTCCCGATCCTTCGGCCAGTCGAGATCCTCGAAATCCTCGCCGTGATCATCCTTCAGGCAATACAGCCTGCCCCGGTAGCGACGGATTTGATAGCCTTGCCCGCAAAGCACCGGATTACCATTCACGCCGGCGCCGATCACCTGCTCGAACAATCGCGCCAGGAATGCCTGCGAGGGCATTTTCAAGCCCATCCGCCGAAACCAATGCCGAATGATCAACTGCCGCCGCGGCAGATCGAACGCGTTCAGCCGCTCGCCATTCAAGGTATTATCGGCCTCGCGCCAAACCTCTCCGAACGACTCGGCCGCCATGTCCGCCAGCAGCACATGGGCCTCCGCGCAGTGGCCGGCCGCGCGCGCGACGGTCTGAGCGCAGGACGGCCAGCGCTGTTTCAATAACGGCAGCACCTGTCGGCGCAGAAAATTACGGTCGTAAATGCTCTCGTTATTGCTGGGATCCTCGACCCAGCACAATCGATGCGCCGCCGCATAATCATCGATCAGTTGTTTACGAACCTGCAGAAACGGCCGGAGCAGCATGCCTCGACCGAACGGTAGGCTTGGCGGCATGCCGGCCAACCCGAGCAGGCCGCCGCCACGCAATAATTGCAGCAAGACCGTTTCGAGTTGGTCGTCCTGATGCTGGGCGACCAGCAACACATCGCCGGGCGCGAGCACCGACCGCAAGGCCGCGTAGCGCGCGTTCCTGGCCGTCTCTTCCGGACTTTCACCGGGCTGCGGGCGCGCATCGACACGAAACAGCAGAAAGTTGACGCCGAGCGCGCGCGCGCTGGCTTCGGCATGCTCTGCCCAGGCGTCGGCCTGGCTTTGCAGGCCGTGATGCACATGCACCGCGGTCAGGCGGTCGCGGAGCGCAGGGTCCTGGACGCCCAGATGCAGCAGCACATGCGAATCGACGCCGCCGCTATAGGCGAGAAAGATTTGCCGGGGGGACGCCTCGCACGAGGCGAGCGCTGACTCGATCAAGCGAGGCGTCAGCATACGAAAAAACCCCGAGAAAATCGCCCGGACAAAAGCCGGGCGCGAGCGATGCCGGTTATTTGACCGGCTCTTCGATGAAAGCGCCGAAATTCATCAGACGCTGATAGCGTTTTTCGAGCAGTTCGTCGAGGGAGAACTGTTTCAGTTCTTCCAGATGGCGCTGCAAGACCTCCTTCAAATTGGCCGCCACGCCCTCAAAATCCCGATGACAGCCGCCGACCGGCTCGCGCACCACTTCGTCGAGCAAGCCCTGTTCGCGGATGCGGTCGGACGTGATGCCCATCGCTTCGGCCGCGAGCTGCGATTTGTCGGCGCTTTTCCACAGGATCGAGGCGCAACCTTCCGGCGAGATCACCGAGTAGGTGCTGTACTCCAACATGATCAGCCGGTCGCCGACGCCGATCGCCAAGGCGCCGCCGGAACCGCCCTCGCCGGTCACCGTGCAGATGATCGGCGTTCGAAGCCTGGCCATCTCGAACAGGTTCCTCGCGATCGCCTCGCTTTGGCCGCGCTCTTCCGCGCCGATGCCGGGATAGGCGCCCGGCGTGTCGATCAGGCAAATCACCGGCAATTTGAAACGCTCGGCCATCTTCATCACGCGAAGCGCCTTGCGGTAGCCTTCCGGACGCGGCATGCCGAAGTTCCGGTAGATCTTTTCCTTGGTGTCGCGGCCTTTTTGATGGCCGATTACCACCACCGGCTGCTCATCGAAGCGCGCCAAGCCGCAGACGATCGCCGGATCATCCGCATACGCTCGGTCGCCGTGCAGCTCGTGAAAATCGGTGAACATCAGCTTGATGTAATCGAGCGTATACGGGCGCCCCGGATGCCGGGACAACTGCGAAATCTGCCAATCGGACAGATTCGCGAAAATCGATTCGGTCAGCGCGCGGCTTTTCTCTTCCAACTGCTGGATGGCATCGGAAATATTGATGTCATTATCGAATTCCACATTACGCAGTTCCCGGATTTTGGCTTCCAGTTCAGCGATGGGTTGTTCGAAGTCGAGAAATTTTAAATCCATGGCGCCTTGTAAAATGATGATTCAGTGGGTATCAATGACATAGCCGACAAGTTAAAAGCCCCCGTCGGCCAAGGCTAATTATACCTTATCGAACCAACGATCCGCCATTAAAAGCCAGCAAGTCGCGTAGCCCACCTTGGTATGATCGAACCCTTCCGCGTGGGCACGAAAAGCACGTGCCCACCCTACCCGGCTACAGCGCGTATTTTGTCAAATACAGCTCCTGTCTTCCCACTGCTTTCATAGCGGTCTAACTCATCAGGCGCTTCTTGCGCCATTTCTGAGAATTCTCGATAAAATTTATTATCCATTCAGATGTTCGATATATCGCTAATTACAATTAAGCACCCGAAATGACGCAAAGCATTGCATAGACCAGTTGCCTAATAAGATTTCTAAATTACATAAATGTTTTATTTCATTCATACGCGAAAAAATATCACATCCCAATCAAAATGCAACAGAGCAAATAAAACATCACGCAAAAAAAAGGCGACCCAAGGTCGCCTTTTTCTCTTCCGCAAAAAACTTTTTACAGTTTTTCCTTAATTCTCGCTGCCTTACCAGTCAAATCACGCAAGTAGTACAGCTTCGCCCGGCGTACATCGCCGCGGCGCTTGACTTGAATCTCGCTGATCAACGGGCTGTGCGTTTGGAAAACGCGCTCGACGCCGGTGCCGTGCGAAATTTTTCTGACGGTGAACGCAGAGTTCAAACCGCGGTTACGCTTTGCGATCACGACGCCTTCGAACGCCTGGATTCTTTCACGCTCGCCTTCCTTGACGCGGACTTGTACGACCACGGTATCGCCGGGCGAAAAGTCTGGGATCTGCTTTATTTGTTCTTTTTCCAATGCTTCAATAATATTGCTCATTACCACACCTAATAAACATCAACTTCAATTTTAAATTCGTTCAGCAGGGCTTGCTGTTCCGGGCTTAGCGGCTGGTTTGCCAGCAAGTCCGGGCGTCTCTGCCAGGTTCTGCCGAGCGCCTGTTTCATCCGCCAGCGCTCGATTTCGGCATGATTGCCGCCCAACAACACCTTCGGCACCGGATAGCCATCCAGATGCTCGGGCCGGGTAAAATGCGGACAATCCAACAATCCGTTTCGGTGCGAGTCCTGCTCCGCGGAGGCTTCATCGCCGAGCACGCCGGGCAGCAAACGCGTAATACCGTCGATCACGATCAGCGCCGCGAGTTCGCCGCCGCTGATCACATAATCGCCGAGCGACCATTCCTCGTCGCAATCGAGTTCGACGAAACGTTCGTCAACGCCTTCATAACGCCCTGCGACAAGAATCAATTGACTGAGCTGACTGGCCTCGGCCAACAGGTCCTGGGTCAATAACTTGCCTTGAGGACTTAAGTAAACCACTTTGGCGGGGCTTGCACCCGCCGCTTTCGCCGCCGTGACCGCATCATGCAGGGGCGGGTATTTCATCACCATGCCCGGACCGCCGCCGTAAGGCCGGTCATCCACGGTGCGGTGCCGGTCTTCGGTATAGTCCCTGGGGTTCCATACGTGCAGACTGACCAGTTGCCGCTCGATCGCCCTGCCGGTCACGCCATAACCGGCGGCGCCGGTGACCATGCCCGGAAAGATCGAGACGACATCGAAACGCATAGTGGCGTTTAAAACTCGGGATCCCAATCGACCACGATGCGACCGGCTTCGCGGTCGACCTTGACGATCACCTGCCCCTTGATGAACGGCACCGCGCGTTCGCGTTCGCCTTTCACGATCAACACGTCATTCGCGCCGGTTTCGAGCAGATTGTCCACCACGCCCAGCACCACGCCGTCGGTCGTCACGACCTCCAGTCCGAGCAAATCGGACCAGTAATATTCACCTTCGGACGTTGCGGGCAGTTGCTCGCGGAGGATCAAAATTTCCCAACCGACCAAGGCTTCTGCCTGACTGCGATCGCTCACCCCCTTCAGCTCGGCAATGATGCCGCCGCCTTGCGGATGACCCGTGACGACTTCGACCGTCTTCGTCTCACCCTTCTTTATCAGCAGCCAGGGCGAATAATGCAGGATGTTTTCCTTCGGACTGGTATAGGAAAAAATCTTCAACCAGCCTTTGATTCCGAAAACGCCGGAAATTTTTCCGACGTCGACGGTATTATCGTGTTCTTTGGTCAAAACCGGGTTTAGGCAGTTGCCTTAGCCGCGTCTTTGATCAGTCTCGCAACGCGGTCGGAAGGCTGCGCGCCATTGGATTTCCAATATTCGACGCGTTCGCTGTCCAGACGCAGCCTGACTTCGCTGCCGCGAGCCAGCGGGTTGAAAAAGCCGACGCGCTCGATGTAACGGCCGTCGCGGCCGCTTCTGCTGTCGGCGACGATGACATGATAAAAAGGACGATTTTTGGCGCCGGTTCTAGTAAGGCGGATGGTTACCATTAAAGTTTTCCTCAAAACATTTAATTTAGAATTTAATCTGCCTATTGTACGCAATTTTACTGATATGTAAAGATCAGAATCTTTGAAAAATGCCAGGCGGTGATGGGGTAATGGGGTGCGCCCGCGGCGCTGAGGAGTTCAGGTGACCGCCCTTTCCTTCCAAACGCCGGTCAAAACACAGCACGATCGCACAAGCGCCCTCGCCGATTTTCGGGTTAAAATGTGCCATCGAATTTTAATTTTAATTATACCACCATGCCGATCACCCGACCTGTCGTCCTCTGTTTTTCCGGCCATGATCCGAGTGGCGGGGCCGGCGTGCAGGCCGATATCGAAACCCTGGTCAGCCACCGCTGCCATGCGGCCAGCGTGATTACCGCGCTGACCGAGCAGGACAGCCGCAATGTCAAAAAACTGCTGCCGCAATGTCCGGGCGACATCATCAGCCAGGCGCACACCGTTTTAGCGGACCTGGATGTCAAAGTCTTCAAAATCGGACTGATCGGCCATCACGAAACCGCCGCGGCGATTCATGCGATCCTGCAAGCGCATCCGAACATTCCGGTCGTGCTCGATCCGGTGCTCGCGGCCGGCGGCGGCGCGGCGATGGCGGACCGGCGCTTGCTCGACGCGATCGTCGATCTGCTGCTGCCGCGCACGACCGTGTTGACCCCGAACAGCCACGAAGCCCGCAAACTGACCGGGCTCGACGATCTGGACCCGTGCGGCCTGGCCTTGCTCGGCAAGGGCTGCCGCTATGTATTGATCACCGGAGCGCACGAAACGACGCCGGCGGTCAGCAACAAGCTCTATCACGACAACCGCTGCATCGAAACTTATCACTGGGATCGGCTACCCGAAAGCTATCACGGCTCCGGCTGCACCCTGGCGGCGAGCATCGCCGGCCTATTGGCGCAGGGCCTGACCCCGACGCAGGCGGCCGGCGAAGCGCAGGAATATACCTGGAATGCCTTGCAGCACGGCTATCTGCCCGGCAAGGGCCAACATAATCCCGACCGCCTGTTCTGGATGGAGACCGGCCTATGAAATTTCCCGCGCGCGGACTGTACGCGATCACCCAGACCGAGGGCAAGGCGCCGGAGATTGTGATTGCCGAGGTCGAGGCCGCGCTTCGCGGCGGCGCGGCCGTCGTGCAGTACCGCGACAAAAATCCGCGCGCTGCGCTGTATCTGGCCCGCGAACTGGTCAAGGTATGCCACCGGCACGCGGTGCCGCTGCTGATCAACGATGACCTCGAACTGGCCCTTGCGGCTGGCGCCGACGGCGTGCACCTCGGCAGGGACGACGGCCACATTCGCGAGGCCAGGGCGCGGCTCGGCGCAGACGCGATCATCGGCATTTCCTGCTACAACGCGCTCGACCGGGCGTTGGAAGCCGAGGCGCACGGCGCGACCTATGCGGCCTTCGGGCGCTTTTTCCGGTCGAATTCGAAACCCCTGGCCGCGCCCGCCGAGCTCGAAACACTCCGGCAGGCCAAAAAGATACTGTCGATCCCGATCGTCGCGATCGGCGGCATCCTGCCCGAAAACGGCAGTGAACTGCTCGCCGCCGGGGCCGACCTGCTGGCCGTGATCGGCGGCATTTTCGACCGCGAGCCGGAAGCATCGGCCCGGGCCTATGTGGCATTGTTCGATCGCCAATGAAACTCGGAGGGCTGGCTTTGTTTATCTTGCTGGCCGCCTGCGCCGAAACCCTCGAAATCCCCAAGGAGCGCCTGAGCAGCGGCAAGGCGCTGGCTTTCGAGCGCAATAAGGGCAACTGCCTGGCCTGCCATGCGCTCGACGACGGCGACGAACCCGGCAACATCGGCCCGCCTTTGGCCGCGCTACAGACCCGTTTCAAGGACAAGGCGCAGCTGCGCGCGCAGATCTACGATGCGACCCAATTCAATCCCGAAACCAGCATGCCGCCTTTCGGCCGCAATCACATTCTTAGCGACGACGACATCGACCGGATCGTCGATTATTTATGGAGCCTGCGATGACTGCAACCCGAAGATCCTTCATCAAGAAAACGCTAACCGCCGGCGCCGGCGCGCTGGCCTCGACCCTGGGCTGGCTGACGTCGCTGAAGGCCCTCGCGGCGTGGCAGGCCGAAAACTTCAAACAGGGCCCGCTCGATGACGCCTTGAAACGCCTGTTCAACGATCAAAAAATCACGGACAGCCAAGCCATCGCGATCAGGATTCCGACGATCGCCGAAAACGGCGCGGTCGTGCCGATCACGGTCAGCAGCACCTTGCCCGATGTGCGCGCCGTATCGATCCTGGTCGCAAAAAATCCGGCGCCGCTGGCCGCGCGCTTCGAGTTGTCGCCCGAACTCGATACGTTCGTTTCGGCGCGCCTGAAAATGGCCGAAACCTCCGAGGTGATCGCGGTCGCGGAAACCGGCAGCGGTTTGTACGCCGCCCGGCAAGTGGTCAAGGTCACGATCGGCGGCTGTGGGGGTTGAGATGTCGAGCATCAAGATTCGCAGTAAACGCGAAGGCGGCAAGACCCAGATCCGGGCACTGATCAGCCATCCGATGGAAACCGGGCGCAGCAGGGACCCGAAGACGAACCAGCTGATTCCGGCGCACCACATCCAGGAGCTGATCGTCAGCCATAACGGCAAGGTGGTCGCGAACGGCCAACTCGGCGCGAGCATTTCGAAAGATCCTTATTTCGCGTTCGTCCTGAAAGGCGGCGAACCGGGCGATAAAATCAGGATAGAATGGTCCGACAACCTCGGCAACACGGATAGCGAAGAGCATGAGATCAAATGAAGGGAGGGTGCGCATGGCGTTCCTCGCTCGGGCGTTGCCCGAAAAGCGTGCCCGGAAAAGAGCACCAACCGCCAGCCCTCTCCTATCCGTTTTGCCTCTTTTATTAGTCCCCCTCGCTCTATACGCCAGCCCCCCGCAAGACCAACAGCACTTCAGGGACCATTATCGCCGCCTCTTCCCGCAATTGAAGTTGCAGGATTATGCCAACGGTGTCTATGCGATCGACCCCGTCGCGCGCGAATCCTGGCTTGCGATCGAGGAATTCCCGCCTTATGAAGACGCGATCGAAGGGGGCAAAAAACGCTTCGACACGCCGTTTCCGCAAACCGGCCGCCATTATGGCGACTGTTTTCCGAACCGGGGCATCGGCATCGCGCAGCGCTATCCCCGCTGGGAAAATGGCGAAGTCGTGACCCTCGCCCAGGCGTTGAACGACTGCCGCGCAAGCAACCGGGAAAAACCGCTCAATCCCGAAAAGGGCGAGATCACGCAACTGTTGGCCTACATGACCTACACCTCGCGCGGCAAGGCGATCGAAATAACGATCCCCGACGACCCGCGCGCCTTGGCGGCCTACGAACAAGGCAAGGATTTTTATTACGGGCGGCGTGGCCAGCTGAATTTTGCCTGCGCGACCTGCCACGTCCAGAACGCCGGCAAGCGCATCCGCTCGGAAATCCTCAGCGCCTCGCTCGGCCATACCGGAAACTGGCCGACTTATCGGTTAAAATGGGGCGAGATGGGAACCTTGCACCGGCGTTTTCGCGAATGTCTAACGCAAATCAAGGCCGAGGCGCCGCCGGCGCAAAGCCCGATCCTGCGCAACCTCGAATATTTTTTAAGCTACATGAGCAACGGCGTTCCGATCACAGGACCCAGCACACGCAAATGATCACAAGCCAATCGACTTGCAACGATATCGACGAACCCGGCCTGATGCCGCTGAACGACGCGCTGGCCCGCATCCTCGCGGCCACGCCGCGGGTCGGCGGTTTTGAGCGGATCCCGATCGAGAATGCGCGCGGGCGCACCTTGGCTGAAGCGGTGACCGCAGGTTTCGATGTGCCGGGATACGCCAATTCGGCCGTCGACGGTTACGCGCTGCGGGGCTCCGACCTGCCGACCGCAGGCACACGGATTTTCGAAATCGCCGGCAAGGCTTATGCCGGCGAATCCTTCCGCGATACTGTAGCCGCCGGTCAATGCCTGCGCATCATGACCGGCGCGGTGATGCCGGCAGGACTCGATACGGTGATCATGCAGGAGCATACCGAATTGCAGGGTCATGCGATTTTGGTCGACAGCCGCCACAAGCCCGGACAGAACGTGCGCAAAGCCGGCGAAGACATCCAGCACGGGCAAACGGTGCTGCATCCCGGCAAATGGCTGACACCGCCCGACATCGGCCTGATCGCAGCCCTGGGTATCCCCGAGATCCCTGTCGCCCGCAAGCTCAGGATCGCGATCGCCTCGACCGGCGACGAGATCGTCGGCCTCGGCCAAACGCCAGCGCCCGGCGGACGCTATGACAGCAACCGTTACAGCCTGCTGGCCGCGCTGGACCGTCCCGACATCGAAGTGCTCGACCTCGGCATCGTCGCGGACAAGCCGGAGATCTTGCTTGACACCTTCGCGCGGGCCGGAGACTTTGCCGACGTGATCCTCTCGACCGGCGGCGTCTCGGTCGGCGAAGCCGATTACACCAAAACCGCGCTGCAAGCCACAGGTCAAATCGCGTTCTGGAAAGTCGCGCTCAAACCCGGCCGTCCCCTCGCCTTCGGCAAAGTCGGGAATGCGGTCTTTTTCGGCCTGCCCGGCAATCCGGTTTCGGTGCTGGTGGCTTTCTATCTCTTGGTCCTGCCCGCGCTCGAAAACATGCTCGGCATCACGAACAAACCGGTCGCGCCGGTGTTCCTGGCCCGTGCGTTGGAAGACCTGCGTAAAAAACCGGGCCGCACCGAAGCGCAGCGCGGCATCATCGAACAGGACCAACACGGCGAATGGAGCGTCAGAAGCACGGGCAAACAGGGCTCGGGGATTTTAAGTTCGATCAGCCAGGCGAATGCATTGATCATTCTGGAGCATGACAGGGCCGGCGTAAAAGCGGGAGAACGGGTCTGGGTGAAACCGTTTGCAGGCCTGTTTTAGCGCGATAAAAGCCATCAAGACCGCGCCTTCCGCCAGCACACGCGCCATTCGATGGCGTCGGTCGCGCGCTGAATGATTGCAAGCCCTTTCATTTACGAAGGCGCGCCCCTATATTTATTTAGATTGCTCGAAATAAAACAGGACAAAAAGCACATGATGGAATTAGTCTGGGTCGGCACGGCCTATCTCGTAGGCCTGGTCGCCAACCACTTGTCTTTTCCACCACTGGTCGGTTATCTCGTCGCGGGTTATGTTTTGCACGCACTCGGCATAGAGTCAGGACATGCCTTGACCCATCTGGCCGACATCGGCATCGAATTATTGCTGTTCACGGTGGGATTGAAACTTAAATTACGCTCCCTGATACGGCGGGAAGTATTGAGCGTCGGCGGCTTGCATTTATTGTTCGTGACCGGCGTATCCGGCATCGTTTTTCTGCTGCTGGGAGAGCAGACGACGGGCGGCCTGGTGTTGGGCGCGAGTTTGGCTTTTTCCAGCACCGTACTCGCGATCAAGGTATTGGAAGACAACGGCGAGCTTTCTTCCCTGCATGGCCGGGACGTGCTTAGTATCCTGATCCTGCAGGATGTGGTGGCAATCGCGTTGCTGGCTTTCGCCGACGGCAGGCAGCCGTCGTACTGGGCCTTCGCCCTGCTGTTGTTGCCGCTGTTGCGTCCCTTGGCGCATCGACTGCTGACGGTCAGCCGGGCCGATGAGCTGAAGCTGTTGCTGGGTGTCTCCCTGGCGCTGGCCGGCGGCGTGTCGTCCGAAAGCGTCGGCATTTCGCCCGATATCGGGGCTTTGTTGATGGGTGTGATGTTGGCTCAGCATCCCCAAATAGAGGATCTTTCCGATAAGCTCTGGAGCCTCAAGGAAGTCTTTCTGGTCGCTTTCTTTCTGCAAATCGGTCTGGCGGATCTACCGAATCGCGAGCAAATGCTGCAGGCGCTTGGCTTACTGGGTATGCTGCCGTTGCAGGGCATCCTGTTCTTCGCTTTATTCTTGCTGGCCGGCTTGCGTGCCCGCACCGCCTTTATCTCGTCGCTGGCATTGATGACCTATAGCGAGTTCGCATTGATCACCACCGGCGCGGTCGTAAAGGTGAATTTGCTGTCATCGGAATGGAATTCCGTCATCGCCTTGGCGGTCGCCGGGTCGCTTGCGATCGCGGCGCCGTTGAACCGGTATTCGCATCACTTGTTTTCGCGACTCGAACCATTTCTGACCCGTTTCGAGAAAAAAACCGGCCACCCGGACCGCCTGCCCGAATCGATCGGCGTCGCGGAATGGCTGGTCGTAGGCATGGGGCGTACCGGGCTTTCGGCCTATCTTGCCCTGCATCAGCGGGAAAAACGGGTCGTCGGCCTGGATGCCGACCCGACCGTCTTGGAGAGCCTGCTGGCCAAGGGCAAACGCGTGATTTACGGCGATGCCGAAGACCCCGAATTATGGTCGGGACTGCCGTTGGACAGGGTCAAAGGCATCATTCTGACCCTGCCCGAATTCGATGCCAGATGCTCGGCCGTGCGCCAGCTCAGAAAAAGAGGGTACGCAGGTCAGATCGGTACGATTTGTTATCTCACCGAGGAGAAGGAGCAATTGGACCAACTCGGAGCGGATTTCATGATTCACCCGCTGGTTGAGGCCGGGAATCAGTTGGCCCGGCAAATTCTCGGCGACAAGTCCGAGTTTCGGGAATAACGCAAGTTCGAAAAGTTGGGCAATTGCTAAGGATGGATTACCACGTCTACACGGCATGCAGAATGCCAAGTTACTTTGGTAACGCCCTTGCAGTGTCTACCAATCTATATATTTGTTTATATTTATGTTATAAAATTATAATATAATTTTATTTATTATCACCAAACTCCGTCTTCCTTACTTTTTTCTCGATCCTAGTCACCCTCGACAATCATCATGAAAATCACCCGGTTATTTGCGTTTTTGATAGTGTTGGCTGGCCTGAATTGCGCAGCATGGGCGACCTCATATGAGTTGCCGGCAAACGGCAACGACAGCGTCATTAGCGAATTCGAGAATAGCTTGCCTTTAACGCGCGCCGAGCAAAACGAAACCTTGCTCGACGTGGCCAGGCGTTTTAATTTGGGGCAAACAGAAATTGTGCGCTTGAATCCCGATACCGACCGCTGGCACGTCAACAAGAACGAGTTCATCCGCTTGGCGAACCGGCGAATTTTGCCGGATACGCCACGCGACGGCATCACGCTGAATATCGCCGAATATCGGATGTACTATTACCCGCCGGCTCAAAATGGAAAGCCGCCGCAGGTGATCTCCTATGCGCACGGCATCGGCCGGCAGGACTGGAAAACACCGCTCGGCAAAACCCACATTAGCAGAAAAGTCAAGGATCCCGCCTGGCATCCGCCGGAATCGATCCGTCGCGAACACGCGGCGAACGGCGATCCCTTACCGACTGTGGTGCCGCCCGGCCCCCACAACCCGCTTGGGGCCTACATGCTGCATCTCGATATTCCCGGCGGTTACCTGATCCATGGCACCGACATCGACAAGATCTACGGCATCGGCATGCAGATTACGCATGGCTGCGTTCGCATGTACCCGGAAGACATCGAGGCCTTATATCAGTCCGCGCCGATCGGAACCCCGGTCTATATCGTCAAGCAACCGATCAAGATCGGATGGCTTGACGACACGCTTTACATCGAAGCCCATCCCGACCTTGAGGGCGAAAAGATGACATGGGACCAGCGATATGCTGCCGCATTAAAACTGATTGAAAAGGCCAATGACCAAGTGCTACCTGAATTTGACGCGCACGCCCTGGAAACGGCATTAACGAAACAGGACGGTGAACCCGCGCCTATTTTTAAAAGACCTTCATCAAAAGCATTCATGGCGAAGCCGCCTGCGGGCTAAAAGATCCAAAAGACCTTGTCATACCCGAAGACTTATCAATGCGTCGATCGTAATTGCCACGAGGCTGAATATTTGCACTGAACTCTTCTGAAATGAAGGGGAAGAATCCAGCCGTAACTTCAAGATGGTGGCGACTGTACTAGACTGAGCTGGGACGAATGTCATAACTCAACGACGGATACTGCCCCCCATCATGCGAACACTGATTTTACTTGCCATGCTCGGCTTTTTCGCCCACAAAGCTTACCTCAAGTATAACGCAGTCACTGTCGAAACGACCGACGCCGGGACGCTGCTGATGGAAAAAGGCCGTAACAAGATGGAACTGGAACGCTTGGGCGAGGTGAAAGTGGATCTTCGGGTCTTCGGCCTCGCCGACGGCAACACGGCCACCCGAGGCACTATCGGACCTTTCGTTTTTATCTCGCACATGGTTTTCGCCACGCCGCTTGCCGAGAACGAGGCGGTCTTCGATCAATATCTGTGCGAAAGGAAGTCCGTGGACCAGGCCGCGCTGATTCAGCTGATCACCGATGACGAAAAACTCGATGCGGAAATCGAGAACCTCCGCAAAATCGAAGGCCGGCGCTGTGCACGGGTGGAAGGCATCAGCTACGAGATAGCCCGCTTTTTTGTGGACGGCGAGGATATCACGGAGACGATGCAATTTTCGTCCACGCCCAATTCCGATCCGTGGAAAATCATCAAGGTCACCGGCATCGATGCGATCGATTGCTGACAAACCGAGCGCGCGCCCCAAAGACTCGACGTCCTGGCTTCTACCCGGGCGAAAAGACGCCTCCCATCAGCCTCATCAAGAGCGCTCAGGATTTCGTCAAAAATAACTTCCACACCTCATTCCCAAGCTCCAGCTTGGGAATGAGGTCAGGGAAGCTCCAGCTTCCCGCATTATCGGGACGTTATCGTTGACGAAATGCTTAGCCTCAAGCCGTTCGGCTTAGGGCGTTTTGGGGTCCTTGCCTTTGCTGCGCGCAAACCTGATACACAGATAAATAATCGCCGCGCTGACCAAAAAAGTGAATAAGACTCTTTTGAGGCCGTTATAAGATTCGTCGCCTTCGATGCCGACCGAAAAGGGAATATGGGTATCGGCTTTGTTGTCATTTTCGATCAGGGTGACGTGCGCCTGATAATTGCCGGGACCGAATTGCTTGAAATCGACCGCGCCTTCCACCGTGCCCGACTTGCTGGTGTTCGGCGGCCGGTAAAAAATCCGCGTGCCCTCCGGTTCCTTGGTCACTTCGAACTCGATGCTGACATGGCGCAGTTGTTTACCTTCGTAGTCGAAGACCAGATTGGTCATGCCAACCTTCGGTATCGATCGACAATAACTTTTGCTTTCGGTGAATGCCGGGGTATAAGCCGCGAAATGTATCCATTCGGAACCGACCTGAATCCTGCACGGGTCGTTTTGATCCTCATTGCTGCGATGTGCGAATGCCGGCTGTTGCAGGACCGAGACGAGCATCAACACAAGGAATATCGATAGCGCGAGATCTGGCGCATTGTAATTATTAAAAGCGCTTACTGCTTTTTGTCCGTGCTGGTTTTTTCTTTTCATTATTATCTCCACACAGTAGAACAATGAGACTTTTGCGTTAAATTTCATCACTTTCGGTATTTTGCAATTCGATAAAACTCACCTCTCCATCCACGATAACAGTCCGATCATACGACCGTCCAATGCAAATTGCAAAAATGGTTTACCCATAATCGGTCGGCAGCCGCGCGGCCAATGCGTCCCATTGAATGACGATTTCCGGCAAGACGCCGACAGGGGTTTCGCCCTTCAGTTCGACTATTTCCGGCTTGCCGTATTCGTCTCCCCGCAAGCGGTAAATCGTCAGCACGCGATCGACAGGATGCACCAACCAATATTCGCGCACTCCGTGCCGTTCATAAAGCCGGCGTTTGTTGATTTGATCGTGCCCCGCGGTCGATGGCGACAAGACTTCCACGACCCAGTCCGGCGCGCCACGTATACCGCGGCGGTCGATCTTGGCGGGATCGCAGACGACTAGAACGTCCGGTTGCACGACGGTGTCGATTTTATCGTCCGGTTCAGCGTATTTGGGCAGGCGAACATCAAGCGGCGCCATGAAAGCCCGGCATGATTTATCTTGTAATGCCTGCCGCGCCTGAAAATAAATTTCCCCAGCCACATCCTGATGCGCCACGTCCGGCGCCGGGGCCATCATATAGGCCACGCCGTCGATCAATTCATAACGCACATCGCCAGACCAAGTCAAATAATCGCCGTAACAATGGAATAAAGTATCTTTTAAAGCCAACCCCATCATCTGCTCCTTTTTTTACCAGGCTAATTGACGGCAGAATTTAATTTTGCCAACAATCCTATACCAAAATCTTTTAAAAATGCCCAGAAACTCCATCCCGAAGAAAACTGTTCAAGCGAACCAAGGCATGGTCGGTTATGAACACGGGCTCGAAGAAGATCAGCCCGAGTCCGTTGAATGAGGTCATGAAGTCCGAAAAACCTGAACGCTATATTTTTAAGCGCTCGACGATCCGGTCATTGCGCAGATGTTCCTCGATGATCTCGTCAATATCCCGCTGACTTTTAAACGTGTACCAGACCGCCTCGGGGTAAACCACCAGCACCGGTCCCTTGCCACAGCGATCCATGCAGCCGGCGTTATTGATCCGGCATTTGCCGGGCCCATTCAGTTTGAGATGCTTGATCTGTTCCTTGGCATAATCGCGCAAGGCCTGCGCGTCATGGTCCGCGCAGCAACTCCTGCCGTCTTCGCGCTGGTTGGTGCAAATAAATACATGGTGTTTGTAGTAACTCATCACAAAAATTAGGCTGGTTTCGATGTCCGAAATTATACCCGAGCGGATACGCCGCATGAAAAATATCACCGACACCGGCGCGCGCGGTTAACCTGTCTCCTGATTCTCCCGGATAAGGAACTTTCCGGATATAATCGATGTCATTTCAAATGTTTTTTTCAATCACGCCTCACAACAACCCAAGGACATCGACATGAAGCCCATCAAAATGACATCCGCCGCGCTTTTTCTGTTGCTGCCACTCAGCATCGCGAGCCATGCCGCAACCCCGGCCGAGCCGGCAGCCCCCAATGAACCCATGGACATGCCCAAAGGCATGGGGATGCATCAAGGCATGGGCGGCATGGGCCATATGACGGAGGCCGAGCGCGACCAGCATCTGCGTATGTATCAGGACCATATGCTGAAGATGCACGATCTTTCGAACCGGATTCTGGCCGAACCCGACGCCGCGAAAAAAGAACAGTTGAAAAAAGAACAACTCGATCTGATGAAGGCGCATCAGGCGCAGATGATGTCGCATCGGATGGAAAGGATGCAAAAACGTCCCCCGATGGAAAAACCGGCGGCCAAGCCCAGCAAATAAAGCTTTACCTCGCATTTCATTTTCAATGCGCTGATTTCCGGATCTTTCGTGAAGAAAGTCCGGAAATTTGTCTTTTTTGCTGCACCCTGTTTTGTACGGCATCAGCGGCTTGAATATCAAAAAAAATACTGTCTATAATTAAGTCAGTTATTTTTTCATGACTCTGCTGAATGCAATGCCAAAACTGACCGTTTATTTTAAAGATAAAGAAATCGAATCCTTCACGTTTGGTGAAGGCATGGTGCGTATCGGCCGCGATGAAACGAACGATGTCACGATAGACAGTCTCGCGATTGCGCCGGTTCACGCGGTGATTACGCTGCGTAACGGAATCGCGACGATCCGGCCGTTACAGGAGGGCTTCCCGCTTGCGGTGAACGGCGAAAACACCAAGGAAGGCGTCCTGAACCACAACGACATGATCGCGCTGGGCAAACATCATGTGCTGTTCACCAGCACCGCCGCCGTATTCAAACCGTTTGCCGAAGCGATTGCGAACGAACCGCCGCCGGTCGTGCCGCTGTTCGGTATCGAGCCCGAGTTGCCGAACGGCAATTTTCAGATCATGGACGGCGAAAATATCGGCAAAATCATCCCGATCAAAAAAACCATGGTGCAACTGGGGCGTCCCGGCCAGGGCATTGTCGTGGTGACCCGGAAAAAGGACGGCTATTTCGTGTCGACACTCGAAAACAAAGGCAAGCTGACCGTCAACGGCGAACCGATCGAGAATCAGATCATCAAGTTGAGCGATAACGACGTTCTCGGCATCAATGACAAGTCTTTGCAATTTTTTCTGAGCTGAAGCGGCCCCTCTTCGCGCCACCCCATGACCCGGCGCCGGGATTCAACACAAGATCGGTTCACAAGTCGCCAAGGATATCCAGCGCCTCCGCCAAGGTCGCGACCGGATACACGCACAAGCCGCCGATCGGTTTTTTGGGCGCATTCGCTTTCGGTATCACCGCTTTTTTAAAGCCGTGCTTGGCCGCGTCGTTCAGACGGGCATAGCCGTTCGCGACCGGCCTGATCTCGCCGCTCAAGCCCACCTCGCCGAAAAAAAACGCGTCGTGCGGGATGATGCGGTCCCGAAGACTCGACACGATGCCGATAATGATCGCGAGATCCGAGCTGGTTTCGGTCACCTTGATGCCGCCGACCACATTCGCGTAAATCTCGTCGTTCGCGGTAAAAATACCGCCGTGCCGGGACAAGACCGCGAGCAGCATCGCCAGCCGGTTTTGATCGAAGCCGACCGCCAACCGCCGCGGATTGCCGTATTGGCATTCGGTCACCAAGGCCTGAATTTCGACCAGCAAAGGCCGCGTGCCTTCCCAGAGCACGGTCACCACGCTGCCCGAAGACGGCTTTTCGGGCCGGTTCAAAAACATCGCGGACGGATTCTTGACCTCCTTCAGCCCCGCGCTGTCCATCGCAAAAAAGCCGAGTTCGCCGACGCTGCCGAAACGGTTTTTATCGGCCCTGAGCACCCGAAACCTCGCGTCATCGGTCGCCGCCAAGATCACCTGGCTATCGACGATATGGCTCAAGGTCATCGGCCCGGCCAGGGACTGATCCTTGGTCACGTGGCCGACCAGAAACAGCGCGACGTCATTTTTTTTCGCATACTGGGTCAGATAACTCGCCGACTCCCGCACCTGGGACACCGAACCGGGCGCCGATTCGGCCTGTTCGGTATAGACGACCTGGATCGAATCGATCACCGCGACCTGCGGTTTGATTTGATCCATCACATCGGCGATGCGCTGCACCGACGTTTCGGCCAGCATCAAAATTTTGTCCGAAGGCAGCTTCAGTCGAAGTGCCCGGTCGGCAATCTGGCGCAGCGACTCCTCGCCGGACACATACAGCACCTCGACGCCCTGCTGCGCGATATGCGCGATGATTTGCAACAGAATCGTGCTCTTGCCCGCCCCTGGGGCACCACCGATCAGCACCACGCTGCCCCTGACCAGGCCGCCGCCGAGCACGCGATCGAATTCGGCCATGCCGGTCTGGATTCTTTCCTCGCGCACCAGCGCGACGTCGGACAACCACTGCACCTCGGATTTGCCGCCCGCATAACCGTCCCGGCGCTGCGCGCGGGCTGCCGACGCCGTCCCCAAACGCACTTCCTTGATCGTGTTCCAGGCGCCGCAACTGGTGCATTGACCGCCCCAGCGCGGAGTGTCGGCGCCGCACTCCGCGCAGACAAAGGCGGTTTTCTCTTTTTTGCTCATGCTAAAAAATCGACTCGTCCTTGCCGATCAAGTTGCTTAGCATGCCCAAATCCTCGCGCAATTGCCTTCTGGAGCCGAGCTTGTGCTGCACGGCTTCGGGCAATTCGGTGAAGGTAAACACGTTTTTCGCGATCAACAACTCGACCAAATCCTCGATGACCCGGATCATGTCCGAATCGGAATTCGACAGCGAGCGCCGCGTCTGTTCGGCTGCCGCGCTGGCATGCAAAAACTGATGAATCTGGGGATCCTCGCCCGCCAGCCACTCGGCGTCGGCCGCGGGCGGCGAATGATGCAGTCCGATGATTTCGCCCGCGTCATTGCGGCTGACATAAGGCATGGCATCCTCCATAAAAAAGTGTAATGTGCTATTCTAGACGGTTATGCGGATTGTGCAATAGTGCTGAATTTCAAGAGATCCCTGCCCCATGGATAACATCATAACTCCCGCAGTCGCCGCCAAAACGCGGCCTTCGCCGCAAGCCACCGCCCACGGCGATGATCCGTTGCTGCTGGCGCTGCTGTCAATCTGCAAACTGCTGCATGCGCCCCATTCCGCGGACGCCTTGACCGCCGGCCTGCCCTTGGTCGACAACAAATTGACGCTGTCCTTGTTCATCCGGGCGGCCGAACGGGCCGGCCTTTCCGCCGGGTACGTGAAGCGCCCGTTGCAGAAAATTTCGAATCTGGTGCTGCCCGCCGTGTTGCTGCTGCACGACGACAGAACCTGTATCCTGCTGAAGAAGGAAAAGGGTCTGTGCACCCTTCTGTTACCCGAAACCGGCAACGGCGAAAAAACGATCGCGGAAGACGAGCTGGCCGCCGACTATGCCGGCGGCGCCCTCTTCGTGCAACGGGCCCACCAGTTCGACGGCCGCACCTCCGACTCGATCACGCCGAAGGTCAAACACTGGTTCTGGGATGTGATCTATAAGTCCTGGCCGATCTACACCGAAGTGATGCTGGCCTCGCTGCTGATCAACCTGTTCGCGCTGGCATCGCCGCTGTTCGTGATGAATGTCTATGACCGTGTGGTGCCGAACCATGCGGTCGAAACGCTCTGGGTGCTGGCGATCGGCGTCGGCATCGTGTTTACGTTCGATTTCATCATGAAGGCCCTGCGCGGCTATTTCATCGACGCCGCCGGCAAACGCTCGGACATCATCCTGTCCGCGACGATCTTCGAAAAAGTGCTCGGCATCAGAATGGAGGCCAAACCGGCATCGGTCGGCACCTTCGCGAACAATCTGCATGAATTCGAGTCGTTCCGCGAATTTCTGACCTCGGCCACATTGACCGCGCTGATCGACCTGCCGTTTCTGTTTCTGTTTCTCGGCATCATCGCGCTGATCGGCGGCAAGCTAGCGTTGATTCCGCTGATGATTTTGCCGCTGTCGATACTCGGCGCAGTCAGCGTGCAGCAACCGTTAAAAAAAACCATCACGGAACTGTTCAAGTTTTCGGCGCAAAAAAGCGCGACCCTGATCGAAGCGGTTTCGAGTCTCGAAATGTTGAAGAGCACCGGCGCCGAAGGCCAGTTGCAGCGGCAATGGGAGCAGACGATCGGGCAAATATCTCGGCTGGGCCTGAAATCGCGCCTGTATTCCTCGCTGGCGATCAATCTGACCGCCTTTTTGCAGCAATTGGCGACCGTGCTGATGGTGATCGCGGGCGTTTATCAAATCTCGGAAGGCGAATTGACCACCGGCGCCTTGATCGCCTGCACCTTGCTGACCGGCCGGGCTCTGGCCCCGATCGGGCAGATCGCGGCCCTGTTGACCCGCTACCATCAGGCGCGAGCGTCGCTGGATTCGTTGACGCGCTTGATGTCGCTGCCGGTCGAGCGCGAAGCCGGCAAACAATTTCTGCACCGCGCTGCGTTCAAAGGCGCGATCGAATTCAAAAACGTCTCGTTCAGCTATCCGGGGCAGCCGGTCAAGGCGCTCGAAAATGTCTCGTTCAAGATCAACCCCGGCGAGCGCGTCGGGATCATCGGCCGCATCGGTTCCGGCAAGAGCACGCTCGAAAAACTGATGATGTCGTTTTATGAACCTCAGGAAGGCGCCATTTTGATCGACGGCACCGACCTCCGCCAGATCGACCCGGCCGAGCTGCGCCGGCAGATCGGCTATGTGCCCCAGGATATCACGCTGCTGTTCGGCAGCATCAAGGACAATATCACGCTCGGCTCCCGCCATGCCGACGACCACGCAGTGCTGACGGCCGCCGAGATTGCCGGCGTGACCCAATTTACCAATCGCCATCCGGCCGGCTTCGACATGCCGGTCGGCGAACGCGGCGCCGGCCTGTCCGGCGGGCAGCGCCAGAGCGTCGCGGTCGCGCGGGCCTTGCTGCTGGCGCCCCCGGTCTATATCATGGATGAACCGACCAACTCGATGGACAATAGCTCCGAGGAAGCCTTCAAGCAACGCTTCGCCGGCCAGTTGCATCAGCGCACCCTGATCCTGGTCACGCACCGGGCGTCCCTGTTGACCCTGGTCGATCGCTTGATCGTGATGGACGGCGGCCGCATCGTCGCCGACGGTCCGAAAGAACATGTGCTGGAGGCATTGAAACAAGGTCAAATCAAGGTCGCGACCTAGCCCTTCAGGATTCGCTCACCCCGTCCCAGCCATTCGGCCACTCCACGATTCTGCCGCCGCCATGCCCAAACTGCTAAAAAAAATATCCGAATTCAAAAGCGAACAACACCACTTGTCCGAGGACAAGGATTATGTCTCCGACGTCAATGCGGTCAACCTCTATAGCGTGCCGCTCTACACGCATCTGATTCTGTTGCTCAGTTTCACGTTCATCGTGATTGCGCTGGTCTGGGCCAATTTTGCGACCCTGGACGAAGTGACGCGCGGCTCGGGCAAGATCATTCCTTCGAGCCATATCCAGGTCGTGCAGAATCTGGAAGGCGGCATTTTGTCGAAAATCCTGATCAAGGAAGGCGAACTGGTCGAAAAGGGGCAGGAGTTATTGCAACTCGACGATGTCCGCTTCGCGTCCTCGTTTCAGGAAACCAAACTCAAATATTATGAGCTGTTGGCCAACAACGCCAGGCTCGGCGCGGAAACCAGCGGTCAGCCGCTGAAGATCCCGCAGGAAGTGATCGACCACTCGCCCGAGCTTGCCGAGCATGCCAAGCAGCTTTATCAATCCAAACTGTCGGAACTGGAAGCCTCCAGCAGCGTATTGACACAACAGGTGCGGCAAAAGGAGCAGGAACTGATCGAATTGAAATCGAAGGAGGATCAGCTCAGCCGCAGCTACCAGTTGCTGCAAAAAGAAGTCGAAATGTCCGAACCCCTGGTCGCGAACGGCGCCCTGTCCGAAGTCGAAATGCTGCGGCTCAGACGCAGCGCGAACGACCTGCTCGGCGAATTGAATGCCGCGAAACTTTCGATTCCGAGAATTCAGGCCTATTTGAGTGAAAATAAAAATAAGCTGGCCGAGATGAAGATCCGCTTCCAGACCGAAGCGCTGAAGGAACTGAACGAAACCAAGGCCGAACTGGACCGGACGAAAGCGACGACATTGGCGCTCGAGGACAGGGTCACGCGGACGCGCATTCTTTCACCGGTCAAGGGCACGATCAAACAGCTCAAAATCAGCACGATCGGCGGCGTGATCCAGCCCGGCATGGATTTGCTCGAAATCGTGCCGATCGACGACACCCTGCTGGTCGAGGCGCAGGTGCGCCCGGCCGACATCGCCTTCCTGCGCCCCGGCCAGGATGCGATGGTCAAGCTGACCGCCTACGACTTCTCGATCTACGGCGGCTTGAAAGCCAAACTGGAGCATATCAGCGCCGATACGATCATCAATGAGGAAGACAAAAAACCCTATTTTCTGATCCGCCTCAGAACCGATAAAAACTACCTGGAAAAGAACGGCGAAAAGCTGAATATCATCACCGGCATGAATGCAGACGTCGATATTTTGACAGGAAAGAAAACCGTGCTAGACTACCTCCTGAAGCCGATTTTGAAGGCGAAACAACATGCTATGAGGGAACGTTAAAGAGGTTCATAATTACGGACAAGAATCCCTTAATCATAATATTCATAGTACCTTACTAAATGGCTAAAGGTTCCACTCCGTGGCGCGTATCCTGATTTTTTCTGATGACCGGCGCTTGGCAGATCAGTGGCGCTCATTGCTGGCAACCGAATACGAGGTTTACCTTGGTGATGTCACCAAAGCGGATGCCACCCCGACTTCACCGGCGTCGGACGGGATCGCGATCGTGCATACCGGAATCATTGCCGCCGATCTCGGCAATCTCGCCCCGCTGATCCGGCAAGGACTAAAGCTATTGATCGTCGGCGCAGACTGGTCGGAGGACAAGCAGATTTATGCCCTGGTTGCCGGCTGCTACGGCTATTGCGAGGTCGATGTCGCGCCCGAACTCTTGGCGAAGGCCGTCAAGAGTGTTCTGAAAGGGGATGTATGGATACCCCGGCATTTGGCGCCGAGAATCATCGGCATGTTGGCGCGCTTGAGTCCCGCCGTCAACGAAACCGAGGGCGTTCGCGCCGATCTCAAGAAGAATATCGAGCTGTTGACGCAGAGGGAGCGCGATGTCGCCAGGATGCTGGGAGAAGGTTTGAGTAATAAATTGATCGCCTCGATGCTGAACATCTCCGAACGCACCGTCAAGGCGCATTTGACCTCGATCTTTCAAAAGCTCGACGTGCAAGACAGACTGCAACTTGCGCTGCTGTTAAAGGACCATAGTTGAATAAAAATTATAATTGCAGTTGATTCCTATTGGTTTACTATTGATATCCGAATCCGGTAAAGGAGCGTCCTTATGAAATTGAAGATTGGCTTTGCTGCCGTCCTGGCAGTATTAATATCCACGCCCGCCACCGCGGAAACCTTGCACGATGCGGTGCAGAAAACGATCAAGGAGAACCCGGACCTGCAAAGCTTCAAGGACGATCGTCTGGCGACCGAAGAGCAGATTGACCAGGCGCGCGCCTCTTTTTTCCCGACCATCGACCTGAATGGCGGCTACGGCTTCGAACAATCGAATAATCCGACCACTCGCAATAGAGCCGCACTCCCAAACACACTAAATAAACCACTCGGCAGTAATAAACTGGGCACTGTCGTCTACGATAGAGCCGAATCAGGCATCCAGCTCAGACAAATGTTGTTCGACGGACTCGCGACACCGAATGAAGTGCACCGAACCCAAGCCGCCACCAACGCGAAGGCCTATGTGGTCTATAGCCAATCGGAATACCGTGCGCTGGAAGCCGTGCAAGCCTATCTCGATGTCTTGAAAGCGCAGGAACTGGTCCAGATCGCCAAGGATAACCTGGATGCGCACCTCAGCTCGAATGACCAAATCACCCTGCGCAGTGAACAAGGAGTCGGCAAAAAGGCCGATATCGATCAATCATCCGCCCGTGTTTCCAGAGCCGAGAGTAACCTACGTGCCGCGGAAGGCAACCTGAAAGACGCCCAAACCCGTTATTTGAAAGTCGTCGGCGCATTGCCGGGCAAACTCGATATGCCCCAGCATCCGAACGGAAAACTCCCGAAGAGCATCGACGATGCGGTCGAATTGGCCGTCGCCCATCACCCGCAATTGAAATCGGCCAATGCCGACATCGACGAGGCGCATTACCAGCACGAAACCGCCGCGGCGCCCTTCATGCCGCGCGTCGATTTCGAATCCGGCGCCACCTTCAACAACAACCTGGACGGCATTCCGGGCAAGAACGAAGACGTCACCGCGATGGTTCGGGTCCGCTATAACATCCTGAACGGCGGCAAGGACCTGGCGCGCCGCAAGCAAACGGCCCACCAAATCTCGCAAGCCAAGGACATCCGCGACAACACCTACCGCCAGGTCGTACAGAACATGCGCGAATCGTGGGTCGCCTATATCACCCGGCAAAGCCAGCTGGACTTGAACAAGCAATATTGGGAACACAGCATCAAGGCGAAAGAGGCCTACCAAAACCAGTTCAACATCGGCCAGCGCACCCTGCTCGACTTGTTGGACACCACGAACGAAATGTTCCAATCCCAAGCCAACTATGTCAACTCGGTCTATGACGAACTGTTCGCGGCGTACCGGATTCTGGCCGCGGAAGCCAGTCTGAACAACTATCTCGGGGTCACGCTGCCGGAAGAATCCAAACCGCTGGAAATCGACTGAGTTTGACATCGCTCTTGCCTAAAAAGGCTCCCGCGTGAGCCTTTTTAGGCAGGAAATACCGCTCTGGACCCTGAAGTTTGCTTCGCTGGGACTATCGCCTCTGCTTGATCGCCCAGGCCACATCCGCCGCCTGCCGATTTTCCTTCACATCGTGCACGCGAAACAGCTTGACGCCGGCCATCACGCCGAGCGCGGTGGTGACCGCGGTCGCGGTGACCAGTTCGGCCGGCTCCTCGACATGGCACAACGAGCCCATGAAACGCTTGCGGCTGGCGCCCAATAGCACCGGCCACCCGAGCCCGACGAAGGCGTCGAGATGCGCGAGCAAATCCAGATTGTCCTGCCTGCGCTTGCCGAAGCCGATGCCGGGATCGATCAGGATGCGCTCCTTTTTGATGCCCGCCGCCAAGGCCGCCTCGACCCGTCCCCGCAAAGACGCCACGACCTCGCCGACCACATCGTCGTAAGTCGGATTATCCTGCATCGTTTTCGGCGTACCCAGGCTGTGCATCAGCACAATCGGCGCGTCCAGGCGCGCGGCCAAGGCCAGCATCCTCGCATCCCCGGTGCCTCCCGAAACGTCATTGATCATGTCGGCGCCCGCCCCCAAGGCAGCCTCGGCGACTTCGGCCAGGGTCGTATCGATGCTGATCAAGAGCTTCGCTGACACCCCCTTGATCGCCTCGATCACCGGCACCACCCGGCGGATTTGCTCCGGCGCCGGCACCGGGTCCGAGCCCGGCCGCGTCGACTCGCCGCCGATGTCGATGATGTCGGCGCCGTCGGCCAGCATCTTCTCGGCCTGCAAGGCCGCCGCCCCGACCGTGCTGTATTTTCCGCCATCGGAAAAACTGTCCGGCGTCACGTTCAATATCCCCATGATCAGCGGTTTCTCGAAAGCCCTAAACAAAATCCAAACTCCTCTGCACGAAATGTGGTCAAACCTTCGAGTATAATACCGGGTCTTTATAAACCCCAACTAAATGATTGATGGATAAACCGCGCTTAGCCTGGGCCATTACCGGCTCCGGCCACTATATCAAAGAGTGTCTGGATTTTTTGTTGACGCTCGACCGTGTCGATTTATACATCAGCCAGGCCGGCGAAGAGGTGCTCAGAATGTACGGCTATGACCTGAAAGAAATCCGCGAGAAGATGCCGGTTTACCGCGACAAGACCGCCTCGTCGCCGCCGGTCGGCCTGTTTTACAAGGGCTACTACCACACCTTCGTGATGGCTCCGGCCACCTCGAACACGGTCGCCAAGTGCGTGCTCGGCATCGCCGACAGCTTGGTCACCAATCTGTATTCGCAGGCCGGCAAATGCAGGGTGCCAAGCATCGTCTTCCCCTGCGATACCGCGCCGGAAATGGAAACGACCGCGCCGGGTGGCAAGGTGATGGTGTACCCGCGCAGGATCGATCTCGAAGGCACCGAAAAACTGCGCGCCTTCGAATACACGACCGTCGTCGAGTCGGTCGAAGACTTGATCGTGAAGGTCAAGGAACGCCTGCAGGCGGCCGGATGAGCGAACACATCCTGTTTCTGACCGGCAAGCTGGCGGAAAAACAGCTGCGGGCGATCCTCGAAAAGATGCAGCCGAAGTTCCGCTATACGGTGCACCAGCTCGGCATCAAGGTCGCCGCGTTGATGACCGCGGACATGATCGGACGCCGGCTGACCGACACCTTCGGCGCCGACCGGATCATCGTGCCGGGCCGCTGCCGGGGGGACCTCGACAAGCTGTCCGTGGACAAGGGCCTGCCGATCGAACGCGGCCCGGACGAACTGAAGGATTTGCCGCAATTCTTCGGCCAGGCCGCGCACAAGCCGGACCTTAGCCAATACCAGGTCAAGATTTTTGCCGAGATCGTCGATGCGCCGAATCTGAGCATCGAGGCCGCGCTCGAGCGCGCGCGCTATTATCAGCGCAACGGCGCCGACGTGATCGACATCGGCTGCCTGCCGAGCACGCCGTTTCCGCTGATGGAAGAAATGATCCGCACGCTGAAACAGGAAGACTTCAAGGTCAGCATCGACTCCCTGAATGCGGATGACCTGCTCAAAGGCGCGAAGGCCGGCGCCGATTTCATGCTCAGCCTGCACGAAAGCACCCTATGGATTGCGGACGAGGTTGAGGCGACGCCGATCCTGATTCCGGAAAAGCATGAAGACCTCGCCTCGCTCGACCGCAGCATCGCGGCGCTGCAGGCCAAAAGCCGCGCCTTCATCGTCGATCCGATCCTCGACCCCCTGCATTTCGGTTTCACCGAGTCGATCGTGCGTTATCACGACGTCAGAAAGCGCCATCCCGACATCGAGATCATGATGGGCGTCGGCAATATCACTGAATTGACGCATGCGGACACTGTAGGGATGAACGCGCTGCTACTCGGCATCTGCTCGGAACTGAACATCAACCAGATCCTGGCGACCGAAGTCAGCCGGCACGCCTGCCGGGCGATCAAGGAAGCCGACCTGGCCCGGCGCATCATGCACGCGGCCAAGGAGCACGACACCCTGCCGAAGCATATCGATCCGGGCCTGATGGCGCTGCACGAAACGTCGCCCTTCCCCTATGCTTTCGCCGAGATCAGCGAACTGGCCAGCGCAATCAAGGACCCGAGCTACCGGATTCAGATCAGCCCCGAAGGCGTGCATATTTTCAACCGGGACGGCCTCCACAGCGCCGCCGATCCGTTCGAGCTGTTCCCGAAACTTGGCGTCGAAACCGACGGCGGCCATGCCTTCTACCTCGGCGTCGAACTGGCCCGCGCCGAGATCGCCTGGCGACTCGGCAAACGCTACAACCAGGACGAGGCCTTAACCTGGGGCTGCGCGACCGATCAGGGCGAAGCCACGGTCGATCTGCACACCTTCAAACCCGCCGGCACGACGCTGCCAAAGAAATAACCGGCTTTAATCTAGGTTTGTTTTCCGGCATCATTGTATAATTACAAGGCATTCCGGATCGGAAGCTCTTAGCAAGTAAAGACGAGAATACATCAATATGCTGATTTGGTTGTTCTATAATGCGCTAATACCATGATTGCCGGTACTGTTTGTTTGGGGCATTTCATGGTTGGTCAGCGATTCTGGAAAAACCAAAGAAGTCTGTGAAATCATCAGAGACGGGCAGGTTTTATTCTATTGCACCGCCACGTCGTCGGTTGCGATGGGCGACCTCAAAAAAGCGACGCCCGGATTCGATACGGGCCCTTGGCTAAGCGGACTCTTGTTGATATTGGTCATATCAACGGGCGCATTTGCCATCGCAGCGCACAACAAAGAGGTTCCGAAAAAAAATAAATTTTGTCTGGTCTCGGTCGCAATGGCGATTGTAACCATCTTGTTCGTACTCAATCTTCGCAATCAGGCAGGCTTACTATGAACACCGAAAAAAACACCGCTACCGAAAACCGATTGATAGAAGACACCGTCGGGGCCACTGTAGGCGCTGCGACGGGCGTCAGCATATCCACACTAATCGGCTTGATCTTGCCGACAATTTCATCATTAGTGCCGTTGGGCCTGATTACCGGCACCATCGTCGGCGTTGTATTCAAAGAATTTGCGCAACGCAGGCAATAGGGGCTCTGTTTCATATCATTAACAAATAGCCTAAGCACATCCTTTCATTACGCTAACCATTAACACCTACACTTTCAATGACTGTCGAAAAACCTTCCATACGCCGCCGCGGTATCTATTTGTTACCTAACTTGTTTACGACGGGAGCGCTGTTTTCGGGTTTTTATGCGATCACTTCCGCGATGAATGGACACTTTGAAACCGCGGTGATCGCGATCTTCATCGCGATGGTGCTGGACGGCCTCGACGGCCGCGTCGCGCGCCTAACCAATACGCAAAGCGAATTCGGCGTGCAATACGACAGCCTGTCGGACATGGTGTCATTCGGTGTCGCGCCGGCGTTGGTGATGTATCTGTGGGCGTTTGCGGGCCTCGGCAAATTAGGCCTGTTCGCGGCCTTCGTGCACACGGCCGGCGGCGCCCTGCGTCTGGCGCGCTTCAACACCCAGGTCGAAACGGCCGACAAACGCTATTTTCAAGGTTTGGCGAGCCCTGCCGCCGCCGCGATTCTGGCCGGCTTCATCTGGTTTGCGCTCGAATACCAATACGATGTGAACTATCTCAAATATCCCGCGCTGATCTTGACCACCGCGACCGGCCTCTTGATGGTCAGCAATTTCCGCTATTTCAGCTTCAAGGGCATCGACCTGAAAGGCAAGGTGCCGTTCGTGTTCGCGATCGTCGCGATGCTGAGCATTGGCTTCGTGATGACGCAACCGCAAACGATGCTGTTCTTTTTGTCGTTGATCTATGCGGCATCCGGCCCGGTATTGACCTTGGTGCTGCTGAGACGCCGCCGGCTGCACGCAAGAAAATCAGAAAAATCCTCTTGAGGCTACCCATTCATTAGCGTATAGTCGCATTATGTCCACACCATACACCTTCATTGATTACTCCGCACCGGCCGCTCGCGGGGCCGCTTCCTTGCTGTTGCCTACACTTTCCCTGCCGCTGAGACTACTGCCCTAAGGGGCACATAATCTCACATCTCACAGAATCGCTTTATACATCCATTTTTTAAATCCTCGGCAAGGCACACGTGGAGGGTTCTCCATGCAGGGAGTTTTTTATGAAAGACAAATTAATCATTTTTGATACGACGATGCGCGACGGCGAGCAGAGCCCCGGCGCCTCGATGACCCGCGACGAAAAAATCCGCATCGGCCGGGCGCTGGAGCGCCTCCGGGTCGATGTGATCGAAGCCGGCTTTCCGGCCGCGAGTCCCGGCGATTTCGAATCGGTGCAGGCGGTTGCGAACGTGATCAAGGACAGCACCGTTTGCGGTCTGGCGCGCGCCCTGGACAAGGACATCGATCGCGCCGGCGAAGCATTGAAAGGCGCGAGCCGTGCCCGTATCCACACCTTCATCGCGACCTCGCCGATCCATATGCAGATGAAACTACACATGCACCCGGAGCAGGTGATCGAATACGCGGTACGCGCGGTCAAACGCGCTCGCCAATACACCGACGATGTCGAATTTTCGCCCGAAGACGCGGGCCGCTCGGAAGAAGACTTCTTGTGCCGGATTCTCGAAGCGGTGATCGACGCGGGCGCGCGCACCTTGAACATTCCGGATACGGTCGGTTACTCGATCCCGCAGCAATTCGGCGCGACGATCGCGAACCTGATCCAGCGCATCCCGAACGCGGACAAGGCGATCTTCTCGGTGCATTGCCATAACGATCTGGGCCTTGCGGTCGCGAACTCCTTGTCCGCGGTCATGAACGGCGCCCGTCAGATCGAATGCACGATCAACGGCCTCGGCGAACGCGCCGGCAACGCCTCGCTCGAAGAAGTCGTGATGGCGGTTCGCACGCGTCAAGACGTCTTTACCTGCGATACTGGCATCGACACCCGCGAAATCCTGACCTGCTCGAAACTGGTCTCCTCGATCACCGGTTTTCCGGTACAGCCGAACAAGGCGATCGTCGGCGCGAACGCGTTCGCGCATGAAGCCGGCATCCATCAGGACGGCGTGTTGAAAAACCGCGAGACCTACGAGATCATGCGCGCCGAGGACGTCGGCTGGAGCGCGAACCGGATGGTGCTCGGCAAGCATTCGGGCCGCAACGCCTTCAAGAGCCGGATGACCGAATTGGGCTTGGTGTTCGCATCGGAAGAAGAGTTGAACGATGTGTTCATGCGTTTCAAGCAACTGGCCGACAAGAAGCACGACATTTTCGACGAAGACTTGCAGGCCCTGGTCTCCGAGGCGAGTTTCGAGGCCGAGGACGAATTCATCAAGCTGATTTCGTTGAAAGTCTGCTCCGAAACCGGCGAAGTGCCGGTCGCGAAAGTGACCCTGCGCATCGACAATCAGGAAGTGACCGGCGAAGCCAGCGGCGGCGGCGCGGTCGACGCGAGCCTGAAGGCGATCGAAAGTGTGGTGCAATCGAAGGCGAGCCTGGAATTGTATTCGGTCAACAGCATCACGACCGGCACCGATTCGCAGGGCGAAGTGACCGTGCGTCTCGAAAAAGCCGGCCGCATCGTGAACGGCCTCGGTGCCGACACCGACATCGTGATCGCTTCCGCGAAGGCTTATGTGAATGCGGTGAACAAGTTGCAGACCGGCGACCTGCGCCAGCATCCGCAAAAAGGAAATGTCTAGCCGCGTTATCCTTCTTTACCAGCAAGGCGCGGGGCAATCCGCCCTGCCCTTGCCTTCGCTCGACGGCGCCTGATCGTGGATAACGCCACCCGCCTGCTTTATCTCGAAGCGATGGGCATCACCGTGTGGCAGCCCAAATCGCCTGGCGCATCCGCGCCCACGGCAGACGACTTCACGGAGTCAGAGCCACTCGGTCCAATTCACGAAAACAATTCCCCCGACACGCGTTCCCACGCGCTGCGTGGGAACGCGGTCAGCGATAGCGAAGACAACTCCCCCAACCTAATCAGCCCCGCAATTCGCAGCGAGGCCGCAAGCCCATCCGCTGCGGATCAATTCGCCTGGGACGCCCTACAAGCCACCGTCGCCGCCTGCGCCCTATGCAACCTCTGCAAATCCCGCACCCAGACCGTCTTCGGCAGCGGCAACAAGCAAGCAGACTGGATGCTGATCGGCGAGGCCCCCGGCCAGCAGGAAGATTTGCAGGGCGCGCCGTTCGTCGGCCCGGCCGGGCAACTCCTGACCGAAATGCTGCGCGCGATCGGACTCGACCGCGATGAAGTCTATATCGCGAATATCCTGAAATGCCGGCCACCCGGCAACCGCGATCCGCGGCCCGATGAAGCGGAAAACTGCCGCCCCTACCTGGAACGCCAGATCGCGCTGATTCAGCCGAAAATCATTCTGGCGGTCGGACGCATCGCCGCGCAAACCCTCCTGCGCACCGACGCGCCGATCTCCAAACTGCGCGGCAAGGTTCATGCTTTAAATCAGACGCCGCTTGTTGTAGTCTATCACCCTTCCTATTTATTACGCTCGATGCTCGAAAAGAAAAAGGCCTGGCTCGATTTACAACTGGCACTCGGCACCTATCAAAATAACAAGAATCAAGGCTAACCATGCGCGGACTCCTGGACAAAATCAAAAACTATGTCGTTTATGACGCCGACAAGGAATTCTATGCGAAAGTGTTTCCGGATTCGGTCTCGCGCATCGATCTGCTCCGCATACGCACGATGACGCATGCCGACCTGCCCGGCGTGCTCGCGATCGAAAATCAGAATTACGAGTTCCCCTGGGGCGAGGATATTTTCATCGACTGCTTCCGGGCCAACTACGAGTGCCATGTCTGCGAAGAACTGGACAAGGTGCTCGGCTACTGCATTCTCTCGTTCGGCCCCGGCGAAGCGCACATCTTGAATATCAGCGTCGATCCGAACGCGCAAAAACAAGGCATCGGCCGCAAGATGCTCGACTTCCTGATCGAACTGTCCCAGGACAGGGCCGAGACGATTTTTCTGGAAGTGCGGCCGAGCAATACCGTTGCGCTCGGGCTGTACAAGAAAACAGGTTTCAACGAAATCGGCATCCGCAAGGGCTATTATCCTGCCGCGGAAGGTCGGGAAGATGCGTTGATGTTGGCTATGGAATTGTTTTAGCTGAATTTAATTGAAAACTATAGGATGGGCTGACGAAGGAAGCCCATCTTTCGCGAATGATGGGCTTCGTACCTCGACCCACCCTATCGGACTGCACGGTGTGCTGCGGTACCTGCGGCCAGTCATGCCAGGGAAGACGGACCATAGCTGTTTGACATATCGTAATAAAATAATTTAACCTGACCCCATCGTCGTGGTTTTGCATTGAAGCAGATACTTTGCCTTCCGCAGCCAGATGTGCCAAAAATGCTTCAACCTCCACCGCGCCCATTTCAAACGGGTAGCGTTCCCCATGAAACAAAATAAACCGCTTGATCCACTGCGCATAGAGCTTCTCGGTACGGATGCTGTAGTAGTGCTTGCGAGAAATCCGGTCGCGGACTCGATCAAAGCGTTTTGGCGGTGTATTTTGCGTTAGTATAGGGAGGTTGCTATCAATAATTAAATACTGTAGCATTCAGTTTAACAGACTGTCGTGGTTACGTTATACACCGATTAATCCTAGATTAATATACACCTAAACAGGTGTCTACTTTACATTAGACTTAAAATGATGAATTCATATTTATCAAGCACTGTAAGAATCAGCGAATACAAGAGTTTCGTTGAAAAAAAGGAAAATAAGAAGATTGTTGATTTTTTAAAGCAGCGCTTCACTGAGCGGTATATTGAGCCGATGAGGGTAGAAAAAGATAAGAAGAACGGATTCACTATCATGGCGGTATCATGCTTGATGATTGAGTCTTTGGAGTCCTTTTATCAAGGATGGGAGGACTCAAAGAGCAAAAGCCAGCTAGCATTTTGTAATTTCTTTTATCGTAATGACAATTTTGCATTTATCAGAGGTTATAGCCAAGAGTTCTATACCTGTGTGCGTTGCGGAATTTTACACCAAGGAGAAACAACAAAAGGTTGGCACATTCGGCGGGAAGGAAAGGTGTTTCAGGAGCAGTCCAAAACAATTAACGCCAAATTATTTCACGATCAAGTTGAAATAGCGCTCATTAAGTATTGCGAAAATCTCGAAAGTGAAGACTGGAACAGTGAAATATGGAAGAAACTCAGGAAAAAAATGAATGCAGTATGCAAAAATTGTGAAGCCTAATAAGTATAAATAGCCGGTCAAGTTACCCATCGTTATGCTTCCTAAGTAAAAACGCTTAACCGATTTTAAAATCGGTGCGCGACCTACGCCTCGGCGCCCCGGTCAACGAGCCTTGTTGCCAACCACCTTAAAAACGGTTACGCAAGTTTACTTACCTGATTACATTAACTTACAAACCTCTGATGAGTGCAACAGAAAAAGATTTCTACAGAATATTGGGTGTTATTGATAGTGCAGAACCAGCGGTAATTAAGGCTGCATATAAGGCTTTAATGATGATTTACCACCCTGACAAATATCAGGGCAATGCTGATGAAGCTGCCCGAAGATCAAAAGAAATTAACGAAGCATATGCTGTATTAAGCGATCGAATTAAACGAAAAAAATATGACGATGATCGCTCTGCAAGAAAAAATCAATATGAACCAGAATCTGAGCATGAAGAAAAAGAGTTCACTAATGCTAAAAACAATGTATTAGAGGCTGATTGGAATATTGCAATTGAACATGTAAAAGGCTTGGATGAACTGTATCAAAATATTAATACGTTGTCGCAAGACTTAGCGTTTACATTTAAACTGGAAATTCTTGAAACTAAACGCTTTGACTACGCAAAAGCCATTGCAGAGGAGTTTGAAATGCAATTTATTGAAAAATTCTTTGGGGCAAATAGAGATATTCAATATTTTGCACGTTGGCTTCTGAGGCATGGAAAACGAGATGTAGCAAAAGAACTCAATAGAATTGTTGTGGTGTTAGGTAGTAGCCTTGTCGCATATAATGTTATTGAAACAATTGTTAAAAAGTACAAGATTGATGACTATAAGTTGCCAAGCAATTATGACAAGAATGATGTACACATTCCAATTTCCCTTATGTTTTATATTGTTGCTGGTGCTTTAGTGGTTTTATGGTTGCTGCAACTGAGATAAATCAATTAAAGCCAAAAGCCATGATTTTGATATTTAAGAAAAATAGTTTGGTAGGTCGGGCAACAGCTTCATCGTTGCCCGACGTCTAGTTTAGTTGGCGATCATGCTCCGCTATTGCGACCATTCGAAACCGTTGCCAAATTGAAACCCTGCAAATGTCGGGCACAAAAAGCGTGCCCGACCTACTGGGCTGATCATGGAAAACCTTTATTTTACAAGGTGTTAAAAATATGCTAATGTGCGACGCATCCATGCTTTGACGTATAACAGAGTTGATGCGTACACAAGCATAAATGCTTCGCAGCCAAGTTTAATTTTCCGCCGCTGTTTTAGATTTACAAGGCGGTATTTAGCCACAGAATCAAGCGAAGAATTTCAAAATGCTAATTCATACCTTACAACAAGCTGCGTCTAACACTCGTTCGAGCGGACATCGTTCGTTTCCACTAACGATGCAGCTCAACTCTGTTCGTTAGGCTCCAAGGTGAAATGCATGCACGTTGATCGCTATCGCAGCTATGAAGAACTAAAAAAGAACGAATTGTTCGGCAGGGACTTCGCCATTTGTGTGACTCCTCGCCCATCCACCATTGCTGTGATCGCGCCGCATGGCGGCCTGATCGAACCGCGCACGGCTGAAATCGCAAGCCAGATTGCAGGCGAAGATTTCAATCTCTACTTTTTTCAAGGCACTAGGGCCAAAGACAACTACGCAGCGCTACACATAACCAGTCACCGCTTCGATGAACCATCGTGTCTTGCCTTGTTATCTACCTGCGAGACTGTCGTAGCAATTCATGGTTGTAAGGGCGAGGAAGAGCGTGTCATGCTTGGTGGGCTTGATGCCTCGTTGAAAAACAGAATCTGTGACGCCCTTCAAGTAGAAGGTCTACAAGTAGAAAGTAAGAACCACGCCTTCCTAGCTACAGACCAAAATAACATCTGCAACCGTGGGCACGCGCGCAAGGGCGTACAACTTGAGCTGACTCGCGCTCTTCGAGGTAGTTCGAATGAACCGCGTTTTGTCAGTACAGTGCGAAAGGTCCTATTGACATTGCAACATACCTAACGAATAAGGTTAGATGGTGCGAGCGCAACGCGCGAAGCCACCATCTGAACCGGTTGTTGGACAAGCCCGGTGTTCGCAGGTGGGACTTTATATAAGAAAATAGCTTTTCGGAGTTTTGGGTTTGAGGCGGCTTGTTTAAGGCATTAATGCTCAAAAACAAGCCGAAATGATCGCCACGGCAGCCCGCCACCCGGAAACGGACGGTTTTAAGTGCATTTTGCCCCTGATTTGGGGCGAGCACAGCCCTCGGCGCAAAAATGCCGCTTTCGGCTTGACCGGAGAGAAAGCCGAGCTTACATAACCTGTTCCCTCTGAATTTCGTTAGCCGGTGTGCTTTGGATTCCGATGGTGAACGGCGGCGGAATACGCGTTTTGATAATGCGCATGATGCCCCCGCAGCACCGGCACTTGAGGGGGGGCCGTTTTCTCAGCCAGGCCAGCGCCCGGTTCGGATTCACGCCGAGCAGGACTTGCAGCAGTTGAATCAACCGTTTGCTGTTGGGGTGTAAAATACCCATAGGGCACAAGAGCCAAAATTGCGGGCACGCCTGAAACTCTTGGGCAAGACATGCCGGAGGATCAGCCATAGGAATTGGGCGCCGGGTAGCGTTCGGGTTTGCATCTGTCGGGTTTTGCTGTCCTGATAACGGAAAGTCACCTGGCCGTCCCGGCAGGCGATAATGTCCTTCTCCTGAATGACGCCTTTATAAAGATAGCGACCAAGATAAACCAGCGCCTTGTTGCCGCTGCCGACCGACTTGATGTCGACAACCCATTTTTCGGGAGTGCGGGGCGGAAGATCGAACGCCGCTTGACTGATCCCTTGCAGCAGTTTGGCGCGGAAGACTTTGGCGAGTGCTTTGTGATTGAACAGGTAGCCGGTTTGGTTTTTGCCGCGGCCCTTTTTGTTGCATTTGGTGCGCCACAGGCGTTTGTCCGTATCGATGGCCGCCGCGGGCATCACCAGGTGCACATGCGGGTGGTAGTCGAGGCGGCGGGAATGGGTATGGAGCACCGTGATGGAGCCGGCTTTTCCCTGAAGTTGGCGGTCGTTTTGCGTAAAGGTTTTGACCGTCTCCCAGCTACAACGAATCATCAGGTCATACAGCGTGCGTTGCTGCTGCCAGGCCAGAGCTCTGAGTTCTTCGGGCAAGGTGAAGGTCAACAGAAAATACTCGGTGGGCACCTGCCTTTGCAGTTGGCGTTCCAGCCATTGCTGGCTTTGATAGACAGGAGTCTGAATGCAGTGAAGGCCAAGGATGGCCGAGAACTGCCGTGCTGCTGGCAGTGGGGACAGTTACGATGGCCGCAGGAATGCGGCACGAAACTTTGGCTATTGCAGTCAGCGCATTGGGCCAGCATCACAGGACTTTGCGAAGTGCGACACTGCTTCATGGCGGCCAGCGCCTGGCGCTGGCTGGGCAGAAGCCGGCTCTGGTACGCCGCCAGAAATTCGGTTTCGAAGGTTTGAATGATAGCGGAGAGCAGGATCATTTGACCTTCCCCCAGTCCAGGGCAAAGCCATTCATCAAGGCATTGATCACCTGGTTGGCATTCTGATTCGTGCCGGCGGTCAGGTGGGTATAGCGGGCGGTGGTCAGGATACTGTGGTGACCGAGGATTTCTTGTGCCCTTCAGGGTATCTGCACTTCCAGCAGATCGCCAACAGTAGGCGCTTTAGGCGACACCGGCTTCGATCAGATGGGTGGCGTAGCTATGGCGCAGGCTGTGCGGGGAAATCTTTTTTTTAGGCCGCAGTCTTGCGCCACTTGGCGCAGCGTCGTTTGTACGCCGCCGCGATCCAGCGGCGTGGTCGCCCTGTGGGCCGACTTCAAGCCACCGTGCCGGTTAGGAAACAGCAGCACCGGGTTACGTGCACCTGCCAGAAGCGGCGCAGCAAGGCCAACGTTGCCGCCGGCAACGGCACCAGGCGATCCTTGTTGCCTTTAGCATCGCGAATATGCACGCGCTGGCGTTCGGCGTCTATATCGCCCACCTGCAATCGCAAACCCTCGCCGAGACGCAGCCCCAGACTATAGAGGGTGAAAAAGAAGACCCGATAACTGAGGGTGCGGGTTGCCATGAATAAACGCTGGGCTTCCTCAACAGTGACAATATCCGGCAAGCGCTGGGCTTTGGGCGGTTTGATCAGATGGGGCGCCACCCAGGGTTTGCGCAGCACATGGGTATAATAGGGCACCTCGAAAAACCCTGTATTTCAGCGAAATCCGAGAGCTAACCCATTGATTCACTTGAGTCTGAGTTTTTGAAAATGAGGTTTTTCGAGGTGCCCAATAGAACTTGAGGCCGTACAGATCGAGTTTGACCGAACTCCAGGAGTGAGACGCCAGCAAATCGGTGAAATAATCGGTCAATTGCGGTTCAGACAGCTCATTGAGCTGACCATCGAAATACTGGCCTATACGCCGAATGGCACGGGCGTAAGCCTCTATCGTCTTGGGCTGGAGCCCTTTGAGCTTAAGGTGTTTTAGATGGGTTTGATAATTCTGCTTGAAATTGAGTTCAGATGATGCTGTCATTGTGGCGTAACCTCATGATTCGTCGTGGAATAATCCCTCGTATTGAGGGCTTGAGGTTACATTTTATAGTTAATCGGACGGTGAAGTTTTTTCTCCGCGATAGCGGCTTCGTCCAACATGGCAGTCAAGTGGAGCGCGCCAAAAGCGGCGCGCCTTAACCGGATAGGCTTGACTGCGTATCAAGGTGCAGTCAATATGCGGCTGCAGAATGTCACTCCACACAATCCCCTCTTGCCCGAAAAACCGGTACGCCGCCAGGGTCTCACTCCAACCTCCACAGGCTGGCGGTATGCTCGCGCTCGGCTTCGGCGCAATACTTTTCAACAGCTTCACCGATCTTTTGTTCAAACGCTCATCGCCCAGTTTGATTCCAGATAATTCCTTTTTCTCCCACTCCATTTGCCTTCTTGGCCTTGGTTCGAAAAAATCGCGTAGCTTACAGGATTAGGCAAGTTGTGTATAACGAGATGCATTCTATAGGGCCTTAATTTAGCCTCTTACTTACCTTTTACTACCGGCAATGGCATTAAAGGCTTCGGTGGATTTGAGCTGTCAATCAAGTACACCGCGCAAGTAATTTTACTTTTCGTGCTGCTGATTGTTGCTGAACCAGGAGACAAGATCTGGCTAACATCTAATACCACCGTGTTAGTAGCGGGAAAATATAAGGAATTATTGGTAACAGCTGTTACGGTTTGATTTGGACCGATATTGCTTAACGGATTTGGGCTAGGGACACCGACTGCCAACTTGGCACCGGTTGCATCATTAATCATGATGTCGACCGAAATGAATTTGTCATTGTCCAGATTGGTACAACTGAAAACCGTATTGAGGCCAGGAGAACCCGTTGAAGTAACGATTCCCGGAACAGTAAATCTGTGCCGATGTTGACCATCTCCATTGTTTCCGTTGTTGCCATTGTTTCCGCTGTTTCCACCGGTACCATTGGTGCAATCGGCACACCCCCAATTGCTCGCCTGGCCAAAATCAGAGTTAAAAACGATCATGATGCCTATAAACAGCAGAGCTAAATCTATTTTTTTCAGCGTTTTCATTATATTACCCCAATTAATTGACTATTAATTACGGAAGCTTTGGAAATCAAACATGGCCCCAGCCATCTCCCAAATCTTTCCTGTAAAAGTGACCTTAATGTTGGTCAAAGGTTCAGCGCCAAATGCTCTCGAACGTGAATGGTATCAGGTCTCGTTTATGCAAATGCGCATGTGCAAAAATCAAGAACTGACCCCTCGACTTTTTGCGAAAACGCCGCTACGAATTGCCTGACACCAATGCGGTCGTTTTTTGCTTGCGGTGTCGTTATTTTGGGTGTAATTTTCTGGTCATACAAAACGGAGTCATGGGATGATGATATGGACACCTCTTCACTCCACCGGTGTCATGATGCGCCAACCGTAAAATAACGGCGCGAAGAGGAATCCTATGAATCATCACGACGTTTTAACGAATAATGGAGATGGCCAATGACCCTTCGTTGTCGATTGTTCGCCGATAGCAAGGAGCTCCAGGCGTGCCTGATATCCGACGCGGCGCATGTGGTGCCCGGCGCGAGAGGTGATCATGTGGCCCGGATACAGTCGGCCTTGGTGCGCTTGCGTGTCCTCAATGCTGCCGATGCCCGTGCGGAGGCTGGGTATTATGGTTCTCGGACGGCTGCCGCCGTTCTCCTTTACAAGCAAGCATTCCAGGTCATCAATCGTAAGTATCAGAGTCGCGCCGACAACATTGTAGGCAGAATGACGATTGCATCGCTTGATCAAGCGATCTTTGTACTCGATGGTCCCAACGGTGTCCCCCGCAGTGCGGCTTGGCCTGGTCCGCACCCCAAGAGCCCAACAACCGTTGCAGCACCACCTGTGCCGAGTCGATTGCCCGCGGCGCAGGCACCCGCCCCCGTGACCGCACCCTCTCCAACGAATGCCGGTGCTACAGCCTTCTCACCGCCATTGTCGGATCTGCCCGCGGATATCCAAGCTGCGGTCCGCCGCAGTAATGACGCAAAAAAACCGAACGAATTAATGCTCTTTCCGTTTGTCGCCGCGCATGAGAGCTCCCTGTCCGCAGCCGATCTGTCTGCGCGCTTCGGCGGCTCCAATGCCAGTGCGACGGCTAAACTACTGGAACTACACACCCGGATGAAGCCTTTCGATATCTGGAAGAACATCCGACTCATCATTAATGTTTACCAGGGAACCGGATCGAGAGGCATCTTTTGCGAGCCGTTCGATCACAACGCGTTTCTCGCACAGATGACTAGCCTGACGACAGGGCCCAGAGTGGGACCCGACCCCAACGTAGTCCCGTTGAGCATTCCGCTCAGCGACTCCAAGTTTTGTCGTGACCGGTTCAACGTTCACGGTCCACGGGATTCGTTCCGTGAGATGGTCAAGCAGGGCCCTGGCCTGCACATATGCATCGCGCAGCCAGCAGTACGTTCTACCACGCATTGTGACCTGCACATTGATGAGGTCCAGCAAGGCCAGGTGTGCTCAAACGGCTTCTGTATCCCGATCCTGAACGGGCAGACAATCGAACACTTACGCACCGTTGGGCCCTGGCTGGCCGAGGAAGCGAAGAAGTGGCTCCCCAAGTTCTAATGCACAATCACCACCAAATCCTTTAGGCGAATTCACCGAGAGGCAATCCGTCATGGCCTTGTGAGGTATCGGCGTTTTGCTGGCGCAAAAACGCCCTACGAACTTGGCGGCTTAGCAGAAAAATTTCGTGCCTTGGATTGCATTTTTCATAGGAAATGATATTTTCGCAGGCATTAATCAGTTTCATGGTTCAGTCGGTTTTTACGTCTAGTCGGGTGTCTATTTGTGATTAGGCGTTCAAGTAAGCTCCCGCTTAGTCCCTGCCCGGCCTAGAGCCCGACACGAGTTCCTTTTTCAAACAAGGAGTAAGCGCAATGTCCGCCAACAAGAAATTCGCCGACAACCCCATCCTCTTCCTCAGCCAGAACATCGTCCGACTGGCCTACACCGACATGCATATTCGTGCCCATGGCGGTATAGGCAAGTTCAAGCTGACGGATATGACCAAAGAAGGAATCCACGGCTACAATTTTTTCGGCTCCCCGATCGGCATGTACTTTCTCCAAGATGGCACGAATGACCCCACGGCGCTATCCGGATATTGGTGCCCTTACGCAGACAATAAGTTTGGCTTCGCTGTCATAGGGAAGGACGCCGACTTCATGTTCACAGAAACAATGAATGGTTGCACCTTTGCGATCGGCAGTGAAACCTTCCAGGGCGCGCGGCTCGTCGGCCATGTCAATTCCAAGAACGTGGGGGGAGAATCTGGGGCTAAAGCCCAAGCCCGGGACCAACGGCGTCGGGCAAGAAAAATCTTCGACAAAAAGGACACGCTCTACGAACCCAAGCACTATCGCGAAAAACCGGGCGAGAATACCCTCCTCGACTCCACGACCTTCGGTGTACGGAATCAGAAAACCGAACAATGGAACTTCTACGCCCAGATTTACGAGTATCATCACGATAAATTGGTTCTGCGCGCCATCAAAAAGCTGGCATGAGTTAAGGCTCTTCCGTATTTCCCGTGGTAACCCACACTTTCGAGCCTGGTAGGTCGGGCAACAGCTTTATCGTTGCCCGACGCTTAGGTGGCGATCATGCTCCGCTATTGCGACAATTCGAAATCGTTGCCAAATCGAAACCCTGCAAATGTCGGGCACAAAAAGCGTGCCCGACCTACAGGGCTTGGAGCCGAGTTTCAATCCACGCGCCCGCGGGGGGCGCGACGTGCAAGGCAAAGTCGAGCTGGCCACGGCCGCAGTTTCAATCCACGCGCCCGCGGGGGGCGCGACGCAATCATTAACTTTTTGGGCAAGGCTATGACAGTTTCAATCCACGCGCCCGCGGGGGGCGCGACGATTAGCACCGTTGAATGATGCGCGGTGTCATGTTTCAATCCACGCGCCCGCGGGGGGCGCGACCCGTGTGAAAGATAATACGTGTTGTTCGATGAGTTTCAATCCACGCGCCCGCGGGGGGCGCGACCCGGTTTTCGCTCCAGGATTCGATCAACGCGGTGTTTCAATCCACGCGCCCGCGGGGGGCGCGACCTGCACAGACTTGCTGTTGTAGCCGTCTTTTATGTTTCAATCCACGCGCCCGCGGGGGGCGCGACGTTCAGCTTGATGGTGCTGCCAATGGTTTGCAGTTTCAATCCACGCGCCCGCGGGGGGCGCGACCACTTACATTTAGGTGATGCCATGAGAATTTTGGTTTCAATCCACGCGCCCGCGGGGGGCGCGACTACAATATCAGATTCATAATAGAGGGATTTTGGGTTTCAATCCACGCGCCCGCGGGGGGCGCGACTCGATGTGGTTCCGGCGATTCCCTTCCTGAAGGTTTCAATCCACGCGCCCGCGGGGGGCGCGACGGCGCTAAACCAGGGCGAATCTGGGGAGATGAGTTTCAATCCACGCGCCCGCGGGGGGCGCGACCATCCGGCCGACCACTTATCCACGCGCATCGTGTTTCAATCCACGCGCCCGCGGGGGGCGCGACGACAAGTTTTGCCAGTTGCGGGCCGTCCATCCAGTTTCAATCCACGCGCCCGCGGGGGGCGCGACGATGACTTTCGCTTCGTTACCCCATTAAAACTGTTTCAATCCACGCGCCCGCGGGGGGCGCGACGTCGGCGACATTGGCCTTGGTTCCCTTGGCAAGTTTCAATCCACGCGCCCGCGGGGCGCGCGACCGGGGGCCTTGCACCCAGACCCCCCGCAAGACGTTTCAATCCACGCGCCCGCGGGGGGCGCGACTAGGTGCCTACATACAGGCATGGCTCAAAGATGTTTCAATCCACGCGCCCGCGGGGGGCGCGACTAGGTGCCTACATACAGGCATGGCTCAAAGATGTTTCAATCCACGCGCCCGCGGGGGGCGCGACACGCACCAGATCGGGTTTCACGACCAACGAGGGTTTCAATCCACGCGCCCGCGGGGGGCGCGACGCCGACGCATTAACGATGTGCTGATCGACTACGTTTCAATCCACGCGCCCGCGGGGGGCGCGACCGATCAGAATCGCCGACAAGCAGGCAAAAATAGTTTCAATCCACGCGCCCGCGGGGGGCGCGACGAATTCGCCTATTTATGTCGCATGCGCTTATGTGTTTCAATCCACGCGCCCGCGGGGGGCGCGACCTTAGGTGGTTGGAGCAATGTCAATCGTGTTAAAGTTTCAATCCACGCGCCCGCGGGGGGCGCGACCAATTGATCGTCAGTAATCGACGGCCTAGCAAGTTTCAATCCACGCGCCCGCGGGGGGCGCGACCTGCAAGTAGGACAAAAATCCCAAGAATGAGTGTTTCAATCCACGCGCCCGCGGGGGGCGCGACAAGGGCGGCGGCGAAGGCGCTCATGCTTAGACGGTTTCAATCCACGCGCCCGCGGGGGGCGCGACCCGGTAGTTTTCCCAGATAATGCCGCCGTAGCTGTTTCAATCCACGCGCCCGCGGGGGGCGCGACGTTCAAGCACCTGTCATTCGTTCGGCTAATTGGGGTTTCAATCCACGCGCCCGCGGGGGGCGCGACATTATCCCCGCGCTCCTGTTGAGCGCCGGGTTAGTTTCAATCCACGCGCCCGCGGGGGGCGCGACGAGATAAAATGGACTCTTTAGCGCATTCGGAGTGTTTCAATCCACGCGCCCGCGGGGGGCGCGACGGGCGCGGACCAAAGGACGAAAAATGAGCAAAGTTTCAATCCACGCGCCCGCGGGGGGCGCGACGTCGCATGAATGCGGTGACAAGCGCAGGAAGGTGGTTTCAATCCACGCGCCCGCGGGGGGCGCGACATAGTGGCCTGAACCTGCCGCCACGGTAATAGTGTTTCAATCCACGCGCCCGCGGGGGGCGCGACAGGTGAATGACGCGACGGCGGCCCCACGAGGTGTTTCAATCCACGCGCCCGCGGGGGGCGCGACCTCAGCCAGAGCTTCAAGGCCCTTTGTGGTAATGTTTCAATCCACGCGCCCGCGGGGGGCGCGACCAATGACGATCCAAAGGCGGGCGGCCGCCGGTGTTTCAATCCACGCGCCCGCGGGGGGCGCGACCGATACCCTCGGCTGTCTCGCTGCAAATGGCTGGTTTCAATCCACGCGCCCGCGGGGGGCGCGACCAGGCATCCGCTCGGTAGACAACGAACGGCCAGTTTCAATCCACGCGCCCGCGGGGGGCGCGACCTGATGGCATCGTCGGCGGATGCGTCGGAGTTGTTTCAATCCACGCGCCCGCGGGGGGCGCGACAAAAACGCCGCATTGAGCCCGGTGTTTACAAGGTTTCAATCCACGCGCCCGCGGGGGGCGCGACAATGATGGGTCTGAGCGGTTCGGCCTGGGTTTTTGTTTCAATCCACGCGCCCGCGGGGGGCGCGACCCCCCCCGGCCATGATGACGACGGCGATAATACGTTTCAATCCACGCGCCCGCGGGGGGCGCGACAATCCTGGACATACTCACAAAGACGCGTTATAGTTTCAATCCACGCGCCCGCGGGGGGCGCGACGTCTACCAGAGGCCGGAAAAATGCAATTACATGTTTCAATCCACGCGCCCGCGGGGGGCGCGACGTTATTATTTTGATTTGTGTATTGACATTTATTGGTTTCAATCCACGCGCCCGCGGGGGGCGCGACGGTTTGAGCTCCGGGTTAGACGTGACAACGATGGTTTCAATCCACGCGCCCGCGGGGGGCGCGACCCAGTTTACCGGGTCAGCGAAGCAGCCAAGGCGGTTTCAATCCACGCGCCCGCGGGGGGCGCGACGTGTTATGCAGCGCCTGGTGGCGCACTACAGGAGTTTCAATCCACGCGCCCGCGGGGGGCGCGACTATCCTCCGGCAAAGGTGGCAAGCTTTCTGAAGTTTCAATCCACGCGCCCGCGGGGGGCGCGACCTGCATAACGCAGAGCTAAGGCGCGCCGACGACGTTTCAATCCACGCGCCCGCGGGGGGCGCGACACGGTGAAAACCGAACCTGTTTTGCGGAAAGTGTTTCAATCCACGCGCCCGCGGGGGGCGCGACCATAACTCCCGCGTTGATTTGTGTATTTTTGTTGTTTCAATCCACGCGCCCGCGGGGGGCGCGACCTGAAAATACCACAAACCCCACAAACGCACTTGTTTCAATCCACGCGCCCGCGGGGGGCGCGACCGATTGATGGGTGTTCCCGAAATGTCAAGGAAAGTTTCAATCCACGCGCCCGCGGGGGGCGCGACCAGAGCCGCCACCGCCAAAAACGCCGGTCACCGTTTCAATCCACGCGCCCGCGGGGGGCGCGACTTACCAAAAACCGCCGTCGAAATCGGACCTTTGGTTTCAATCCACGCGCCCGCGGGGGGCGCGACGGTATTTTGCGCGCCGGTCGCCGGAGGTAAATGCGTTTCAATCCACGCGCCCGCGGGGGGCGCGACAGCATTTGCGCAATTAATTGAATCTAAATGGCAAAAAGCATTTCAATTGCGAATCAATCAATACAAATGCTCCGAACATTATATTCAAAAAACTTCGCTAACAAAAAAACTATTTGGATCAATGGATTAAAAGTCGCGCGAATGCATCGGTTTTTTCATGAGAGCTACAGGTTCGCATTAAAGCAGTAGCAGTCCGTTTAAATCCAACGCTTTTTTGGCGCCGATGTGCTCGACGCGACGCTCCCAGTTATTGCCCAGATAATAAATGCGTAAACTGTCCTCGTTTTCATCCATGACCTTGATTAAATCATTTTTCAACTGGGTCCACTGAGCCATGTCGACTTCGACTTCAAACACCGAATATTGCACGCGTTGTCCGAAGACCTGGCATAGCTTGGCCATTCTTCGCAGCCGCTTGGGGCCGTTTTCATTTTTGAAGCTGACATCATAGGTCACTAAAATCATCATCGTGATTTCTCCGGTTTATTTCCACAAAAACGGCACATAACTGTCGCAATCTCCGCGCAATAATCTCGCCAAAATTTGTGCTTGCAGCCACGGCAAGAGTCCGATCGGAACGGTTTCTTCAAACCACGGATGCATCAGCGTGTCTTGCTTACGGTCTTGCCAGGCGGCCAATAATGTCCGGCGCGGTTCTTCTTTGAGGGTGACCGAAGCGTTCGGCCAATACTCGAAGTCTTTCGCCTGCAGTTGGCGTTTATTGATCAAAGACAACACGAAGCGGTCGACGATAGGCCGCAATTCCTCCGCCAAATCAAGCGCCAACGACGGCCGGCCGCTGCGCAGTTGATGCAGAAAACCGCTGGCGGGATCGAGGCCGGTGGTTTCCAGCGCGGAACGGCAGTCGTGGGTCAGCAGCGTATAGCAGAACGACAGCAGGGCATTGACCGGATCGGTCGGCGGCCGCCGTCGGCGCGCGTCAAACTGGAAATCGCTTTGTCGCAGCAGGTGTTGAAACACGCCGAAATACACTTGCGCCGCTTCGCCTTCCCGTCCCATCAGGGTATCGATGGTCTGGCAGTCGTGCAGTTGCTCCAGGCAGCGGCTCAAGCGTTTTTCCGCCGTGCCAAGGTCGGCGATTGCCGCCTGCGAAGTCGCTTCGTGGTCGCGGTAATCGCGCAGATAGCGTTTCAACACGGCACGCTGATTATAGAGCTTGCCGGTCAGCAAAGTACGCGCGATCGCCACGCTCTTACTCTTGTCGGCACCGGTCAGGTGCTGCGTGCGCCTGAGCAGCACGTTGCCGCTGACCGGGCCTTCGACGCGCGCTAGAAATTTGCCGTAGATGTTCAGGTAGGTAATGGTGATGCCGTTTTCGGCGCAGTGCGCCATCAGATATGGCGAGATGCTGACTTGCCCGAAACAGACCAAGCCTTGCAATTTGTGGATCGGCACCCTCGCCTTGGTTTCGTCGCCGACCTTCAACACCAGGTTTTCGTTGTCTTTATGCACCCAAGCGTTTTGGGTCTGAATGTAAATCACGTTGCGCAAGGGCCGCATGGTCACTCCTCTGTCAATTGTCGGGCCAGCCATTCCGAGGCTTTTTTACCGAAATCCTGCGGATGGCAAAGATCGAGCAGCGAGCAATTCCGGCATTTTTGATTTTGGTAAATCGCTTTGGGTGTGGTTTGGGTTTTGATGATCCGCCGACAAGCCTGGATGGTCTGCAAGGTCAAGGCGCGCAGCTCGTCGTCGAAACGGACGACGTGACGGCGACGCACCTCGCCGTAGAACAACGCGCCTTCCGGCACCGGCACGCCCTCCATGTCTTCCAGGCACAGGGCCTGGGCGCAAAGCTGCACCTCGTCGGCCCGGTGCGACTTCGGTTTGCCGCGTTTGTATTCGATCGGATAGGGAATTTCGCTTCCGTCGGCCTGCCGGTGGTATTCGACCACGTCGGCCACTCCCTCGATGCCCAGTTCGACGTGCGCCAAACGCAGCGAGCGAACGCTGCGCACGTCGCCGCGTTTTTCGTGGTCAGCCTGATTGACCCGTTGATGCAGCACCTGGCCTTCGGCGGTAAACTGGTTTTCTATCCAGACGTCTTCCAGTTCGATCAGGGCGAATTGGCGCGGGCAGTACAGGTAATGTTGTAGGCGGGACAAATAGATCGGTTCCAACGATCCGCCGTTTTCCGCTTTCCGATCGTCTAAACTCGTCATGGCTCACCTCAATTTTCACACCCAAAAAAGGCTTATCTTTCGATGATCTCTACGCCTGACGGCAAATCCGTGCGATTGATATGCACGGCGTAATCGCTAAAGTCGCGCGCCGGTTTGTCGTCGCTGACTGGCTTGACTTTAATCAGATCGAATAGTTTATGCGCGGGCGCATTGCCCAATTTGTCTGCGTGTTTAAAGATAATCAGTTTTTTAGTTCCCATTTCACCCCGTGCCGCCGAATGATCGTGCTCGAACATCTCTTCGAGTGACTTCCATAAAATGGTTAAATCATGCTCGGAAAAGCCGGTTTTTTCGGCCAGTGCGGCGGAAACGAAACCATGCGCGCGGTAAAGGCCATAAGGAATGATGTGTTTGCGGCCCATCGTGCGCTCTTTCTCGACGTCTTTTTCATTGGTGACGGCCATCCGGGTAATCGAAATTTCTTGCGGAAACACCGGGTCGATCGAGCGGGCAAAGGCGATTTGCACGGGGCCGCGAACCGTGCCGGTGTTAACTTCGGTGCTCATGACTGCGCCGAAAGTGCGGACGTCAAAAAAATGATCACACATGAATCGAGTTAACGCGATCGCTTTGTCGGCGTCTTTCGGTAGTTTTTTGGCCTCCGGTTTTAAATTCTGCGCCTCATAAGCCAATTTGTTTTGATTGTTCAATATCGCTTTTTCCTGCATGTAAATCGCATAGCCCGACTTGTCGGCCTGAGTCATATCGACATAGTTACGGATTTTGCGCTTTAAGCAGACGTCGGTGACCAAGCCTTGGTTGGTTTCGGGGTCCAAACGGGGCATGTTGCCTGCGTCCGGGTCGCCGTTGGGATTGCCGTTTTTAATGTCGAACAGCAGGACGAATTCGTAGCGGTTGTTAATCATGGCATGTATTCCTTGTGAAAATAGAAGAGATTCAAATTCAATCGTCGGAGCTTTCGACGTCGGTCCGATCTTCTCCGTGATCGGCAGCTAAAGGATTGTCATTATTCGCACCGGTTTCGTCCTTGATTTTGCGGGTAAAGCGTTGGTGGTAATAGCCGATCGCAAAGCGGCCCTGGTCTTCGAGATTTAGACTTTTCTTCCATTCTGTCGACATACCTTGTTCGATATTGCCGATTTGTTTTTCAAAGAAAAAGGCCAGTTTATGCTTGCCCGGCTCTTTTCTAATTTTGGCAAGGTGATTCATCGCGTTGCGCATTAACGTCGGAAAAATTAATGCCGGTGTCGCGGATGCAGCTCCCCAATATCGATCGCGTATGGTTGCATTAAGGCCTTCGCCTAATGCTTCTTTTTGAATGCCTTCAAGCACGGCAAACAGCCTTCCCATGCGGTAGGCGACATTTTTTTCTTCCACATCCAAGCTCATCGGTAGCTCCTGTTCGTTGGTTGACGGGTATAAGCGGATTTTGCGGTTGATGACGGCTTTGCAGAGCGAGACGCGCGTAGAGCTGACGACGCCATCCAAACGCATTCGGATAAGCAGTTGCGAAAGCAGGCTGGTCGGATAAGCTTGGCCGGTAAAAATCGCGCGGGCCAAGTTGCCGGCTAGCAGTGGCGATATGCGTTCGGCATCGACTTTGTGCTTGCCGTTGTCCTGATAAACGGGCGCGGTCGCATAAGTCAGCTTCCAGATTTCCGGCATGCCGTTGCCTTGTTGCGGCTCCAGGCGCAAGTCGCGGTAATGCTGGGCAATGCGTTGGGCCAGTTCGTCCAAGGTGGTGGCATGCCAAAAGCGTATCGCCAAGCGGGCCGCGTTGGGCGACAAGCCCAAGATATAAAATCGGGTGCTTGGCTCAAGGTCGGGACGCAGCGTTTTCAGCGGCACGCCCTGGGCGATCTGCTGCAATAGCGCGGCCAAACCTTGGGTTTCTTGCGCGTCGGTCGGGCTGATGGCCCCCGACATAAAACTTTCCGCAAGCTCGGCGTCGGCGTTTTCAGCCGCTTCCGCCCAAAAGACGGTGATGGCGTCGCCGATTTTCAGGCGTTGCTTGTGGCCTTTACGCAGCAGGTAGTTGAGAGCGGTGACGTATTTAAAGGCGGCAACGGTGCCGACGCTGGCGTTTTTGCCTTTTTTCAGCCCGTAAGACTCGAAGGCGTCTTTGTTGAACGAGACGATATAGGCGCCCGACGATTGCGCGTTGTCCACGCCCTTGATGCGGACGTGCATGTTGGCAATCTGGCTGTTTTTGCCTTCGATTAAACATTGGCCCGCCGAAAGGCCGCTCTGATATGCCGCTAAAATGGCCTGCCATTGCGTTTTGAATTCGGGGCATTCGTGAACGAAGCGATTGCCTTCGGTCAGGCATCTAAAAACGACGTTGCTGTCCAATTCAAAGTTATCGGGCAGCTTGTCGGATTGTCTGTTTTGGGCCTCCCACCAAGCTTGAAACTTCGCCAGCGTTTGCAGAGATTTGGATTGCGAGTTGTCGAAAGACGAGACTTTTTGCCAAAAGTCGTCGTATTTTTCTTCCAAATCTTTCGGCTTTTGCGAAAGGCCTAGCGCATAGGCGGTGTTGTCCCAACAATAATTGGATTTTACCCCGGACGTGCGTTCCTCGGGAAAAGCTGGGACGATCAGCGATTTTGGTTTGTAAATTTTTTTACCTTTGACATCCTCTTCGTCCAGTAAATCTTGCACGGCGAAAATCGAACCGTTTTCGCTCAAAACGATGCAATAGCGGATTTTTTCCCGGCTCCAGCCATAAGGCGGCAGTTTTTCCTGCGCGGACGCCAGTCTGTCGTAGTAGCCGGCCAACGATTGAAGAATCATGCGACAGCCTCCGATAGCGATGGTACGTTAATGATGCCGTCGATCATTTCGGCCCGGTAAAAACGCGGCGTCATGCCGTTTTGATAATCAATATCGTACAGCATCCAGCCTAAGTCGCGACGACCTTGCAGTTGCTCGTGACACGGCGGAATGTCGTCCGCGCTTTCCAACAAATCAAAGGACGCGCTAAATTCGCGCGTCCCAAGGCAAGGTTGCTGAAAGCACTGCCCCTTGCGCGCCCTGCGCCGAAAAATGTCGATGTGCTTGCCGGCATTGTCGTCGGGGCCGGCGTGTTCGGTCAGTTCAAAGTGCGCTTCGATCACGTAGTCGACGTTTTTCAAAACGATCGCGGCGCGTTGTTGTCGGTTGTCGCCGTCGTCGACGTGATAAATCAGTTCGTCCAACCGGCCTTTTTTGATCGCCGAAACCACGTTGCCGGGCTTTATCATATCGGCCACTTCGTTGCGCCGGATGTTCTCGAAGCGGATCGGGTTGAGCACATAGATGCGGTCGACGATCCAACGGATGGCCGGTTTCCAATGGATCGCCTCGATGATGCCACGCGCGGCCGAAGGTGTAATCACGTCGTAGGTGACGCGCTCCACTTTCATCTCGGGGCGGGTAAAGCAGGCGTTGCTGCCCCATACTTTTAAAAGAATGCCTGTGCTCATTTATGCTCCGGGTTCACAATTCTAAGCTTTCGGTTTGTTCCAACGCTGTTATTAAGCCGCATCGCCGACGAAATTTGGTCGGCGATGACGGTATTGCCTAACTATTGATGGTTTCAATCCACGCTTTCTTTGGGAAAGCGACACTGCTTTATCGAGGGTAATACTGAGCGAGCGCAAGAACAGCGACTGTACTTACGACTGTTTTGATCGCGGACGAAATAATTTTTCTGGGAATTCGCCCAGAAAAGAATAGCGTATAGCAATCATCTTCGGTACTTTCGATTTTTAGCTGCCACTTCATGGCCTCTCCTAATTAATTCAGGAGAACAAAGCATATCACAATTCCATCAATAGTTAGTCAAGTATAATTGATCCGTCTAAAGAAACGGAACGGCTCACTCAAATTGCTTACAACACACAATCGTCACCTGTCATGCTGAAAGGGTCTGCCTCGGGATTAAACCCTATGATGTCGTCATAAAAATTTCGGTCTCTCAAAACAAGAAATTGCTCACCGAAGCGTTCGGGTTGCACGTATTGCAATACGCCCTTGGCGATCAAGCCGCTGGCCCAACGTTGCCAAAGTGAAATCGTGTAGACTTGCAAGGCACGCGCTAGCGGGCCTACGCTGACGCCGTCCGGTAAATTTTTCAGTCGTTCGATGCAGTCTTTCGCGACCTCGTCGCGCAAAACAATCACCGTTTTCGTCGGGCTGTCGATAACTTTGAACGTTTGCCCGAGCCACTCGAAGGGCAGATTGTTCGGTTTGCTGTTTTGCAGTTCGGTTAAAATGCCGTGTTTGTCCAACTGACTGGTTTGCCCCGTTTCATGATGCCAATAAACGCGGGTGAAGTAATCCTGGATTGCCGCCAAGCCGAGCGGGTCTTTGTCGAATTCCGCGATGCTGAGCGTTTCGTTCATTTTGCCGGCATAGGTTTTCAGTTCGGCCGGCGGCCTATGATCTTTTGCGGCAAATATCCACACCATGCTTTCATCTTTCGGGCGCTTGCCTTCGCGGTTGCAGCGTCCCGCCGCTTGCGCGATCGAATCCAGTCCCGCATCGCTGCGCAGCACGCACGGAAAATCGACGTCCACGCCGGCTTCGATCAACGAGGTGGAAACCACACGGCACGGCTTGCCGTCTTTCAATGCTTGACGAATTTCCGCTAACACGGCTTTGCGGTGCTCGGCGTACATGTAGGTCGACAAATGGTAGCTGCCTTCCAAATCGGCAATGCCTCGGTAAAGCAATTGCGCCTGCTTGCGCGTGTTGACGATGCAAAGTATCTGCTCCGCCTCGTGCAGACGGACGATTACGTCGGCATCGTCCAACTCACCGATATGTTGTACCGTGACGCGGCGAAAATCTTCGTACAATTGCTTCGGATGGATGCGGTCGGACTGGGCCAATTCGCGCACGTTTTGCAAGCCACCGGGAAAGCCGTCTTCCGCTTTGAAAGCCGGTTGGGTGGCGGTACACAGCACGATCGAGCAGCCGTAATTTCTGGCTAATTCGTCGAGCGCTTCGAGGCAAGGACGCAGCAAGGACATCGGTAAGGTTTGCGCTTCGTCCAAAATCACCACGCTGTCGGCGATGCGATGCAGCTTGCGGCATTGGCTGGGGCGGTTGGAAAACAGCGATTCCATGAACTGAACGGCCGTGGTCACAATGACCGGTGCGTCCCAATTTTCCATCGCCATTTTCAACTTGGTTCGACTGTCCGGTTGCTTGATGTTCTTTTCGACGTCCGAATCGTTGAATGCGCTGTGGTGTTCGATGACGGCATCCTGATATTCCGTTCCGAACTGCTTGCGAAAAACGGCGGCGTTTTGTTCGATGATGCTGGTGAACGGAATCACGTAAATGATGCGCCGTTTTCGGTAGGCTTCGGCATGGTCGAGCGCAAACGCCATTGAAGCCAGCGTTTTGCCGCCGCCGGTCGGAACCGTCAAGCTGAATAAGCTGGATAAGCCGGGGTCCAAGAGTCGCGCGTTTTGGCGCACCGCGAGCAAGATGTCGGCGCGTTTCCGATTGATCTCGCTGTCGGCCTCAAACGACTGTATGGATCGGTCGAAATTCGCTTTCAGTTGCGCTAAATCGGGATATTGCCCGCGCGACGAGGATTTGCCGGCAACCCGGTTTTCGTAGTCCTCGGTATCCAAGCGGTCCGCATCGACGAGGCAAGACAGAATCATCCGGGACAAAAAAGCGATTTGGAAATTTTTAAAGCCGGCCTTCGGTCTTAGCGGCGGCACGGACAGATTACACGGCAAGAGCGGTTCTATTTCGTCCTTCCAAGCCGAATTCAGGATGGGCAGGCGGGATTTGTTGCAGCGCTCTTTCAGCGGCGTTAGCTTCTGTTCTGTGCGGTAATCGCCGTTGGCAAGCCCCGCATGGTGGCCGGCGATGCCGTAAGCAATCAAATAACCGAAGTCGTTATTGTATTTTTCGAGCGCTATCTTCGCGCCCCAGGTGGCATGATCGACTTTGGGGTGCTTTCCTTCGAGTCGTCGTTGAAACTCGTCCGTGTATTTGCCCAGGTCGTGCAGTAATCCTGCAGCCTTGCCATAGTCGGCGCAGTTGAACACCTCTGCAAACGTTCCGGCCAGCGAACCGACGTTGCTTAGATGTTCTTTCAATGATTGCCAAGCGCTTTTATCGGTTGTTTCTGTCGTATGAGCATAAAAGATGTTGTTTTTGGCTGCCATGTAGATAAATCAATCAAGCTGAGTTTTTTCACGCCCACGGTTAACCTTGACTGTGTGCGGGCGTTTAAAATAATCTGGCCTCTAAGTTAAGCGGCGCGATTCCGGAATAGACCTGCCGGGTTTTGTAAAACCCGGCAGGTCTTCGCAATGAGCTTAATGCGCGGTGCTGACTTTCTTGCCCTTGGTCTGACCGATTTCGCCCAGGGCCTTTTCGAACCATGGCGCGTCGATGTCGAACGGCTTGCCGCCCTTGATGCGCGGGAATTCGATCGCGCGCAGCACGTTGCCGTTGTCTTCGTCATGGCCGATCACGCCGGCTTCGCGGCGCAGCGCGCATTCGACCGCGAGGTCGGCGCAGGACTTGATCAGGCGGATGTCTTCGGCGTTCGCGGCGGAGGCGCGCGCGAAATAGCCGGATTTTTGTATCAACGTCTTTTCCGCGCCGATCATCTGTGCGAACTGCTCGCCGAACCATTTGCCGGGGTTGACCGAGTCCAGCTTGATGTGGCCGAAGGCATCGCGCGGCACTTCCTGGCCTTTCGCCTGCATCTCGGCGACGATCGCTTCGACGCCGGCGCCTTCGGAGACGAAAATGTTCACGCAGTCGACTTTATCCATGACTTCGCGCAGGCGCTTGGCTTCGGCGGCCAGGTCAACACCCATTTCCGGCACGAAGATGCCGTGGACTTCGTAGGTGTCGCGGCTCAGGCCGAGGTCTGGCAGCCAGTCGGCGCGGTCGAGGAGCTTCCGATATTCGACGGCGGTCGCGGCGGTCAGCCAGCCGCAGCTGCGGCCCATCACTTCGTGCACGATCAGCATGCGCGGATTCGAGTTGTTTTCCGCGACCACGTTCCAGAAATAACGCGCACCTTGCTCGGCGGCGGTCCAGGCGCCCAAAGATTGCTTGATCGGGAACACGTCGTTATCGACTGTTTTCGGCAGACCGATCACGGTCAGGCCGTAATTGTTCTTCGCCAAAAACGCCGCCAGGTCGGCCGCGGCAGTATTGGTGTCATCGCCGCCGATCGTGTGCAGCACATCGACGCCGTCTTTAACCAATTGGTCGGCCGCGACTTTTTGCGGGTCCTGACCTTCCTGAACCAGACCGCGCTTGACGCAGTCCTTCACGTTGGTCAATTTGACGCGGCTGTTGCCGATCACCGAACCGCCGAATTTTTGCAGCAGGCCGGCGTTGTCGCGCACCGTCTGGGTGACCTTGTAATAATCGCCGAGCAAGAGGCCTTTGTAGCCGCTGCGGTAGCAGATGATTTCGATCGATGGATCGATTTCATTGTAGCGCTCGATCAGGCTGCCGATCGCTGAGTTAAGGCAAGGGGCCAGGCCGCCGGCGGTCAAAATTGCAACTTTTTTAGGTTTGTTCATGTGCGTTTTTATAATCATTGATGGTTAAAAAATGCGTGGGTAAGGCAGCGCCTCGGTGCCGACTTATCCTCAGGTGTCCGCGTCATTCTGTCGGATACGGTACACCGGGTTAACCGCTGAATTTTATCATAGAACCGGAAAATATCCCGGCATTATCAAAATGCCGCGAGCGGCCGTAAATTATGGGAAAATAAAGCAGCCAACGCTTTCCCTTTCCACACCGCAGGTTGTTTGCATGATCGTTTTATGGACCGACGCCTTGATCTTTCTGCTGATCGCGATGACGATCGGCCTGGGAGTCACGCTTCGCGGCAAGGAACATTTCAGGCGGCCGCTTCGGCAAATCGCCGCGAGCAAGACCGGCATGGTGTCCTTGACCGTGCTGCTGTTCTTCATCGCGATCGGGCTGATCGATTCGATTCATTTCAAGGCCACCGGCGATGACGGCAACGATGTGATCAGCGTGCTGGACACCTGGGCCGCGCCGATGCGCCGGCAGGGCGAAAAAACCTATTCGGCGCCGTTCGCGGCCTTCGGCTACGGCAAGGAAATGGTCACGGAGGACGACGGCTCCGCGCATTGGAACTATCCGCGCCTGAAATACGGCGGCGCGCATTTGAGCGATCCCGAGACTCAGTTGATGGCCGATATACTCAAAAAAGGGTTTTACGGCCTGTTCCAGGGCGCGAGTCTGTGCGCGTTTTTTTGGCTCTTGCCCTGGGGACTTTATGCCGTGCGGCGAAAGCGTTTTTTGCACGGCTCGGCCCCGGCCAAGAGCGCGCTGGCGGTCGGTTCTGCGATCGTGACGGTCGCTTACGCCTTGTGCTATTTGTCCCTCTATTATCACGTCCTCGGCACCGACAAGGTCGGCGAGGACGTGTTTTATCAGACCATCAAAAGCATCCGCACCGGCCTCATGATCGGCACCTTGACAACCTTGATCATGCTGCCGATGGCGATCCTGTTCGGCATTCTGGCCGGTTTCTTTCAAGGCTGGATCGACGATCTGATCCAGTACCTCTACACGACATTGAACTCGATCCCCGGCGTCTTGCTGATCGCGGCGTCGATTTTGATGGTACAGGTGTACATGGCGAATCATGAGGAAGCCTTCACCAGCGTGGTCGTGCGTGCGGACATGCGCCTCCTGTTTCTGTGCATGATCCTCGGCGTGACCAGCTGGACCGGCCTGTGCCGACTGCTGCGCGCCGAAACGCTGAAACTCAGGGAAATGGAATATGTGCAGGCGGCCAGGGCCTTGGGCGTCAAACAGGGCGCGATCCTGGCGCGGCACATCCTGCCGAACGTAATGCACATCGTCTTGATCTCGGTCGTGCTCGATTTCAGCGCCTTGGTCTTGGCCGAGGCGGTGTTGTCTTACATCAACATCGGCGTCGATCCGACCACCTACAGCTGGGGCAACATGATCAACGGCGCGCGTCTGGAAATGGCCCGCGAGCCGGTTGTCTGGTGGTCGTTGACCGCCGCCTTCGTGTTCATGTTCATTTTGGTGCTGGCGGCCAATCTGTTCGCGGACGTGGTGCAGGATGCGTTTGATCCGCGGCGGGACGGAAATTGACTGTGTTTAAATAAAAATATCCGCCATTTTGAGAAATGACTTATGGCAAAAATTGAAGGAATCAGAGTTAAAAATTTTCGCACATTAAAAGATGTGATTCTTGGAAGGCTTTGGAATCAACCGGAATTAGAACCGCTCACTTCTATGACGGTTGTTATCGGAAAAAATGGCGTTGGCAAAAGTACCTTGTTTGATGTCTTTGGGTTTCTAGCTGATTCGCTTAAATTTGGCGTGGAGGAAGCTTGTGATTTACGCGGTCGCGGCGGGTTCGAAAAGATACACTCACAGGGTCTGAGTGGGGCTCTCGAATTTGAAATACTTTACAGTGTAGATGGTATTAGTCGTCCTTTAACTTATAAGTTATCAATTGATAAGGATAGCACGGGGCGTCCTTATGTACAAAGCGAAACTCTATTTCAATATTCAGATAGTGATTTTTTTTATCTTTTAGTGTTGAATAATGGATACGGTTGCGCTTTAAATGATGAAAATGAATTGGCGGATATAAGCGAATCAATTAAAGACGGGTTTGATATGAATCAAGCTTCGAAGATTATCGCTTTAGTAGAACAAACACTTGAGCAAGCTAAAAAAGAAGAAAGAGATAGAATTTCTTTAAAAATATTAAATGAACTAGCATTACAAAATGGGTTGAAAGAAGTAGAAATAGTACAACTTACAGACAAAAGGAAACTCGGGATTGCCACTCTTGGATCGCTTAAGCGACATCCAATACTTTCTTCTTTCCGTCAATTTATTGAAGACTGGTACCTCAGCTACTTTACTCCTGATGCGGCAAGACCCCTGCAACTGGCTGGCGCACAACAGCATCTCAATAGTAAGGGCGACAATCTTGCTAATGTAGTACAGTTTATGGAACGGGAGCATGCAGCAAGTTTTCAAAGTATTTTGAATCGTATTGCTGAAAAAATCCCGGGAATAAACAAAATTGATACAGAAAAAACCTCTGACGGGCGTTTATTATTGCGTTTCAATGATAAGGCCTTTGAAGACCCATTTTATGCCCAGCAAATGTCTGACGGCACATTAAAAGTATTTGCTTATTTATTGTTGTTAGAGGACCCCGAGCCCCCTCCCTTTATCTGCATTGAGGAACCGGAAAACGGCTTGTACCACAAACTTCTGGAAACACTGGCAAGGGAGTTTCGAGAGCATGCAACAGGGCGTAAAGGCAGTTCTCAGCTTTTTATCACGACACATCAACCTTATTTTGTCGATGCACTCGAACCGAACGAGGTTTGGATTCTGGAAAAAGGCTCAAATGGATTTTCTACGATTCGGAGAGCAAGCGATGACGAATTGGTAAAAAACATGGTTGCAGAGGGACTGCCTTTAGGCTCACTTTGGTATAGCGATTATTTGGATGCAAGATAAACCATGCATTTTCAAATTCTCGTGGAAGACCAGTCCGGCAAGGTTGCGCTGGATATTTTGATGCCCAAAATCATTGGGGACAATCACACCTTCGATGTTAAAGCTTACAAAGGTATCGGCCGGATTCCCGCAGGCATGAAATCAAATGTTGATGCCAGCAAACGTATCTTGTTGGATAACTTACCAAGATTATTGACAGGCTATGCCAAATCATGGCCGCAAGAGTATGGGGCGATCATCGTCGTTTGCGACCTTGACGATAAATGCCTGAAAAATTTTCGGAGTGAATTGCTGGCGTTGTTAAATACTTGTAATCCGCGTCCGGAAACCCGTTTTTGTATTGCGGTCGAAGAGGGTGAAGCGTGGTTTCTTGGCGATATTCCCGCCATTAAACAAGCTTATCCAAAGGCCAAGGATACCGTCTTGAATGCTTACGAGAATGATTCTATTTGTGGTACATGGGAGAAGCTTGCCGATGCGGTTTATGCAAATGGTTCTCTGGCCCTTTCCAAGCAAGGATGGCAGGCTGTTGGTGCCGAAAAATCTATCTGGGCCAAGAACATTAGTCCGCACATGGATTTGGCTAATAATGCTTCACCCAGCTTCAATTACTTCCTGAAAAAGCTTTATGAATTAACTGAGGTTGGTTTTGAGTAATTCTATCCAAAGCAAAGTGGCAATGAATATTCCTTTACTCTCCGTTGAGCGTCTCACCGTCGCCTTCAATCATACCAATAAAGTGGTCGACGATATCAGCTTTGCGATCCATCCAGGCGAAACCTTCGCGCTAGTCGGCGAGTCGGGCTCCGGCAAGTCGATGACCGCATTGTCGGTGCTGCGCCTGTTGCCGGATAACGCCCGCATCGAAGCCGAGGCGATCACCCTGAACGGCGACAATCTGCTCGCACATTCGGAACTCGAATTGTGCAGGGTTCGCGGCCGCCGCATCGGGCTGATCTTTCAGGACCCGATGTCGTCGTTGAACCCGGTCATGACGATCGGCAGTCAGATCGCGGAAGTGATCGAGAGCCATTTTTCGCTGCCGAAGGCCGAGGTCGATGCGCGCGTGCTGGAATTGCTGCAACAGGTCGAGATTCCGCAGCCGGAGCAGCGGCTCAACGATTACCCACACCAACTCTCGGGCGGCCAAAGGCAGCGCGTGATGATCGCGATCGCGCTGGCCGGCAGGCCGGATTTGTTGATCGCGGACGAGCCGACCACATCGCTCGATGTGACGATCCAGGCGCAAATCCTGGCGCTGCTCAAAAGCATTCAACAACAGACCGGCATGGCGCTGTGGCTGATCAGCCATGATCTGGCGCTGGTGTCGACGATGGCGGACCGGGTCGCGGTGATGCAGCGGGGCAGGATCGTCGAGACCGGCGCGCTGCCGGATTTTTTCCACCAGCCGAAACATCCTTATACGCAGAAGCTGCTCCAGGCCTTGCCGTCGATGCAAAGCTGTCTGAAGCATCAGCCCGAGGCCGCGCCGCCGCTGCTGAAAGTCGAGGATTTCCGCTGCTACTACCCGATCCGCAAGGGCCTGTTCAAGCGCGTGGTCGACCATGTGCGCGCGGTCGATGGCGTCAGCTTCACGATTCCGCGCGGCAAGACCCTGGCCTTGGTCGGCGAATCCGGCTGCGGCAAGACCACGCTCGGCAAGGCCTTGCTGAACCTGATTCCGGGCGGCTTCGGCCAGGTCAGCCTGGATGGCGTCGATCTCGGGCAATTGGCCGGCGAGGCGCTGCGGCAAAAGCGCGCGGACATGCAGATCGTGTTTCAGGACCCGTTTTCGTCGATGAACCCGCGCATGCTGGTCGGCGACATCGTCGCGGAAGGCCTTCGCGCCCTGCATCCCGGCATCGGCAGCGAGGCACGGAAGGAAAAGGTCAGGCGCCTGCTCGAACAGGTCGGCCTGCCGGCCGATGCGGCGCTGCGTTATCCGCATGAATTCTCCGGCGGCCAGCGTCAGCGCATCTGCATCGCGCGCGCCCTGGCGGTGAACCCGAAGCTGATCGTCTGCGACGAGCCGACCAGCGCGCTCGACGTGTCGGTGCAGGCGCAGATCATCGACTTGTTGAAAACCTTGCAGCGCGAAAGCCAGGTCAGCTATCTGTTCATCACGCACGATCTGGCGGTCGTCGCCGAAATCGCCGACGAGGTCGCGGTGATGTATAAAGGCAAAATCGTCGAGCATGGCGAAGTGAAGCAAGTGCTGATCCAACCGCGGCATGATTATACCCGCAAACTGCTGGCCGCCGCGCCCGTGCTGGCGGCCGGTTGACGCGCAAAGTGCTCGTAGGTGCTTCACCAGCCAATCCGTGGTGTAACGAAATCAGCCGGCATGGGCGAGAAGGTGGCGCCGGTCATCCCCAACGGCGCGCAAGCTGTCGAACCAAGCATCGACTTCAAAAATGCACCCTCAGCCTCCCGGGAAACATCGGAAGCGTTTGCCAAATCCCCCTGAACGACGCGGAATCGAGGCTATTTTGCTCGCATAGAACGACATGAAACACCGCAACGCGCCCTGGCAAGACCCATACGGCAGGTCACTTAATAATAACTTAACCAACTTACATTAAAATTCCCTTAGTCCACACAAAAACTTGTTTCGTGGGCTGATCAAATATATTCGTTATTAACACAAAGGATTTTATGAAAAAAGTATGGCTATGTTCCGCCCTGTTCTGTTCTATGCTCGGGGCCAATGCCGCTCAGGCAGCCGTTATCGACTTCAATGCCGACCCGACTTCCCACTATGGAAACGGCAATCCTTACCAGGAAGACGGCTTTGCGTTGTCAAATAGCTTCAACAACGATAGCGGGCAACTATTTTGGGGGAACACAGACCCATCCTGGATTGCTTATAATGCCGATCCGGGCGGCAATACCTTTAGCCACAATTACTCGAACTCGACAACGACGCTGACAAAAATGGGTGGCGGCCTGTTCGATTTCAACCGCATCGATCTCGGGGACGTTTACAACGCCCCGGTGGGTGGAGATGTCCAGTTCAACTTTTTATTCGGTAACGCCTCCACGAGCGCAACCGTCGTGAGCCTGGACAGCCTGGTGGGACTGCAAACATTCACCTTTAACTTGCTCGGACTGCAACAGGTTTCCTGGACCCCCTTGACGACTCAGGGCCCTTGGTTGCAACTGGACAACATCGTGGTCGATGCCTCGGTCGCCCCGGTTCCCGTGCCCGCCGCAATCTGGCTGTTCGCTTCCGGCCTGATCGGTTTGCTCGGTCGGCGCAAGCAAACCGCCTAAGGCGGACCGTGGCCTGCTTTTTGAGGCAGCGCCACGGCAGCAAGCCCGGATGCAGCGCAGCGAAATCCGGGGCTACACAGAAGCGAACTTTACTTTTCCGGTGGCTTTGCTTCAACGGAGTCATGATATTCGCTCGGAACAAAAATTAGCCGTCGGCAAGGGCCTATCCCGGATTCCGCTGCGCTGCATCCGGGCTACATCTCAGTCTGTCAAAACGAGTTTTACAATCTACTCGCCTTGCAGCGTCACCACCAGTTCCCGGCTTCCGCCATGGTTCCGGTGCTCGCACAGATAGATGCCTTGCCAGATACCTAGATTCAGCCGTCCATTCGTGACCGGAATATTCAAGTTGCAGCCCAGAATGCTGCTTTTTAGATGGCTGGGCAGATCATCGCTGCCTTCATACGTATGCTTATAGTAAGGCTCATCCTCCGCCACCGCGCGGTTAAAGAAACTCTCAAAGTCCTGCCTTACCGTCGGATCGGCGTTCTCGTTAATGGTAAGCGAGGCGGAGGTGTGCTTGATGAACACATTGAGTATGCCCACGGAAACTTTCTCTAACTCCGGAAGCTGTCTGAGGATGTCTTCTGTTACCAAATGAAAGCCACGCGGTCGGGCTTTGAGCCGGATTTCTTTTTGTATCCACATCGAGGCGGCCCCTCACTGAAAAGGCGCATGATAGCATGGTTGAAATCCAAGCCAAGGGCGGGAAAACGGCTTCAGCGTTTTTTTCTCGTTCCCACGTGGCACGCGGGAACCAGAATTAACGGCCGGGCATTTCCAACTCGACCTCGTGAGGATCTTTCGTCTTTAGGGTCGCGGTGGCATGTTTTTCCCGCCCGCCCAGAATCGCATACCCCACCGGCGTCAAGATCAGACTGGCGGCCATGCCGATCAGCAGGCCGGCCGACAACGACAAGGTCATCGGAATCAAAAACTGCGCTTGCGGACTGGTTTCGAGCAAGGTCGGCAAAAAGCCGGCGAAGTTGGTCAGAAAGGCGAGCAGAATCGGTCGGAAGCGCGAGGTGCAGGCCGCGACGATCAGGGTTTCGACCGGTTGCTCCTCATCGCCGTGCTGGCGGATATAATCGAGCAAGACCAGGCTGTCGTTGACCACGACCCCGCTGGCCGCGATCATGC
>Ga0207968_100025_pt1 | contig 61715 bp, 47 predicted proteins | sample LakWasMet21_HOW5_2_FD_183867 | JGI IMG/M metagenome (GOLD analysis project Ga0207968, IMG submission 183867) | Freshwater sediment methanotrophic microbial communities from Lake Washington under simulated oxygen tension - Sediment Metagenome... | ecosystem: Environmental > Aquatic > Freshwater >...
CCAATTTCAGCGAAGCCTGGGTCGTCGCGCAAGCGCTAAAAATCGGCTTGGCAGCCTTGCATTATTGTAAAAGCTGTCATGGTGATCATATCGTTATCTACAACAGCAAGTTTCCGCCAACCTGCCAGATTTGTGTAATCGATCAATTGCGAAAAAGGGAAAACACTCCTGGCTTGAGGTAACGGCGGAATTTAAGTTTTTGTAAAACTCTCGGTTTGATCGGGCAGATTCATCAATCAGTCTTGATTGAACCTGACATTGATGGTCTTAGTTCGGCCCAGACCGTGTCAAAACGCATAAAAATTTTCAGCCCGCTCGTCAAAACGGGCAAAATAAAGTCATCGTGTGGAAGTAATCAGGATTTTTGGTTTAATGCCTAAATATGGGGACATTTCCGAAAATTTCTTCAGTGCCACCTCCTACTGGGCAGATATAAGCCGCTAAGGTAAGGATACCAGCAGGGTTTCAGGTCCTGATAGTCTCAAGCAAGGCCGGAGTGCCCAAGATATTCATAACTGGCTTCATATTGTTGGATCAGTTTACTCCAGCAGAATGTTAAAATTACCTTCGCGACGCGGGCTATCCCTGATAGGCAAAATGAAAATGCTCTAGACCAAAGTCGGCTGACGATATAAGGAGCGCTTACAATTAACTAAATTATTTTGGTGTCAAACAGGCCTAATTTGTGGCTGTAATCTGCCCAAAGGAACCGGGCCGCAAGCAAAAAGTGCCGGGCATTGTGGACAGGTGAAAGAGGAACTCCGAGCAGGAAAGTGGCCATTTCGAATCGCCTCGAAATGCTCACTAATGGTTATATGACGATTCCCAATTTTCTTTGCGGTAAATGTAATGGTCTCTGACTGCTGATCAGCCAAATAGACCAACTCCGCGGTAGCGGTCGGAAACGCTTGGGAAGCGGCGATCAATAACGCGGCTGCGCCAACGGAGTCACCATTCTCAGAACGGCTATGCCCGGTCATAATTCTACGTACTCGCACGCTACCATCAGCTGCCAAAAGAACGTCATCGGGAGTAACAATCAGTTCCTCCGAGCCGAATCCCACCCTAAGTGCGATTGGTTTTTGAGGAGTGAAGCCGCTACGAGAAACAGCAAAGTATTGAATCATCGCTACCGCGAATTCGCGGTAATTTTCAAAATAGCCATGTTCGTCGAGACCTTCGCTCCGTAGCACTGCCTCTACCTCGGCTATGAGCTCATCGCCGCACGATGTTATTTCTTCAGCAACCATACGCTTCATTAATGTACGCACTCCATCGTGCATCTGAAGAAATGGAGTCGCAGTCCTTCGTCCACCGGTCTGCAAAACATGCGTATAAAGAAACCGACGAGGGCAACGTTCAAATAGCTCGATTTGATGTTCGCTAAGTTGGAGTGGCTCCGTTAAATCCAAAGCAATTGGCGTATCACAAAACGTTGAGGGTAAAGTTCGCTTCGGAACTATATTGAGCTTTATCAGATCCGGTCCAAGGCGCGAAATAAAGCCGTCGGATAACCGGCGGTTCCGATTTGCCTTGTCCTTACTACATGCGTAAAGTACCAATCTATCCCTAGCCCTGGATAGGGCTACATAGAATAAACACTCTTGTTCTTCTTCTCGGCTCTGGTCAAGAAAGTCTGCTACGGTGCCGTTCACACCTTGAATCATGCCATCTGGTGGAAGGCAAAGAGGAGGACGACGGCGGCGGCCTGGAATTGTGTCTTCGTTTAAGCCAGGAATATGGATAGCTTGGAACTCTAGTCCCTTGGCGCCGTGAATTGTCATTAAACGTACAGCATCAATGCTCGAAGCAGCGGCTGGCAAATGGCGAAGGTCTTTGTCATCATTAAGTCGAAGCAGTCTGCGGATTCGCTCAAGCAAGCGGGAAATAGGCAAACCATTTCCACCAGGCTGAGACTTGGCGAAATTCATAAATTGCCAGATTGCGATTCCTTCAGCCCTTGATGCTATGGAATCCGATTTTGCGATATCCGCAGCCAGACTAGTCCTGTCCAGTAGAATTGTCGTCAATACATTCCAAGGTGTATCAGTAGCATTTAACCCTGAGAACAGAGTTTTCAGTCTTCCCAAAGCATCAAGACCTAACGGACTAAGGCCTGTGATTGCTTCCCTATTTTCTAAGAAGCTTAATGCTTCAGCCTTGTTACTTCTCAAGTGTCCGAGTACAGAGACAACGTCTTGGATTTCCATTTGGAAGGTAGGTAAGCAAGCTATCTTCACAAGCCCCATTGCGCGAGCATCAAGCATCAGAGATAAAAACGAAAGCAAGTTTTTAACCTCAGGCCGCTCGAAGAGGCTACCGAGGAACAGTACTGGGATGTCCATTGCTTCTAAGTTAGAAGCAAGTTCTGCAAGCTTATCGTTGCCAGTGCATATCACCGCGTGGTCCTGATAGCTAATGCCAAGCTTTTTAAGTTCTTCGATGCAGTCTGCTATTGCAACAGCTTGCTCATCAGCCTTGTTTGTGATTCTAAGTTCTGGTGGAGTACCAGCTTCCTTTCGGTTAGGCTGCAAAGAACTGCCGGCTCCACCCGAGCGCATGTTCATGGCAAAGCTCGAGAACGCTTGAACTATTGGCCTAAGAGAGCGGTAGTTCAACTCTAGCTGCCCTCTTTGAGCACCCGGAAAATCCTCGTTACCAAACCGGGAAACATTGAATGAAGAGGCTCCGCGGAATCGATAAATAGATTGCTTTGCGTCTCCAACAACCCAGAGATTATTTCCCTGTGGGCTCAGTGCCTGTAGAAGTCGAACGCTACTTCGGTTTACATCCTGGTACTCATCGACCAATATGTGGTCATACGATGCAGCTAGGTGCTCTCGCACCTCCTTATTGCCTTCCAGAAGTTGGACAGGCAGATACACCAAATCGCCGAAGTCAACGCAATTATGTTCCTGCTTCAGTTGCTCATAAGCTGCATAGACTTGAGCTACCTCGATTGCTTTTTCCGCCGACACTCTCTCATCGTCATTTTCGGCTGTATCGAGCATCATGTTAGCTAGGCATGAATAGCTCTCTGGCCCAACCACTTCGTCCTTGGCCCTTGAGATTGCCGTTAAAATCTCACTGATGTTCTGAGTTGGGTCGTATAGGTCACGATAATGTTTTAACGCTAATGTGGGAAATTCATGCTCAATAAGCTCGACGGCCTCGGTGCGATCAAGCATCCGAGGCTCTTTGGGGATGCCGAACTCCTGGTGAAATCTGCGTACTATGTCCAGTCCATATGCGTGAAACGTACTGACCCATAGAGCTGCCGCCGCTTCTGGCTGATTTCTAGCAATCCGCTCAGCCATTTCTCCAGCGGCTTTATTAGAGAAGGTCAGCAAAAGAATCCGACGTGGGTCAACGCCTTCCTTTAGCAATCCCTCAACGCGTGCCACAAGCGTCTGCGTTTTTCCGGTACCTGGGCCTGCTTCCAACAGGTACGGGACTCCGCGATGCTCAGCAGCAGTTTTTTGCTGCTTATTGAGAGGACGTTCCTTGGGCTCTTGTTCTTCCAAAATAACGGCTGGCAGAAGCAATGCGTCTAACAATTGTTGTGCGACTATTGCATAGGGGGCATCAAGCTTTTTCGAAATGTCTTCGGCTGTCAGGTCATCTTCAAGATGAAGCTTGCGCAAATATGGTCGGGGAAGAAGGAACTCTCTAGCAAAAAGGTCCATCTGTATTTCACGCCGCTGCTTACGGCTGTAGTCGACTACTCTGTCTTCACCTACTGGTGATGGCTCAGCACTACGGGCAAAGTCAACTTCTTTTGCGGGAGTGGCATCTTCTGCATCGCCAAGCAAGGCATGCCCTAATTCATGGGCGACCAGTAGTGCTTGCTCGAATAATGTGCCTTTCAACTCGTGAAGAATGAGGTCCTTTAAAAGCTTTGCTCTGCCTCCGTCAAGCATTTCTGCTCCTGGAACGGTTCCTTCAACAACATAACCACACTCTTCAGCTTCAGCTACAACAAACTCGTATGCCAACCATGGGTCATGCCCGTGCTGAACGACAACATGGTGCAATTCCGCTGCGCGTTGGCGAGCGAGTTCGATAGCGTCCAATTTAAGTTTCCTCTCGCATAACGTTGCGAATTTCTTCTTCGGACATGGCTGTATCCTTTAGCAGCCTTTCAAACGAAACCTGAGATGGCAGAATTGGGGCTTCGTCGGATTTATGTGAAGCGGAGACTAATCGGACCGGGCCCCTAAGTGACTGCGTCATTGCTTCAGGTGCAACTCCTATGGCATCAGCGAGCTCTCGAATAAATCTCTTCGGTATCGATTCAAGAGTTGCACGTCTCTCTGCAATCGCTGCCAAGACAGCATGACGGATGCCTAATCGCTTAACGATCTCCTTTTTCTTGGAGAGAGCCAGTGAGGAAATGAAATCGGTGTCTTCCTGAAGAGATGCCAAAACTTGGCCGATAGCTTTCTTTCCTCGCTGCTCAAGGTCATTAGGCTCAAAACCAGCCGCTATTAGGACCTCGTCGAGCTCGTCATCAGGCGTGCCCATGATAAGAGCAATTTTTGCATCTATGAATCGTTGCTCCAGTGCTTTCTTTGTATTCATCATTTAATCTCCTTAAGCTTCTCGGCTGCTCGCATCAATCTTTTCCAAGCGTTGCGGTAGTCGGACTCTTTTATCCCCAGAGCCCCCATTATTTCTTCATGTGTCTCAAAAGGCTCTTTAAATAGTGCATTGAGAATTTTCGCTGGCAGTTCATCTTCCCCATATTGGGCCTTAAGAATTACCAGATAACTTTCCCCCTCGGCGTCCAACTCATAGGTCTCCAACTGCTCCAATGGAGTAGACCGGTCGGTCGCCACATCCTCCAGGTTCAGCGCTTCGTCATCTCCATCTGCAACTATGAACTCGTGCTCCATTACAACATGCCTGTCTTCTCTGGATTTTGTCTTTTCGATACTTGAAGACCAACTTCTCATTACGCCAATAATTAGGCCAGGAAAGTCCAGCCGATTTGTAGGCCATTTACGCACGCCCATAGCGATACGTTCAAGGGCCTCTTGAAGAAGGTCTTCAGGCTGGTACTGGCGCCCGAGATGCACCTTGCGCTCAAGGAACAAAGCAGCAACCGCAATCATCCGTTTTGTAGCCGACACATCGTGATACAAACTTTCGATTGCGGCTTTAATTTCTTCTGGGCTTGCGAAGGTGTCGCCTGCCTGAATGTCAATTTCATTCTCATCAGGAATTTCGCCATCATCAACTTGCACTGCACTTCCTCCCTTCCATACTCTATTATTCGGTTAACTTGCCATTTTTAAAAAAGTTGTTTTATATCATTTCTGGGTGGCAAGCGGATTTCAAAACGGAGCATTGAGAGGTGTAAGGAGGGATTTCCCCTCTAGGAGACCTAATATGAAACCGAACCATACCTCTGTAGTACGCTTTGCTGATGATGAAACCTTGGATTTCCGTGACCTTGAGATCCCGTTTGCCACCCCGACCGGCGCCCAGATTCTTGAGGCAGCTAACGTATCACAGGAAGACGCTTTGTTGCTGCAGCGTCTTCCTTCCGGTGACCTGGAGAACATTAGCCTGGCCGAAAAACCTGACTTGCACGCCAGTATCGAATTCATTCTCAGCTTTGGGGATCGTACTTATTCCTTGTTCATCAACGAAGCTCAGTTGTCTTGGGTTGCTCGCCATGTTTCTGGCGCAACTCTACGCAAGTTGTCTAAGGTACCTGACAACTTTGATTTTTTCCAAATACGTAATGAAGGCGAGCCACACCTGATACAACCTGATACTGTGGTCGACCTGAGCCGCCCTGGGGTAGAGAAGTTTATCACCCGGCAAAAGACCTGGAAGCTGAGGGTCCAAGCAGTCATGTTAGAGTATGGTGTTCAGCACGTCAAGGTCGGTGACGCTATGAAGCGTGCGGGTTTTGACCCAACAAAAGCTTGGGATATTTACTTGCTTGTTGCTGGGCAGCCCAAGGAGAAAGTAGATGTCGGCTACGTAATAGATCTAGCAATGCCAGGTATCGAACGTATCCGCCTGATGCAGCGCAATGTCGATAACGGTGAGGCATCAGTCATTCCATTACGTCGCGAGTTCAACCTCCTTGCAATCGACGTAGCTCATCTTAATGCAACTGACTGGAAATGGGAGACTATTAATTGCCAGGATAACCGTTGGCTGCTCATTCACAACTACTCCATGTTGCCTGGTTACCAACCAGCAACTGCGAAGCTTGCGCTACTCATTCCGAAAGACTACCCACAAGCGCAAATTGATATGTTTTATTTCACCCCATTCGTCACACGTTGTGACGGAAAGGAAATTCCTAATACGCAGGTCAGAGCTGTGATCGAAGGCGTTCAGTATCAAGGATGGTCGCGCCATCGCAATGCCGTGCAGCCATGGGACCCTCTAGCAGATAATATCGCAACTCACCTTGCTTTGGTTGATTCGTCGCTAATTAAGGAGTTCAGTGAATGATTCCGACATCGACCTTATCTATGACGCAAAGGACATATGAAACGCTGACGCGGCATCTTTTTCCTGGTGACGGGAAGGAGGCTGCTGCCGTTATGGTTTGCACTCGTGTTCCTGGTAGGCGCCAACGTCTTCTGGTAAAGGAGATTATTTTAGTGCCATACACTGCTTGCAGCAGAAGGGATGATTTTTCCATTACCTGGCCATCAGAGTTTATTGAACAAGGAATAGACCTAGCTCAGCAAAAAGGCTTAGCCCTTGTCCTGATTCATTCCCACCCAGGAGGAACTTCCGATTTTTCGGATGTTGATGACCGTAGTGACCAAGAAATCATCCCTTGTATATTCGCGGCCTGTGGTGACGTTCATGGGACGGCTATTATGCTTCCTAACGGCTTTATATTCGGGCGTTTATACAGCCCTGAAATGCATGTCTCGACTATTAATTTAGTGAGTATCATTGGGACTGATTTGAGATTTTACTGGGAAACTGACAAAGCTCGCTGCGCGAAAAGGCCAATGGCGTTTACAAGCGAAATGATAGCTGAACTGTCACGAATTACCGCTGGCGTAATTGGCGTTTCAGGGACGGGGTCAATTGTAGCCGAACAGGTTTGCCGACTCGGGTTTGGCCGCGTCATTCTAATTGAGTTTGATACGGTAGAACACAAGAACCTTAACCGCATCTTGAATGCAATTAAGATGGATGCGGATAAAGGCCTGGCTAAGGTCCAAGTATTTTCTGACCGCGCCAATCAGTACAGAGACGAGCCATATGTCGTTCCGGTTAACGCAAATGTTTTATCACGAGAAGCAGTTCTAGCGTTAGCTGAATCTGACGTAGTATTTTCTTGCGTCGATAAACTTCGTGCTCGCAGCATAGCCGACCTTTTGTCACAGTCATTTTTGCTCCCATTGTTTGATGTAGGGGTCGGCATATCAACTCGTAGCCTTGAAAACGGAGAGCTCGCTGTAGACGAAGTGGCAGGCAGGATCGACTATGTGCATCCGGACGGTAGCAGTTTGTTTGACCGTAAGGTATATACATCTGCCGCCTTACAAGCTGAGGCACTACTTGAGTCCGACCCGGAGGCGCATGCAGATCAAGTTCGTCGTGGATATATCGAAGGAATGCCCGAGCAAGCACCAGCAGTAATATCGTTAAACATGCGAGCGGCAAGTGCATGTGTAATGGAGTTTATCGCCCGTGCATACCCATTTCGACAAGAACCGAATGACCAATACGCTAGAACTCGATTCATGTTGGCAGAATCCATTGAGGAATTTATGAGCGAGGCTGAATTCCCAAAGCGCCAATCCCATCTTTTAGCCCAGGGAGATGATGAGCCGTTGCTTGGGCTTCCAGTACTTACTGAAGAGGACATCAACCAATGAAGTGGCCACTTTGGATTTTGGCAATTTTGGACGCTATTTTGCCGGTACGGCGGATATTGGTATTCGACGATGAGCTTCCACCAAAGTTGCCATGGCGGAACTTGGCGCTTCTTCGTGATGGAGGGGAAGATTGGAGCATCAGCATGAGATGTCCCTGTGGATGCGGGCAAACAATCGAGCTCCCACTAATTCGAGAAGCAAAGCCTCGATGGTCGTTGAATATTGAGAAAGACAATTTACCAACGTTATCACCATCCATATGGCTACGTGAAACATGTCGCGCTCACTTTTTTGTGAAGCGTGGCCGCGTAATATGGGTTAGGTCAGCAGTTCTAAATTGATTCAGGTTATACAGGTATTGGCAACTGAGTTTGAATGACGTACCATAGATAGCATTGAGTTCTATTGGAGGCCCATTATGCCCTCATTCTCATCTCATTCAAGCCTTTCCAAACTATCCCCCCGTCCTCTACCAGCTGACACGGTAAAAGCTAGCTTTGCCGGCCAGTATAGCACTGTCAATTGCGATGGTTGTAACCGGACCATGGTACCTCGGGTGATCAGTTATTATGGTCAGCCTCTACGGTCCATTTGTCCCTTTTGTGGCATGACCTTCAGCAGGTTTCCTAGCGGACTGCAGCGACTGATGCAGCGTTTTCAAACGCGCCGCTTGTCGTTTACTGCCTTTGCATGGATGGTAGTTCTAGCGTTAGGCTTTGGCATGCTTTGGTGGGTGAGTGATTGGGCAATCTTACCCGTAAATCTAACCCTTATCGCGGCATTAGGAAGCGTCGGATTTGGTCTATTGGCCTTGGCTGAACTGTTTGTGCAAGGCGTGGAACACCTTGCAGCCAAACTGTCTCACGAGAGCAGTTATTATTGGATTGGATTGATTTTAATAGCGATGATCATTGCCAACCAACGGGATTTTATGGTCAACTACTGGCTGATGCTTTTTTCCATCATCCTTCTGATACGTTGGATTGTTGTTGGCAGTATGCGAGTGCTGATTAGAAGCAGGTAGCAGTCGGACCGTTTATTAATCGTTTACTCGTCCGCGTGCCCGGTTGTAGTTGCCAATCTGATCGATCAGATCGTTTCGATTCTGGCCGGCCGCACTGCGTAGCAGCTTCGCGATATTGTTGCCATCGGTGTCGCCTTCTTCCTCAAGCAGCTTTTGTTTTGCCTGCCCTAAGCTGCCATGATCTTCGCCGCCGACGGCAATCCCGGCAAAGGCTTCGAACATGGCGGCGCGATAATAGGCTTGTTGGCTCGGCGTCAGTTTGTCGGCCGCTTCATTGACTCGGTGATCGGCCCAGATTTGTGAAGCTTGTTCAAACCCGGAAGACGATTGCGATGCCGCAAATTTAAGCGCATCCCAGTAATCCGCGCCTGTCGAAAGCGCCTCTTGAAAGCTTCCGGTAAATTGGTGGATAGCCTCACTGCTGGCAGCACCGACCGCTTCAATTGTTTTAGCCGTATCATAGAGACTGCCGCCCAGCATGTTGTAGGACCACTCCGCTGCTGAAGGGGTATTGTTGGCGGCAGCGGCTATCGCATTTCTAAAATGTTCGGCTTTGAGTTGCCTCATCTCGGCAACCCCCGTACTCGTCTGTTGATCCAAATGCTCGAGGTTCTGCTGATGATCGGCTGCAATCGACTTTTGACCCGCCGTCATCCGGCCACGAGTCGTGTGGATCTGGTTTTGTGCCCGATGGGTAGCGGCTTCAGCTTCGGATCGAGGATCGGCCAGTTCTGCACGTTCAACCAGCGCTTGGGCTGCGCCCATGACCGGTACCTGGGATTTCAGGTTTTCGTTTTTCCCTGAATTCCAGTCAGCCTTCGATGTTGGTGCGTGAAACGCATCGCCCAGTAACTGGTAACCCGCGACTTCCGCGCTTCGCGACTCCTGACTATCCAGGCTTCGATAGCTGGGTGAGGAAAAGCCGGTCAACAAAGACATGCCTGCCGCCGCATAGGCCTGATCGCTATTGGCCATCCAACCGGCTGCTTTCCATTGCGAAGCCAATCGCTGCGCATCCCCGCGGAGGCCATACTGATCCAGCGTTTGATCCAGTCGTTCCATTAGGGTGCCGTCACTGGTCAGTTTCAAGCCGGTTTCCGCGGCGCCAAAGCTGGCCTGGGCTCCGAAGCGTTGCCCGGCGGAGACCGTTTGTTGATAGGTTTCCGACGCAGAAACGGCATCGGTTGCACTGTGTTGTAACGACGATAACGATTGGTTTTGCAAGCCCATGGAGGCCACGTTACGGGTTCCGGATTGCGCGTCCAGGGCTAAACTTTTCGCAAGCCCCGCCTGATAACCCTGACTGTCTGTCACCGTTTGCGCTATATCCGCGGCGATCGAATCGGATTTGTCCTGGCCGACTTTAAAATCGTTCTGTAACCGGCCTGAAATGGCGGCGCCCAAGGCCTCTTCGGACAATTTGGCGCCGGCATTCGCGCTGCCCGCCACCAATGCCGAGAAATGATCCGCTGAAATGCCGGTATCGCTATGCTTCTTGGCGAAAGTTTCGCCGAACTGCCGGTTATAGGCATCGGTATGGCTGGAACTGCTGGCGATCTGCTGGCCCAGAGAATGGCTGTCAAACGCATCGTTAGTGATACTGTGGGTTTTTGAAGCCGTTGCAGACACGTTGTGCATGAAGCTGCTCGTGGCTTGTTCGGATGCCTGATAGGCGGACGCCACGGCCGCGTTCAGGTCACGTCCTGCGGAAAAGGTTGGCAAGACTTTGTCGCTTCCGCTCATAGTGACCGCCGACAGAGGGCTGTACTGATGCAGGGGTTGTGCGTTCAGTAATGGCCCGGGACTGACCGCATCCGGAGTGGCGATTTTCTCGTTGACATAATCGCCGCCGTCCATCCTTCCTAAAAAATGCGTGGCGGTCACGGCGCCGCGGTAAATCAGCATCAAGGTGATCGCCGGTGTCGAGGCCGCCAACATCCCGCCGATCGACAGCCATTGCTGCAATTCCATATCGAGCTGGTAGATGCCCATCATCGACGGCAGATTGTAATTGGCTGAGGATAATGCCGCCATTTTGCCGGCTGCCGACATATTAATGAACAAATTCACCACCGCGAGAATCGGCATCCATAGCTGGATCCAGAGCAGCATGGAAAAGTAACCGATGTTCATCCGCAATCCCACGCTGCCGAACAGCACCACGAACGCCATGATCGGTGCAATCGCATAGCTCAAGCCCTCGATAAACGCCATCATGGGCCGGACAATTCTGGAAAATAAAGTCTGTTCCGCCGCCCACTGAGTATTGCGCTGCTGGATGGCCTGCTCGATCATTGAGGCTTTGGTCCAATGCATCGCATCCTCATGCCGGCCGATGACGCCTTTTTCGAACATCGGCATAATCGCCGACATCAACATATAATCGGCCGCATTAATGACGCCGGGTCCGGCCAGGGCATCAAAGGCCTCCTGAATTTTCGGCACGGTATCGCTCGCGGCGGCGACACCCAAGGTCTGCTGCAACAGATTTTCCAGGGAGGTAGCGAAAGCGCCATTCGCCACCACGCCTAAATCCGCCCAGGCATCGGTACAGGTTTTGGTTTGCGGCTGGCCACCGACATAGATTTGGGTCATGTAAATGTCGGAGTCGAACCGAAGCGCATTGAGGGGATCGGCATCGCGCAAAATGGCGTCGACCGATTTCAGATTCAAATCCACGCCGGTCAGGGTGCATTCCCGGACATAATTGGCAAAAGACGTTTCCATGTCGCTGCCGGCATTGGGGGCATTGGCGGCGCCCAAGCCGACCCGGGAAAGCAGGTTCCTGCGAACCGCGGTCAGGGTTTGCAAACTATCGGCAAAACCATGGCCCGTCATCGAGGGCAGGGCAAAGGCCTGTTCGAACAGGCGGGTCGACCGATAACCCATATTCGACATCACGCTGCCGACGACGGCCGGTCCCAATGGTACATGATCGACCACGACCACACTGCCGGTATAGGCATCTTCAATCGCGACCTTGACGGAAGGTGCATACAGCATCAGCCACAAGACATACGCCAAAAACAGATCCTGATAGCGAATTCCCCGGCCGTCCCATTGCAGCAAAGCCCGCAGCATGATGATGATCACGCCGATCAAACCGCCTACACCGGCAGCGGTGCGGTAATCGCCGGTACCGGAGATCATCGCGACCGCATTTAATACCGCTTGCAGATAGGCCGAATCGCCGACGGAGAAGATTTCGAACATAAACGTCCTGACTGGAAAAGGCTGACCAACAATAATGGCTAAGGATTCGGCCACGCCGGCGCGGAAGCCGGGAGCTGAGCCACACTGCCATATTGGCGCGGTTTGACGGTATTCATCAGTTGTTGATAAAACGCCATCAGGGTTTGCGGATTGCCATAACGCCCTGCGATCGTGACATACTCGTCCTGGATCTGTTCGCGGGCGTCCTTCAGGGCATCCATCAGCAACTTGGCATAGGCATGATCGTTGATCTGGGCGGCCGCCTGTACCGCAGTCAGTAAATCGTTGACGATCAACTGCGCCAGTTCCAAGGCGATCACCGGCGCGGCTTCTTCGGCCCAGAGCTTGGCTATGCCGGCGTCTTCGCGGGCCAGGTTGTGGATCATGCCGCCGATGGCATCCGGTACGGTCTGCATGAAAGCCTGTTCGGCGGCGGTGATTTGTCCCTGGTTGGTCGAGAATTTAACGATCAGGCCATTGCCGTTACTGGCCGAACCCAGCAGGATCTCCATCACCCGTTGTTTGAGGCCGACCAGATTGACATTCTGCACCACCGGTTTCAGGCACTGGTCGGCGCCATGGCCATCCGAACAGCTGTACAATTTGACGGATTGATAACTGTTGCCGGCATCGCTGCCGTAGATCAGGTCCTTGATGCGAAGAATGGGCGGCGGCGCACTCACCGGCGTGTTTTCGCCCTTGCCGTCGGGAGCAGCTTGGGGAGCCTCGACAATGACGGTGCCGGAGATACTCATCGCCGCCTCCAACAGGCTATTGCCGCCGAAGCGGAACCAGGCGCCGGCATTGTGATTGATCAACGCCCGCCAAACCAGATTGCCCTGGATTTTTTGCGTCATGTCATTGGGCGCGTTTTGTTTGACCTGCTGTACCGGATCGCCCAGCGTACTGGTGTTGGTCCAGCTGGAAAAGACATCGCTGATGCCCTGGGTGAACGAGACATTGGACAGATTGGTTTTGCTCTGCAGATCGAACGCCTTGACGGTATCGTTGACCATGCCCTGCGCCAGGCGACAGGAGTTGCTGAACATCTGGTTCAGTTCCTGGATTTTCTTTTGCAGATCGGTCATCACCGAAGCGCACCACGGACACATGGCCCCGATCGCCAGTTGAAACGCGTAGCCGGCGGCATTGGCGGCGATATTCCGCAGCAATTGCACGAACTGATTGTAATTGATGAAGCTGAAGCTGCCGGCGAACAGATCGATTCCCCCGCAGCCGGCGCTGAACGAAGGCGGTACGAAAGACACCAGATTGGTGTTGGTTATGCCATTACGTGCGACCAGACTACCGCCGGTAATCACGCCCCGGCGTTGCCCGAGATGCGCCGTTGGCGCGGTGTAATTGGTCATGGTGCCGAACATGCTATCCATTTCCTGCTGTAAATCGGCATCAGCGGGCAGCGAACTCAATGTCAGCAGTAGAAACAGTATGGCTCGTTTATCCATGGGGTTGATCATGGGGTTCTCCCTTCTTGAGCACTCTGTTGCAGCGCTTGAATCAATGACAGTGGGTCTTGCAACGTGGCTGAGCTGATGCCACTGGAAGTAGGTAGTAGCCGCGGTGTGGAACGAATACCCTGGATGGTTTCGTACTGTGCCGCATCCAGCCAATCCGATTCCTTGGCTGCCAGTAAAATACGGCTGGTCAGTTCCTCCAGCGACAACGCACCCTGCGAGAGCGGCACGATTTGGCGGGGCGGTTTCATCAGGAAAAGGGCGGGCGTTTGTTCAACGCCCAGCATGGCGGCCTGTCCTTGATCGAGCTTGAAGCTCCCGAACAGGCCATTCGGCATCGGCCGGCCATCCAGCGAAACTGGATAGACCTTAAAACCGTAAGCCTTCTCCAGCATGTTCAGAACCGGCGCCTGGATATGGCAATAGGGACAATCGGAGCGAAAGAAAAATAAAATCCCGGCTTGGCCTGCAATGTCTTTCAAGGCGCGATCCGCCGTGACACTGGCCTGATGATTGGCTTCATTGGCGGCATAGGTCGCGACCGGACGCCGGACGGTTTCGTCCAGCTGTGGATCGGACATCACCACATAGCGAGCCGTGTTGGTAAAACGCTCGGCCTTGTCCATCATCACCCGTTGCAGGTAATAAAACGCCGCGACGTTTTCATGCGTCGGCTCATCGATTGCCTTGTTGAGATAAATTTCCATGTTTTTGCGCAGCCAGGCCGAGGTGAAGGGTTCTGGTTCCGTCGGGGTGATCGGCTTTGACGGTGGCACCGCGGTGATCGCCGGCAAACTCGGAGCCGGTCGGGGCGGTTCGGGTTTGCGTTTCACCACCGGTTCCGGTTGGATTTCGTACCAAAACCAGCCGCGCTGCTTGTCCGTGAAATACGAAACGCCGGACTCATCGACATCGGCGCCCCAGGCAGCATTCACCTGGGACAGCAGGATCAACATGATCAATAAGACAGAGTTTCGGTTCATAGCCGAATTTTCTATCAGATCACTCCCACCCAGCCTGCAAAAGATTCCTGTAAGCGCCATGTTTTGCAGTGAGATAGGTGGGCAACATGAACGGGGCTGCCGTAAAAGATCGCATCCTGATTGATTTATTGCGGAAGGCTATTTGAAGCCTCTCCTAAAATTACGAGTAAGACCTGACGTCTCTAATGGGGATGACGAGATTAAATTCCTATGAAATTAGGGATGGCGATGCCAATAATTCATGCCGAATGGATGTCCAGATCCCAAATAGGGATGAGTGATCGAATAGGACTCATAGGGATTACCCGATCAATAACTCGCTTTTTTTGACCCTCAAAATCCCTAATGCAATAGGGATGGAATCTTCAAAATCCCGATAGCCATGAAAGTCGTTTGGGTTGCTGGATGAACGCCGGAAACGCCATCGCTGGACGTTGAAATCATCTAGGGATTTTAGGCCTAAATTCCTGTAGTTAAGTATTAGGGATCTTGAATGAGTAACGAACAAGCCAATATGAACCCATCCGTGCTGTCGGAAGAAGACGTGCTCGGCTGGATCGAGACGAAAGTGGATCAGCTTTATGCAGAGGCCAAGGTGTTGGTCGATGATTATTGGCGGCGCTTGAAAGCGGAGCAGAACCGGCATGCGGGATCGGAAAAGGCCCGGATCGGGGTGCGTATTCGCCGGCGGGAAACTTGCCTGTCATTCAGTATCGAGTGGTTTCGGATGGCGATGATTCGGCAGCAAGGCCAAACCAAACCCATCGCCCACTATCTCAAAAAAGGGTCGGGTTATCATTATCCCCTAGGGCGTCTTTTGCAAGGGGAACCCGAATGGGAGGCCGTGTTGATTGAAGAACTGGAAACCGAATTTGCCGACATTCGCAAGCAGATCGATTTATTAGGGAAGATTCGGGATGCCGTACAGGGCTATCGCAAGGCCACATGCTCAGGTTTCGACAGGGCTTCTGATAAAATCCTTGATTGAAAATGCCGGGGCTCTCCTGAACGCTGCTTACCCCATCCCCATCATCACCGGATGGCTACACCAACGCAACTTGCAACCCAGCACGGCCAGCGGCTTCGCACTGGCGTTTGTCGGAAGAGACAAAAACATCACTCAAGAATTGGTTGGCAACATAATTGTCTTGTACCGACCCGTTGCAGACCAATCGCGCACGGCGAAAGAGACAACTCAACGTCGAAGTTGACCGTCGGGACGTGAAGCCCTGACCTTCGTGGCAATGTCAAATCAGATGGTCCGGTAACGGACGGTCATGCAAGAAATAGTCATTCTTGTGGTCACTGTCCATTGGCGAGATTCGGTGCATGAATCCATTGCTTTGAGCGTCGGAGATGTCTATGAGTTTTCTGAGCAATGAAAGAGTCTGACGTTGGACAGGGTTGAGATTTTGCTTAATCTCAATCAGCTCCTCAACAGAATGCTCCTCCAAGAAATTGAAGTGACTACCCAGCAATCCACAGATGCCATCCGACAATTGAATCTCTATGCAATCTCGAGAGTCCACGAAGGAATATTTTACGAACCGCCCCTTGTATTCAACCTGAGTGTTCCCCAGGGCCTCCTGAACTTCGGTTTCGTTGTCAAACGTATGAAAACTTGTGGGGTAGATGTACAAGGGTCGTAGAAATTGACTGTCGAAGCTATCAATGAGCACGTCATCTTCGTTGTCCACGATGAAAGGCAACTCTGGAAGGTTTGCCGCTTTGCGTACCATGTATATAACCAGTTCGCTGATGTCAGATTGTGGCTTCTTGGAAACTGATTCAAGAAGACTAGAAAATTCCGTCATAAATGCAGAACTTGCATTTCGCTGGACATTTGGAAACCGATATTTTTTTAGAATTAGCACCAATCGATCTAAGTCTGCATTGGCAAGGTTGAATAGCTCGCTCTTGATGTGCATGACATACGGCATGTACTGGCACATTTCGGGTTCGCCCCAGAGCGAATCCACAATGTCCACCAGTGACCAATAGAGGATATTGAAGTTGGTGTAGTGGATGAACACCCCATTGGCAATCAGCCACTCCAAAAGCGTCTTTATCCTCTTGGAGTTCAGCACGCCGAGATAGCTACCCGTGGCAAGCTGATTGAACTTGATTTCCTTAGCGGACTTCTGGATGTGCAGCGACTTGACCAGCTCATCAAGCCCGGTTAACGGCTCGGACTTTTTGTGGACAATTCCACCTAAGACAAAGTTCTTGGGCTGCTCGTTGAAACCATCATCCCTGATCCAGAACTTGCGGATGTTGTTGGTTTCGTCGTAGAAGAAAGCATATTCTTCGTCTAGTCCGTAGAGGGGTTGCCCCGCAAAGATGTTTAAGAGCATGCCTGCTCTAAGTTCCTCCGCATTCAGGATGATGGGGTTTGTCTGCTCTTCACTCATTATAAGCCTTTGGCAATCTTGTGGATTTCATCTACAGGTCGTACCTGATAGGCATGATTATAGATTCTCGCAGTGCACTGGCAAGAGTCAACAGGGGAGCGACCTCGTTGACCATGATCGGATCAAGATTATAACTCCTTGTATCTATCGAGGAAGACTGAGTTGCGAACAACGACTCACTGCCAGAGTGAGCAACGCCAATCATCCGACACATCATTTCATAAATTTTGAGATTTGTTTCATGAATTATGAAATCTGACGTTCACAGCCGTGTCTCTCTTATTATTAAGATTAAATAAAGATTATAAAAAGATTAGCATGAGAATTTTTAGCGTCGTCAAAATCTCTGTAAGCCATGCCAAGCAAGGGCTGCAGCGATTTTCAAAATTGTACTTGGCGTCAGTCTAATGCCGTGCCCAACGTCAGTCGAATGCCGTGCTTGGCGTCGGTCGAATGCCGTGGGGTGTCAGCCGAATGCCGTTATTCCGTCGGCCGACTGCCGTGCCTCTGTCAGTCGAATGCCGTGTCAGCGTCGGTCGAATGCCGTACCCAGCGGGCGTTGACCGACCCAAAAGAGCGTCAGCCGTATGCCGTGCCTTTTCATCCCTGCTGTTTGCTGATGAGATGGCGTTGTTGGCTCGGGGTAGGGCTCTTTTTGATCTTGACCGAATCCTCGGCAATCGAAAAACTTTCGATCGCTCCAATCACGACCAGAGCTTCCAAAGCTTTACGCAATCTCAGCTTGAAGTCCCGAAGGTGGGTTGTGCTGCTGCCGCTCAAACGATGGAGCGTGTCGACCTTCAGCGGATAAGGGGACGCGTGGGAAGATAAAAAACCATGCAGCCACAGAGCCAGCGGCTGTTTGCGTAATTTGTGCCGCTGCTCGAATTGAATGTGGGTATAGCCGTCTTCAAACAGTCGCAGCATGGATTCGGTCAGCTCGACAATGTAGCGCTGAGTGGTCTCGTCTCGGTAATACCGTAGAAAGCCTTTTTCGCCAAAGCTGTCGCGACCCTGGAAGGTGATCTCGACAAAGGCTCCGCCCAAGCGGGCCATCGATTCTTTCAGCCACTCGTGCTGACTTTTTCCTGTGCCTTTACCAAGTGCGGTCAGCAGCGCATGGGCGCTGAAGGTGACGCTGAATCCCGGCAACTGCTGGCGGGACAGATGCACGATTTGCATCCAGACATCTAGATCCGACTGGATCAGTTGTATGCCCAGAAACCGGACTTCGATACCGTCAACCGACGCCAGCAGGGTACGTTTTTTGTAGGCAATGCGTTCTTTGCCCTGGACTCCGGCAAACAAGGCACTGCGTAAACATGCATTGGGGGTGCCTCGCATCGTTGTCGGCCAGTTGGGAATCGCCATCAGCGGTTCGACAACGCGCAGCTGAGCCTTTTTACGCTTGACCAATTGTTCGAATCGGGCGGAAAGATCGTTGGGGTTGATGGGGGCCGAGTGTTGACCGTTCATTTCTGAAGGTTCTGAGGGAGCGCGACAGTTTTTCATCGTCGCCTCACTTCAACAGGCTCTTAGGGTTACAGCCTTGCTTCAGGATGGTTTTAGGAGCCGGCGTGTGTTCAATGAGATCATGGTCCTTTGCTGTCATGTCGAGTTGGTGATGGCAATACTTCCGCCAGGCGCGCTCGACGGCTTCATTGTTACTTGGGCTTGAAGGTGTAACGGCTTTGTTGTCGTTGCCAGGTTTAATTGACGATAAGCCGGAGTCGGATGACGAAGCCGGAATCGGGTTATCGACTTGCCGGACCACATGTTCAATCGACGCCGCGCGTAACGCCGCCCCACCGAGCTCACCGCCTTGCCAGGCATGATCGAGGCGCCAAGGCAGTTCAACTGGGGCATGGGGTAGCAGCGATGCGATCACAGCCTCGCTCACCTCTGCCAACGGGGCATGATGGGCGCAACCCGTGCTCAACAGTGAGTTTATGAGGAGGAAAGAGGGCAGGGATTTCGATTTCATGGTGGCTCCGGGATGATTTGAAAAAATCACCACCGTAGAAGGAATCAAGCGTTGCACTAACGTAAAAGATTCGGCTTTTGGATATCTTTTGTCAGGCACGCGGCCCCGATGTTTGCCACGATGAAACGCTATGCGAATCATTAATAGTGACTTCATCAACCGCCTGGGGAATCGCCTGTTTGGCCAACGTCCGGCGTTATCCACCGTTCAGTCGCCACCGCCCGAAGAGGAGATTCCACGCTACCCGCCGTTCATGAAAGGACTGCCGGCGGCGCCGGTCGAGCGCATCCTATCAAGCCAGGTCGAGCTGATCAAAGCGATCGAACATGCGCTGTCCTTGCCGGACGATCTTTATCGGACCATTGCAGAACCCGTCATTGCGCGTTATGCGGCCTTCAGCCATCTGTTGCCGGCCTCGGAATCGCACCATCATCGCGGAGCCGGTGGTCTGTTCCGGCATGGCTTGGAGGTGGCGCATTGGGCAACGCAGGCTGCGCAAGGCTGTTTGTTTGCTACCCATGCCACGCCGCGCGAACGCAAAGAGCAAGAGCTGCGTTGGCGCCTGGCGGTGTGTTTTGCGGGCTTGCTGCACGACATTGGTAAACCGGTTTCCGATATCGCAGTCGTTGACAGAGAGGGCAAACAACTCTGGAATCCCTGTGAAGAAAATCTGACCGACTGGGCCTCTCAGCATGGCATCGACCGTTATTTTTTGCGTTGGCGGGAAAACCGTCACAAGCGCCATGAACAGTTCTCCGCCCTGGTGATCGAGCGGGTTCTCACCCGGGCTTCGAGGACTTACCTGTTGTCGTCAGGCCCCGACATCATGCAGGCGATGCTGGAAGCCATCCACGGCCTGGACCGCGGTGCGAAATTATATGAACTGGTCATGGCGGCGGATCGGAAGAGCGTCGAGCGTGACCTGAAGGCGCATCATCATACCGTCGATTCGGCGATGGGGATGCCGGTTGAAAAATACCTGTTCGATGCCATGCGGCGCTTGATCAAGTCGGGACACTGGCTGGCCAATGAAAAGGGCGCGCGCCTCTGGCGGTTCAAGGAAGGCATTCATATTGTCTGGCGGACCGGCGCTCAGGACATCGTTGAATTGCTCGCTAAAGACAAAGTCCCCGGCATTCCGCACGATGAAGATACCTTGGCCGATATTTTGATCGAGCGCGGACTGGCAATTCCCAAGACATTGCCTGATGGCCGGCATTATCGCTATTGGCGCATGCAGCCTCAGGGACTGGATGTGGTCTTGTATATGTTGCGTTTGGCTTCAACGGAATTGATTTATAGTAATGAGCCGCCGGTTGCCATCGAAGGGATCGAGGTCGAGGAAGACCTTCAGGCAGTCGTTAAAGCCGAGTCGGAACGAGACAAACCAGAGCTAGAGGCTCAACCGATTGCACCGATGACCACATCCTTGGTGACTGATGGCACGATGTCCGCGTCGGTTATGGGAATCAATCAAGAGCAGAATGACACGCTTGCCAGCAACCCGGAAACTGCGACGGCGCCTGATCAACGGGTCCTTCTGGAATACCCAGATCAGTTGAATAAGGATGAAATGGATGACACGCTGTTAAACCCGACTGTCAGAGTGGAATCGATAAACACGGATACGGCCATTTCTCAATCTACCGTACAACCCATCGAAAAGACTGGCACATCGAAAAAATTAAAAGGATCAATCACTCCACTCAGTCCTGAGGCATTCAACGTACAAACAGTCGCCCCTCCGTCCAAAGTCGACAGTGTCGATGCAGCCCGAAATGGGCTACAGGCCCACGGTTTGGCTGGAGAATGGCTCATGCAGTTGGCTGACGAAATTAACTCGGGAAATTTACAGTTGGGTGTCGCTCTGTTGGAGGCTCAGGGAAAATGGTTATTGCCATTTCCGGACACGGCGCAAAAACTCCATGTCGAACAAAACCTTTTTATCAAGACCCTGGAAGAGAAAGGCTGGCTGGTGACCGATGTTCTTTCTCCCATGCGTAAGGTACAGGTGATCAATCAGGTTCGGGGTGTCTTGTTGGCCCAGGAACCCAGTGGCTTTCTGAAACAGCTCATTCAGGTATCCAATTCGTCAGCGGGCTCAACGGAACCCGCCTCGAAAAAGACTGAACAGGCGTCTGTTAAGAACACAAAGACAAAACCATTGTCGATCAAGCCTGAAAAGTCCGGAAAACAGCCTAACTCAAATAAAGCTTCAATTGCAGATCATCGGGAGCCCGCAGAAACTCGGGCGTCCAAATGTCTTGCCGAGAAATCAGCGCAAACCACACCCGAGAAGTTTTCCCAACCCAAACCGAAGTCTGCGTCTGAGCCATCCAATACCCCAAAGTCGGCGAAACAAAAATCCGCCTTCGATTCGGTATCGAAAAAGCCCATCATTCTGAACTTGGCCTCCAATACGTCATCTGGCAGTCAAGCGGTCATGGCCTTGATCGACCAACTGCGACAATCCAGGCTGGTTTCAAATGCGAGTCCTGCAGACAAAGATTGGTGCCTTGTTGGGGAGTCTGACATTGCACAGTGTCTGCAACGGCATCCCGGACTCAAGCGCAGCACTCTGTTACGCGAGATGGCCAGCCATCCGGATTGTCGCATCGATGACGGCTGCTTCAAAGTCAGAGTCGGTCCATGAAGTCCGATTACGATTATCAGTTTCCCTGGCGGCCTCTCTTCGAAGTCATTTCGATTGCCGGCTGGATCGGCGGTGCCATCCTGGCCTTTTGGGTCAACCGCTGGTCGGGTTTGCCGCGTGAGCCTTTCGACTGGCTGATGGGGGTGTGCGGCCTCATGATATTGTGGAGATTGCCGCCCGCCATGAGTCTCTGGGTCCGCAAAAGGCGCCTTCGACAATTCCGGTTTCAGTATCTGGAAGCTGACAAACTCAAGCGGTTTGTGAAACGCCATCCGGAAGAGTTATGGTTCGGTTGGGGTTTTGATTGGGTACAAAGCCATGCCCAGCTGGCTTATGAAATTCTCAAGCGCGATGTTTCCACCCTCATTCCGACCGATCATCAACGCATGGGCTCGGCCTGGATCCATGGGCTTGAAATTTCGGAAACGGATGTCCGGCAGCCGCTTCAACATACGGCCGGCCATACCCTGATCGTCGGCACCACCGGCGCCGGCAAGACGCGGGCGTTTGATTTGCTGGTGACGCAGGCGGTGCTGCGCGGTGAATCGGTGATCATCATCGATCCCAAAGGCGATAAGGATCTCATGGCATCGGCGAAGCGAGCCTGTCAATTGGCACGGCGCCCCGATCGTTTTGTCTATTTTCATCCGGCCTTCCCGGAGGACAGTGTGCGTCTGGATCCCTTGCACAATTTCAACCGCCCTTCGGAAATTGCCAGCCGCATTACCGCCATTTCCCCGGGCGAGACGACCAATGATCCCTTCAAGGCCTTTGGTCAAAAGTCATTGGATAACGTGATCCAAGGGCTTATGGTAATCGAGGAAAGGCCGACTTTAGCCAAGCTGCGCCGTTATCTCGAAGGGGGACCCTCCACCTTGGTCATTCAGGCTTTGGAACGCTATTACGACACCTGTTTAGGCGATTGGCGGCGGGAGGCCAGACCCTATCTGAAAGCAGCCAAGGACATTGACTCCAAAGCCGCCGGCCTGGTGCGCTTTTATCGGGAGGTTGTACAGCATCAGGCGGCCAATCTGGATCTGGAAGGCTTGTTATCGTTATTCGAACACGACCGTACGCATTTCAGCAAGATGGTGGCCTCCTTGATTCCGATCATGAATATGCTGACGTCGGGTCCTCTGGGACCTTTGCTGTCACCGAATCCGAATGATGTGGATGATCTTCGCCCCATCACCAATACCGGCCATATCATCGAAAAGGCCCAAGTGGCGTACATCGGGCTGGATTCGCTGTCGGATGGCTTGGTCGGCAGCGCGATTGGTTCGATACTGCTGGCCGATCTTGCGGCGGTGGCGGGTGATCGCTACAACTACGGCGTCTCGGAAAGACCGGTGAATGTGTTTGTCGATGAAGCCGCCGAAGTCATCAACGATCCCTTCATTCAAGTCTTGAACAAAGGCCGCGGCGCCAAGATACGACTGTTCATTGCCACCCAGACGTTTGCCGACTTTGCAGCGCGCACGGGCTCCCAGGATAAAGCCCGGCAGGTCCTCGGCAACGTTAATAACCTGATCGCCCTGCGCATCATGGATAGCGAAACCCAGCAGTATATCACCGACAATCTGCCCAAAACCCGGCTGAAATACATCATGCGCACCCAGGGCGTCGCCACCAGCGCGACGAATCCCAGCATATTTTCCGGCAATGTCGGTGAACGCTTGATGGAAGAGGAGGGCGATTTGTTTGCGCCGCAGTTGTTGGGACAGCTGCCTGATCTGCATTACATCGCCAAACTGTCGGGCGGACGGATCGTAAAAGGCCGCCTGCCCGTGCTGCGTTCAGCCCTCGACACCGGCAAGGATTGAACGTGCAACGTAATATACTGCTCAGTTTGATGATCTGGCTCTTGGAAATCATTCTGGTGGCCTGCCTGGTGTCGGATCGCTGGACAAGGGAGATTCAAACGGCCGAGGACCAAATGCTGATCGCCTATATCGGCGTCGAGAAAGAGGCGGACATCCGCCGGACCAGCCAACAAGGGTTTGATCGGCTCTTCGTAAAAACCGGCATCCGGGAGAGCGTCTACCACTACTTCATTCCGACCGAGCGCGAACGGCAACTATCGAAAGGCTTTGAAGATGTCGGCCGCCGGGATTTCTTTCCTTTTATCCAAAGCCGACTGGATGTGTTTTGGGAGACGGTGTACCAGATGATCAAAAGGTTGATCATGGCGTGGGTGTGGTGGCCGCTCTTGGCAGTTACCCTCATGCCATTTGCGATCGACGGTCTGATTCGCCGCAAAATCAGCCAGACCAATTTTGATTATCCCAGTCCCATGGCGCATCGCTATAGCCTTTATCTGATGCTGGGCGCCGTCTATCTGCTGTTCATGGGCTTAACGCTGCCGTTTCCGGTGCCGCCGCAAGAGATCCCGGTCGGTATCTTTATGGTGGCGGTTGCCTTGAATGTATTTCTGGCCAATACCCAGAAGCGGGTTTAACGGTTTTTTCATATCATCACAACGCAGTGAGCCAGGATAAACACGTAGATCGGGATGACATTCTATTTAAACGCTTTATTTTTACATCCGGAAATCTTGAATTTCACTGAAGCTTTCTTCAACGAGGCTGATGAGTTAAAAAAACACTTTCTATAACTCATAAGTTTGCATAATATGAGCGATAAGAGGAGGGGTATAACTCATGATGTGGAACTGGCAACAACCTGACTGGCCTGATTTCAGCTACGATCCATCCCGGATTGAGGAAAGCGAAAAGCGTTTGCTGCTGGGCGCCGGCCTAAGGTTCGGCGCTTTCAAACACCTTGGCGAGGATGACAAGCGCCAATTGACCGTCGAGTTGATCAGCAATGAAGCCCTGAAAACCTCCGAGATCGAAGGAGAATATCTTAACCGCGATAGTCTTCAGTCCTCTATTCGCCGACAATTCGAATTGATGTCCGATCATCGCAAAGTTTCCCCGGCTGAACAAGGCATAGCGGAATTGATGGTTTCATTGTATCGGGGGTTCGCTGCGCCTCTTTCCCATACCATGCTATTCGAATGGCATCAAATGCTGGCGAATGGTCGTCGTGACCTGCATGACATCGGCCGCTACCGGACTCACCCGGAGCCGATGCAAATCGTGTCCGGCGCCGTCTATGCGCCAAAAGTGCATTTTGAAGCCCCTCCATCCTCTGCAATGATGCCGGAGATGGATCGGTTTATTGCCTGGTTTAACGATACAGCACCGGAAGGAAAAAGCCCGCTGCCGGCTTTATTGCGCGCCGGCATGGCCCATCTCTATTTTGTCAGCATCCATCCCTTCGAAGATGGCAATGGTCGGATTGGACGGGCGCTTGCCGAAAAGGCGCTGGCTCAAAGTTTGGGTCAACCCACCTTGATTGCACTGGCCTACACCATCGAACGCAACAAAAAGGCCTACTACGAAGCGCTTGAGCGCGCCAATCGGCACAACGAAATTACCGGTTGGCTGATCTATTTCGCGGACCTGGTGCTTGCCGCCCAAGCCTATACCCAAAGCTGGATCGAGTTTTTGATTAAAAAAACCAAATTGTATGATCGGCTACGGGGCCAATTGAATGCGCGTCAGGAAAAAGCGCTGGCCAGGATGTTCCGGGAAGGACCGGAAGGCTTCACGGGCGGGCTGAGTGCCGAAAAATACATCAACATTACCGGAGCAACCCGAGCCACCGCGACACGGGATTTGCAGGACTTGGTCGGCAGGGGGGCGTTGGCAAGGACGGGGGAAAGGAAGCATACTCGCTATCATCTCTACCTTGACTCCATCGTTTAAATCTTCAATCTGTCTGATGAATTTGCAAACCCCATGGACCTTAGCAAGCATAAAATTACTCGAAATCAGCCGGTGCGATTATCATCAGTAAGGTTTGTTGATCGACTCTGACCGGTCAAAAACTGACTTTTTCAACACAATCAGTCATTATGCTGTCATTCATTTTCCTGGTCTTTAAATAATTAGGGCCGATTTTGACTACTCAAGTCTCTGAGATTCAAATAGTATTCTATCCGGCTTTTTGATGCCAAATAGAGTGTCTTCCCGCTTCTTGGTTCTTTTCTCTGACGCATTTCGAATTCGTCCGAAGAGCTCTTTCCCGAACCGTTGTACCAGCGGATTATCAACGCGTAAGTCGAACCAATGGCAGAAACGGACGTCTGCGATGCCAACGGTTAATTCTCCCCAACGCCAGAAATCTAAAGGGTTACTTGCTTGGAGCGCCTGATTGGCCCAAGTCTTTGCCCAAATATTACGCTCATACGAAAAACGCGCATGTTTCGCGACCTCCCCCAAAAATCCTGGCCCCCAATCCTGTGATAGCAATGGCGATGATTCGGACTCAGAATTCCTCAGGCCTTCAGCCATTAGAGCTCGCGCGATACGTCCCGGTAGGCCTGTCGCCACTTCATTCTCAACCCAATTCTCAAGCCAAGAAGTATGTCCTGCCTGTTCCGCTGAAAACACTAATGCTTGCAACTCTGCGTCGCTTTTGGCTTGAGCGAACGATTTTTTTCGTAGGGCAGATAAACCCTCTGCATCAGGACCGGTAAATAGGACTCTTACGTCTTGAGAAATACGGGTATCTTTAAAAGTAATTTTTACAGGACTTTCTAGGCCATAAAAATAGCTTATCAAATCAGCACTGAGTTCCGGGAATGTATCAGCTAAGGCTTCTGCAAGAGCCAGGGCAAAATTACGGATTGCGGCTAGTCTTCCATTATTTTTCTCCGCGAGAATCCGAGTCGCTAAAGCAACAATCTTACTCTGATTTTTTTCCGCCAGTAGTTTCAAAGCCAGAGTATCCGGCTGTTGAACAAGATATTCTGCCCCTTCGGCTTCTAGTTGGTTGATATAATCGTTAACTTCCTCATGACGCACCCGTTGCCTCTCGGCGAACTTATCGATGTCCTGTCTAGGCCCAGAAAACGCCCCTTTTTCAGCTTGCAACTCACCAAAAGCGTCATCCGAATTATCATCCACACGATCTGCCACACGCAGCAAAGATGCTTTACCGTCTTGGCTAATATCAAGATAGACCTTTCCTAAACGAGGTTCTAGAGTTCGAATTGGTTTTAGCAATCGGTCGACGATGAGCTCAATTTCCATTTCCAATCTGTTGGTTATTTCTTCTCCTAATTTTGAAGCTACGAAACCGATAAAACGCGGCGCGATCAAAGCTATGTCATCGACACGGTTGAGTGCCACAACTGCGGCTGCAACAGCCCGGTCTCGATAAAACGATCCTGTGCTCGTTTCGACGACACCTCGCTGCCGAGCTGCGGCAATGACTAATTCATCTAGCAATTCATCCTGCGCAATAAAGGCGACTTTTGATGCGCAAGTAAGGACAAGGGGATCGTCACTAGCGAGAGCCCGCCCCAGTATTTCCCGGCTTCGATCAGTTAACGTCGGACGATGGGCAGAAATGAAGAAACACGCTCGTCTCAATTGGATTGGATCGGCTTCTGCGACAATTAAAGTCCTTTCAATATCCACCGGGTCAAGTGCAGTAAATACATCGCGAAAAGCATGCATTTCTCCAACTTCGGGAGGCAGTTTCAAAAATAATTCTAGTTGCTCGCACGCTGAATAATGCGGCAAAAGGCTTAGTAAGAGATTCCCCGCAACGAAACACTGATCGTCAACAGCTATTAGATCGGGTTGTTGTACTAGGCGCATATAGCCGGCTAGAACGCATTCAAGTGTACTATCATCGAAAAGCGGACTGAGTTTTGGCAGGTTCCAACTAAGTTGGCGCAAAGGAAGTTGGCTTCGAGCTTCTACCGTTTTGCATACAGCGCGAAAAATGCGGATGAGTAGTTCTGGTTCGAATCGAACCAACCCAGGCCCTATTAGATCGAGTTGGTGGTCTTCTTGAGACCAAGAAAAGTATTTCCAAAGTTCATCTTGATTCAAAGCATTGGCCGCGTTAATGGCATTTTCCAAATTAGACGGTCGGAGTGAGTTTGGATCGAAAGGATCTGTCTCGCAGTAATTTTCGACTGCCCGAGATCCTTTCCTGAATTCGCGAGGATTTAACTGATCTGCATCCAAAGCTCCTTTTACTGAACCAAGAACACGTAGCGCCATCGCAGCAGCCTTGTTGCTGACAGATGAATGTGGGGATTCTAGCAATGCGTTGATAGCTTCGCGTAAATTGAGTTCAAATTTAGTGAAATCTGTTGTGTTCAACCGAATGATCCAGCACAAATTGGCTTCACCATGTCGATAGTCGCCTGTTATCGACCACGAAAACGCCCAAGCCAAAAGTCCTTCGGCATGATCGGATTGAGGTCTGCCTGCCATCAAAATCGCTGCAACTGAATCCAATTGAGCCGCTTCTGGCGAATCGACTTCGCTGCATGCCCTGGTTAGAAAATCTTTCTCTACCGGAGTCAAGTTTTCCAACTTTTCTAAAATCTGTACAGTTTTCTCACGAAGGCGAGTGTCCTCCCTTTCGTCTCGAATCCCCCATTGGCGTGGCACACGCGACCACCGGCCAAGCCATCGATTAATGCGCGACTTCATTGCGTGTTCTACAATTTGATGATTGCGCTTCTGTAAAAGCGCTGCTATAAGCCAATTTCGCCGCCGTCCATTGGTACGTTCATCGAATTCGATTTCGGTGGCATCCAAAATTGCTTCCGGACGTGCTGAAACATAGGCAACGAGCGAGTCATATGCTGATTCCGGAATGTTCTGCAATTCAAGCCAAGCTGAGATCAGCGCCGCACGTCCTTCTGGTGGAAAGTTTTGCTTAAAACAACTGATGCCGGAGGCAGCACGTAATGCTTCACCAACTAGATCGAAACCTTGGATTTCTTCGACGATACGGTCTATCACTTCAGTAGGATTGCGGTTCGGCGTACGAAGCTCATCTTGTAATTCATGAGCGATCAATAAGCCTAACGCAAAAGGAACCGTATCCGGCTTAAACTCGTAAAAGCCGTCCCGATCTTGAACAATTCGTAGAAAGGCCCCTTCTTCTATATCAGTTAAGTCGTTTTCTACTGCTCTGCCATCTCTACGTGTCGCCGCTCCTGAATGCTCCCGCCAATCGTCCCGGTCGAATTGGACATTAGGGTCTTCGCGAAACCGTCTGGCGTGAGATTTGAGCAATTTGTCGAAATCGGAAATGTTATGAGCCGTCAAATCTCCTCGCTCTTGAAGGCGTCGTTGCCAGTATTCAAGTAGAAGTCGCTCGATGGTCAATTCGTCCGCTTGTACAGAAAGGTCACCCAGAAAATCGATCGCAATCGAACAAATACGGGGGTTACGGATGAAATCACGCACATGGCTGGGGATTTTTTAAATCTCTATTCTGCGCCGCTTGAGTAGTGTACCTAGTTCATCTGGTGTATAGTCGCCAACTCGGACGGTCTTAATCTTAATACCGGCTAACCGAGATTCTATTTCGCGATCCCAAAACCGTTCACGGCAAGTCAAAACTAGGCAACCACCGAGCTTTTCGACTTCAGAAGCAAGCCGGAAAATAGTTTCCGCCCATGGCATTCCGCTTCTTTCGTTAAGTCCATCGAGAATGACCAAGAATCGGAGTTGATTTGAATCGGGGGCCGGACCATGTTCCTGCCAACGTTTTAGTCGTCTTAGCCAGCGCTCTGATTGCTCAGATAGATCGCCTTGACATTGGGCGGCAATCAGGCGCGCCAGAGTTTTCAAGGGATTTTTTGAGTCAATCTGATCGGCTATCCAAGCGCCACCCATCACAAGGATTGGTTTGTCTTCAGAAGCGCTCCACCAACTTACTGCTAGCCATGATTTGCCTACGCCCTCAGGCCCGAGGATAGCGATACATTCCGTGGCTTTCAGTGCGGTGGAAAGTTCCTGATGGTGATGGGACCGAATAATCACTGGGCGAGTATCGTCTAATACGGTTAAATATTGTCCGAAAGCAGACTTTGAGCTGGTTCTATCGGAAAATACTCTCTCGCTCCAAACTCGATTTACCTCTGCAAGAGTGGCAAGACCGGAGTATCCGGCACTTATGTCTCGTAAAAGTTGATCTCGTGCAGTGATAAAGGCTGGATTAGCTTCAACAATCTGAAGTTCCGCATCTATAGTCTCAGCGGTTGTCGATGCCGTATGGTTTTCAAACCATTGTTTGATGGATAAGCGCGTAGCGGCAAGAAGAACGGCCAAACGCGGCAGCGGTGCTGCCGTCCAGTCTAACATTAGGAGACTAATTCCTTTGTCTTCTAACATTTGCTCGAGTTTCTGAAGTACTCCATCGCCCATCTCGGAGCTAGCACAAAGCACCCAAACATCGACATCGGACGCCAATTCATTCGAGGCAATCCAAATCTTTCCTGCGACATCCTCGAGACGGAGTGACTCTGTGTAACGCTTTGCTTCCATTGCAATGGCAAAACGTGCACGGGGCGTACTGGCATCACGACCAAATTGAGATCCACTCTTTGCAAGTCGGAAGGTTAATCCGGTTAAATCGGCCAGAGCGGTGGCAATTAGCCCCTCAAAACCCTTTGGACCAGATGGTTCTAATTTTAAAAGATTCTGACGAAGAGTTTTTAATGGTTCTTGCTGTTTACTTTTGCTGCTCACTTTGGACGACATAAATAAAGAGGAAATTACACAGTAACGGTCAATTAGAAATGGATTTTAGTTAACACAGTTGTGTTTCATTCCGCGGTTCGTAATGAACATGACTTGACTATGCACATTATAATGCTGGCTTTCATATGACGATTGAACTCGAAATCCGAACGACCAAAATTTGGTAACAAGCAGACATTCTAACTATGATGATCTATATCTGCAAAGGGTCGGTCTGAGCCAGTGAATTCTCTTCAATTTTGTATTCGTGGATGACCGCTTTAAGACTTGCTCTATTTTTCAAATTGAAAAACGCCAAGCAAAGCCCCCCAATAAAAAAGCATCTTTTTTCAGGCTCCACCTGTCTCGGAAGGACTATCTTATTTCCCAGTCACAAAAAATAGTACGACGCCCAACAAAAATTCCTTTCTAACAAGATTTATTGCGTCCTAAGTGAGCTTTCAAATCACCAAAATAGTGATCACCCCTCCCGGAGATCATTATGGAACCCGTTGCCATCCCTAAAACCATCGACGATCCGATCCACCTTTTGCTGTGGAGCGCTGATGAAATCGTGCCTTTCATGGTGTGCATGCTGACCGGCATGCTGATTGATCAATTTATTCCCGCCCTGGCCATTGGCGCTATTGCCGTCAAATTCTACCGTCGCTTTCGTGACAACCGCCCGGATGGGTATACCCTGCATGCGATCTATTGGCTGGGTTTGCTGCCCAGCAAAGCGATCACGATTCCCAATCCCTTTATCCGGCGGTTCTACCCGTGAGGCTTTCGGATTTTCTGCGCACCTGGGAAGGGCACGAGGCTGAGAACCGGTTCAGCCGCATCATCATTCTGGGTTTACTGGCGGTGTGCGTGATTACTTCGCTGGCCGCCTGGCGTACCGAGCGCAGCATCATTCTGGTGCCGCCGACCTTGACGAAGGAAGTCGAGGTGACCCGAACGGCGGCTTCCAGCGAGTTCAAGGAGTCCTGGGGCCTGTTTCTTGCCGAACTGTTGGGTAACACCACGCCGGCCAATGCCGATTTTCTCAAAATCGCCATCGAGCCGTTGTTGGCGCCCGAGATCTACCGCACCGTGCTGGATGCGATGACCGATCAGATCAAGGCGATCAAAATGGACCGGGTCGCGATCAGCTTCACGCCCCGGCATGTCAATTATGAAGCCGAGACCAACAAGGTCTTTGTCAGTGGCGAACTCAAAAGCCAGGGGCCCAGTTCCAAACCGGACATCAAGCCACGCACCTACGAATTCATCATAGCCATCAAAAACTACCGGCCCCGCCTGGAGTTCATCGATGTCTATCCCGAAGACCCCAGAACGCTGGAACGCCTGAAAGCCGGGCCATCGCCACAGAGAGCCGCAACGCCATGAAAAGTGCCTGTTATCCGCTCGCGTTATTGCTGATCCTCAGCCTGTCGATATCCGCTCAGGAATTACCTCCTACCGGGTTAACCGCACCTCCGCATCAAGACAATAAGGCTCTGGAAACCGCGCCCTTGCAGGAGTTGCCAGGTACAGTAACTGATCAGCCTCCGCTGCAAGTCGAATTGCCGCCCGTCGATGCCAGTATTCTGAATCCGCCCCCTCAGCAGGCGGCGACTTCCGTCGCGCCGCAAACCCTTCAGGTCAAGCCCGGCATCAACGAGCTGATGCCGATTGCGGTCGGTCATTTGAACCGGCTGGTGACACCGTTCGACAACCCCGTGGTGACCACGACCAGTCAGGCGACCACCAGCACCAAAGGTAAGATCGTCTATGTCGCGACCGCCGATGAAACGCCGGTGACTTTGTACATCACCCCCGGCGACAATCAGGATATCGCGCTCTCGCTGACGCTGATCCCCAAACGGATACCCGCCCGTGAAATCCATCTCAGCCTGGATCAGGAGACTTACAAACGGCTGATGCAGTGGCAGCGGCAAACCAAAGACTCGTCCGATAAACCCACGAACCAGGAACAGGACTACATCACTACCCTGAAGCAGTTGTTTCGCGATCTGGGACTGCAAAAAACGCCCGCCGGGTTTTCATTACGCGATCCGAGTCAATCCGAACAAATCCAGTGTCACCAAGACCGGCTCCGGATTCATACCGGCCAGCTTTTGGAAGGTCAGGATCTGCTGATATTCGTGGGTGTCGCCCGCAACACCGGCGTCGTCCCGATCGAATTCGATGAACGCGCCTGTGCTTCCACCCAGGAAGAGGTCCTGGCCGTGGCCGCCTGGCCGAAAGTGGTGCTGGGACCCGGTGAATCGACCGAACTCTATGTCGCCGTCAGACGAAAAGACGAGGCTGCCATCATGGTCAGACCGTCCTTGCTGAACGGGAGGATGCCTTAATGACCGGTATCGATAAGGGGTGGTCGGCGCTGAGCCCGAATGCCAAACGTCAAGTTGTCGTAGGCAGCATCGGTACCGTGTTGATCGCGACGATCATCGGCTTGGCTTCGGTGTCTCCGGAAGTCGTCAAACCTTCCAGCAAGCAGGCTACGATCCAGCACATTCTTACCGATAGCGATCCCCGCTCGTTGGGCATCGACGGTATTTCCGCCCAGTTACGCGACTTGCTGCAGAAGAACGAAGAGCAGGGCCGCCGTCTCGGGGCGATCGAGGAACAGCAAAAACGTCAGCAACAATCCGATGAGATGCGCTTCAAACAATGGACCCTGGCCGAGCGGGAGGCCTATGACGCCAAGTTGAAAGCCGTCTCCGGTGAACTGGAAGCGCTCAGAAACAAACCGGCAGCGCCGGGGGCTGTGCTCCCGGACGCCGGCCCGACAGCAGGTACCGTGTTACCCTTGCCCAATTCGGCCGATCGACGATCGAGCGTCACCCGCACCACGCCGGACCCCAATGACCTGACCCGCGTTTTCGAGCAAGCCGCCATCCCCGGCCCGAATTCGGGCAATCCCGGCATATCGGGAGGACGTGCGTCCCCCAATGCCCAACCGCAGGCGGCCTTGCAGATTCGCGTGATCAAGGATGAGAAAACCCCAGCCGCCAAGGAAGGGAAACCCTCGCCCGAGCCATCCGTCCGGCACAGCGAGGTTTTTATCCCGGCCGGCAGCATTCTGACCGGCGTCTTGTTGAACGGACTGGATGCGCCCACGGGTAAAAAGGCCAAGAAGGAACCAATGCCGGTGCTGTTCCGGATCAAAAAGGAAGCCATTTTGCCCAATCGCTTCCATGCGGATTTGCGGGAATGCTTTCTGTTGGCCGCCGGCTTCGGCGACTTGAGCGCCGAGCGCGCCTATTTTCGCGGCGAAACGTTTTCCTGCGTGCGTCAGGACGGCGGCGTAATTGAAGTGCCGATGAACGCCTATGCGACGGGCGAGGATGGCAAAAACGGCGTCAGAGGCCGTGTCGTCTCCAAACAAGGCGCCTTGCTGGCGCAGTCGATGATGGCCGGATTTCTGCGCGGCTTTTCCGATGCCTTTGGCCGTAACCAGGTTCCGGTGCTGCTGACCGGCGGTCTGGGGAGCTTAGCCGGCACGACTCCGTTTCAGAATGCTTTTTCCGCCCAGTCCATGGAAGGCGGCGCGCTGAAAGGGGCCGGTTATGCGATGGAGCGCCTCTCGCACTTTTACATGGACATGGCCGAAGAGATTTACCCGGTGATCGAAGTCGATGCCACCCGGCAGGTGAATTTCATCGTGCAAAAAGGCACGGCGCTCAAATTGAAAACCCCGGCCTGATGCAAAAGATGGGTGTTTCTGAAATTTATTGTTCGTATCGGCTTTTCGCCAGCCAGTAAGCTGTTGCCATCATTTTAATCCTTAACGGTCGTTCTCATGAATTGTCTTAGCCGATTCGCTTTTTTGTTACTGCTTTGCACAGGCGCTGCCGCGATGGCGGCCGATGCGCCGAAGATTTCACCGGCCGATATCGCCGCCGGCTTGATGTCGGTCAAAATCGACGGCATGCAGGATCTGCCGATTACCGGGCTCAAAATGGTCAAGACCGGTGAGCAGATCGTGTTCATGTCGAGTAATGGCCGCTTTGCGCTGTACGGCGGCAAATTGCTCGATGTCTGGACCCAGCAGGAAATCAAGGATCTTCCCGATATTGACCGGATCGCCAGGCGGATTGATCTCTCCCGGATGAAGCTCAATATCGACGATCTGGGTCCAGTCACCGTCGGTCGCGGCAAAGAGTCCGTGCTGATCTTCATCGATCCGCGCTGCCCCTATTGCGGCAAGGTCATGAAAGACCTGCAAGCCTTGCAGGACCGCTATACCTTCAAACTGGTCATGGTGCCGATCCTGGGCCAGGAATCGCAAAACATCGTCGTGCAACTGGCCTGTCAGCAAGCCTCCAAAGATCAAAAAGTTCAGGACAGCGTCCGTCAGCGCCTCCTGAAACAGGATTATGCCGGTCTTCCCACCGATAATCCTGCGTCCTGTAACAAAGAGCCGCTGCAACGGGCGATCGTAACTGCCAAGCTGTTTGGCCTGCCTGGGGTGCCGTTTCTGATCGCCCCGGATGGGCGCACGCACAGCGGCGCGCCCGAATCGCTGGCCGACTGGCTGGAAAACAAACCTGCCGTCGTCCAAGCGCCAGCCAAGACCGACAAAGCGGAGAAAAAGCCGTGAGTCCGCGCCGGTTGATTCTACCGGTTATCCTGGGGCTGACCGTCTTCCTCAGTGTCGGTTGCGCTACGCAATACGGCTGTAAGGGCATGCCGGACGATCCCCAGTGTCTGTCGACCACCGAAGCCTATCAGGTGACCGACAAGGCCTTGCCGGAGCTGTCCAAACCCGAAAACCCAAAAAGTGAGGCGGTTAAAGCTGGGGCAATCGCCCCTTTCCCACGCCACGCCCGGCAACCGGTCCCCAAAATCGACGATCCCACGCCGATCCGAACGCCGGCTCAGGTCATGCGCATCTGGATTGCCCCTTGGGAAGACAGCGACGGCGACCTGATGGTCTCGGGCTATGTGTACACCGAACTGGAACCCCGCCGCTGGATGATCGGTAAAAGCGCGCCGACGGTCAGCCCGTCGCTGATTCCGCTGCAAATCGAGCAGCGTTCTCCGGAAAGACCGCTGGATCGGGATCAGGTCGGTAGCGAGACCGAAGGCATGCCGCTAGGTTCATTGAAAGCGCCAAACACGCATTAAACCATCCTTCCGCCAATTCTTACCGGGATGGGCGAGAAGCCGCGGGCAACCGCTTGGGCGAGCCGGACATTGGGTCCGAGACAGGACGGGCAACCGTCTTTTCATTTCCCCATGAGGTCGTATTTTATGAGATTGTCACGTCAAACGGGCGCGTCGGTGGTCCTGGCATCCTTGCTGTTGGTTATGCTGGCGCCCGATGCGCTGGCCGGCGCCGGCGGCACCGAGTTCAACAATGTCTGGACGTTGCTCACCGGTTGGGTGGAAGGTCTGCTCGGCCGCATCATCGCCATCGTGTTTGTGATCGTGGGTCTGGTTGCCGGCGTCGTGCGGGGCAGCATTATGGGTTTCGTATTGGGTATCGCCAGTGGCGTCGGCTTGTTCGCCGCCCCGACGATCATTACCAATATCGTCACCGCCACGCTGTGAGTTCGCCATGAACGAGATCACCGGAAGCCATTCCCATTCCGAGACGGCGGCGGGCAACTGTCGAATTTCAACTCGGGTTTCCAAGGTGGTGCGTGTGCAGGTCGTGGCGAGCGATGGGCGGGTGCTCAATCCCTGTCATCCGGCGCGCGCCCGTGAGCTCATCCGCAAAGGGCGCGCCCTGCGACTCAGTCGTTATCCTTACACGATTCGTTTGATAGGGACGAGTCCGGAAGAGACTGAGGCCAAATCAATGCTGCAGGAAGCCTCATGAAATCCTCCCGCATTCATCCTGCCGATTCCCTGTTTTCGGCATTGGCTTATGATCCCGATCACCAGCTTTTTCTGCTGGCGGACGCGAGCATCGGCTTCGGTTTTATTTGCCGGCCGCTGACTGGCGCCGATCCGAGCGTTTCGGCGCGGGTCAATGTGCTGCTGAATCAGGACTGGCCCACCGAGACCCTGCTGCAGGTCAGTCTCTGGACCTCCCCGGATATAGAAGAATCGTTGGCCATCATGCAAACCCGCCGTCTCAAGCAGCAGAAGACGATCTATAAAGCGATGACGCAAGCCAGCATCGATTTTTTGCGGCAGGGAACCGGTAAAGCGCCGGAAACGGTTTCCGGAGCACGCCTGCGCCGCAGCCAGGTGATTGTGACCGTCAAGCTACCCATTGTTAACCCACGGCCCAGTGAGAATGAATTAGTCAGGGCCGCAGAATTGCAGCGGGCGACCCAACAATCCTTGACCACGATCGGGCTCGTGCCTGACGTGCTCGACGCGGATCATTATGTGCGCGTGCTGAATACCGTCCTCAATTGGAATGATGATGCCGGCTGGAAAGACCGCGTCGTTCCCGAATGCGACCCGACGCAACTGATTCGCGATCAGCTGCTGGATTATGACAATGCGCTGGAGACCGACGAGAAGGGCGTTTGGCTGGGCCCCAAGCGGGTCAAAACCTTGTCTGCCAAGCGCACGCCCGATCATTTCTATTTTGGCAGCGCCAAAAGCTATCTGGGCGACATTCTGTCCGGCACGCGCGGCATTCGCCAGAATACGCTCATCAGCCTGACCCTGCATTACCCGGATGCGGAGTCCACTCGCGCCCGCCAGGAAGGCGTCAGGCAGTTCATCACCAATCAGGTCAATACGCCGATCGCCCGTTTCCTGCCGGCGCTGATTCAGCGCAAGCATAATTTCGATGTGCTGTTCGATGCCTATGGCGACGGCGACCGGCCGATCCGGAGCTATTTTGGCCTGGTGTTGTTCTGCGATGACGGCGAGGAATCCGCGGCGATTTCCAATGCCCGCGTATATTTCCGGGAGCTGGGTTTTCAGCTGCTGGAAGACAAGTACTTTTGTTTGCCGTTCTTTCTCAATTGCCTGCCGTTCGGGGCAGAACGGGCCGCGATAGCGGATCTCAAACGCTATCGCACCCTGGCCACCCGGCATGCGATTCCGTTGTTGCCGCTGTTCGGCGATTGGGCCGGCACCGGTACGCCGACATTGAATTTTGTCTCGCGCAACGGCGAGCACATGGCGGTGTCATTGTTCGATACCACCGGCAACTACAATCTCTGCATCGCCGCCGAATCCGGCAAGGGCAAATCGTTTCTGACCAATGAAATCATCGTCAGCTACCTGACCGAAGGCGCGCAAATCTGGACGATCGATGTCGGCCGCTCCTATGAAAACCTCTGCGAAGTACTGGAAGGCGATTTCGTCAAGTTTACCCACGGCTCGGGGATTTGCATGAATCCCTTCGAAATCGTGCAGAACTTTGAAGAGGAAGCCGACATGCTGGCCGGACTGGTCAGTCAAATGGCCGCGCCCACGGAAAAGCTCAGCGATTTTCAAACGGCCGGTCTGAAACGTGTACTGAAAAACCTCTGGACCGAGAAAGCCCAGGCAATGTCCGTCGACGATATCGCGGCCATTCTCTGCCGGGAAGACGATCAGCGCCTCAGAGACGTCGGCGAGCAGTTGTTTCCGTTCACGAGCCGCGGCGAATACGGCCGTTACTTCAACGGCCGCAACAACGCGCGGTTCCGCAACGATTTCACGGTGCTGGAGCTGGAGGAGCTGAAAGGCCGAAAACACCTGCAACAGGTCGTCTTGCTGCAACTGATCTATCAAATCCAGCAGGAGATGTATCTCGGCGAACGCAACCGCCCCAAGATCGTGATTATCGATGAAGCCTGGGATTTGCTCACCGAGGGCGATGTCGCCAAATTCATGGAACACGGCTATCGGCGTTTTCGGAAATACGGCGGGGCCGCGGTCACCATCACCCAGTCGGTCAATGACCTGTACCGCAATGCCGCCGGCCGGGCTATCGTCGAGAACTCGGCGAATATGTATCTGTTGGGCCAGAAAGCCGAAGTCATCGAAGGCATGAAACAGGACCGGCGCCTGCCGCTGTCGGACGGCGGTTACGAGTTGCTCAAGACCGTCCATACCTTGCCCGGTGCGTATTCCGAAATCTTTTTCCTGACCGAGATGGGCTCGGGAATCGGCCGGCTGATCGTCGACCCGTTCAAACGGCTTTTGTTTTCCACCAAACCGGAAGATGTGCAGGCGCTGAAACAATTGCGCCGCCAGGGCTTGAGTCTGGGCGATGCCATCCAGCAACTGCAAAGCAGCCGTAAAGCCAAAGAGCGGGAGGTCACCCATGGCCGTTAAAGCGCAGTGGTTGGGTATCGGTCTCATGGCTTTGGTTTTGGGTCTCCTAGGCGGAACGATCGCGGCCACTCAGATGCTGAAAGCGCCCCTGCAACGATTGAACCTGATCACGCCGGTTTTTGTGCTGGATCGTGGCCGCTTGATCCAGGCGATTCCGCCGAATGCCACCCCGGAGCAAATGGCCCGCACCGTCGAAGACTGGCAGCGTCTGGCCACCAAGTTGAGTGACGCGGGTTACCTGGTGCTGGATTCGACGGCCGTGGTCGCGGCACCGGACGATACCTACGTCAGGCCGGAAGGGCAGTGAAGCCATGAGACCAAAGTCGATGCTTCGAAACATTCGGCCCAAAATCCCGCTCGGGCCGTTTCTGCTGAAAGCCTTGCCGCTTCTGATCCTGCTGTTGGCCGTGGAGCATTACATCGGCCAACGGTTTTTGATCGGCGGCGATGATCAGGTCGACCGCTGTTTGCCGGACAAGCGCATTTATCTCATCGATACCTACAACAAGGACATTTGGCGCGGTGATCTGATCGCCTTTCGAGCGGAACGCATGAAACCGTTTTTCAAGGACGGCCAGGTCATCGTCAAAATCGCTGCCGGCGTCACTGGCGATCGTGTCCAGGTTGATAGTCGTCAAACCCGGATTAACGGGGCCGTCATGATTGAGGGGCTGCCGCTGGCCGAGAAACTCAGAAAACCGCCGTCCGCCTTCAAACGCGACGAAACCATCCCGACGGCCGCGTATTGGGTTACGGGTTTAACGCCGAAAAGTTTCGATTCGCGTTACTGGGGATACGTACATGACCACCAGGTGATTGGCCGGGCTTATGCGATTTTTTAAGCACGCGCGGCAATCACGTTCGGTGCGCCGGATGAGCGGATTTATCATGCTGGCGATTTTGTGGGCGCCGGGCGCTTCACATGCCGAAGAGGACTGGCTGACCCGATCACAAGCCATTCTCGATCGTCTGAAAGAACAGCCAAGGCCCGCCTGGCTGAACAGCAATCCCCATCAGGCCGAAGCCAACCTGCAAGCATTAGACATCGTCAATGCTTCAAAATCCAAAGCCTTGGCTGCGATGCCCGATGGGCTGGAAGCCCGCCCAAAAGACAAACCGGTACGGGTGATGTTTCTCTCGTTTTCGCTGGGGAATTCGGCGATCAAGGGCATCTTTCAGGAAGCCTCGGGGCAGGATGACGTTCTGCTGGTCTTTCGTGGCCCCAAACCCGGGCAAAAATTGCCGGGATTTTTCGCCGAGCTGAAAGCGCTGTTGAAAGACATCGATCCGCTTCCCAATATCGTGATCGATCCAACGCGCTTTCAGAATTGGAAGGTGACTACCGTCCCCGAAATCGTCGTCGAGGCGCAGGGCAGGGTGCTAATTCGCGTCAAGGGCGTGACCAGTCTCGATTGGTTAAAGTCGCGCCAGAATGCCGGACGCCAGGGCGATCTGGGACGCTTCGGCGAAGTGTATGACATTGCCGAAATCAATTTGCTCGAAGCCATCAAAAGCCGATTGGCTACGCTGGATGGGCCGCGGCTAAAACAGCAGGCCATCGCCCGCTTTTGGCAAAAACGCCCATTCGAAGCGTTGCCGGAGTCCCGGGAAGATCGGGATCGAACCATTGATCTGACCGTCACCGCGCCGCGTGATCTGATCGCGCCCAACGGCAACCTAATCATTCGTGCCGGACACACCGTCAATCCCCTGGACCAGATGGCCTTTGGGCTGTGCCTGATCGTCTTCGATGCCACCCAAAAAGCCCAGCTCGATGCCGTCAAGCAGTTGCCCTGCCGGGACAAGAACGCACGAGTCCTGTATCTTGCGACGCAACTGTCTCGAGAGGAAGGATGGGAGGGCTTAAAGAATCTGGAAACAACGCTCGATGCGCCGGTGTATTTGCTGACGCCGGATGTGCGTCAGCGTTTTCAGTTGCAGCATGTGCCGGCAGTGGTCGAACAGGCCGGCAACCGGATCGTCGTCCGGGAACGCAAAGTCCTTAAACCGGCGGCAGGAGAGCAGTCATGAATCGGCCGGCTGCACCATGGCTGCTTGGGTTGCTTTTGAGCCTGGCGGTCGCCGGCCATGCCGAGACGGCGAGCAAAACGATGGATCCGCTCTGTGCCGATGCCGAACTGTGGTCCGGCAAACTGATCACCGATATTTGCTGGAGCTGCTTGTTTCCGATTCGTGCGGCCGGTGCGTCGCTGGGTGGCGGCAATGTGCCGAGTATCGCCACCGATCAGAAGTTCTGCTTCTGTACCGATCCTTTGGGATTGCCGCAATTGGGCATGACCGTCGGGTTATGGAATCCGGCCCGGCTGATCGAAGTGGTTAGAAATCCCTGGTGCTCGCCGGCCTTGGGCGGGCACACGTTCAGCGCCTCGAAAGTGCGTTTGATCGCGACCACCGGTAAGGCCGATTTCGATGCCAGCGAGATGGCGTTTTTCAATTACCACTACTTCGCGTTTCCGCTCACCATTCTGCTCGATCTGTTTTGGGATGATCGTTGTAACGCCGACGGCTATCGGGATTTCGATCTGTTGTATGTTTCGGAACTCGACCCCACCTGGAACAGCGACCTGCTGGCGTTTTTCACCACTCCCGAAACGGCGCTGTTTGCCAATCCGGCCGCCATTGCCGCCTGTGTCGCCGATGCGGCGGCCGCCGCGACTGGCAATCCGCTCGATGCCCTGTTCTGGTGTGCCGGCGCCTGGGGGCATATGTATCCTTTGTCCGGGATTTCACCGACCAGCTACGGCACCGATCCGCGCATTTCCAGTTTACTGGCCACCCGGGCGACGGCGGCCTTGCATCGCCGGGGCTTGGCCTGGAAGACCTCGGGGAACGACGCCTTGTGCGGTGGGCTGATTTATCCCTTCATCCCGAAGTCGCAATACCGGCTCAGCATGTTTTATCCGGTCGCGGAAACCGAATCCAATCATGCGATTGGCGAAACCACCTTCACCTGGGGCGCGGGGCGCACCTTTCCCGGACCCGGGGAGGATCATCTCTATATCTTGTGGCGCTGGCAGGACTGCTGCGTGGGGCTTTAGATGGGTTTGGGCGCGTTTTTTGATCGTCATCTCCGGTTGACGCGCTCGCTCGCCATGACGCTGAGCATCACCATGGCCTGGACGCCGTTCGGCGTGACCTGGGCGGATGCCATGCAGGCCGCGGGCAGCGAAGGACAGCAAACCGGGCAGCAAATTTTGGGGACCTTTCAGTTTCCCGTGGATGCCGGCAATGGCACGATGACGCTGAATCCCGGCACGACGCAGGAAAGTACGATCAATATCGGCACTTTGTTTCCGGATGCAAACAGTAATAACAGCGTCACGGCCAACCTCACCCGTCTGTATGGCAATAATCCCGGCACGATCGCCGCAGGTCTCAATGCCCAAACGATCTTGAACGGTGAAACCAGTGCCACCGGCGAAGCCTATCGCACCCTCATCAATAATGCGCACCAATCCCATCCGGACTTACAAAACGACCCGCTCTGGAAGGCCGGCGATCAGGTGTTTGCCGATTTTACGCCGTGGGCAGCGTCGTTCTCGGACTGCACGTCCACTACGACCCAAACCACGACCACGCAGCCAGTTCACATTCCTGACTATCAGCTATGTTTAAGACAGCCGACCGTACCGCAGAACTGTACCGCAACGCATGAAGTAAAAGTCGAACCGCTGCTCAGCTATGTCTCGGGCAATGGCGGATTGTCCAGTTGCGGGCCGGGCTGCATGGATTTGTATGTCGGTGTGGTCGGCGATAATTACTGGTCGGCCGGCTGCGCCGTATTCAGCTGGCAAGTTACTTACCATGTACTGCATCCCGAGGCGATTATCAGCGCCACCCTGGAGGATGTGGAATTCGACGATCATGCCCGGGTTTACTATGACAACAGCCTGATTTACACCGGTTCCAGCGGCTGGGGAGGTTCTTGCGAACTCAGCAGCAGCTGGGTCGATCATCCCAACAAGGATGTGACTTATGCGTTTAATAGCACCGGCAACAAGGTCTTTCGACAGGACACGATGGTCGGCGGCAATGGCGAAGGTTACTCGCGCATTCGTCTTCGTTACGACTTGTCGAAACTGATGACCCAGGACGAGTGGAGCTGGAACGGTCCGAACTGCCAGAATCTCGCCAACGCCATTACCGATGGTATTTGCCAAGCGGACAGCCAGCTCATCTGTACCATCGATCCGGCCAACGCATCCGGATGTTATGTCGATCCGGTCTCGCAAGTGATGGTCTGCGAGTCCGATCTGGCTAAGGCGCCGGTAGCCGCTTCCGCAGGCATTCGCAATACCTGCATGAGCATCACCGCGGCCGGACAGTGCGATTTGAACAGCGCCGGACAATGCTGGACGGACTCGGCGGGCACCCATTGTCTGTCGCCGCCCGACGCGGGGACCCCGGGCACGGCGTGCGCTGATCTGGAGAGCAAGGGCTGCGCCTTCATCAAAAGCAAATGCCTGGACACCTTGGCCTCGGGTACCTGCTGGGATAGCGTGGATACCTATGACTGCGGCCAAGAGGCCGGTATCCCCGGCATTCAAAGCAGTACCCAGCAGCAATGCTCAGGCCCGATCCGTTGCATGGGTGAAGATTGTATTACCGTGAATCGGACGCAAAGTCAGGATTTTACCAAGGCGCTGGCATTGCTCAATACGGCCCAGCAAATGGCGATGGATTTGAGTTGCGATTATGCCAACGCCGAGCTGCAGCAAAAAGATCCCAGTTCCTGCGAGGTATTCAAAGGCGAAGACGCCAGTTGCAAAATGGTCGGCGGTGTGGTGACCCTGGTCGATTGTTGCAAAACGCCCGCCGGCAGCATGGGGCTGAGCCAATACATCGATTTGATCCTGGCTACCAGTCAACTGGACAATGCGGTGATGCGCATGGATGCCACCTCCGCGGTCAGAGGGGTTTGGGAAACCATGCGGACGCCCTTTTCCGTGGCAGGGGATGCCTGGAATAGTTTTCAGGCGGATTTCGCCTCGACCGTCAATGATCTGGTCGGCACCGACATGCTGAGCACCACCGATATCGCCTCACAGGGCTTGCTGGATTCATTGAAAGGCGAATTGATGAAAACGGTGGCGGAATGGATCGGCAGCACCTTTGGTGAAGCGGCCGGCAATGCGCTGTTCAGTGCCGGGGGGCAAGTGGCGTTTGATTCCTTGGGTAACCTGACGCCGGCCGCGCAATCGGGCGGCGTTCAACTGGGGGGCGGAGCGGCATTTGCAGGGACGATGTTAAGCACGCTGATGGCAGCCTATACCGCGGTCATGATCGCAATCATGATCATCCAGATCGTCTGGTCGTGCGAGATTCCGGAATACGAACTGGCGGCCAAGAAACAGCTGAAAGTCTGTAAGGACTTGGGCACCTACTGCGACAGTAAGGACCCGATTACTGGGCTCTGCCTGATTCGTAAGGAAAGCTACTGCTGTTACAACACGCCGCTGGCAAGGATCTTGAACGAACAAATCAAACCGCAACTAGGCATGGGGTTTGGTACCGCTGAAGCGCCCGAGTGCACCGGCATCAAAGTCGAGGATCTAGACAAGGTCGATTGGACCCAGGTCAATCTGGATGAATGGTTGGGACTGTTGGCGCAAACCCACCATTTACCCACGGCGGAAAATGCTGCCTCGATGCTCAATCTCGATCAGTTGACCGGCACGGGCAGCCGACTCAATCCGCAACGATATGGTGCCGCCACCAGCAACAGGCAAGACACCTTGACCCGCACCCAAGGCCGCATGGCCGAGCTGGATGTGCCTACGGTCAAGCGGCAATCGGAATTGGAAGGCTGGGGCATGGGGCCGCAATAGCCGGCCCCGAAACGATCAAGCGTTGACCGCGTCTTTCAAGCCTTTGCCGGGTTTGAAGGAAGGGGTTTTGGCGGCGGCAATCGTAATGGCCGCGCCGGTTTGCGGATTGCGGCCCGTGCGTTCCGCTCTTTCTTTAACTTCAAAAGAGCCAAAGCCTACCAATGCAATCGAGTCACCGGCTTTTAAGGCAGATTCGATGGTTTTAGCCAGTCCTTCCAGCGCGCGGCCTGCGTCGGCTTTGGTCAGGTTGGCGTGGCTGGCGATGGCATCGATGAGTTCGGATTTGTTCATAAAAATGTTCCTTAAGGGGGATATAAACAGCGATATTGAGTTTAAAAAAATAGATAATAGTTGAAACCGTAGAAGTTAAGGCAAATTTCTATTTCATTGACCTTCAACTTAAATAACATAAATTGATAGATCTACTCAACAACCTTTGAATAATTGCTACTGTTAGCTAAAAATCTTAGAATCAATCATTTTTGACATACAATTAGACGCGCTTTATAGTGCATTGCGATTAGTTCATTCGTTCATAGTGAAGCGTTCAACGAGCGCTTGTTAAGCCGAAGCTTCCAAGCTCAATTGCGGGTTTGTAAAAAAGGATACTGGAAAAAATAACAACGTGGAAAACGAATTTTTCAGCAAACCCATACTCAATTCGCCTTATGAGTACCCCTCCAGACATTGGGAACTCGATGAAAAAGGCCAGCCGACGCAAAAAATCATCGATCAACGTCGACGGGCTGAATTCATCACCCCCATTCCCAAGCCCAAGAAACGTAAAGATGCGGGTGAGCAGAAGCAATTATTTGACTTTGAAGAGTCCGATGACATTTCTTCTCACGATCAACGTTACGATCCGACGCCGATCATTAATGAACTGCGTAAAAGCGTAGACGATTGGCGTAAATTTCCAGATCCATCCAGTTGGCTTGTTACACCTGAAACGGCGCGTTTATTACAGCACTGGCGTCACCATTCCTTCAATGGCGTCAGGCCGTTTTTTTGCCAGGTTGAAGCGGTAGAAACCGCTATTTGGCTGACCGAAGTAGCCCCTAAATTGGGAAAACAGGGTAGAAAGTTTCTCCAACATTTGGAAACCGCTAACCAAAACGCCAATCCGGGCCTCTTGCGCTTGGCGTTGAAATTAGCCACCGGTGCCGGCAAAACCACAGTCATGGCCATGATTATCGCCTGGCAAACGGTCAATGCGGTTCGACGCCCAAACAGCAAAAATTTCTCGCGGGGATTTCTGATCGTCACGCCGGGCTTGACTATTCGTGATCGTTTGCGTGTCCTGCAGCCCAACGATCCCGATAGCTATTACCAAAGTCGGGAGATCGTGCCTGACGACATGATGGGAGACATCGAGCGCGCCAAAATCGTCATTACCAATTACCACGCGTTCAAGTTACGCGAGCGGCTGGAAATATCCAAAGGCGGTCGTTTGTTGTTGCAAGGCCGTGGCGGTGATGCACTCAGCACCATGGAAACCGAAGGACAAATGTTGCAGCGGGTTATGCCGGAACTGATGGGCATGAAGAACATCCTGGTGCTCAATGACGAGGCGCATCACTGTTATCGTGAAAAACCCAACCATGAGGATGACGGCCTCAAGGGTGACGAAAAGAAAGAAGCAGAAAAAAACAACGAAGCTGCTCGGCTTTGGATCACCGGTTTGGAAACCGTGGGTCGCAAACTGGGGGTACAACGCGTTATCGACTTATCGGCTACCCCTTTCTTTCTAAGCGGTTCGGGTTACGCGGAAGGCACCTTGTTTCCGTGGGCGATGTGCGACTTTTCATTGATGGATGCGATCGAATGCGGCATCGTCAAATTACCCCGCGTTCCTGTAGCCGATAACATCCCGGGTGCGGAAATACCCAAATTCCGTAACCTGTGGGAACACATCGGTAAAAAAATGCCTAAAAAAGGCCGCGGGCAGGGTAAATCGCTCGATCCTTTAAGCATTCCGGTGGAGCTGCAAACCGCACTGGAAGCCTTGTACGGGCATTATGAACTTACCTATACGCTCTGGCAGGAAAATGGCATAAAGGTGCCTCCTTGCTTCATTGTCGTTTGCAACAATACCAGCACTTCCAAGCTGGTCTACGATTATATTTCAGGCTTTCACCGGGACAACGAGGATGGCTCGACGACCCTCGAAAATGGTCGGCTGCCCTTGTTCCGCAACTTTGACGATTTCGGTAATCAGCTGGCTCGTCCCAGTACGCTCCTAATCGATAGCGAACAACTCGAATCCGGTGATGCGCTGGATGATAACTTTCGTAAAATGGCCGGCGATGAAATCGAACGCTTCCGCCGCGAAATCATCGAGCGCACCGGCGACCGGAAACAAGCGGACAATCTGACCGATCAAGAGCTGCTGCGCGAAGTCATGAATACCGTCGGTAAAGAAGGTCGGCTCGGCGAGTCGATTCGCTGCGTCGTTTCGGTATCGATGTTGACAGAAGGATGGGACACCAACACGGTGACTCACGTACTGGGCGTGCGTGCTTTCGGTACCCAATTACTGTGCGAGCAAGTCATTGGCCGTGCGTTGCGTCGCCAATCCTACGAACTCAACGAAGAAAACCGGTTCAATGTCGAATATGCCGATGTGCTGGGCATACCCTTCGACTTCACCGCCAAACCGGTCGTCGCGCCGCCACAGCCGCCTCGGCAAACCATTCATGTCAAAGCCGTCAGACCGGCACGCGATGCCTTGGAAGTACGTTTTCCTCGGGTACAGGGTTACCGGGTCGAACTGCCGGAAGAGCGACTCACGGCAGAATTTACCACCGACTCCGTGCTCGAGCTCACCCCCGATCTGGTCGGCCCATCGGTCACTCAGAATTCCGGTATTATCGGTGAATCCGTCAATCTTAATCTGATACATACCGGCGACATGCGCATGTCGACGCTATTGTTTCACTTGACCCAACGCTTGCTGTACACCAAATGGCGCGATCCCGGCGACGAAGCCAAGTTGCACCTGTTTGGCCAGCTGAAACGCATCACCAAACAATGGCTGGATACCTGTCTGGTCTGCAAAGGCGGTACTTATCCCGCGCAATTGATGTATCAGGAACTGGCAGATATGGCCTCTGAACGCATCACTGCCGCTATCACGCGTTCTCTGGTGGGCACTCGTCCGATTAAAGTAGTTCTTGATCCTTACAATCCCGTTGGCTCAACCAATCATGTCAGTTTTAACACCTCGAAAACCGAACGCTGGGAAACCGCTGCCGATCGTTGCCACATCAACTGGGTGATTCTGGATAGCGACTGGGAAGCCGAATTCTGCCGTGTGGCGGAAAAACACCCCAAGGTCAAAGCCTATGTCAAAAATCACAGTCTGGGTCTGGAAGTGCCTTACCGCTATGGATCGGAAACCCGCAAATATCTGCCGGACTTTATCGTTCGGGTCGATGATGGGCACGGTGACGATGACTTACTGAACCTGATCGTCGAAATCAAAGGCTACCGCCGCGAAGACGCCAAAGACAAAAAAGCTACCATGGAAACTTACTGGGTTCCGGGCGTCAACAACCTCAAGCAATACGGCCGCTGGGCGTTTGCCGAGTTCACCGAGGTTTATCAAATCGAAACCGATTTCGAAGCCAAAGTCGAGGCGGAATTCGATAAGATGCTGGCTGGAATTTGCAAAGATGCAAACTGAAATGTATACAACCCTGCCTTTTTCTATACATGTTGCGGCGGATATGTATAGAAAATCGCTGTTTTCTATACATATCCGCAAGCATACGGAGGCAAAATGAATGCCATCCCGCCTCTGGAAACGCTCTCTCCGGAACGTTTCGATACGCCGGCAATATTGAAAAAGTTGGCTCTGGCAAGCCGAAAACTTGCGGAACTCAAAGGCGTGGCGGCATCCATTCCCAATCAGGGCATTCTCATTAACACGCTGGGCATGCAGGAAGCGAAGGACAGCTCCGCAATAGAAAATATCGTCACTACCCATGACGAACTCTTCAAAGACGATGCTTTCCCCGAAAGTTTCGCCAACCCGGCCGCCAAGGAAGTCTTGCGCTATCGTCAGGCGTTGCGCATCGGTTTTGAACAAGTCCTCCAGACCGGTTTGCTCACCAACAACCACATCCTTCAAATCCAGGCCGAGCTCGAACAAAACAATGCAGGGTTCCGCAAGTTGCCGGGAACGGCGCTAAAAAACGGTTTCGGCGAAACGATCTATACGCCGCCACAATCGCCGGTTGTCATCCACGAGCTAATGCGCGATCTGGAGCGTTTTATCAATCAGCACGATTGCTTTAACGCCGATCCGCTGATCAAAATGGCACTGCTGCATCACCAGTTCGAAAGCATCCATCCGTTCTATGACGGCAATGGCCGTACCGGACGGATTATTAATGTCTTGTATCTGGTAAAAGAGGGTTTGCTCGACATTCCCGTGCTGTATCTTAGCCGTCATATTGTGCGTACTAAAGCTGATTACTACCGGCTGCTGCAAGCGGTTCGCGATCAGGATGCGTGGGAAGAGTGGGTGATGTATATGCTGACCGCCGTAGAAACTACCGCTGGCGAAACGATTACCACTATCCATGCTATCAAAGCGGCGCTGATGGATGCCAAGCATCGCATTCGCGAGCATTACCGCTTCTACAGCCAGGATTTAATCAATAATCTGTTTACCCATCCGTATACCAAAATCGACTTCATCGAACGTGATCTGAAAGTCTCCCGCTTGACGGCAACCAAATATTTGGATGCCTTGACCGATGGCGGCTTTTTACAGAAGCAGAAAATCGGACGTTCGAATTACTACATCAACATTGCGCTCAATGCCATTTTGACCGGAGCGGCAATGCAAGGAGAAACGCAGTAAACATGGCCAAGAATTCCAATAACCTGATCATCGAAACTCTGACGCACGAAGAAGCCACGCGTAAGAACATTCCCACCGCCGAATACCAATCGGTGATGGCCAAGGACGAGCAAAGCCCGATTCGCCTGGCTTACGAACGGCGCAATCGCGATCTCGATCCGCAACTGGTTTGGCGTGGCAAGGACGAGCAGGATTGGTCGGATTTGGTCGTCCATGCACCGCCGCTGTATATCCAGGAAAAAGTCCATCCGAAGGTGTTGATTGACGACTTACTGCGTCGATCAAAAGAAACTCCCTCGCCCCAAAGGGGAGAGGGCTGGGGTGAGGGGGATCAAATAGACCTCTTCAACGACTTCAACGGCCTGCCCAACGACAACGCCAAAACCGAGTTTTACCGCCACGACGCCCACTGGACCAACCGCATGATCCTGGGCGACAGCCTACAAGTGATGGCTAGTCTAACCGAGCGCGAAGGCTTGCGCGGCAAGGTGCAATGCATCTATTTCGATCCCCCGTACGGCATCAAATTCAATTCCAACTTCCAGTGGTCCACCACCAGCCGCGACGTCAAGGACGGTAATACCGACCACATCACCCGCGAGCCGGAACAGGTGAAAGCCTTTCGCGATACCTGGCGCAACGGGATTCATTCCTATCTGACCTATTTACGCGACAGGCTGACGGTGGCGAGGGATTTATTGACTGATTCTGGATCGATCTTTGTGCAGATTGGGGATGAGAATGTGCATCGGGTGCGGGCGGTGATGGATGAGGTGTTTGGGGATAGCAATTTTGTCTCAGAGATTGTGGTAGATAAGACTAGTGCTCAAACTACAGATTATATTTCAAGCACTTGTGATTTTGTTCTTTTGTACGCTAAGAATAAGACCTCTCTTAAATACCGCGAACTTCTTCGTAGTAAGGGTAGCGATGAAACAATTCAGCGAGAGTATCGCCGATACCGAGATGACCGCGGTGAACTGCATGTCATTAAGGCTGATGAATTGAAAAATTGGGAAGAAATAAGCCAACAAGTTAGACTTTACCGGCAGGATAACATTGTTTCTCAACGTCCTCCCGGAGACTTTCCTGTGACTTTTGAAGGGAGAGAGTTAAAGCCAATTACTGGCTATTGGAAAACCGGCAAAGAGGGTATGACACGCCTTATTCGAGGCGGGCGAATCGAACTGCGAGGGAAAATGCTAAGCTATGTCCGATTCTTTGATGACTACCCCGTAGCAAGAAGAAGTAATTACTGGGGTGATACTAAGTTTTCGAGCCGATCCGAAGAAAAGAACTATGTGGTCCAAACTTCAGAACGTGTAATCGAGCGTTGTATCCTCATGACCACCGACCCCGGCGACCTCGTTCTCGATCCGACCTGCGGCTCCGGCACCACCGCCTACGTCGCCGAACAATGGGGCCGCCGCTGGATCACCATCGACACTTCCCGTGTCGCCATGGCTTTGGCCCGCGCCCGCATCATGGGCGCTCGTTACCCCTATTATCTGCTGGCCGACAGCTACGAAGGCCAGCGCAAGGAAGCCGAACTGAAAAGACAAATCCCCCCGCCGTCGGCTTCCCCCTTTGCAAAAGGGGGGCTGGGGGGGATTGGCGACATCCGCCAGGGCTTCGTTTACGAGCGCGTCCCGCACATCACGTTAAAAGCCATCGCCAACAATGCCGAAATCGACGTCATCTGGGATAAACTCCAGGAAAAACTGGAACCGCTACGCGAACAACTGAATGACATTCTCGTAGGTTGGGCTGAACAGCGTGAAGCCCAACGATCGGACGCCTCGAACGTTGGGCATCGCTCCCGCTCAGCCCAACCTACCCAAGCATTCAAACCCTTCGAAGAATGGGAAATCCCGCGTGAAGCGAACCCAGAATGGCCGGAACCGGCTACCAAACTCCATGCCGACTGGTGGCAACTACGCATCGCCCGCCAACAGGAAATCGATGCCTCGATCGCCGCCAAAGCCGATTTCGAATACCTGTACGACAAACCTTACGAAGACAAGAAAAAAGTCCGCGTCGCAGGTCCCTTCACCGTCGAAAGTCTGTCGCCGCACCGGGTATTGATCGTCGATGAAAACGACGAACTGGTCGATGGCATGGCCGAATCCAATGCCGAGTACCGCGAAGAACGCGACTTCGTACAAATGATTCTGGAAAACCTCAAAACCGCCGGCGTCCAGCAGGCGCATAAACAGGACAAAATTGTGTTCACTGCGCTGTCGCCCTGGCCCGGCGAACTGATTTGCGCCGAAGGACGTTATTCAAGCGATGGTGACGGAGCCGGTCGTGCTGAGGGCTCGGGATATGGACGAGGGCATGCAGGCGGAGCCGGCGAAGCCGATGGAACAGGCTATGGGGAATCGTTTATCGAAAAGCGCGCCGCAATCTTCATCGGCCCCGAATTCGGCACCGTCTCCCGCCCCGACCTGGTCGCCGCCGCCCGCGAAGCCGGCGATGCCGGTTTCGACGTGCTGATCGCCTGCGCCTTTAACTACGACGCCCATTCTTCGGAATTTGAAAAACTCGGCCGCATCCCGGTTTTAAAAGCCCGCATGAACGCTGACCTGCACATGGCCGACGACCTGAAAAACACCGGCAAAGGCAATCTGTTCGTGATCTTCGGAGAACCGGACATTGATATCCTCGACGCCGAAGGCATCGCCTGCTGGTTCATCGACACCGACTACAACGAAGAGAGCTTCTTCGTTCGCCATGCTTATTTTCTAGGCGCGAACGATCCTTACAAAGCCTTGAAGACCACCCTCAAAGCCGAAATCAACGAAGAAGCCTGGGCGACGTTAAATAGCGACACATCTAGGCCTTTCGATAAACCCAAATCTGGGCGAATTGCAGTGAAAGTAATTAATCATCTCGGGGACGAGGTGATGAAGGTATTCAGAGCTTAATTTTAGCAACCAACGATCTGAAAGGAGTGAATAAGTGGCAAGAAAGGTATTTTTTAGTTTTCACTATGACCGTGATGTCCGTCGGGTTGTGCAAGTTCGTAATTCATGGGTTGTAAGGTCAAAAGGTGATGCTCAACCTTTTTATGACAAAGCAGATTGGGAAACCGTCAAACGTAAGACTGGTATCGAGAAATGGATTGAGGGTCAACTTAATGGAACATCAGTTACGGTAGTTCTAATAGGCTCTGGGACATATAACCGTCCGTGGGTTCGGCACGAAATCAAGCGCAGTTATGAGCTTGGTAAAGGGATTTTAGGAATCTATATTCACAATGTGAAGGATCCTCAACTAGGCACAGATTCAAAAGGAATGAACCCGCTTGATTATTGGGAAATAACTCGAAACGGTTCTAAGGTACCCTTATCCAGCCTATACAAAACTTATGATTGGGTTAGAGATGACGGGTATACAAATTTGGCATCTTGGATTGAAACTGCCGCTAAGGCAGCAGGACACTAAGGAAGATATGCTATGGCTATCTCAATTAATGATTTGCGCAATGCCTCATATCGCTTCAGTACTACGAGAACCAAGTCATTAAACGAAGCACGGGCGTCAGGGTTTAAGACTGCTTTCCTATGCCACAGTCACAAAGATCGAGATTTGGTAAAGGGACTGGTCACCCTATTTGCCGAGTCTGGTTGGCAAATTTACGTGGATTGGGCAGATGAGTCCATGCCTGAAACACCAAATCGCCAGACTGCTGGAAATATTAAACAAAGGATTGTGGATCATAATTTATTCCTATTTTTAGCAACGGCCAACTCGATGGCATCAAGATGGTGCCCTTGGGAAATGGGCTATGCAGATGGAAAAAAACATATTGATCAAATTTTGATAATACCAACTACTGATGGCGCTAAAACTCATGGCAATGAATATTTAGAACTTTATCGAAGGGTTGATTGGGGCACATTAAATCAACTGCGGGACTTAGCTGTATGGCGCCCCGGAGAAACTAATGGTATCTGGCTCAGAAACTTTTAGAAGGTAAACTATGGCTTTTCTTTATGAATTGGCTCTACTTGGCTTACCCTCGAAAGAGCAGATTAGTGAACTTGAGCAATTTGTCTCTGAAGCTATTCAGCCGTTTGGCTTACAGATTGGTAAAGAAATAGGATGGGTGATATATCCTGAATCATTTGATCCTAGCCAAAAGAGGTCAGCCGCGGCAGTTTTCTTCGGCGGCAAGAATGCCCCTCTGGAAAACCTAGATAACTTATTAAGTAGATCAATCCCAATCTTACCTGTTACTTCTGACATAAAAAAAGTAAATGAAGAAATTCCTTCAGTCCTTCAACATTTAAATTGTCTGGACTATGGCAAAGAGGGGGCAAAAAAAGTTGCCAGTGCCTTGTTAGGGTGTGCGGGGCTCTTGCCCCGCCAGAGAAGAGTATTCTTAAGTTACCGAAGAGATGAAGCACGTGGTGCAGCTGTTCAATTATTCGATTACTTGTCTTCAAAATGCTTTGATGTGTTCTTAGATACTCACGCTATTGCCCCAGCTGAAGATTTTCAAATAAACCTTTGGCATCGTCTTTGTGATTCCGATGTTTTATTGATGCTGGATACTCCCACTTATTTTTCCAGTCGCTGGACGAGTGCAGAGTTTGGAAGGGCTTTAGCAAAAGGTATTTCCGTACTTAGTGTCCAATGGCCAAAATTTACCCCATCTCCACGTACTGCAACTGTGAGTCGTCTTGTTCTTGCTGATGATGAGATTGATTCAGGTACTGGAAGTTTAGCCAATGCAGCCATCATACGAATATGTTCTCAACTTGAAACTGTGCGTAGTCAAAGTCTTGCAGTCCGCAATCGGAATCTTGTTAGTAATTTGCGTAGTTCAGTCGAATTAATTGGCGGTAGTGTAACTGGTGTTGGATTAAATAAAGCTGTCTTTGTGAAATTGGCCAACGGACGAGATATTGTCGTTTATCCGACTGTGGGTGTGCCTACTTCTACTACTTTGCATGATGCGACACTAAATGCTCCAGGACAGTCTGTAGCAGTAGTTTATGATCATGTTGGACTGCATCCGAGTTGGCTTGAGCATTTGGATTGGTTGGGGAGTCATATCAAGTCGGCTCGTTGGGTCAAAGCAACAGAAGCGGCGTGGCAATTTGCCGATTGGGAGACTTAGTAATGAGCGCCATTTTCTTATCAGCAAGCGTTCCTATAGTTGGTCGTGGTAATTATTATGAAACCGCTGATCCTTTCCTTATCCAAATTGCAGTTAGGGAATTCGTACTGGCGGTCATTCGAGATAAACGGATCGTTTGGGGCGGTCATCCTGCTATCACGCCTATGATCTGGACGATATGCCAAGATCTTAGTATTGACTATTCGTATTCTGTCGTCCTATATCAAAGCAGGTTTTTTGAAGACCGTTATCCAGAGGAAAATCAATTCTTTCGTAACGTCATCTATGTTGATGCTGTTGATCACGATCGAGAGGCAAGTTTATTAGCAATGCGTGAAGCAATGATGTCGAGAGAAGACTTGGAGGCGGCAGTGTTTATAGGAGGAATGGAAGGTGTTGAAGAGGAATACAATTTATTTAAAGGATTTCACCCAACATCCAAAGTTTTGCTTGTTCCTTCTCCTGGTGGTGCAGCACTTCAGTTGGCACAACGGATCGGCAATTACAATGAAGCAGAATTAAACGATATCGATTTTGCAAAGTTATTTCATTCAGAGTTTTCTGTAAACTCAATGGCTAATCGATAGATATTTGGATATGGACTTCCGAATTTCTGATACTTTCACCGACAGCCTAGCCAAACTCACCGGCGAAGAACAAAAAGCCGTAAAAACTACCGCGTTCGATCTGCAATTAAATCCAGAAATTCCAGGTTTCAGTTTTCATAAATTGGATAGGGCGAAAGACAAGAACTTCTGGTCGGTTCGGGTCAATACCGACATCCGCATTATCGTCCATAAAACTCAAAGCAGTTTGCTGCTGTGTTACGTCGACCATCACGATAAGGCTTATGCCTGGGCGGAACGTCGCAAGCTGGAAACCCACCCTAAGACGGGGGCCGCGCAGATTGTTGAGATTCGGGAGCGGGTCGAGGAAATCGTCGTTCCTAAATACATCGAATCCCCGATTGCCCAGCCAGCCAAACCGCTGCTCTTTACCAAATATTCGGACGATCAGTTGCTGGGTTATGGCGTGCCCCAGGAATGGTTAGGGGACATCCGATCTGCTGACGAAGACTCGATTCTAGAGCTGGCTGATCATTTGCCGGCGGAGGCGGCGGAAGCAGTGCTGGATTTGGCGATTGGGAAGTTGCCTTCAGTTCCGGAATATGCCGAGCCCGTTGCCGATCCTTTCCAACATCCGGACGCCTTGCGGCGATTCCGCATCATGGCCAATGCCGAAGAATTGGCACAGGCGTTGGATTTCCCTTGGGATAAATGGACGGTGTTTTTGCATCCGGCACAACGCCAATGGGTGGAGCGCGAATTCAAAGGCCCGGCGCGAGTTTCCGGTTCGGCCGGTACCGGAAAAACCATTGTCGCATTGCATCGCGCGGTCTATCTAACGCGCCGTTATCCAGAAGCACGGGTTTTGTTAACCACCTTCTCGCCGACATTAGCTAATGCTTTACGCAACAAGCTGAAACGACTGATTAGTCAAGAGCCGCGATTGGCCGAGCGATTGGAAGTGCATGCGTTAGACAGTATCGGGCAACGCCTTTACGAAGCCAATTTCGGTAAATGCCAATTGGCGACCGCCGATTTGATTCGCGAGTTATTGAGTACGGCATCCGGGAAAGTTGAAGGGAATAAGTTCACTCAGACCTTTTTGTTTTCCGAATGGCAGCAAGTCGTTGATGCTTGGCAATTGGACAGTTGGGAGGCTTATCGCGACGTCAAACGGTTGGGCAGAAAGACGCGGTTGCCTGAAGCCCAACGGCAACAGCTTTGGGCGATTTTCGATCAAGTAATAACTGCTTTAAATGCACGCCACTTGCTGACTCATGCCGCTGTTTTCATGCGCTTGGCGCAGCATTTTTCCAAGCAGAAACGCTATCCTTTTGATTTTGCCGTTATCGATGAGGCGCAAGACGTTAGCGTCGCCCAGTTACGTTTTTTGGCTGCACTGGGCGGTGATCAAGCCAATGCGTTGTTTTTTGCGGGCGACCTGGGTCAGCGGATTTTTCAACAGGCTTTCTCCTGGAAGTCATTGGGCGTGGATGTGCGTGGCCGTTCCCGTACTTTGCACATCAATTATCGCACCTCGCATCAAATCCGGTCGCAAGCCGAGCTGTTGCTTGGACCAGATATCGCGGATGTCGATGGTAATGTTGAAGAACGCAAAGGGACGATTTCAGTATTTAACGGTCCCCAGCCCTCTGTCTTGAAACTGGATTCGGAAGATCAAGAAGCTAAAACTGTAGCGGGTTGGTTATCTGAGCTTGCTGGCCATGGCGTTAAACCGGATGAAATCGGTGTGTTTGTCCGCTCCGAGGCTGAACTGGAGCGCGCCGCTAATGCTGTGAGTTTGGCATCTTTGCCTTACTTGGTTTTAGACGAGCGGGTTGAAACGACGACCGGCTTTGTATCGGTTTGCACTATGCATTTAGCGAAAGGGCTTGAATTTAGATCTGTTGTCGCCATGGCTTGTGACGACGAAATTATTCCATCCCAAAACCGTATTGAATCGGTGGCTGACAATGCTGATTTGGAAGAAGTTTACGAAACAGAAAGGCATTTACTTTATGTTGCCTGTACTCGAGCGAGAGATCATTTATTAGTAACTAGCGGCGATATACCGTCTGAGTTTCTTGAAGACTTAATTATAAAAGATAGATAGATCAATTATTAAAATTAATATAGCTTGGCGGTTGATAAAGCTAAGCACCTAAACAAAATTAACATGGTATATAGATCCTACGCCTGCCAGCACGTCGAGCACGGCCTGTTTCAGCAGGTCGTAGCGGGCTAGGCAGGGCAAAGGGAGCCAGTCGTACTTGATCCGGCGCCAAAGCGTCTCGATGCGGTTCAGCTCAGGCGAGTAGGGCGGCAGGAAGTGCAGCACGATCCCGCGGGATGCCCACAGGCCCTGCCGTTCCCTCACGGCGGCGCAAGTGTGGTAGGAGGCGTTATCGAGGACGACGACGCCAGGTGTGGCGTATTTCAAGTAACCCGCCTCGTAGTCGAGCGTGAAGGCGTCGAAGGCCGCGATGACTTCAGCAGAGGTGACCTTGCCTTCCACCGGGAAGAAGCGCCCGCTCTCGCCTTGGCTGGACAGGAAGCCGAGCACGTTCAGTCGTCTGGACGGAAAACAGGGCAGTTCGCGGGGTTCGCCGACCGGACCCCAGGCGTAAGGGACGCAGGGTGGGGTGGTGAAACCCGCCCCGTCAAAGTAGTAAAGCGCGATGAGTCCCCGCTTGGCGAGCGCCCTCAAGGCGCCTTGGTTGGCCTGCTCGCGTTGGAAGTCCTCCTCGTCGCGGCGGTCCTTGACCGACTTCCGGCACCGGCGCCAGACGTACCGGAGTTTTTTTTAATCGCCCGCTTGACGGTCTCCGTGCAGGATGTCTTGCCGGTCAGGCTTTCGAGCTTTGCCTGCGCCTGCTTGGGGTGGCGCGGCTCCGCGTCGATGAAGTCCTTGAGGTGCTGGATGTCGTCCGCCGTGTAGATGGGCGGGCGACCCGCCCTGGGCAGGTTGGCCAGCCCATCGGCGCCGGACGCCTCGAAACGGTCGAGCCACTCGCTGACGGTATCCCGGTTCACCCCGAAGATGCCCTGCAGGTCCTTGAGGTTGTAGCCTTTCGCGCTCAGCAGGACGGCATGGGCGCGCTGGCGGCACGGGAAAGAGGCGTGATTTTGGTAGATGTCCGTCAACTGTTCGCGCTCCCGTTCGTTCAGGGGGCGTACATAGCATGACCGTGGCATTGGAAGGGCTAAAATTAGCTATTTTATACTACGTTAAATTTGTTTTGGTGCTTATCCTCCTTTAGCTTGCCAGCTTGTTTATTTGGGTTTCAGATAGCATCCTCCAAGAATGCAGCACCGCATAGCTGCGATACGGATGCCATGACTGTGATAATTCCTCTGCTTCCTTGGCTGTCACGCCGCCCAAGGTTCTCACATTAAGATGAAAAAAAAAGCTAAACGAAGAGTTGAATCAACTGAGGAATCAGAGAAACAAAAACGTAGATAGAGAAAATGTTACTCTTACCCTGATTACACCAACAGAATCCGGATAAAAAAACCATAATTCATTGAAATAATGTAAATGTTTTAATTTTAGCTACAAAGATAGGTTAAGAGGTTAACATAGCTTTATCAAACTGCACCCCTAACGCATACATAGCCATAAAAAAACATCTACAACCGCGTTTTTCTGCAGAGAATTATTCTCACTTACTATAATATAACCATCGGTATGTGCTAAGGATGAAAGCATGTGAGAATTTTGTTTAATTCCCGGTTCAATTACGGGTAAATCTGATTGAATTGAATATTTCAATTTCACACTCATTAATTTTGTCCGATCGCCTGTGTTTTTTATCTCGGATTGAATGACAGCCTTTTTCACCGGCCGTTCAAATTTTCTACCCGACAAATAATTTATTAATGGGTTCACGTAATGTTTGAAACACAGGTAAGCTGAAACAGGATTCCCGGGCAACGCCATAAGCAGAGTATTTTTTTTCCTGGCAAAAAACATCGGTTTACCTGGTTTTTGTCTGACTTTCCAAAACAACTCATTAAAACCGCATTCAAGTGCCATATCACGTACATGATCATGTTCGCCCATGGAAACGCCGCCTGAAGAAATGATAAGATCACTTTGGCAAACTGCATTTAATAAAACCTCTTTTGTTAATTGAGGATCATCTTTTACATGAATTACTTGCCTAAGTTCCCCGTTTGCTTCAATGACAGCGGCTCTTAACATAGGTGTGTTGGAATCTCTAAGTTGGTGACTCTCTGCTGTTTGGTCAAAAGGAACCAGTTCGCTACCAGTTGTAATAATAGTCACTGTTGCTTTTCGGTATACTTTAATTTCTGTTATACCAAGAGAAGTTATTAATGCAAGTTGGCCCGATCCAATGACAGTTCCCGGTTGTAATAACTCTGCGCCCTCCTTAAACTCTTCTCCTGCAAACCGTACATGTTGGTGTTTCTTGTTGACTGCCAAAATGTTTACCTTATTGCCATTTACTTCACATTGTTCAATGGGAATAATAGTATCCAGGTCTTCAGGAACAATTGCGCCAGTGCTGATTCGATAAGCAGAATGAGGCACTATTTTTTCTCCAATCGGAAAACCTGCGCTGCTTTCTCCGGCGATAGGTAGCACGACGGGATTATTTTCTTTTGTTTTTTCGATATCCTGCCAGGAAACAGCAAAGCCATCCACTGCACTGTTTGTATAAGGGGGCGAAGAGATTGTTGCTAGCGTCTTTTCGGCAAGAACATAGCCAAGAGAATCAGATGTTGAAACAACGCCTGTTTTTCTATCAGGCATATTTTTCTTAATTATTTCAATAGCTTGATTTATGGATATCACTTTTTTACCCAGCGATTTACTTCATCATGTCCGCCACCCCATAGCATAGGGAAAGCATGTAAAAGTCCGGGAAAAAGTGCTTCCATACTTTCCTGCGCACCTTTGGAACTTCCCGGTAAATTAATGATTAATGTTTTGTCGCAGATGCCAGCCAGTTCGCGTGACAACATCGCATAAGGTGTGCGTTCTTTACCATGGCGGCGTATAGTCTCAGCCAGACCAGGTGCTTCTTTTTCGATGACTTTGGCCGTTGCTTCCGGAGTTATGTCTCTAGGACTAAATCCCGTTCCACCAGTTGTAATGACCAGATCAAAATGTTCATCTACTAGTTGCCGCAAGCGATTTGATATTTGGTCTGAATCATCGGGTAAAATTTCATAGACCGGAACCGAGAGGTCTTTATCTTCCAAAAATAGTTTGATGATTTTTCCGGATGTGTCTTGGCGGTTTCCGGCATATGTTGAATCAGAAATAACAAGAACAGCCGATTTTAATGGTTCGGCAAAATATTCTTTAAAGCTGCTTTTGCCTCCTTTTTTCTTAACTAGTTTTACATCGGAAAAAGAGATGTTTTCATCTAACGGTTTAAGCATATCATAGACGTTTAACAGCGCGCCCGTAACTGCAGCCATAGCTTCCATTTCAACACCGGTTTTCCAGATTGCTTTTACTTCCGCTGAAATTTTTATGGTGTCTTTGCCGATATCAAAACTTATACCCACCCAATCCAAAGGAAGAGTATGACAAAAGACGATCCAGGCAGCAGCATTTTTCGCAGCGGTTATGCCTGCTGCCCGTGCAACCTGTAAAACATCTCCTTTGGGAACAGCTTTTTCAGCCACCCGTTTTATTGTTTCCGCATTAGCCGTTAAAATTCCTTCGGCTTTCGCATATCTTAATGTGCTGAATTTTGGACTAATATCGATCATTTTGTATTTTTAAACTATTTATTTTGTTTTTGCATTTAATTGAATAAATTACCAGAAAAATTACATTTTCAACTGACCTTGCATTTTCCGATAAAAATGTTCTTACAAGCTATTCCTGAACCCAGTGCACAGATTTATCTTCCATGATTTCTTTTTTCCAGATGGGAACTTTGTGTTTAATACCTTCAACAATCTGTTCCATCGCTTTAATACTTTCTTTACGATGCCCGGAAGAGCAAAAAACAAAAAGAGATAGTTCTCCGGTTTTTACCAATCCGGTACTATGATATATGTGCAGGCAATTTAACGGCCATTGTTCAAAAGCTTCTTCACGAATTTTTGAAAACGCTTGGTTGGCCATGGCTTCATAAGCCGAGTATTCAATTCCGGCCACATGTTTGCCCACTTTTTCATCAGCACGTACCTGACCGAGAAAAATAGAATGGGCGCCTATGTCATGTTTAGAGCTATGTTTTGCTATCTGCTCACCGATAAAAACCGGATCGATAGCTCCCTGGATAAAATAATTTTTGGCGTTCATGGTTCTATTTTTTTCCTCTTTCAACCAGGCTGCCAAACCGCCTGTAAGATTAAATACATTTTTAAGTTTATGATGATTTGGCAGCATTCTAATTGCCCGGATGCTGTTGATTCCGTGGTCACAATAAAAAACAACCTGGCTATCGTTTTTCAATATGTTATGAATATTAGCCTGCAAATTATTTAGCGGGATGCGAATAGCATTCGGCAATTCCTCTTGGAATTCGGGTATCGAACGAACATCAATCAATTGTATTTTTTCGTTGTTTTGTAATTTTTTGTGCAGATTAACAGCGCTGATTTCATTTATTTTTTGCTGACTTGAACTGCAAAAACTTTCATAATCAAATGACTCAAAATCCGGGGCATTTTGCAAAGCCTGCTGCACAGCCTGTTCGTTTCGTTGAATGGAAAACAGCATCGTTTGATTGCTCAATGCATCGAACATCAAAACTTTCCCTGATAAAACTTCGCCTACTCCGCAGATCATTTTTATAACTTCGTTTGCCTGCAAATTACCGATAATTCCCGGAAGAACGCCAATGACACCATTTTGCGAACAATCTGGTGCTGTTTCGGGTGCCGGGGG
>Ga0207968_100026_pt1 | contig 61548 bp, 51 predicted proteins | sample LakWasMet21_HOW5_2_FD_183867 | JGI IMG/M metagenome (GOLD analysis project Ga0207968, IMG submission 183867) | Freshwater sediment methanotrophic microbial communities from Lake Washington under simulated oxygen tension - Sediment Metagenome... | ecosystem: Environmental > Aquatic > Freshwater >...
ATCGGTAACGATACCCATTACGGTGAGTTGATCCGCAAACATCTTTTCGAGCAAGCGGACTTTATGCCTTATCGCAACCGAATCCTGGCCGAGAGGAGAAAAGCTTGGATCGGGAAGTAATCGAACAAAAACTGGAATCCTTGCGCCGTTGTCTTGGACGCGTCGCGCAAAAGTGCCCAGCGAATGCGGAGGCGTTGGGCTTGGATCCTGATCTTCAGGACATCATAACGCTGAACCTAACGCGAGCAGTGCAATTATGCGTGGACATCGGAGCGCACCTCATAGCGGGTATGGAGGACAGGCCGCCTCCGGATACAATGGGCAAAACCTTTGATATCTTGGCCGAGGCCGGCGCCCTCCCGGAAGAACTGGCGTTTCGCCTCAAAAAAGCGGTAGGCTTTCGGAATATTGCCGTGCATAACTATGAGGCCATCGATTGGATTATCGTGCATGCCATCGCGAGCCAGCACCTCGACGATTTTACGGAATTCGCCAAAATCATCGCCGACGAACTCGAGAAGTGAATTTGCTCATTGTTCCCGCACCCTCCGTCACTGACATTGAATTTAGGCGGTTATCTCCCTCTCCCTTTGCACCCACAGGGCATAAAGGAGAGGGGCGGGGTGAGGGGAATAAAATAAAGTAGGGTAGGTACTTCGCCGGACGGGGTATGTTGCCCCGTCCGTAAGGCTTGGCGGCGTTTCCGGTCGAATAAGTCCGTTGAAACGATTGAGACGGGGTTACAAACCCCGTCTCGCCGAAAGGAGCCGAAAAAAATAACATGTACCCGATAAATTTATCCACCGGACAATTTAACCCTAAGCCATGATTGACCTGCACTGCCACATGCTGCCCGGCATCGACGATGGCCCCAAAACAATGGAGCAGTCGCTGGAAATGGCGCGTTTTGCGGTCGAGCACGGCACCCGCCGCTGTGTGCTCACCCCGCACATTCAGCCGGGTTGCTACGACAACGACAGCGACAATATCCGCCGCGTCTTCGAAGACTTTAGGGAGCAATTGGCAGCCGAGAATATCCCACTACAGGTCGACATGGCGGCCGAAGTCCGGATTTGCGCCGAGCTGCCGATCCTGATCAGTCACGGTAAAATCCCGTTTCTCGGGCACTGGCAGGGCAAGCGTTTGCTATTGCTGGAGTTTCCGCACGACCATATTACCGTTGGCGCGGATAAGTTGATCGACTGGCTGATCCAGCGCGACATCATCCCGGTCATTGCTCATCCGGAACGCAATCAGACTGTGATGAGGCAACCGGAAAAGATCGATCCCTTTATAAAAAAGGGCTGTCTACTGCAAATCACCGCGGATTCGGTGACCGGCTTGTTTGGTGAGGTTTCACAAAAACTGGCGCTGTCATTGATCGAACAAGGCAAGGCAACGCTGGTTGCGACCGATGCGCATAACTTGTACAAGCGCCGGCCAAGCCTGAAAGCCGCTTACGATATGTTGTTGCCGATTATCGGGGCAGCCAAAGCGCAGGCGCTATTCGGAGGCAATGCCGAGGCAATGCTCCCACGACAGAATTAACGATCCCTCAGGTCATGGATTTTGCCTGCCGGAGAAGAACCCGTATTTGTAAACAATTGATTATGAGCGCAAAGCTGATATTCCAAACCGCCCTATACATACCGGTCATTTTGGGGCTGATCATTTTGGCCTCTATTGCCCTGCGCTGGTCTTTGGCCGATGTTTATGCAACTCAAGTGAGCCACCACCTGGATACCGTGGATCGTGATTCGTCCAATAAAAATTTAGAGCAGTGGCGTCTGGCCCGGCAACAGTTAGAACTCGCTCTGGATCAACGCCCAGTCTATGCGGGATATTTCGAGCTGGCAGAAAAATTTTATCAGAAGTTGGGTGGCTTGGAACTGCGTAGAAATCCCATTATCGAGAAGCTAGTCTGGAGCGATAATGAAACTAAAGCCCTGGGTTATGCACGCAGCGGTTTGTGTCTGACGCCTTCCTGGCCCTATCTCTGGAATAAATTAGCGATCAGCAAGCTGCTGCTAAAACAATTCGATAGCGAGCTGGCCGGCGCGATCGAACGATCGGTGTATTTGGGGCCTTGGGAGCGGTCGGTTCAATATGGTGTGGCATTAGCCGGGCTGAGTTATTGGTCAAACCTACAGGGCGCGTCTCGTCTGCATGTATCGCAAGCTATCGAACATACAGCGGCGATGGAGAAAATCAAATATAGCTACATTCATGATATTAAAAAATTGTTGTCTCATGTTAATTTTGCTAAAGCATGTGATGATGCTTGCAAGTCGAGGCATTTTTGACTTGAAACGTGTTTTTCATGATTTTTATTTCCACGTTGACCTTGCGCGCAAAGCGACGTATGCGCTGTTGGATATTCGAGTTTCTCTTACCGATGAAGGAAATAAAACTTATGAAAAATGCACAGAAAAAACGGCAAAGAACAAGTAAGAGTTTGTTAATTTCATAATTACCCTAATATGCAAGCAGCTAAAAGAGTCATCAAAAATACCGGCATACTTTATGCCCGAATGGCTATTACCGTATTTTTGTCCCTCTATACTACACGTGTTATTTTAGGGGCATTAGGAGCGGAAGATTTCGGCATATTCAATTTGGTCGGCGGCACGATTGCCATGCTAACCTTTCTCAATGCCAGCATGGCGGCGGCCACCCAACGCTTCATGTCCTTTGCTCAAGGGCAGGGCGACGAAGGCCGCCAGCATCAAATCTTCAACGTCAGCGTAGTACTGCATGCCGGCATTGCCCTGCTGGTGCTGGCCCTGCTCGAAGGCGCCGGCTTCTGGCTGTTTAACGGCATTGTAAAAATCGAGCCAGAACGCCTGGAGGCTGCCTGGCTGGTCTATCAATTCGCCGCCGCCAGCGCCTTTTTCACCATCCTCTCCGTTCCCTACGACGCCGTCATCAACGCGCGGGAACACATGCTGCTGTACGCAGTGCTGGGCGTGATCGAAGCGGTGCTGAAACTGGCCATTGCTCTGGTCGTCGCCCAGACCGCCGCTGACAAGCTGGAACTCTACGGCTTGCTGATGGCAGCGCTGTCCGTCGTGTTGCTGCTGCTCCGCATTGGCTACTGCCACCGCAAATACCATGAATGCAAGCTGGCGCTACGCCGCCATTTCAGCCGACCGCTATTCAAGGAAATGACGGCGTTTGCCGGGTGGTCGTTTCTTGGCTCTTCGACCAGTATGCTGGCGAATTATGGGCAGGGGCTGGTGCTGAACATGTTTTTTGGCGCCAGGGTCAATGCGGCGCAAGGAGTGGCGAATCAGGTCAGTGGGCAACTTGGCGTATTTGCCGGCAACATGCTAAAAGCACTTAACCCTCTGATAGTAAAAAGCGAAGGCGCCGGGGAACGTCAGTTAATGCTAAAAGCTTCATTTACTGGCAGTAAAGTGGGTTTTTTTCTGCTCATGTTTTTTTATGTGCCCGTATTAATAGAGATGCCCTATCTATTAAAACTATGGCTTAAAGAAGTGCCGCAGTACACAGTCGATTTTTGTAGCCTATTGCTTTTGAGGAATTTGGTAGAGCAATTATTCCTCACATTAGTATCTTCAATTTCTGCAGTTGGGTATATTAAAAATTATCAAATCACATCGTCTGTTCTTACGCTATTTATCTTGCCTGCTTCATTTATTTTATTTCATGCAGGCTATCCTCCCTCGATTATTTATGTAGTTTTTTTGATTTATTCAATAATTACCTCCGGTGTTATTTTATTTTTTGCGCAGCGCACTTGTGGTCTTTCCATCTGTCGGTATATTAGAAGTATTGTGCTACGCTGTTTCTTGACTTTTTCTGTTGCACTAGGAATAACTGCTATCCCTTTGATGATGATGGAGCAGAGCTTTTTCCGTTTGATACTGGTAGGTAGTCTGTCAATACTCTCTTTTTTTGCTACGGTTTCATTAATGGGTTTTTCACAACAAGAAAGGCGATTGTTCAAAAATATTATATCATTAGCAATGAGAAAAATATTTTTTCCTAGAAACAATGCCATCTGTGATATGCAAAATTAAGTATATATGAAAGAATATAAAATTTTTATAAGTAGTTCAGATGCATACTCTGATTTATGGCCAATATTTTTTGAATTATTTAGAAAATTCTGGCCAGAATATCAAGGGGAAGTTTACCTGAATACTGAGACGAGAAATTACTCATTTGATGGGATAGACATTAGATGTACGAAGGTCGGAAATCTAGGAGATTTTGGAAAAGTATTTCGTGCCGGCCTTGACTCCGTAAATTCTCAAAATATTCTCTTAATTATGATTGACTATTTCTTCATGGGAAGGGTCGATGACAACTTGTTGAACGAGTATTATGAAATTTTTAAAAGAAGTAATCTCCATTCTCTTTGTTTAGTTAGAAACCCATATACACATAGTATTCCACTCGGAGAACTGGATTTAGAACTCGTAACGCCCCCTTCACAGGATATGTTTTCTTTTCAGATTGCTTTTTGGAAAAAAGACATTTTGATGGAGATGGTATTGCCTCATGAAACTCCGTGGCTTGCTGAGTGGTATGGTACGGCTAGAGCCAATCAAATGGGGCTGCGTTTGGCCTATCCAATAGATAGAAGCCCTATTACTTATCTGGCTGAGGGAGCCTTGCATAAAGGAAAATGGGTTCCACAAATAATAAACTATCTAATTGATTCAAATTACCAAATTGATTTTTCAAAACGAGGTCTTTATGTTGAGAAAACAGCGACCATTGGACAAAGAGTCAAAGGGAGATTCATGACTTTTTTGCCAAGATGTCTTTCAAATCTTGACCTAACTAGACGGAGGCTAGCGAAGTGATATCGCGGCTAATTTTCAAAGTAAAGCGTCGAATTTGGAGAGAATTAGTGGCGCTTTTTAGGAATAGTGAATGCTATCCATTTCTGTATGTATCGTGGTGGCACGCAAAATTTATTAAAAGTGATAGCCAATCAGTATATACAAGATATCTTGCGGCTTTTCCAAACCCCGGTGCCGGTATAGGCCACCAGATGGCCAACTGGATAGCCGGCTTATGGTTTGCCGAGCAGTTTGACCTATCGCATGCACATATTCCATTTTCATCACCGACTTGGGAGCAACTGCTTGGCTTTGGTGAGGATTCCGTATCCGTTGACGCTTTAGTCAAGGAACAAGGCTATAAAAAGGTTACCTTACCGCTTTTTGATGAATATAACGTGCGCGAACTGGAACGAATCCGCCGAATTATGGCTTCCTATGGTGGAAAGAAAGTGGTGTTCGTTTTCGAGCAAGACCAGTTTTACCATGATCAGTTTGGTGTGATGGAGGAAATCCAGAACAGGTTTTATAGCGCATCGGCCAGAGCACGAGATTGCATACAGTACCACCCGGAGAATTTTAATATCGCCATCCACGTCAGGCGTGGCGATATTGTTGTGGGGCAAGAGACGGGTAATCAGAACCTGATTATGCGTTGGCAAGATACAGCTTACTTCAAAAATGTTTTGGTCAATGTCATCAGTAATCTAAAAACCAGTCGCCCCATCAAGATTTACCTATTTTCCCAAGGTGCGCGTGAGGAATTTTCAGACTTTGATGGGTTCGGCAATATCGAGTTCTGTCTGGATTGGGACGCACAAACCTCTTTTTTGCACATGGTGCATGCCGATTTGTTGATTACCAGCAAAAGTTCGTTCTCATACAAACCCGCTTTGCTTTCACGCGGCATCAAGGTATGCCCACGCGATTTTTGGCATGGTTATCCTAACAGAGATGACTGGTTTTTAGCAGATGAAAGTGGTCAGTTAGACTCAAAAACAGGGATATTTGATTTAGTGATTCAAGACAATGCAAAAGGATAGTTATGCTGAGTACAAATAGCAATGAACAAGCAAAATATCAACGGTTCATGGAGCTAGACTCCTTGCGTGGAATAGCTGCATTAGTAGTTGTCCTTTCTCACTACACTTGGGCATATGACTATCATTTTGATTTGATGCGCGATCATGAGTTTCACTTCCCGTATGGGGAGTTTGGTGTACAGCTTTTTTTTATGATAAGTGGCTTTGTTATCTACATGACGTTGGAAACATGCACAAATACGAAAGAGTTTATAGTCAACAGAATTGCCAGATTATTTCCAACATATTGGATTTGTATTGGGTTAACAACTCTTTGGATTTTCACCTTCCCTGTTCCAACTTTAGGAAATTACACATTAGTAGAATTATTGATTAACTTGACCATGCTACAGGCATTTCTAAAGGTTAGACATATTGATCAAGTGTATTGGTCATTAACAATTGAGCTTTTATTTTATGTAATCATCGGAATGTTGCATTTTTTTGGGCAATTGAAAAGAATCCATATGTATTGCTTGCTTTGGCTTTTCTTGGTGGCTCTGTCACTTTATCTAGACTTTCCTTTTGAAAAATATTTAAGAGTCTTGCTTATCACAGAGTGGGCGCCATACTTTATAGCGGGCATAATGTTCTACAGTCTTAAATACAAACAGAAAGACTTATACACACACGTAATCATCCTAATTTGCCTGGCAATAAATTTAATTTTTTTGTTTTACAAAGAGCAACCACAATTCGAGCACACACATGTACCAGCTTATCTAGTTATTGTTGCATTTATTACATTTTATTTAATCGTCTATAGCAATATAGCAATTCTAAAGAATAGGATATTGTTGTACTTTGGAGAAATATCCTATCCATTGTACTTGTTGCATAACGTGATAGGTTATTCAATTATCTACAGAATTAGGCCCACTAATGACAACCAGTTGGTTTATGTTGGTTTAACAATCATCTTAACATTGCTAATCTCTCATGTTGTAACAATGGCAATGACAACCCCATCAAAACTCTTAAAAGCAAAACTTAATTATTACCTTGGCTAGCAATTGTTAGCAAGCTGATTTTACTCGTCATTATTAACTGATTTTTAATTTAATTGTCCATGAACAAGGTTATCTTAAAGTTACTTAAACGGACTCACTATAAAATTATTCCAGACGACTCGGCCTTTGGCAGAAACTGGAAAATGTTTCCGAACAAAGAATACGCCTCCGGTTTGATTAGCGGTGCCTTGCTTTCGTCCGCACCTACGATGATAGCCCGATTGGGATCAACGGAATTGCAATGCATGGTCAATTACCTTGGGGTAAAGCAGCCGGAAAAGTACAAAAGCCTCAAGGGCTATGTGACCAATCAAACACCGCCCTGGTGGTGGAATACGGCATCGGTAGCGCAAATGCAGAACTGGTCAGGCTTCTTCCCCCCGCACATCGATAAGATCGAGCAGTTTTGCGAAATGATGATTGCAGACTTACAGAATGTGGATATTCTCGGCTCCTGGTTGAAGCACGAGTCCTTTTTCGCTAAAGAACTGTCTGGCGCCAAAAAGGTGATGCTCGAAGACCTGGAACCATTCTTCACGGCCCAGCCGTGGACGTGGGCGCTGGAGAACAAAAAAGTGCTGGTGGTGCATCCTTTTGTCGAGACGATCAAAAGCCAGTATGCGCGCCGGGAAAAACTATTTGACAACGGTTTGCTGCCGGCTTTCGATCTGGAGGTGATTCCGGCCGTGCAAAGCATTGCTGGCCAGCAAACCAAATTTGCCGACTGGTTTGCCGCGCTGGATTCGATGAAGGAGCAGATCAGCCAAAAGGATTACGATGTATGCATTCTGGGCTGCGGGGCTTACGGATTCCCGCTGGCATCGTTTGTGAAAAAACAGAGCAAGAAAGCCATTCATCTCGGCGGCGTGACTCAATTGCTTTTCGGCATCAAGGGCGCTCGCTGGGAGGAGTATATCGTTTATCCCTATGCGAATCTTTTCAACGATGCCTGGGTGCGACCTAATCAGAATGAAACGCCGAAAAAAGCGCAGGTCGTTGAAGGTGGTTGTTACTGGTAAAAACATCTACCTTGAGAGCAATCCAAATGCTGCCTGAAAAACTGATTCGTATATTACTGCTACCCCTTGGCCTTCTAAGAAAACTTAGCGAGCTTGCCCGGGAAGGCTCCCGGGATATTTACAACAAACGGCGGTTTAAATCCGCGATCATAGACAAAAAATGTTGCATCAACGCCGCGTCGGTCATCGAAGAAAATTGCCATATACTGGAAAATACGCTGATCTTAAATAGCTCGATCAACCGATTCAGCTATATTGGCCGAAACTCGATTGTGCAGAATGCCCGCATTGGCGCATTTTGCTCGATCGCCAATGACGTATTTATTGGCCTTGGCTCGCATCCCATTGCGCATTTCTCCACATCGCCCGTTTTTTATCGAGTTTCCAACACATTTGGCATGAGAATAGTTGATAAGGATGTTGACTTTTCTGAATATCACGGAATTGAAATAGGAAATGATGTTTGGATTGGCGCGCGCGCGGTGATACTCGATGGGGCGCGAATCGGTGATGGGGCAGTCATAGCTGCAAACGCGGTTGTTACAAAAGATGTGCCCCCTTATACGATAGTCGGAGGAGTACCTGCGAGCCCTATTAGAAATAGATTTTCTCAAGAAAAAATAGATCGGCTATTGGCATTGCAATGGTGGTTATGGCCAATGGATGAAATAAAAGACAGAATAAATGAGTTAAATCAAAAATGAATCCTGTGATTTTTTTATTTAAAGCGATCAGAAAGGTAAAGTCTATTATTTTCGATAGACTATTTACACCTATTGCAAAAATATATTTTTACTTGAATGGCGTTCATTTTGAAAATGGATTGAATGTCAATGGCTTTATTTGGTTAATGGTGACTCGGCGCGGTAATATGAAAATTGGGCGTAATTTGCGCTTGAATAGCGGGAATAATTTCAATGTCATTGGTCGCCAACAAAAGTGTATTTTTTGGGTCGAGGGAGCCTTAACGATCAAGGACAATGTTGGGATGAGTGCCTGTGCCATTATTTGTAACCACCAGATCACTATTGGAAACAACGTAGTGATCGGGGGAAATAGCGTAATTTACGATACGGACTTTCATTCACTGGATGCCGCCCAAAGATGCAATCCGCAACTTGATCGTGCTAATGCGCGATGGTCACCGGTTTTCATTGGAGACAACGTTTTTATTGGGGCACATTCGACCATATTAAAGGGAGTGACGATTGGCGAGAATTCAGTTATTGGGGCTTGCTCTGTAGTAACAAAAAATATTCCAGCTAATGAGATATGGGCAGGTAATCCAGCCGTATTCGTTAGAAAAAACCTTTCGAATAGGCAAGATGTAACTGAAATCCATTCGGAGGAGTTGGCGAGATGACTTACAGCACCATTGCCTTACTTTCGTTCCTGGCACTGCTGATCTCGGATATCGTCAATCGCATCAACTCCTTCATCGGTGTTAGCAATGGCAGCACCTTGCTGACCCTGATGTTGAATGTCCTTACTGTCGCCGGTTTACTTCTGCTGGCTGCGCGGTTTCGCTGGCGCGAGAAAATGCCGGCGTCGGCGTTGCTAATTTTCAAATTTATGATGGGTTGGAATCTAATTTCATTAGCGCGCGGCATTTTCAGCGCAGAGGGCTATTGGGAGTGGAAAGTTCTGCTGCTGGGTTATGTCTTTGCTATTCTGGTGCCAGTGGCAATCGTACTAGGATTGAGTTATGAAACGAGCACGAAAACGCTACGTTTCATCCTGCGCTGGGTTTTCGTGTACGGCTTTGCCTTCGTGCCGATTGCGTATGCCTACGACACCGAAATGTATTCTCGCGTGGTGATGGCTACCAGCCTGTTTATTCTATTCGTACCTTATCTTAGTTTACGCTGGCGCCTTCTGGTGTTGGCGGTCGCCGTGGTATCGGTGGCGATCGACCCCAGTTACCGGGTGAATTTGCTGCGCATTGTGATCTCGCTCGGTCTGCTGGCTTTGTATTTCGGCCAAGGCATCATCAGAAAAACCGTTTTGAATTGGATAGTCGGGCTGCAACTGTGTCTGCCGTTGCTGTTTTTGTATCTGGGCGTGACCGATCAATTCAATATCTTTCGCGACAGTGTCGCCACGGATTCGTCGGTAACAGTGGTGGAGGGGGGCGAAATTCGCGAATCCAATCTTTCCGCCGACACGCGCACCTTACTCTACCATGAAGTGTTTTACTCCATGCTCAAGCGCGATTCCTCGTTCTTGATCGGTGAGGGTGGGGGGGCAGGCTATGAGTCTGAATCATTCATCGATACCGTGGTGAACGAAAGCGGCCGCGCCAGCTCCGAAGTCGGCTTCTTGAACCTGGTGCTGTATTCCGGCGCGATTGGGGTGGTGCTTTATGCGGCAATGTTGTTTACGGCGGCCTATTATGCCATCAACCGCTCGAATAACACCTTGTGCAAGATGCTGGGCATTTTTCTGGGTGCCCACTGGGTGATTTTTTTTATTGAAGATATTACCAAACTAGACATGAACTTTTACTTCATTTGGTTTACGGTCGGGCTTTGTTTCTCGCATCGCTTCCGGGCGCTGACGGATGTCCAACTCAGGGCATTTTTTCTTTTTGGCAACAAGCGGGTTAAAGCCTGATGGAAAGAATCGCAGTATTGATCACCTGCCACAACCGCCGGGAAAAAACCCTGGCTTGCCTTCGGGCGTTGTTTGCCTGCGTCTTGCCAAGTGGATATGCCATCGACGTTTATCTTGTTGACGATGGCTCTACCGATGGAACCGGCGAGCAGGTTAAATCGAACTACCCGGATGTTAACATTATTCAGGGAAGCGGTAATCTTTATTGGTCTGGCGGCATGCGACTGGCATGGTATGAAGCGGCAAAAAATGAGCACGACTATTATCTCTGGTTGAACGACGATACTTTCCTCTTTAGGAATGCTATCAGTGTCCTACTGGCAGGATCCCAACAAATGGATAGCAAGGCAGTCATTTGTGCAACCGTTGTATCTCCAGCGACAGGAAAAGTAACTTATGGTGGCAAAATGAGAAACGACAGGCATTGTTTCATACCTAATGGAGAGCTTGTTGAATGTGAAATCATCAATGGCAACTGTGTATTAGTGCCAAAGTTTGTGTATGAGAGGCTTGGATTAATAGATAAGCATTTTACGCATGCAATAGGTGATTGGGATTACGGATTGCGAGCTGTTAAATGCGGAATCAAGTGTTTCATTGCGCCTGAAGCTGTTGGAAGCTGTGAGGCAAACTCAAATCTCCCGAACTGGTGTCGAAAGGAAGTATCTTTAATGAAACGTTTACGTAGCCTTTATTCTCCGTTGGCTAGTGCGCAACCCATACCTTATTTTGTTTTCGTGGCAAGACATTTTGGAATGCTGAGTGCCGTCAAACAATTTTTTTCCATGCATATTCGTGTAATATTTCCTCAGCTTTGGATGAAAAAATAGTGGATAAATTAGTTTTCCAAACAGACCATCCTGCTGTGCGTCGTGAATTTGCTAAAGATAACTACAAAATCGTATATGAAGAGTCGCAACCTAAAGAGTATTGCGCTCTTTATTTTTCGAGTCATTCCATATACTTTCCAAATGAAGAGGCTATTTTTTATGATCGCATTATTCGCAAAGATTCATATGAATGGTTTAAAACCCGTGTGAATTTCGCTTATAAGCATATCTTTATGAGGGATATTTTCAAGCAATGGTATCTATCTGGAATTAATTCATCAATAAATTCACCCGATAAATTATTGGATTTTTTGAAAGAGCAATCTCATGGATACAAAATAATTGCTTTGGGTGCGTCAGCTGGTGGCTATGCTGCCGTACTATATGGATCATTGTTAGGTGCGGACAGAATTTTATCGTTTAATGGGCAGATGGAATTGAAGTCTATATTGCGTCAATCTTCTGAAGAAGTAGACCCACTAATATTTCGATTGAAAAATTCCAATGTATTTAAATATTACGATCTCAAGTCTTTTATTAATAAAGACTCGCCGGTATATTATTTTTGTTCTATGCGATCCGAGTGGGATATTGAACAGGCAAAACATGTTGCTAATGCGCCAATAAATGTTATTAAATTTAATGTTGCAAAGCATGGAATTCCGTTTCTAAAATGTTCCTTGCCAGATGTTATTAATTATACAACCGAACAATTGCATAGCCTAAAGGAATCCATTCATAACCCACTAATGTTTTCAGTTTCAATATCAGGTTACGCGCGAGTGGGATCATATTGTCTTAAAGAGATGCGGAGACTTATCAGTATTTTATTTTTGTATGTAATTGGTGGCAGGTATTAATAATTCTTAATCTTAATTACTTTTTTCATAATCCAAACCTCTTATGAGTATACATAGTCTAATAAGAAGCATTGTTTACCCGTCCGTATCAACGGGGCATTTAGGAAACGATATAATTCGCCACGAGATAAAAAACGAAAAAGCCTCAATGATTGCCAGGTTTGGGTCAACGGAAATTAAGGCTATTTTATTTCCCGCATTGCCTATTGCAGTCAAGCCCTTCGTTAGAAAACGAGTCTTTTCAAGAATGCGTGATTTATCTGGATTTTTTCCAATGGAGGAGAAAGCTATTGAGCGCTTTTCCAGGTTGATGCTTGATGATATGCAATTATTGGACATCCTGGGTTCTTGGCGCGTCGAAGAAAAACTTCTGGCAAAACATTTTCCTAGAGCTAAAAATGTAGCGCTTCAAACCCTTGAACCCTATCTTTCAGAAAATCCCTGGTCAGAAGTGCTTGAAGGGCACAAGGTTTTAGTTGTACATCCTTTTAGTTCTACGATAGAGCGTCAATATCATGAAAAAAGGGCGAAATTATTTTCAGACCAACGAATACTTCCTCAATTTAAGTCATTGGAAACAATAAAGGCAGTTCAGACCATCGCAGGAAATAGCGGTGAATTTCAGAGTTGGTTCGATGCCTTGGATTCTATGAAAACTGCAATCGATTCAAAGGATTATGATGTGGCAATACTGGGGTGTGGGGCGTATGGTTTTCCGCTGGCAGCGCATGTCAAGCGTATGGGAAAGAAAGCAATCCATCTTGGTGGTTCCACACAAATACTCTTTGGTATTAAGGGGCGTCGCTGGGATAACCATCCATTAATTTCTCCTTTGTATAATGAGCATTGGGTACGCCCGGCTCCTGAGGATGTACCGATTGATGCTAACAAAGTCGAAAATGGGTGTTATTGGTGAAAAAAGTAACTTTAGCGCCTATTTTATTATTTACTTTCAAGCGCCCAGAGCACACTCGTCGCACACTTGAATCCTTAGCACATAACCCGGAATTCGCAGAGAGTCCTCTATTCATTTTTTGCGATGGCGCGCGAAATGAACTTGAGGCGGTTCAGGTTGAAGCTACACGAAAGCTGGTGCGTGATTGGCCGCACTCGAAAAAAACTCTCATTGAGCGAGATCGAAATTGGGGATTGGCAAATTCGATTATTTCTGGAGTGACAGAACTTTGTGGTCGTTTTGGCCGAGTGATTGTGGTCGAGGATGATTTGATTGTTTCTCCGGTATTCCTTAACTATTTGAATGCAGCACTTGTGCATTATGCTGATGAACCGCGAGTGATGCAGATTTCTGCGCATATGTTTCCAGTGGATATTCAGTCAAAATTTGATGCAGTCATGCTTCCATTTACAACCTCCTGGGGGTGGGCTACTTGGGATAGAGCATGGAAGCATTTTGATCCGAGTATGTCTGGCATTGAAAAGCTAAAGGCTGATAATGTGTTGGCCCGTAAATTTGATTTGGATGGTGGATATCCAGCATTTCAAATGCTTTGTCAGCAGAAAATGGGAAAAATTGACTCTTGGGCGATAAGATGGTACTTATCGGTATTCTTGGCGGAGGGATTGGTTCTTTTTCCTAAACAGACTTTAGTGATGAATGAGGGATTTGATGGATCTGGCTCGAACTGCAAAACTCCGCAGCTAAAATCAGAAGTATTAAGGTTCGATCCAATTGAGCTGTTGCCTGATATACAGCTTCACGATAATGCTTTCACTAGCGTCAAAAAGCATTTGCGTAAAGAGCGGTTCATATTAAACAAAGTAATCAAATATGTGGGGGCATTGTGGTTACAGCACATGGGCTAGCCAAGGAGATTAAACATTATCTCAGAGTTCATCCTTTGTGTTGTCTATGGGCTGCGCGATTGAAAGCCTTATTTCACGGGCTTTGTGCGATACGTTTTCGTTTGTCGAAAAAGTTTAGCAGCTACGTCGATGCTTCAGTTAAGGTAACTGGTTGGTCGCATGTCAGCATTGGATTTAATTCAGTAGTGGCGGCGGGCACTTGGTTGAATGTGAATGTTCGACAAGGTATTGAGCCAACTTTGGTTATTGGTGAAAATTGCTTCATAGGGCGTAACAATTTTATTACTGTTGGAAAGCGTGTTGTAATTGGCGACTATTGCTTGACCGCTACTAACTGTGCCTTTATTGGAAGTTCACATAACATTTCTAATCCAAATATGCCCTATATTTCAACGGGTGTTGAAGCTGACTCGGAAATCCGAGTTGGCGCAAATTGTTTTTTTGGTTATGGCGCAATGGTGCTTGGCTCGGTATCGGTTGGCTATGGTTCTGTGATTGGTGCTGGGGCTGTTGTGCTTAAGGATGTTCCCCCTCTTTCTGTGGTGATCGGTAACCCGGGGCGTGTGGTTAAGCGTTTTTCGCTAAATAGTAACTGCTGGGTGCCCGTTGCGGAATATGTTGAAGAGGTATTGCTCAGTGAAGAAGAGTATGTCGCCAATATGCGCAGAGATGTTGGCTATTACCCATTACCTATTTCTGCCGCACGATCAAGCTTAGGAGATGTATGAAAACCGCATTAATAACAGGTGCTAGGGGTTTTGTAGGCCGCCATCTTGCACGAGCACTTAATCAGCAAGGCTACAAAGTCTGCGGGATAGGGCATGGTGCTTGGACTGAATTAGAGCGGACAGCATGGGGTGTCGATTATTGGTTAAATGGCGATGTGTCTAAGCGCAATCTGGATATTGTTCGAGCCGATATGGACAAACCGGATGTGGTGTTTCATTTGGCGGGGGGGAGTTCAGTTGGCCCTTCCTTATCTGCCCCAGAAGAAGATTTTCGTCGTTCGGTATTCTCCGCCGCGGAATTGCTGGAATGGGCTCGAATAGCAGCGCAGGACGTGCACTTGGTGCTGGCTTCCAGTGCGGCGGTCTATGGCGCTGGACACCAGCATTCCATACGCGAAACGGCGGCGTTATCTCCTTATTCACCTTACGGCTTTCACAAGCGGATTGCCGAGGAGTTATTTGAGTCATATGGCAAGAATTTTGGTTTGAACGTGGCTATCGTTCGACTGTTTTCAGTATATGGGCCAGATCTTAGGAAACAGTTGTTGTGGGATGCGTGTAGTCGTCTCGCCAATGATTCAAGTCGCTTGTCATTGGGGGGCTCGGGCAATGAAGCGCGCGACTGGCTTCATATTTCGGATGCGGTTGAACTCCTACACTTGGCAGCAGAACACGCTTGTCATGATGGATTTATTATCAACGGGGGAACTGGGGTTGCAGTTACCGTTCGCCAAGTAGCTGAGCAACTATGTATGGCTTGGGGAATGGAAACACAGGTAGACTTTAACGGAAAGAGCCGACAGGGTGACCCTCAATACTTAGTGGCAGATGTCGCACAAGCAGCTTCCTTGGGTTTTGTACCAAAAATGTGTTGGCAAGACGGCGTGGACGACTACGTTAAGTGGTTCAAGTGTATAAATGATCAGGTGACGGCATGAGGGTAGCCTTTACTTTGATTGGCGGTGCGGGCTGGACTGGTGGGGTTAATTATTTAGAAAACCTGTTGTCGGCCTTATCCGAGTATCCAGATTGCAAGGTGAGCCCAGTGCTGTTTGCGGGTAAGGATGCCGATCCGGCCGTATTGACGCGTTTAACGCCGTATCTCGCAGAGCCGCCGATACTTAGTCCTGTTTGGAATAATAGTAGAATGATACGCATCGTGCGTTTGGCATGCGGCTTCGGTTTACAGCGCGATTATTTTGCAGAGCGTGAATTCAAGCGATACAAAATCGATGTCGTATTTCAACATGCTGCTTGGTACGGTTGCCGTTTCGACATACCAACCTTAGCTTGGATTGCCGATTTTCAACATCGTCGTTTGTCAATGATGTTTAGCAAATTCAATTATTACTGGCGTGACGTGGGTTATTGGGCGCTGAGCCATTGCGCCACGCGGCTTATGGTGAGTAGCCAAGATGCAAAACGTGATTGCGAGACGTTTTATCCCAAGTCAATTGGTCGTGTTGATGCCGTACCTTTTGCTGTGAGAATAAGCTCGAATGTGAGTGTGACCGCATTACAAGAGGTATGTGTCTTATACAAATTGCCTGAGAAATTTTACTTCCTACCCAACCAATTTTGGCGGCATAAAAACCATCTTAATGTCATTGAGGCATTGAATCAGATTAAGCACTCTTGCGCTGACTTAGTGATAGTAGCGAGCGGGAACCCCATAGATGGTAGAAACCCAGAACATCCAAAGCGAGTACTCGATTTGGTGAAAAGTTACGGCTTACAAGATAAATTTATATTTCTTGGCTTGATTCCTTTTCAACACATTCTTCCGTTGATGCGGCTTTCCGCTGGAGTTGTGAATCCATCTTTTTTTGAGGGGTGGAGTACAACCGTGGAAGAAGCCAAAGCAGTAGGTGCGCCGTTGCTCCTATCCAATTTACGTATTCATCGTGAACAAACAGATAATAAGGTATCTTTTTTTGATCCAAATGATCCAGAAAATATTGCGGAGGTATTGGAACAGGCATGGCATGGGTTAATACCCGGTCCTCGTCAGGATACTGAGCAGGCCGCAACAATTATGAATCAAAAGCGCAGGAAGCAATTTGCATTGGCATTTGGTGCATTGGTAGCTCGAACTCTTGTGCGGGAATGAAATGGATAATTTAAAAGTATTAGTCTTAGGTGTGCCCATCGATGTGATTTCTTGGGAGGGCGCGATTGCAAAAATTTCGCAATGGTCTTCGAGTAAAAAGTCTCGAATGGTATGCATCTGCAATGTTCACTCTGTGGTGACGGCGTCACGTGATGCTGCATTTGGGCGAGTGGTGAATGAGGCGGACATGTCCACTCCGGACGGAGCTCCAGTGGCATGGGTGCTGCGCCGTTTGGGGCATATCGGTCAGCAGCGCATCAATGGGCCGGATTTGATGTGGCGTTATTGCGAGCAGGCGGAAGCGCGCGGCGAACCGGTCTTTTTTTACGGCGGCACGGAAGAGACGCTGGCCCAGTTGAAGCTAAAGCTCTTGACAGCTTTTCCGGCTTTAACAGTCGCGGGTAGCATTTCCCCCCCGTTTCGTGCGCTCACGCCGGATGAAGATACGGCCATCGTCGAGCAAATCAACGCATCCGGCGCCGGCGTGGTGTTCGTCAGCCTGGGATGCCCGAAACAGGAGTTATGGATGGCGGCGCATCGAGGTCGCATCCATGCGGTGATGATCGGTGTCGGGGCCGCTTTTGATTACCATGCCGGAACCATCAAACGCGCCCCCAAGTGGATGCAGGATTGCGGCCTGGAGTGGTTTCATCGCTTGGTGTCCGAACCCCGGCGCTTGTGGAAACGGTATTTGGTGACAAACACGTTATTCGTGCTAGGTGCGGCGAGGCTGCTGATGAGAGCGGAGACCAGGGACAAGCAGGGTTGATGTCGGACGGGATATGCATCCCGTCCGCAATGTTTTAAAGCAGGGGAATTCTGGAATTTGCAAGGGCGAACAGTCTTTAAACGTTTGGGGCGGGGTTGCAAACCCCGTCCCGCTCAGAAGTATTTAATTTCAATCAATGGAAAAGGATATGACGAAAAAAGTCGCATTAATCACGGGAATTACCGGTCAAGACGGTTCTTACCTGGCCGAGTTTTTATTGAAGAAAGGCTATGAGGTGCACGGCATCAAGCGCCGGGCTTCGATGTTCAATACCCAACGCATCGACCATGTCTACGAGGATCCGCATGTCGATAACAAACGTTTTATTCTGCATTACGGCGACCTGACCGATACCTCCAATTTGACCCGGATCATTCAACAAGTGCAGCCGGATGAAATCTACAACCTCGGCGCGCAAAGCCATGTCGCGGTTTCGTTCGAGGCGCCCGAATACACCGCCGACGTGGACGCGATCGGCACCTTGCGCCTATTGGAGGCGATCCGCTTTTTGGGGCTGGAAAAGAAGACCCGTTTTTACCAGGCTTCGACCTCCGAACTATACGGCCTGGTGCAGGAGATTCCGCAGCGCGAGACAACCCCTTTCTACCCGCGTTCGCCGTATGCGGCCGCCAAATTGTATGCCTATTGGATCACGGTCAATTACCGCGAGGCCTATGGCATGTATGCCTGCAACGGTATTTTGTTCAATCACGAATCGCCGCGCCGGGGCGAAACCTTCGTGACCCGCAAGATTACCCGGGGGCTGTGCAATATCGCGCAAGGACTGGAGCCGTGTCTGTACATGGGCAACATGGATTCGCTGCGCGACTGGGGACATGCGCTCGATTATGTCGAAATGCAGTGGCTGATGTTGCAGCAGGAACAGCCTGACGACTTCGTCATCGCGACCGGCGTGCAATATTCGGTGCGCCAGTTCATCGAAAAAACGGCGCGCGAACTCGGCATCGAGATCGGCTGGGAAGGGCAGGGCGTCGATGAGATCGGCCGTGTCGCCTCTGTGACCGGCGATAAGGCGCCGGCGCTGAAAGCCGGGGATGTGGTGGTGCGCATCGATCCGCGTTATTTCCGGCCCGCCGAAGTCGAAACGTTGCTGGGCGACCCGACCAAGGCGCGCGAGAAACTGGGCTGGACGCCGAGAATCACGCTGGATCAGATGATCGCCGAAATGGTCGCTTCCGACCTCGATCAGGCGAAGCAGCATGCCTTGCTGAAAAAGAACGGTTATGCCGTGTCGGTCAGCCGGGAGTGATGCGGATGAAAATTTCCGGAAAGGTTTATGTGGCCGGCCATCGCGGCATGGTCGGCTCCGCGCTGGTCAGGCAACTGGAGGCGCGCGGCGATTGTGAAGTCATCGAACGGACGCATCGGGAACTGGATCTGACCGACCAGGCAGCGGTCGCCGGTTTCATGCAGGCGGAAAAGCCGGACGTGGTGATCCTGGCGGCGGCCAAGGTCGGCGGCATCTGGGCGAACAACACCTATCCCGCCGAATTCATTTACCAGAACCTGATGATCGAGGCGAATATCGTTCATCAGGCCTATCTGAGCGGCGTCAAAAGGCTGTTGTTCCTGGGTAGTTCGTGCATCTATCCGAAACTCGCCGAGCAGCCGATGCGCGAGGATGCGCTGTTGACCGGCATCCTGGAAGCGACCAACGAGCCTTACGCGGTCGCGAAGATTGCCGGCATCAAATTATGCGAGTCGTACAACCGCCAGTACGGCGTCGATTACCGCTCGGTGATGCCGACCAATCTGTACGGGCCGAACGACAATTTCCATCCGGAAAATTCGCATGTGATTCCGGCGATGATGCGGCGCTTTCACGAGGCGAAGCTGAACAATGCTCCGGAGGTCGTGGTCTGGGGCTCGGGCAAGCCGATGCGCGAATTTCTGCATGTCGACGACATGGCCGCCGCCTCTTTGTTCGTGCTGGAATTGGACGGGGCGGCTTATCAGGCCAATACCGCGCCGATGCTGTCGCACATCAATGTCGGCACCGGCAAGGACGTGACCATTCGCGAACTGGCCGAAACGATGGCCAGGGTGGTCGGATTTAAAGGCGAACTCCGGTTCGATTCGACCAAGCCGGACGGCACGCCGCGCAAACTGATGGACGTTTCGCGCCTGGCCGACATGGGCTGGCGGGCGTCGATCGAACTCGAGCAGGGCTTGCGGAATACCTATGCCTGGTTTCTGGCGCATGAAAGCGAGTTGCGGGGCAAGGCGGGACACTGAGGGGGGGATGCTTTGCCGGACAGGATATTCATCCCGTCCGTAAAGTTTGACGGTTTTGGCATTCAGGATAATGCGCGCGTTTACACCGTTTTCAAAGGCTGGGGGCGGGGTTGCAAACCACGCCCCGCCGTTCGGGGCATGTTGCCTTTTCGATAAACTTTAGGCTATCGGCAGCCGCAAACGCTGGGAACGGGATTGCAAATCCCGTTCCCAGCGTTTTCAAGGCACTATTTAGGCGGGCAAAAGGATGTGATGCCTACCGCACATTTAGCGGCTGCAGGCACATCCGCCTGATCGACAAGTCGCATTAGCAGGCTGCCAGAACGGGAGGTGCCGCCCGTCTTGGTGCCCTGGTCATAGGAATATATGCCGCCTGAGTTGGTCGTGGCGGTGATGTTGATTATATTCCCTTTGCGCAGTTTTGGGGTTATTACGATAGTGCCCTGATAACCCGTGTAAGCATACCCGGCAGGAAAGCCGTGGAAAGGTTTGTCTTTCTGCGCGAGGTAAAGCGACGCGTAATCAAGTCCAATGCTTATGCCATCATTGAGCTCCTTTAACGTGGAGTTTTCTAGAAATTCGCTTAGCTCCCATGCGCCGGCGGCATTTTTACAAACTGGCAGCATCAGATAGGAATAGGTATCCTTACCTCCCCATGCCAGTGCGACGAAACACGTGTCCTTGCCGGAGTCCACCTTGACATTTTTTACGATCTTCCCTGCTGTTTCTGGTTGCGGATTGGTCCAATTGATGGCTGTAGGAATCGAGGTATTGATACGCGCACTGAACCAATAACCGTCCAAATGGCCATCATTGGCTGCATAGGCCGGGGTAAGCAAACTTGACGCCGCCAAAGCGAATGCGGAAACTACTGATTTTTTGTTCATGAATATTTTCTCCATACTTCACCCGTTAAAAGCTAATTAATAAAATTGATACTCAAAATAAGTTTGTCAGTTTGGAACTGGCGGCACATGAGTTTAATGATGCTCATTGAGTACAACGCCTAAACTATTGGACTTTTGGCTTGCAATGAAGCGATGGCTGCATCCGTTTTCTGCAGGCCTGTCACCTGGCTTTCTATTCTGGAATAGCTGAGAAAACCTGGCCGTGGAAGAAACCAATGCTCGTTTGGAACAGCGTGTTTATTTCACTTTTCTCAGCAATGAGGTAATGGTAATCGTTTATCCTTAAAAAGCATTTAATTTCCCGAAAAAAATCGTAAATTAAAGGTTTTTTGGGGTATTTTGCGAACTCCAGAGAGTATTCGAGCGCAAGACGGCGTTTTTATTACACCATGGTGAGTCGTTAGTGGTGGTATCCTGTCTGTTAATGCTAAAATCCCGGCTCAGATTCCAAGGTCTGTTTAGTTAAGCTAATCTCCTAATCGCCTGCGGCCTGACCGCGCACTCCGGATTTGCCGCGATGCATGGGCTCTGCCTATTTTTAAATCAATAAAGTCAAAGGAAATCATGAAAAACAGCCGTGAAATCATTGCTAGCAACCCGGTCCGCTTTGGTACCAGCGGGGCACGGGGTCTGGTGAGCGATTTGAACGCCGAGGTCTGTTGCGCCTATACGCTGGCCTTTTTGCACAGTATCGCGCCGCCGCCCGGTGCGCGCGTCGCCGTGGGCATGGATCTGCGCCCGAGCAGTCCAGCGCTTGCCGGCGCTTGCGTGGCGGCAATCCGCCATGCGGGCTTTGCGGAAGATTTTTGCGGCATCATTCCAACGCCGGCACTGGCTTTTTATGCGCAGGAGCAGAAGATTCCGGCATTGATGATTACCGGCAGTCATATTCCTTTCGACCGCAACGGCATCAAGTTTTATCGCCCCGGCGGCGAAATCACCAAGCAGGATGAAGCGGCCATCGGGGAAGCGCAGGTGACGATGCCCGAGGTCCTGCCCGTGGCTGCGCTGCCGGAAGTGAACCGGGCGGCGTATCAAGGCTATATCGAGCGTTATCTGCAATTCTTTGCGCCCCGGCAACTGGCCGGTCTGCGCTTGGGATTATACGAACATTCGAGCGTGGCGCGCGATCTGCTGCGCGAACTGCTGCAAGCCCTGGGGGCCGACGTCATTTCGATCGGGCGCACCGATCAATTCGTGCCGATCGATACCGAGGCGGTCAGCGCCGAGGATGCGGCGAAAGCCAGGCAATGGGCCGAGACGCATGATTTTGACGCGATCCTGTCCACCGACGGCGATGCCGACCGGCCGCTGCTCGGCGATCAAAACGGCGAGTGGCTGCGCGGCGATATTGTCGGCATCCTGTGCGCGCAATATCTAGAGGCTAAAGCCATTGCAACGCCGGTCAGCAGTAATACGGCGGCCGAAAAATGCGGGTGTTTTACCGTCAAGCGCACGCGGATCGGCTCGCCGTACGTGATCGAAGGCATGCAGGAACTGCTGGTGCAGGGCCATGAGCCGGTGGTCGGTTTCGAGGCGAACGGCGGCTTTCTGGTGGCGACCGCATTGGAAAAACAGGGACGCCGGTTACGACCGTTGCCGACGCGCGATGCGGTATTGCCGATGCTGGCCTTGCTGGCACTGGCGCGGGAGCGCCGTGTCAAACTGTCCGCATTGCCGGAGAGTCTGCCGGGGCGTTATACCGCCAGCGACCGTCTGCCTGCTTTCGCGACCGAGAAAAGCCGGCGGCTTTTGCGGACGCTGGCGATCTCAGCGGCCGCGGTCAGCGACTTGCTCGGCGATGTGTGCGGTCGAGCGGTCGAAACCGATCAAACCGACGGTTTGCGAATTTCCTTTGAAGATGGGGCGATCGTGCATCTTCGCGCCTCCGGCAATGCGCCGGAACTGCGTTGTTACGCGGAAGCCGAGTCGCAAACCCGCGCCGAAGCGATTGTCCGGGCTTGTCTGGCGCGCTTAAAGGCTCGCGAAGACACCGATGACTTGCATGTTTCGGCGTGAGGTAAGTCACTGCATGTCTCTTAAGGACATGATCATAACTAACTTCCCGATAAAATTTTCCGTTCGTCCTGAGCTTGTCGAAGGATGGGCGAAAAATTCCCAGCCGATGCGGTCACCCGTTCCTGCTTCGACGAGCTCAGCACGAACGGGTGGCCGCATTTAGGGAAATTATTTTTGACAGAATCCTGAGATGATTAGGGTTCCCAGCCGAATGCCTAATTCAATTTAACGGCGGTCTACGCGGATTTTTTTGCATTCTCTATCAGTGTTTTAATCTGACGGCCATACTGATCCGCAAAGCGAACAATATCATCCTCGCCCAAATAACTGCCGGATTGCACCTCGATCATCTCGAGCGGAATCACGCCGGGATTTTCCAGGCAATGAGCGATGCCCAACGGAATGTAGGTCGATTGATTTTCTGATATGAGCACTTGTTCATCACCGCGGCGGACCAACGCGGTTCCCTTGACGACGACCCAATGTTCCGCGCGATGATGATGCATTTGGACCGATAAACAGGCGCCGGGTTTGACCACGATGCGTTTGGTCTTATGCCGCTCTCCGACGTCGATTTCATCGAAAAAGCCCCATGGCCGATAGACTTTTCGATGTGTATCCACTTCCGGACGTTGCTGTTGCTTCAGTTTGTCAACCAGGAGCTTGACATCCTGCACTCTAGCCTTGGGTGCCACCATCACCGCATCATCCGTTTCCACGATCACCAGATCGTGTACGCCGAGGGTTGCGACCAGCTTATTACTGGAATGAACGAATGAGTTGTGCGTATCGACGGTCAACACGTCACCGCGTAGCGCATTGCCCTCGGCGTCTCTATCGGTCACGTCCCACAACGCCGACCAGGAACCGACATCGTTCCAGCCGGCATCCAGCGGAATCACCATGGCCCGATCGGTTTTTTCCATCACCGCATAGTCAATCGAGTCGGACGGACAGGTTTTGAAAATATCCGGCGAGACGCGCACGAAATCGATATCGCGTTGTGTGTCCCTGAACGCTTCCCGGCAAACCGCCAGCATTTGCGGATTAAATTTTGCCAATTCCTGTAAAAAAACGCCGGCTTTAAAGGCAAACATGCCGCTATTCCAGAAATACTCGCCGCTATCCAAATAGCTTTGCGCCGTTGCCGAATCGGGTTTCTCCACGAAAGCCGACACCGGATAGGCCGAATCCATCATGGCATTTTCGCGCTTGATATAGCCATAGCCGGTTTCCGGGTGTGTTGGCACTATGCCGAAAGTCACCAAATAATCTTGTTGCGCTAATCGTTGCGCCTTGTCGACGGCTTCCTGAAACACCGAAGCCTGCAAAATGACATGGTCCGAAGGCAGCACCAACAGCACCTCGTTCGCAGGCACGGCCAATGCCGCCAACGCAACGGCCGGCGCCGTATTGCGCCCCACCGGCTCTAAAATGATTGCGCGGGGTTTGACATTGATTTCCCGCAGCTGTTCGGCCACCATGAAACGATGGTCCTCATTGCACACGGCAATCGGGGCGTTCAATTCCTGAACGCCGACCAGACGCTGCCATGTTTCCTGCAACATCGTTTTTTCTGAAACCAGGGGTAAAAACTGTTTAGGTTGCTGGCTGCGAGACAGAGGCCAAAGGCGAGTACCGGAGCCGCCGGATAGAATGATAGGGATCATAGGAAACCAAATGAAAATTTCGGGTTAATGTAATGAATGCAGTAAAGTGCAGTCGATGAATTTCACTTGAAACTTAAAAAGACGGTGAGTTGCCTAGAGTTAAGAATGGGTTTAATTATGCCGTGCCCCACATGAAGGAATCCGCCAATCGGGTCTTCCCTTTAGTCAGGTCATCGGAATGTGCAAGGCATTTCGCCTGATGCAATCCTGTTCAGCCGAGGGCGATTTTATTATGCAGCGGGACGTAGAAAAAAATCCGTATGTTTAGCATACTAGATAGTTTTCAAATATTTTATGAGTGATCGCTGTTCAGGTTGGCTTACCGGCGATTATCTGTTGCATAGGCTAAAGTACCAGTTTCTGTGGTAGGCGATGCAAACATCCAATGGCCAAGCACTTAGCTTTTTGTCGAAAGCTAAGTAGAAGTATTCAAATTTCTACTTAGTTAGGCACAGAATAATACTTTTTCATTAATAAATTATTAACTGCTGTAAAAAAATTAAATCTAACAATTTTCTTGGTCATTACGAAGAGCGGGTCCAAACCTTTCGGCGTCAATCCAAGCCCGGCGATTTTCGCGTTTTAGCGCGTTCGCCAACGCCTCGATGCATTGCTCCCGCGGCGGCAAAGCGATGAGCAGGCCGCGCGCTAGGCGGCGTTTGAGATCGGAAAAGGCACCGGTGCGGTCAAGCTTGCAGCCGCAACGGATGGCTTCATGGGTTTTGGTCTGAAGCCCGTCAAGACATGCAGGGGGGTATAAATCGGCCAAGATTTTAGTGCTGGAGGCCGGCTTGATCGGCAAAGAGTGCGATCAGTCGGGTCTGAACGCTGGCTTTGAAGCCTGAAAGGAGGGCACGGTCAGGATGGCTGGAAATTGCAGCTTCATCATGGTTGAATGGCTTAAGCTGAGGGAATCGGGGGCGATAAGGGGGCAATACGGGTAGGTCGGAAAAGGATTCGGCCGAATTCTACCCGTATCGTGTGGCTTGTTAATTAAAAATCAAAAATTGAACCACCCCGAGCCGAATGACGTCGCGAACACCAGGCTGACGATCGTCATCAGCTTGATCAGGATATTCAGCGACGGGCCGCTGGTATCCTTGAACGGGTCGCCGACCGTATCGCCGACCACGGCGGCTTTGTGCGCATCCGAGCCCTTGCCGCCGTATTGTCCGGTTTCGATCCATTTTTTCGCGTTGTCCCAGGCGCCGCCCGCGTTCGCCATCATCACCGCGAGCAGGAAGCCGGAACTCATCGTGCCAATCAAGAAACCGGCCAGGGCTTCCTTGCCGAGCACATGGCCGACCACGATCGGCACGGTCACCGCCAATGCCCCCGGCAGGATCATTTCCCTCAGTGCACCTTCGGTGCTGATGCCGACGCAGGCCTTGTAATCGGGTTGCGCGGTGCCTTCCATCAAGCCCGGGATTTCATGGAACTGGCGGCGCACTTCCATCACGATCGCATGCGCCGCCTTGCCGACCGCCATCATCGTCAACGCCGAAAACAGATAAGGCATCATCGCGCCGATCAGGATGCCGGGCAGCATGGTCGGACCGAGAATGTTCAGGTTGTCGATCTTGGCGGCACTTACATAAGCGGCCAACAACGCCAACGCGGTCAATACCGCCGACCCGATCGCAAAGCCCTTGCCGGTCGCCGCGGTCGTGTTGCCGAGGCTGTCGAGCGCATCGGTGCGGTGACGGACTTCGGCCGGCAGGTGGGCCATTTCGGCGATGCCGCCGGCATTGTCCGCGACCGGGCCATAGGCGTCGGTCGCGAGCGTGACCCCCAAGGTGCTCAGCATGCCGACGCCGGACAGCGCGACCGCATACAGACCCGCGGCGATGGTGCCGTCGGCCTTGAAGCCGAGCCAGATGCTGAGCAGGATCGCGGTCGCGGTGATCAACACCGGCAACAAGGTGCTCAACATGCCGACTGCCATGCCCTGAATGATCGTGGTGGCGGGGCCGGTTTGCGTCGCGTGCGCGATCGCCAGGGTCGGTTTGTCGGTGTAGGAGGTGAAATATTCGGTCGCGTAGGCGATGCCGTTGCCGGCGATCAGGCCGACCAGGATCACCAGCCAGTAATTGATGCCGACGCCGGAAGCCAGCACGGTGAACAGGCTCAACACCAAGACCGCGGCCGAGGCGCCCCACACCGAACGGCGCAGCGCGCCGAGCAAGTCTTCGAGCGAGGCATGCTCGTCGATCTTCGCGACGAAACGGCGCAAATGATGGCTGTAGCGAATCCATAACGAATAGCCGGGATAAATCTTCGTGGTCGCTTCGGTCGGATTTTTCTCTTCGCCGGTGACCATGTAAATTCCGAACAGGCTGGACAGGACGCCGACCGCCGCCACCAGAAACGGCAGGCCGATGAAAGCGGCCGCCTTGTCCGCGCCGAGCGTCGCGCCCAAGGTCGCGGCCGCGATGATCGAGCCGCTGTAGCTTTCGAACAAATCCGCGCCCATGCCGGCGACATCGCCGACATTGTCGCCGACATTATCGGCAATCACCGCCGGATTGCGCGGATCGTCCTCCGGAATGCCTTTTTCGACCTTGCCGACCAGATCCGCGCCGACATCGGCGGCCTTGGTGTAAATGCCGCCGCCGACGCGCGCGAACAACGCGATGCTGCTGGCGCCGAAGCCGAAGCCGGTCACATAGGTCAACTGGTTTGGATCGCCGTTGAAGACCAGATAGAGCACCGTCATGCCGATCAGGCTGAAGCTGACCACCGACATGCCCATGACCGCGCCGCTGCCGAAGGCGACCCGGAGGCCTTCATGCAGTCCGCGGCTGGCGGCCGCGGCGGTTCTGACGTTCGCGCGGACCGCGACATACATGCCCAAATAACCCGCGGAAGCGGAGGCGATGGCGCCGATGACGAAGCAAAGCGCGGTCTGCCATTGCAGAAAAGAGGAAATGACCGCGGCGACGATCACGACGAAAACGCCCAGTACCCGGTATTCCCGGTTAAGAAAAGCCGAAGCCCCTTCCTGAATGGCCTCCGCGATCGCTTGCATGGCTGCATTGCCGCGGTCATAGCCAAGAATGATTTTTAATTGCCACAGGACGTACGCGACGCCCAGAAGCCCCATCAGTAACGCGATAATGATCGACAGCGATGCGCTAAACACCGTTCCTCCTCGTTTTTAGTTATTGTTATGTCGTGACGGCTTGGCAACGGCCGCTGCGTTTTTCATCAGGTACGGAAATAATGTCATGAAAGCCCGTTTTTGCGGATCCTCATCACGAAAAGGTCTCTCCGCGACCCTGCATGCAGGTAGCGCCGGCGGGAAAGCATAAAACCTGGCTTCGACCCCGCCCAGCGCCCGGTCGCAAAAACCGATTTGACGGATCACATCCGGCGAATCGAGTGATTGACATGACGCAAGCCGGAGAGTAGGTTACTGAAAAGTTAAAACAACCACAATAAAAACTTGAGCGATGCATCCTTCTTCCACTGTCGCGCACTTCTGCGCCAAGGATTTTGTCAAAAATAACTTCCACTCCTCATTCCCAAGTCCAGCTTGGGAATGAGGTCAGGGAAGCTCCAGCTTCCCAACGTTGACGTTGGGAACCCGCATCAAATCGGGAAGTTATTGTTGACGAAATCCTAAATCCCGGCGCTGCGGAAAGTGCTGATACAACGCCGTCATGATCGGCTTCAAATGACCGTGGGCAAGGGTTTTTGCCCGGGCTAAAATAAAATGATTTCTGATCGTTGAGGGGGAGGAGGGAACGTCTTTAACCTGGCGCTTGGCCTGTTGAACCGTTTTCGTGGCGTCCGCGTTAAATGGGCGGAAGCTCTGGTCGGGCTCGGTCTTGCGGATAAGTGACTGTATGGGTAAGTCCCCCTCTTTGAAAAAGAGGGGCTAGGGGAGATTTTTTCAAATAAATCCCCCTCGATCCCCTTTTTCAAAGGGGGCGGTGAATAGTTAAGAATACTTTTACCGTTAAATCGCGTTCGGTGGTTGCAATGAATCGAAAAGTCGCCCGCAGCCGCCGGCGACAAAAAAATCAGCCTTCGCTTGCCCTGAAAAAAATCGCAACGTGTTTAAATCGGAATAGGCAGTCAGGCTACACTTAAAGAGATCGCAAACAAACTTCGGCATCGAAGCCAGCCATCTATTCGCATCGAGTATAATTTCATTCTTTCCGGAGAACCGCCTAACGAGCTCGAATTAGGTAAGGTAAGGATGGACTATCATTATCGGTGAATGTTACTCTGAGGTCATGCCAATGCCTTGCAATTTGAATTTGACAGCGCATTATAAGACGTATTTTCAGATGATCAAGGCCACGAGCCCGGAACTGAAGAAGATCGCGTTTAATATCCGCTACCGCGTTTATTTCGAAGAACAGAAAATGATCTCAGCCGAGGATCTTGACGACCGGCTGGAAACCGATTTGTGGGATTCCTGTTCGATTCATTCGCTGCTTTATCATAAACCGACGGCGCAGCCCATCGGCAATGTCAGGCTGGTGCCTCTGCATGTCAGCCCGACCCAGACCTTGCCGGTTGAAGAACATTATCCAAGGCCGTTCGATTTTAGCCGGGCGCCGGTCAAACACATCAGAATCGGTAAAACGGCCGAGGTGTCCAGAATGTTGATTCTTTCCTCATTTCGGCGCCGGCAGAGCGATTCGAGCTACGACATCGACAATCGGCAAACGGCCGCCCCGGATGACGACAAACGCTTTCCGATCAATTATTTGCCGGTCTGCATGATCTTCGCGACCGCGATTTTGATGCTGGACGAAAAGCTCGATTACGGCATCGGCCTGATGGAACCGCGTCTGGCCAGATTATTGACGCGATTCGGCGTCGGCTTGAACCAGATTGGCGAAGCGACGGATTATTTCGGTCCGCGCGCGCCCTATCTGATTTTCCCCGAGCCGATCTATAAACATCTCGATTCGGATTACCAGGCGCTTTACGATACGATACAATCCGAACTCATCGGTTAGTTTGCTTCCGAAAACCGCATCCATTTCTAGCCCTCTATGGAAAAAAAAACAGAACGTTTTTTAAGTCTGGTCTGGAAAGCCATCCTGTCGGTCAGTTTTGCGACTTTTCTGGCATCAGGCGCGATCGTGCTGTTCGGCCAGTTCACCCTGAACAAAAATTATGAGCAGGAAAGAGCCCGCTTGCATCATGCCTATTCCCAGGCATTTGCAGCCATTTTAGAGCAGATCAAGAGCGACAGGATCGACATCGGCTGGCTGATTCCGGGGCTCTTGGATGCCAGGATGCCGCAGGACAAGGCCTTGAAGACGATCAAACAAACGATCGACAGAAACTGGTCGCAAATCGAGCTGGAATCGCAGATCACGTCGGTCTTTCTGTTCACCAAGGAGGCGCGACTGCTCGGTCAATGGGGCGACGCCGCTTATCAAAAGCAGTTCGATGATTGGGTCGGACTGGCGGCTAAAAATGAAACGACCTACGACACTATATGGTGCGAGGATCATTGCATTCATTTTCGCACCACGCCATTTCTGCATAACGGCGATTTTCTAGGCATTTTCATCTTCGGCGTCGATCTGGCCGACACGGTTTTGAAATTGAGAAACGTGATCGGTCTGGATGCCGCCATTTTGACCAAAAACATACGCAGCGAGAACCGTAACATCCTGCGGGTGGAGCCTTGGTCGATGAATGTGATCGCGATGACCGGCTCCACCAAGAACTCGGCCTTGCTGACCGCGATCAGCAAACGGCATCCCGCGCCGTTGCCGCCGGGATCGCTGATCCTCGAAGTTGGCGGCAAGACCTACGACCTGATATCCTTGCCGTTTGAAGACAACGACTCGACGCGGATGCTGATCATCGAAGACATCAGCGCGTCCCTGAACAGCGTCAAGCAGGCGACCGCCCTGTATGCGCTGAGCGGTTTGTTGAGTCTGCTGTTGTCCGGTGGCGTGCTGTTGTTTTTATTGATCGGGCCGACGCGGCGGCTCAAGCGTCTGGTCAATGTGTTTCCGCTGATCGCGAAAAAACAATATCACGCCATTGCCAAGCAACTCCATGCGCCGAAACGCGCCTGGGCCAAGGACGAAATCGACGTGCTCGAAAGCGCGGCACATGCGTTGATCGGCACCTTGCAGACGCTCGACGAGCAGGTCAATCAGCGTACGCAAGCGCTGTCGGATCAGGCCAGAGAGTTGTTGATCGAGAAAAACTTTATCGACAACATGCTGAACACCGCGCAGGTGATCATTCTGACCATCGATGATGTCTGCGTGATTCGCACGGTCAATAAATTTACCGAGCAGTTAACCGGCTATTCGGCGAGTGATCTGATCGGCAAACAGTTTTCCGCGCTGTTTTTCAGCGTCGAGACGTCCGAACTGATCCGCGCGTCGAACGGCGTCTTTGAGCGCACGCAAAGCAAAAGTTTGCAGTTCGAGTGTCCGATTTTCGCGGCCGACGGTTCCGAACTCTATCTTTCCTGGTATTTGTCGCCGCTGTTCATTGAGGAACTCGGCATCGAATCCGCGCATGAGATCCTGGTCGTTGGCCTCGACCTGACCGAACACAAAAAATCGGAAAACCGCCTGACCTGGCTGGCCGAACACGATCCGTTGACCGGTCTTTACAATCGCCGTAAATTCGAGAAGGAACTGGAGCATGCGATCAGCCTGGCGCTTCGGCAAAATCACACGTCCGCGGTCGTGTTCTTCGATATCGATCAATTCAAATACATCAACGACAGCAGCGGGCACCAGGTCGGCGATGAACTGTTGATCAAGGTGGCCGAAAAACTGCGCTACATCACCCGCCAGGCGGATATTATCGCGCGCTTCGGCGGCGACGAATTCATCATCCTGGCCACCAATGTCAGTCAAAAACAGGCCGAGGAACTGGCGCAGAAATTATGCAGCGAAATGGCCACGGTGGTGATCGAAATCGGCAGCGAGCAGCACCGCGCCGGGGTCAGCGCGGGTTTGTTGATGTTTCCCGAAGCCAATTGCAGCGCGCAGGATCTGCTGGCGTCGGCGGACATCGCGATGTACCGCGCGAAAGAAGAAGGCCGGGGCGGCTGGCGGCTGGCCAGCCATGACGACATCAACCGCAATCAGATCAAGAGCCGGTTGACCTGGAAAGCCAGGGTCGAAAAGGCGCTCGCGGAAAATCGCTTCGTCCTGTATTACCAGCCGATCATGCGGATTGCCGACCGAACGGTCGTGCATTACGAATGTCTGCTCAGAATGCTCGGGGAGGGCGGCGAGATCATCCCGCCGGCAAAGTTTATCGAGGTCGCCGAACACACCGGGCTGATCTATCAAATCGATCTGCGCGTGCTCGAGCTGGCGTTCAGCAAGCAGGCCGAACTTTTGCGGCAAGGCAGCCCTATCAAACTGTCGATCAATCTGTCGGCCGAAATGCTGTCCAATCCGGATGCCTTCACCGTGATCAGCCGGTTTTTGCGGCAATACTGCCTCGATGCGCGGCATTTCATCTTTGAGGTCACCGAGACGCAGGCGGTCACGCGGCTGCAGGCCGCGCACGATCTGATCACGCAAATCGAAGACATCGGCGGCAGCTTCGCGCTGGACGATTTCGGCGTCGGCTTTTCGTCGATGAGTTATCTGAAACAGTTGCCGGTCAATTATCTGAAAATCGACGGCTCATTCGTCAAGAACATCGTGCATAGCCGCGAAGACCAGCTTTTCGTGAACGCGATCAACAGTGTCGGCCAAGGCATGGGTATCAAGACCATCGCCGAATTCGTCGAAAACCAGGACATTCTGGACGTGCTGGCCGGCATGGGTATCGATTATGCGCAAGGTTACGGTATCGGCAAGCCCATGCCGCATCCCGAGTTCCATCAAGAAAACGTCGACGTTATCGATTGAAGCGCTGGCCCCAGGGCGCGCATTCGGCCGGGTGCCTAGAAACTGTACGACAGCATGAACAAGTACATGTCCCATTGCTGCGTCTGGTGTTGCGTGTTTTCCAGTTGCGACAGCCATCCCGTGCCGTTGACGTGATGGTATTCGGTGCTCAGCAGCAACGACGGCAGAATTTCATAACGCAAGCCGAAGGTCCAGTCACGGGCATAGCGCGAATAGCTGGGCACACGTTTGTCGGGAAAGTGATAGCCGTATTGATCGTCGAGATTCCAGATCAACTCATCGTAACGAACGAAGCCTTCCAGCTTGTCGGTCACGTGGTAAGCCCCCTGGATATAATAACTCTGCCCGGTAAAGCCGAAATCCGCCGTGCGGAAATTATCGAACCGGGTGCGGCGCAGCGCGTATTCCGCGGTCAAGGACCACTTCTCGGCGTTGTATTGCGCCGATAGAATCAGCGGATTGAAATGAAACGAGCCCTGGTTCTTTGCGTGTTCGGCGGAACGGAATTGGCTCAGAAAATCCGCATAGGTCACCGCGAAACGGACCCGGCTGCCTGGCGATTCGTATCCCAGTCGGGCGACCCAGGAGGTATCGCCTTCGACCGTGCCCGCATCGCCCCTTAGAATCGTGTTCATGAAATCCGGATCGTTCGTGCGCGGTAGGATCAAGCCGAAATTGGCCGAAAAGTCGCCCAGTCCGGTCCGATGTTCGCCGTACAGATAGCCGCCATCGGCGGACAGGGACAGATTCCTGTTGCGGTCAAAATAAATCGATTGCGGCAACAAAATGCTCGGCCGGGTCGCCGCGACATCGCGGGTTTCGTTGTAAAAACCCAGCGGCGTCGGCACCCTGCCGGCCCGGATCGCGAGCAGCGTGGATTCGGTCGAAAGCAGGTTGTAGCTGGCCAGGCCGTAATCGATACGCACGCCGCCTTCATCGGTTTGTCCGGCATTGCGCCAGACCACCTGCATCGCCAGTTGCAAATCGGGCAGTGGATTCCAGGAGCCGTTGACCCCCAGTTCCCTGAAATCGGTCGATAGCGAATCGTCGGAATGGCCGAAAAATTGGTTATCGCTGGTATGAATGAAGCCTTGCGACAGAAAACCGTGCACCTGTATCGAGGCGGGCAACCATTTGTCGAGTTTCAAGTCTTGCGCCGGGCTTGATGCGCTGAACGCGAAAGCGGCGGCGCAACAGCATGCGCTCAAGAGGGGATACTTGCAGGAAGTCGGCAAATGTCGCATAAAGGCTGATTCTCTATTCGATGTCCAATATTTTGACGTCCGCCGTCAAATCCTTACCGCTTAAGTAGCCCACCGCGCCGGGCGTGTCGCTGATGCGTTTCAACATCTCTTCTTTCGTCTCGATCAACACCGGGGCCTGGCCTGTGCCGCTGAAGACCAGCCGGTTCCAGCCCTTGCGGATCTGATGAGGAAATACGTGCAATTTCTGTTTGCAGAACGTCTTATGCAAGGGGTCTTCGTCCTGCAATACATAAACGGTAATCGGAGACTCGTCGCTCCAGTGTCTTAAACGCATATTAAATATAGCAGCCAAACCGGTTTGGCTGATAGTTGTCTGCGGATTGGCTGAGTTGACCACCACGTAAACGGCGTCAGGATTGATTTTTTTGGGGATGGGTTCCGCACAGACTGTCTCTGCCCAAAAGCAAAGCAAAATGGCAAGCGCTGCCTGATTTCTTGTAATTTTTAAACCGGGAACCTGCGTTTTCAATTCGACTTCCTTAGCGCTTTACAAGAATAAAGTGCCGTCAGTCTAATGGAAATGGGGCGTATTTTTCAATTTGAAAAAATTAATCGCGGCGCCAGCGGAATGTCCGATAACCGTCATAGGGCGTGGGCAGCCGGCGGAAACGGCTTCAGGCAAGCGTTTGGATCGTCGCCGAGGGGACTGCCGATTCCTGTAAACGACTTGGGTTAAACGTGGGTTTGGCAAACGCGGCGGCGCTGATTGCGCTTTTCTCCCTTCCCAATTCTGTGTACCCATCGAAGCCATGCCATTATACACAAATGCCGTCATACCCGCCGGGAAGCGGGTATCCAGTGCCAGGGATGGTAAGCCTAAAACGTCCTTGTAGCCTGGATTCCGGCAATCCATGCCGGAATGACGGACTTGTGTATAAAGGTATGCATCGAAGCCCGGTATCTCACCCCTAGGTTTTGCAAATTCGGCTCGATCAACCCGCCATCCGAGGTTGGTTCAACAAAAACTGACTTCATAACGCACGAAATGCGCGCTGAATTCGACGAACTTCTCGACTTTCAGCGCCGCATCGATGATCCCGCGGGCAATCGCCAGCACGGTCGTATTGCCATGCCGGCACTCGGACGGCAAAAACAGCGCGGCGCGTTCGGCTTCCGGCCGGAGGATGATGAAGCCTTGATTTTTTCCGATTTCGACCGGATAAACCTCGCCCTCGATGCGCTCCAGCAGCAGGTTTCTAAATTTGAGATTGCTTTCGACGCGGATATGACGGATCAACGCAAAACAGGGCGCCAGGCCTTCCTGCACGATGATCGTCGGCTCATCCTGCGAACACTTCAGATTGGCGACTTTGGCGACGCAAAACGCGCGCTCCTGGGTCGCGAAAATCGTCAATTGGTTCGCCGACACGTTGTTCACGTCGGCCAGGATTTTCGAAGACAGCGACGCCATCGTGTTCCTGATCTCCAGCGGCACCAGCTCCAGGCGCGCTGCTTTGTGCGGGCTTGGGTTGATTCCGCTGAGCTCCATCACGCGGAAGCGGCTAATCAGCACATTCAAGAATCTTGTGGCCTGTGCGCCGCCGATGATCAGGCCGGATTTCTTCGCATGCAACGGATCGACCGAGCGCCGGATTTCGTAATAGGCCGTCAAGCGATTCAACAGTCCCGGGAAAGCCGCGAGTTTTACCTGTTTGTCCGGATGCGCTTCCAAAAACTCGATCAGGTGGTCGGTATTCAGCGCGATCTCGGGGTATTGCGGGTTTTCCGTGTCGATCGCTTCGGGGGGCAGCAAGGCCTCGGGGCGCCAATGGCAAAGCGTAAAATCGGCGGGCTCCGGGGTGAGCCGGGCGAGCGGCGCGAGTTCCGCGGCCAGCGTAAAAATGGCGGTGATGTCGGCCGCGCCATAGCGATAAGGATGGCAGCCGTGAAACAGCAGGCAATGCCGGATCACCGCGTCGAGCGACGGCTGCGCGATCATCCCCGGCACCGGATCGTCGATCGCGAGCGTGAGCCAGTGCCGGGCTTGCGCGAGCAGATACAATTCCGCGAATTTTTTCCACAGGCTCAAATCCTGGGCCTCATGGAACAGGGTGCTGCGTTTACTGACCAGACACAGAATCTGCATGGCCCGGTAGGCGCAAACGAGTTTTTGCGCATCGGGCAGCGCGCCGTCCTTGGCCAGTTGGGCAAACGCAAAGCTGAGTTTCTTGGGCAACTGCAGCGCGGCGGTCATCCATTTCCTGGCTTTATCCGGCGCATAATCCACCCGCTGGGCATTGTGTTCGAGCAGCTTGGACAACAGCAGCACGCTTTCGGTCAGCTTATCCAGCATCAAGAAAAGGGTGTTCCGATCGATCGGGGCGTTGACCAAATCGTTCAGGACGCCATTCAGCAAATTGATTCGCTCCGGCACCAAAAGCTTGTCGAGAGACAGCAGCCAGTCGCCGACGGCGTCGGTGGTCAGTGAAAACGGTAAGGTAGAGGATTCCTGCATGATTCGATGCGCTGTAATTGAGTGATCCTGCCAGTTAAGCCGGTTGCCCGAGGCCGTGGGGCGAACGCGGGCGACTCATGCTACCCAGAAGCATAGCACAGCGAAAAATCGACGACTGACAAAAAGCGTCACAAAATGACGACATTTTTTGTCAGTGACCGCCGTGCCGAGCCTGTCATTCCGACTTACGGGCAACGCCAAGGCGCTTTTTTCGCATGCGCGAAAAATTCCAAGTTATTGGTTATGAATGTTAATTTATGGCGAGTCGAGGTTTTGAAACTCTTTTTTAGGTTGTTGGCACGCAACCTGCTTATACCCAAATGTCTTTTGACGCCACCCCCACCCAAGAGGAACTGACAATGAAAAACATTACCCTGCAAAAACAACAAGGTTTTACCTTGATCGAATTAATGATCGTGGTCGCGATCATCGGTATTCTGGCCGCGGTCGCGTTGCCGGCGTATCAGGACTACACGACCCGCGCCAAGGTCACCGAACTGGCGGTCGCCGCCGACGGCTGCAAGAACTCGGTCACCGAATACTATCAAGCGGCCGGTGCTCTGCCAGGTGATACTGCTACGGCAGGATGCTCCGATGCGGCAACCAACTATATCGCCAGTCTGACTGTAGGTGCTGCGGGTGTTATTACCGTAAAGGCGGCAGCGTCTGATCAGGCGGGCAATGCATTGCCTGTGGGTTTTGCAAGTCAAAATTTCATCTTAACCCCGGGTATTAATACATCTAACGCCTCCATCCTGGATTGGAATTGCAAAGCATCGGACATCGACAAAAAGTTTTTGCCAGCCACCTGCCGCTAATCGAATTAGCCTAGGGCCAGCGGACAGGCCCGATCTAGCCTAGCGAAATCAAGGACGAAACCACCCGAAAACCACCCACGCCCTGACCGGCTTGGGTGGTTTTTTATTGCCCGCACACTTTTCCGGGCTATGCCGGACGGGGCATTTCCGCCGACTCTCACGGCACGGCATTACGATATGCTCAGCGCAAATATTCAGAATCCCGAGGCCAGATAAGTCTCCGAAACCGGTACGCGGAACGTACCTTCCCAACGGGTTCGAAAAATCCGACCTTGCATCGTCGAATCAGTTATCATCTGCCCGTCATCACGCAGCGGAAAACTCCTACATGGCCGAACCGATCAAAACAACCCATCCCGGCGGCTGCCCGCACGATTGTCCCGATACCTGCGCGATGGTCTTCGAAGTGACCGACGGCAAACTGACCGGCGTCAGAGGCAATTCCGATCACCCGATGACGCGGGGCGGACTTTGCGTCAAGTTGAAGGACTACGAAAAACGCCATTATCATCCCGACCGCCTGCTCTATCCGATGCGCCGCAGCGGCCCCAAAGGCAGCGGGCAATTCACGCGGATCAGTTGGGATGAAGCGCTGGATCAAATCGTGACCCGCTGGCAGGCGATCATTGCCGAACACGGCCCGCAGGCGATCGTGCCCTACAGCTACCTCGGCAATCAGGGCCTGGTGCACGGTCTGAACGGCGGCGATGCGTTCTTCAACCGGCTGGGCGCGACCGTGACCGAGCGCACCTTTTGTGGCGAAGGCTCGAGCACGGCCTGGCTGTTGACGGTCGGGCCGACCGCCGGGGTCGATCCGGAAAGCTTCATTCATGCCAAATACATCATCCTCTGGGCCTGCAACTCGGTCAGCACCAATCTGCATCACTGGCATATCGTCAAGGAAGCGCGGAAGCAGGGCGCCAAGGTCGTCGTGATCGATGCCTATGCCTCCCGCACGGCCAAGGAAGCCGACTGGCATCTCGCGCCGAAGCCGGGCACGGACGGCGCGCTGGCGATGGCGATGATCCACACGATCATCGAGGAAGGGCTGGTCGATCACGATTATGTCGAGAACTACACGGTCGGTTTTGCCGAGCTGGCCGAACGCGCAAAGACGCGGACGCCGGAATGGGCGGAAAAAATCACCGGCATCCCGGCCGACGACATCCGCGAGCTGGCCCGCGAATACGCGGTCACGCAGCCCGCCGCGATCCGGATCGGCGTCGCGCTGGAGCGGCATCATGGCGGCGGCCAGACCGTTCGCGCGGTCAGTTGTCTGCCCGCCTTGACCGGCGCCTGGCGTCATGTCGGCGGCGGCATTTTGCAGTTTCCGGTGTGGGAGCATCCTTACAAGTTCGATGTGCTTTGCCGGCCGGATTTGATCCCGGAAGGCACGCGCGTGATCAATGCCTTGCAGATCGGCCGCGCCCTGACCATCGATCCGCCCGCAGGCCCGCCGATCAAGTCGATCATGTGCTGGAACGCGAACCCGGTCACCCAGGCGCCGGAAACCGACAAGATCGTCGAAGGCTTGAAGAACGAGGATCTATTCCTGGTGTCGGCGGAACACTTCATCTCCGACACAGCGTTGTATGCCGATATCCTGTTGCCGGCGTCGATGGGCGCGGAGATGGAAGACATCATCCTGTCCTGGGGGCATCTGTATCTGACTTACAATGCCAAATGCGTCGAATCGCCCGGCGAGGCGATCCCGAACAACGAGATCTTCCGGCGTCTGGCGGCGAGGTTCGGCTTTGAAGAAGACAATTTCAGTTGGTCCGATGCCGAATGCCTGGAGCATTATATCGACTGGAATGCGCCCGCGTGCCGGGGCATCACGCTGGAGATTTTGCGTCAACACGGCTTCGCGCGTTTGAACGTCGGCACCAAGGACGATCGGGCGCCGCACAGGGAAGGCAACTTCCCGACGCCGTCCGGCAAATGCCAACTGATCGCCGAGGGCGCCACCAATTTCGTACCGGGACCTTTCCGCCAGATGTACGAGGGTTTTCAACCGGGCGAAGCGTTGGACCCGTTGCCGGATTATGTGCCTCCCCGAGAAACGGCGGCAACGCATCCGGAGCTTGCCAAACGCTATCCCTTGAACATCGTCTCGCCGAAGAGCCACGGTTTCCTGAATTCCTGCTACGCGAACATGGAAAACAAAATTCAGGGGCAGGGCGAGCAATTCGTGCTGATCAATGCGGTTGACGCCGATCAGCGCGGCATCCGGCACGGCGACAAGGTCAGGGTCTTTAACGGGCGGGGCGCTTTTGCGGGTGTTGCCAAGATCACCGACGATGTGAAACCCGGATTGATCGTCGCGACACTGGGCTACTGGCGGCAATTGAACAATGGGACGGTGAACAGCATCAGTTCGGCGGAATTGGTCAATATGGGCAACGCGCCGTCGTTTTCGGATAATTTGGTGCAGGTGGAAGTGCTGCAATGAGCATTTAACAATTCGTAGAATGCGGTGAGGAACGAACCGCATCATTCGCGTAATCACAAATTTGTTGAAAATGGGTTGTATCCGCTTAATTGGGGTAATCAGATGGTATGCATGGATAGAGTGGCTGGTGAGTAACTCGAACGATGCGGTTCGTTCCTCACCGCACCCTACGGCCCTGGACAACAGCTTTGCAGTTACCGGATATTAAAGGTAAACGGCGTTAATCATGCGGCGCAATACGTTGCGCTATTGCGCCCTATGCATTGCGCCTTAACGTGTTGCATCCATGCAGCAGTCGTAGGGTGCGCACCGCGCACCATTTCATAACATTAGGTAGTCCCGGCATTTTAAAGTATTCCGGCAGTCAGTCTATCCCGTTCAAGGTTTCTGGGAGTGGTTTGGCATTGAAAAAGGGGCGCAATGCGCCCCCTACAAGACTACTCTCCTGACCGAATCCCTTAACAAATCGATATGATCCGTCAACAAGGCTCGTTGCCGCTCAAGTAAATTGACCGTGAAAAAGTAACAACCACCCGCGACAAAATTGCGTCGATAATTTGGCATCGCCTAAAAACAAGCATAGTAGAAAGGACGAGGCGTAGGGCGGTTTCGCGCCAGCAAACCGCCAATGCTGGGAGTTTACCGAAATAAAAAAGAAAAACGCCGACTAGAAAGGTCCGGGTGTTAGCTTACTCCGTTGCCTCCGATGATGGCGGATTGCTGGCGCGAATCCGCCTTACAATTGATCCGCCGTACGGCCGTAGTTAAATTTTTATTTGCGGTTTAAATGGCGCTTACTTTTATTTTTTATTTAAAATTATTCGTTAAATGTTAGTTGTTTCGAATAACGGCCTGCACTCGAATTATTTACAAAATCTGATAATTGATATATCTCTTCTTTCAAAATCTTCATTACAGCAACAAATCTATCTTCTCCCCTTTTTTCTTTGTGCACTTTCAAGATTTTTTCTGAATAGTAAAGGGGGCTAAATGGCGGAGGCGTTCTGTTCATTAGCCAAAGGGCACTTCGAAAAACCTCATTTTCAAAAACTCAGACTCAAGCGAAACAATGGGTTAGCTCACGGATTTCGCCGAATTACAGGGTTTTTCGAGGTGCCCCAAAGTTGCATTGCGTCTTCTTTTGCGTGCATCTCCTCGTCTTGATTTTGGTATGAGTAGAATTGAATTATTTTTCCAGAGGTATCTCGTTGCACGTGTGACTTAGAAAAAGAGTCTTGAATTGTATGAAGCATGGCTCCGAGAGCAATATCAGAAATTGATTGTTTCGCTTTTCTATGTTCGCCGTATATGTCAAATAAATCTCCAACGCAGTTTGGGATATTTCGCGAAAAGCAAGCATCTCCTGAGAGGGAAAAATAAGTAGCCATATTTGTATCTCTTAATTTTGTCATTTCAGATAATTGATTAGTTGCAACTAAGTAACAGAATTCTAACCATGAAAGAATTTTTTCTCTTGTTTCGCTTGCTGGGATGCCGTCAAAATTCGCCATTGAATGAAGAAATTGCATATCTCCAAAATGGCTTCTTGACAACATACTATATCTCGCATTGATTGACTTTTTTTCTCTACAGCCTTCTTTGCATCATCGAACCTAGCTTTAAATCCTTTTATATTCCCTGGTATCAATAACAATGGATCGTCGTTCCACCTTACACCTATTATTATAGGATTTTCATCATAGTTGGTGAAAGAAAATTCGGAGAGATTACAGGCCGCTTTAGTTGAACAAAAATCTGCTAGAGCAGTGATTGTTTCATGCACCGGGTCCGTATATCGGCTTCGTATTTTTCCCAATATATGCAATGTGAATTCTTCAAAATGTGTTTTTCTACTATTATATATATACGGCTCAATGTTGAATGCATTACAATTTGAACTTATGATGAGCAATAAAAATTTAATTAAATAATATATTCTATTCATATCTATTGATTTATAAATAAACATTTTTACACTCGTCTGTAAGTGGAAATTCATTGCAAAGGATGGAAAGCTCAATACTTTCAAAATAAATATAGAGGCTGAGGTGCGAAGCTCATAAATTGCGAGTGATGGACTTACTTCGTCGGTTCAGAAATAATGGCAATAATGGGTTCAGGTTAGTTTATGAAATTTAACCTAAACTCACTATCCTCCTTACTGTGTTATTGGGTTGCCTGCGACGCCTCGCTTTTTTTCAAAGATTCGTTTTGTGCCCCCTCCATAAAAATTCTCCGGAAATTTTCCTGCATGTCGGGATCTCTAGCCAGATTTTCAGCCGCTCTGCCGGTGGCGAAAACCTGGTTGTAGCCGAAGCGCACGAGGTCAAGGGATTTTTCGAGTGTGTTTCTTTCCTTGGCAGGCGCGAAGTCTTTTACATCGGCCTCGTTGACATAGGCAAAAAATGAAGGGATTTTCAGAAGATATTTGGCTTCTGAGGGGCAACCGTCGCCTGTCGAACCGTCCACTCTTTCTTTGAGAATGAAGGGGACGTGAGCGAATTCCTTACGGTTGAAACCGGCGTCCAGTTTATTCGGAAACATATCGCTGCCGGTCCAAGTTGCCTTGAATCCAAATGTAGTGTCGGACGTAAAAATAAAATGCTTGGATTGGCTTGGCTCTTTGTTAATGGATGTCAAGTGCTCGACGGGGTATTCGGCGTCGTCAAAAGAAAGCCATCTAAACAAAGGCCATTTTTCATAATTCGGTGCTTTAGGCCGGTCGTTCAAGCAGATAATGGTTCCATCTTTATGTTGCTGATCGGCATATTGCTGATCAGTGGTTGTTGCAGGACGCGGAGGACATTGCGCGGGTTTTCCTGTACCGCTGGAGCGAAAACTGCAATCAGTCAACTCGGTTGCCGCCTGTCCTCCAGTAAAAAAGGTGGAAACGCCAAACAACAAGCGCTTGGCTGGATTGTATGATGCGTTAAAGCCAGCCGCGACATTCGGTTTTTGCCCGCCGGCAAACATTGGTGTAATCTCTTTCTCATCTCGAGTAATGCCGACCTGAACGCTTGGCGGACTGCGATCCACATTTAATCCGACCGTACTATGGGCGTACATATTCAAACTTTTATGAAAACCGCACCCGGAGATGAGCGCAGCCAAAGAAACGCTAAAAATGAACTTCGTTGAAAGAGTCATGGCTTTTCCCTTTTATCAGAAGAGTTAGCTGGGGTGGGATATTCGCCGATTTTGAAGGTCGTAAAATCGGCGCTTAATTTTTTTATCCGAATGGACGCATCCGGTTGCAGAAGGTCTAGCCGCTGCCGTCGGCTCCAGCCGGTTTGAAAATAGCTGTCATCCTGGCCAATGCCGGTTGCAAGCCCAAATGTTTCCAAACCGCGAATCAACGCAACTTGTCCATTGGGCGTGGTTTGGGCTTGCATCGATAAATGGCCGATGCCCCAAAGATGATCGGTGCCGGTGGCTTTGTCGTAATAATGAAGTGCGCAGCCTGAGAGCAGAGAAGCAGCCCCAAGTACTGACGTTGCAATAGCAAGACTTAATTTAGAGACAATCAGAAGGTAGTTTGAAATCATGATTTATTCATTTCACAATGCCTCTCTTGAAAATACGAACAACGTATCGTTTACCTTCCGTAATGTTTATCTGAATCCATCGTCCTACCAAGCTAAGGGTTAACATCCTGAATGGCGCTAACTTAGGTCTTCCGTAGTATACTGACTGCGCCGTTTAAAGTTGTGAGCAAACCGTTATCGGTTTGTTAGCACTCCCTCCCATAACACAAATAACAAAATCGAGGGTTTACTCTTATGGAGCAGAAGGTTACGTATGAATTCGGTCCTTTTCGCCTGGAAACAAACACCCAGAGTCTTCGTAATGAAAACGAGAACATCCGTTTACAGCCAAAAATTTACCGCCTATTGTTGTATTTTTTGCAGCATCCGGGGCGCCTGATCTCCAGGGAGGAGCTTTTCGGCGCGGTGTGGCATGATAGGATTGTCGAAGATTCGGCCTTGAGACTGGCTGTGAACGCCTTGCGCAAGGCTTTGCACGACGACAGCAAAACGCCGCGCTATATTTTGACGGCTTGTCGACGCGGCTATCGTTTTCTCCCTGACGTCACGGTTGAACACACATCTCAAGAAAAAGCCGGAACAGTTCAAGAGCGTATTTTCACTTATCAGCCAAAGCCAACATTTCCCGATATCGCAGGGCAGTACGGTATTGCACTGGAACTGTTGCTCGAAGCTTTCGAACAAGCCGCCGAGGGCAACAGGCGCCTGGTTTTCTTGAACGGCGCAAGGGGGATTGGCAAAACCGCTTTACTCGAAAGATTCCTGGCCAAAATCAGCCATCCGGAGCTGACCATGCTCCGCGCCCGCTGCGTGCAATTGGGCGGGGCGGCCGAACCCTTTCTACCCTTGCTGGAAGCCTTGGAACGCCGATGTCAGGAGCCTCGCGGTAAGCCACTAATCGACTGTTTGCACCGAGTTGCGCCGACCTGGCTTTATCAAATGCTGAATATCCTTGAGCAAGAAGACATCGCCGCACTGCATCCGAAAGTCTCGCAGCTCAGCACCGGCCGCATGCTGCGGGAAGGCGCCGATTTCTTTGAGAAACTGGGGACGGATCGGCCTTTAATCCTGATTTTGGACAATTCGCATTGGAGTGATCAGTTCACCCTGGATTTGTTAAATTTTTTGGCGTCCAGATGCTCACCCACGAGACTGCTGATGATCCTGAGCTTTCGTCCGTGCGAGAATTGCACGGGTTCCCGGCGGCTTGAAGAAATGCGGGAGGAGTTACGACATCGAGGGGTGTGCCAGGAGTTGTCGCTTAGTGGGAGGCAGTGATACTGCTTTGATAAGGGGATTTTCCATAGGCCCCCTCGTGGTGGCGTTGCTATATCTCCCATCCATGATGTCGTGGATGCAGGCAATCCATGCTGGAATGACGCATTTGCGTATGAGGGTGGGACTAGGGATTTCGTCAACAATAACTTCCCGCTATGATTCGGGAAGCTGGAGCTTCCCTGACCTCATTCCCAAGCTGGAGCTTGGGAATGAGGCGTGGGAGTTATTTCTGACGAAACCCTAAGCGTCACCCGCTCTAATCCAAAGGCTTCTAAAATATTTCAGTGGGTGATCTTTATCTTTGATGTCCTTGCAAGGCGTTCCTGCATTTCTCTCGATCGAACCATCATCGCTCAGAAGTTGAAAGTGATCGTCTCGATGCGGATAAAACAAAACACTTTCCGGACGAAAATCGGCTGGCCAATCGGTGACTTCAATCGCTTCGGGCCTTTCATTTTCCAACCCTGACCATTGGTAAAGAGCAAATTGATCGCTGCCGTCATAGGCCCCCGCAATGATGATGTATCGATTCTGGCTTTCCCAGTATTCGAGGCTCCGGATACCAAGGCCATTCAAATCCAGTGCTATCGGGTCAGCAAAAATGGCATGCGCATCTTTTTCCTTGATCAATTCCTTGGGATTCATTAGGCGCAAAAGAATGGCTTTGCCTTCAGGAATGGGATTGCGAAAACCAATCAATAACGCTTGGCTGTTTGGGGCAGCGGCTAGCCCTTCGATATTCAATCCTCCTTTGGCTTTAGGCGGTAATTTTTCCGCGGCTTCAAGGTGATAGGGTTGTAAGCGCTGATCCTGCAGCATATCCTCAAACAGCCGGGTATAGGCGTGCCCGACTTGTTTGAAGCGTTTGTCTTCATCGTCCAGGGTTAGTTTATTGGCAAAAAATTGCCGGCGTTCCGGTTTCAGTTTGCCGTCTTTATTTCTGCCATGGGAGCTAATCCAGTAGATGATGCCGCCAAGCTGGGTTGCGGCCTCGATATCGACTTCCTTATTTTTGGGGTTGTCAACAAAGTAGTCGTTAAGATCCCTGCCGGAAATACCGGAAACGGGACCTCCCGAGCAGTCTGAGCGATAAACTTTTAGGACATTGTCTTCATCATTGGCAACAACAAAATGCTGTTCATCGAGGGCAACGGCCCCGGATGCATCACAGATGCCTTGATGCTGTAGTTCTCTCTCCGTAATGAAGCTGATTTTTTTCATCTGTATCATGACTCCAAGAAGAATAGGGGGGGATGCTGGTTTCTTGGCAAGAACTCGAGAAATACCTCAATGGATCACCGAACGGCAAGGACTTTTTATTCCTCGATGCCCAGTTCCTTGATTTTTCGGGTCAGGGTATTCCGGCCGTAACCCAACAAAATGGCCGCTTCATGGCGTTTGCCGTGGGTGAAATTGAGCGCCGCCTTGATCAGGATCGTTTCGACCGTCGGGATCGTTTGTTTGGCGACCTCGTGTTCCTTGGTATGCAACTGACGATCGACCCAGGTTCTGAGCAGCGTCTCCCAATTGCCGCCCTCGACTTCCCGTTCTTGCGGCTTGTTCAGGAACTCCGGCGGCAGATCGTGTTGGTGGATTTCGCGGCCGGACGCCATCACGGTCAGCCAGCGGCAGCAGTTTTCGAGTTGGCGGACATTGCCGGGCCAGTCCAGCGAACTCAGATAATTTTCGGCGTCCGGGCGCAGCGTCTTGACTTCGGTATTCAGTTCCTGCGCGGCCTGGGTCAGAAAATGCTTGAGCAGTAACGGAATGTCCTGCTTGCGGTCGCGCAGCGGCGGGATGTGAATCCGGATCACGTTCAGACGGTGAAACAGGTCTTCGCGGAAACGCCCCTGTTCGACCAGCGCTTCGAGATTCTGATGCGTCGCGGCGATGATGCGGACATCGACCTTGACCGAGAGGTGCGCGCCGACCGGATAAAATTCGCCGTCGGCGAGTACGCGCAGCAGGCGCGTTTGCAATTCGGCCGGCATGTCGCCGATTTCGTCGAGAAACAAGGTGCCGCCGTTGGCCTGTTCGAAACGTCCGGCCCGCCGGGCCTGCGCCCCGGTAAAGGCGCCTTTTTCATGGCCGAACAACTCCGATTCCATCAGGTCTTTCGGGATCGCCGCCATGTTCAGCGCGATGAACGGGTTTTTCGCGCGCGGACTGTGTTTGTGCAGCGCTTTGGCGACCAGTTCCTTGCCGGTGCCCGATTCGCCGTTGATCAGCACGGTGATGTTCGAACGCGCGAGGCGCCCGATCGCGCGGAAGACTTCCTGCATCGCCGGGGCGGCGCCGATGATTTCGGGCGGTGATTCGAGCGCGGCGGCCTCTTTCTGGATTTCCTGCTGCTGGCGACTGTGCGTGCAGGCGCGCTGGGCCAGTTCGACGACTTCATTGATGTCGAACGGTTTCGGCAGGTATTCGAAAGCGCCGCCGTGGAAGGCCGATACCGCGCTTTCGAGATCCGAATGCGCGGTCATGATGATCACCGGCAGGCCCGGATAGTTTTTTTGCACGCGGTCCAACAGCTCGAAGCCATCCATGCCCGGCATCCGGATGTCGGTCAAGAGCGCGTCGGGTTTGTCGTGTTGCAGCGCATTCAGCAGTTCCTTCGCGTTGGCGAACGACATCGTCTGCATTTTGGCTTTTTGCAGCGCTTTTTCGACGACCCAGCGGATCGATTTGTCGTCATCTATGATCCAGACGGTTTCGGGTTTAGTCATTGCCGGACTCTATCGGTAACAGAATGGAAAAGGTGGTATTGCCGGGTTCGCTCTGGCATTCGATCAGGCCGCTGTGCTGGCTGATCAGCGCGTGTGCGATCGACAAACCGAGGCCGGTGCCTTCGGGGCGCCCGGTGATCATCGGATAGAAAATCTGATTCATCATCGCCGCGTCGATACCGGGGCCGTTGTCGGTGATGTCGATTTTGACCGTCAGTTTGTGACATTTACGCCCCACCGTGACATTGCGCTTGATGCGGGTCTTGAATTTGATCACGCCGGCGCCGTCGACCGCCTGTACCGCGTTGCGGACGATGTTCAATACGGCCTGGATCAACTGATCCTTGTCCGCCTTCAGATCGGGGATGCTCGGATCGTAGTCGCACAGGATCAACAGATTGCCGCTCGCTTCGGCTTCGACCAGCTGTCTGACGCGCTCGAGCACCTCATGGATGTTCAACAGTTTTTTGTTCGGCAGTTTGTTCGGGCCGAGCATCTTGTCCATCAGGCCTTGCAGGCGGTCCGATTCGGCGATGATGATGCCGGTGTATTCCTTCAGATCCGGATCGATCAGTTCCAGATCCAGCAGCTGCGCCGCGCCGCGAAGGCCGCCCAGTGGGTTTTTGATTTCGTGCGCGAGGCCCCTGACCAGCAAACGCGCGGTGTTCTGCTGCGACAACAGTTGCTCTTCCTTCGATATCCTGAGGTGATTATCCACCTGCAACAATTCGACCAGAATTTCGGCGCGCCCGTCTTCGGTGAAAATCGGCGTTGCACTAAAAGTGATCGTTACGGTCTGGCCGATCCGGTTCAAGGTCAGCGCCCGGTCGAGCAAGGGCTCGGCCATCGTCATTGACAGCTTCAAATTGGCGAGCAGCGACGGATCGGAGGTTTTGAATAACTCGTTGGCGTTTTGGCCGAGCAATTGATTGGCGCTGTCGGCCAGCAACACTTCGCCCGAGGTGTTGATGTACGCCAGGTTCAAATCCTGGTCGAAGAGTAAAATCGCGGAATTCAGGTGGTCCAGTATCCTTTTATACATAAGGTGCCTTCAAAATCTAACTCATATCCTGTCGATATTGGGTAAGCAATTTACAGACCAATATGCAAAAAAGTGCAAAAAGAGGGGTTTGGGCGGCGTTTAGCGTTTAAAAAAGATTATTATAGGGCGCAGCCAAAAAAAACGCCCCATTTTGGGGCGTTTTAGCGGTCGCGTGAGGCGGCAATGCCCGCCGGTATTACAAGCTGTAATACATATCGTATTCGACCGGGTGGGTACTCATGCGCAGACGGGTCACTTCGGCCATTTTCAGGTCGATGTAGCCGTCGATCACGTCATTGGTAAACACGCCGCCGCGGGTCAGGAAGTCGCGGTCTTTATCGAGTGCTTCCAGCGCTTGGTCGAACGCGTGGCAGACCTGCGGGATGCTTTTCGCTTCTTCGGCCGGCAAGTCGTACAAGTCTTTGTCCATCGCGTCGCCCGGATGAATCTTGTTTTGGATGCCGTCGAGGCCGGCCATCAGCATCGCGGAGAAGGCCAGGTAAGGATTCGCGGTCGAGTCCGGGAAACGGACTTCGATACGGCGGCCTTTCGGATTGTTCACGAAAGGAATACGGATCGAAGCGGAACGGTTACGGGCCGAATAAGCCAGCATGACCGGCGCTTCAAAACCTGGAACCAGACGCTTGTAGCTGTTGGTCGAGGCATTGGTGAAGGCGTTCAGGGCGCGGGCGTGCTTGATGATGCCGCCGATGTAGTACAGCGCGAGTTCGGACAGGCCGCCGTAGAGGTCGCCGGTGAACAGGTTCACGCCGCCTTTCGAGAGCGATTGGTGCACGTGCATGCCGCTGCCGTTGTCGCCGACCATCGGTTTCGGCATGAAAGTCGCGGTTTTGCCATACGCGTGCGCGATATTCGCGATCACATATTTCAGATCCAACACTTCATCGGCTTTTTTGACCAGGGTGTTGAAGCGGACGCCGATTTCGCATTGACCCGCGGTCGCGACTTCGTGGTGGTGCACTTCGGTTTTCATGCCCATTTCGCCCAGCACCTGACACATCGCGGAACGCATGTCTTGCAGCGAGTCGACCGGCGGCACCGGGAAATAGCCGCCCTTGACGCCCGGACGATGGCCGATGTTGCCGTCGGGATAGACTTTTTCGGAGTTCCAGCCGGCTTCCTCGGAATCGATCTTGAAGAAAGCGCCGCTCATGTCCGCGCCCCAGCGCACGTCGTCGAAAATGAAAAATTCGTTTTCCGGACCGAACAACGCGGTGTCGGCGATGCCGGTCGATTGCAGGTAGGCTTCGGCTCGTTTCGCGATCGAACGTGGGTCGCGCTCATAACCTTGCATGTTTTTCGGTTCGATGATGTCGCAGCGCAGGATCAAGGTCGCGTCGTCATAGAACGGGTCCATGACCGCGGTGGATGGATCGGGCATCAGAATCATGTCCGATTCGTTGATGTGTTTCCAGCCGGCAATCGAAGAACCGTCGAACATGTTACCGTCTTCGAAGGTGTCTTCGCTGATCGTGTGCGCGGGGAAGGTGACGTGTTGCTCCTTGCCGCGGGTATCGCAGAAGCGGAAATCGACGAATTTCACGTCGTTGTCCTTGATCATTTTCAATACATTTTCTACAGACATTTAGTGAGTCTCCTGGGGTCGGTTGTGACAAATGGTTTAGCCAAACTCAGTTACGATAACATTTTTTTTACCGCATGATCCACAAAAAAATCTTCCGCTCGTCTGGGCACGGGCGGGGCGAGAACTCTCCGCCAGTGCATTATATTGGTGCATATAAAGTTCCAAAATAGTGCTAACGAGGGCTATTATTTTCGGAAATGGCACGCGCGAGGACTTGTGCTCGCATCAAAATGGCTCTAACTCATCGGTACGATTAAGAAAACGCATGGATGGCACCTTATTTGCTTGGTCAATCCTGTAGATTATTAATTACTTATGTACCGATTAAAGGTTATTGCCATGAAAAATCACAGATGCAGTGTTCGATTGAGTCTTAAACCCTTGGCGGCAGGCATCGCGCTGGTTTGCGCGCTGAACACCGCGGAGGCCAAGAGTCTGCTCGAAGCCGAGCGTTTGCTGGAGGCGGCGGGCGACCCGAACGACAGCGCGTTGATGAAGGACTGGGGGCTCACGGTCGGCGGCTGGGCGAACGCCGGGGTGACTTATAACTCGATCAGCCCGGAAAATAATTTCAACGGACCGGTCACTTTCGGCGACCGCTCCGCCGAGTTTCAATTGAACCAGTTGAATATGTTCCTGCAACGCGCGGTCGCGACCGAGGGGGACAAGTTCGATATCGGCGGGCGCTTCGACATCATGTTCGGCACCGATGCGATCTTCACGCAAGCCTACGGGGTGGGCGCATTCGACGTGAATTCGGGGCTGCCGTTGAATCGAAACCACTGGGATCTTAATTTATTGAACAGCAACGACAATCGTTTTTACGATCTGGCGATTCCGCAAGCCTATCTGGAGGCCTATCTGCCGATCGGCAACGGTGTGAATATCAAGATCGGCCACTTCTACACGCCGATCGGCTACGAAACGGTGCCGGCGCCGGATAACTTCTTTTACACGCATGCGTATACGATGCAATACGGCGAGCCGTTTACCCATACCGGTATTCTCGGCAGTTACACGGTCGACGAGCATTGGTCCGTGGTGGGCGGCGTCGTGACCGGCAGCGCGACCGGCGGTTGGGATGGCGGCTGGGATAAGCAGCTCGGCAATTGGGCGGGGCTGGCCGGCGCGACCTGGACCAACGCGGATTCGGGAACGTCGTTGAACGTGACCGGCACGTATGGCGGCACCTCCGAGCACAGCAGTCAAGCCTGGGCAATATACAGCGTCGTGCTGAAACAGGATTTCGGCGACAAATTCCATGGGGTTTTGCAGCACGATCATGGCTTCGCGAACGGCGTCGTCACCGCGAACGGCCTCTTGACCGGGAATGGAACCGAAGATGCCGAATGGTACGGCATCAACACCCATCTGTATTATGACATCAGCGATACGCTGACCGCCGGCATACGCGGAGAATGGTTCCGCGATCAAAACGGGTTTCGGGTTTTTGCGCCCGGACGGGTAGGCGCGGCGACCAACGGCGACGGCAGCAGTTTCGCGGCCGGCGGCAATTTTGCGGCAACCGGTGTGCCGTCCAGCTATTATGCGCTGACCGCGGGCATCAACTGGAAACCGCTCAAATGGCTGAATTTGCGTCCGAACGTGCGCTATGACTGGGCCGACGGCGCGCGGCCTTTCGGCGACGGCAGCCCAATCACCGGCAAGCTGGATCAATTCCTGTTTTCGGCGGACTTTACCGTCAGCTTCTAGGCCGGCAGCGTAGAAACCATGGTTGCACCAAAATGCGCCCCAGGGCGCATTTTGTTTTTAGCGCGAGGTATTTTGCGAACGCTCCGATGCCTGGACCTCAATCACGGCGATAGGCTTTGCCGGCCGCGATGCCGTTGAATCCGCGCAATGGATAAAAGCGGACCCAGACCCGATGGGTCGCGGCCATTTTGTCAGCCTGGGCCAGCGCCGAACGTTTGGCGGTCCGAAAAATAACGGCAGGGGTGGTCATCATTTAGCGGGCTCAGAAAGATTATCGTGAAGACCGCCTCTATGTGGTAGGGGCTGAACGTGTCCGCAACAACAGATGATCGCGTTCCCGACAGGCCGTGGCCGGCCTCGGTGATGCGATTTTCCGGAAATGCCGCTATCGTATCAGGATTGGCGCATGCGAACACTCTGAGCGCACCAAAATGGATCAGCTATCGATAAAACGAACTGAAATTGTGCGTCATGCCGTTGGGCTTGATCCGCCGCGCTGCAGGTGCCGATTTCTTGGCGGTCTTTGTTTATCTTGGGCGTGTGCGGCTGCTTCCTGGGCGTTACCGTATCGCTGCACCGTGATTTGCTATTGGCATAATCATTGCTTTATCCGAGACGGAATCGTTATTTTTAGTCAGCAAGAGGCAATTTATGAAACTGATCACTGCTATCGTTAAACCCTTCAAACTGGATGACGTCCGCGAGGCGCTTTCAGAGATCGGGGTTACCGGTGTTACCGTCACTGAAGTCAAGGGATTCGGCCGCCAGAAAGGGCACACCGAGTTATACCGCGGCGCTGAATATGTCGTCGATTTTTTGCCGAAAACCAAGGTGGAAGTGGCGGTTTCCAGTGCATTGCTCGATCAGGCGCTCGAGGCGATTACCAAGGCGGCGGGAACCGGAAAAATCGGAGACGGCAAAATCTTTGTGACGACGTTGGAACAAGTGATCCGGATTCGCACCGGAGAAACCGGCGATGACGCACTTTAAGCATTTAAGGCAGGATGGACTTATGAAACAGATTGTAACGACGTTGGCATTCATTGCCCTCTTGGTCTTTGCTGGACTGTCGGTTGCCGAAACCGCGGTGGCGGCGGTCGAAACGCAGACGCTCGCGGACCCCGTTAAACCCATGACGGTGGCCATTCCGGCTACGGCTCCAACGACCGCGACTGAAACGGCGGCCTCGACGCAGCCGACGACCGATAAGGGTGATACGGCCTGGATGATGGTTTCGACCGTGCTGGTGATCATGATGGTGGTGCCGGGCCTGGGACTCTTTTACGGCGGCCTGGTGCGCAGCAAGAACATGCTGTCGGTGCTGATGCAGGTGATGGTGGTGTTTTCGCTGATTTGCGTGCTCTGGGCCATTTATGGCTACAGCCTGGCATTCGGCGGCGAGGGCCTGATCATCGGCGGCTTCGACAAGGTGTTCCTGAAAGGCATTACGACCGCTTCGCTGGCCGATACGTTCACCGACAATGTCAAAATTCCGGAATTCATCTTTGCGGCCTTCCAGTCCACATTTGCCGGCATTACCTGCGCGCTGATCGTCGGCTCGTTTGCCGAACGGATCAAATTCAGCGCGGTGCTGCTTTTCTGCGCGCTCTGGTTTACCTTCAGTTATCTGCCGATCGCGCACATGGTCTGGGGCGCCGGCGGCTATCTGCTGGACAAGGGCGCGCTGGATTTCGCGGGCGGTACGGTCGTGCACATCAACGCGGCGGTTGCCGGTCTGGTCGGCGCCTTTCTGGTCGGCAAGCGCATCGGCTATGGCAGGGAATACATGGCGCCGCACAGTTTGACCTTGACGATGGTGGGCGCATCCTTGCTGTGGGTGGGCTGGTTTGGCTTCAATGCCGGCTCGAATCTCGAATCCAACGGCGGCGCGACGCTCGCGTTCATCAACACCTTGCTGGCCACTTCCGCGGCGGTGCTGTCCTGGTCCGCCGGCGAAGCGGTCATCAAGGGCAAGGCTTCGATGCTGGGCGCGGCCTCCGGTGCCGTCGCCGGCTTGGTCGCGATCACGCCGGCCTGTGGCTCGGTCGGCCCGATGGGCGGTATCGTGATCGGGCTGAGCGCGGGCCTCCTCTGTTTGTGGGGCGTCAACGGGCTCAAGCGTTTGCTGGGCGTCGACGACTCGCTCGATGTGTTCGGCGTGCACGGCGTCGGCGGTATCGTCGGCGCGCTGTTGACCGGCGTGTTTACCTCGCCCGCTCTCGGCGGCACTGGCGCCGAGGATTTCTCGATCGCCAGCCAGTTGCTGATCCAGGCCGAAGGGGTCGTGATCACGATCGTATGGTCGGGCGTTGTCTCATTCATCATCTATAAGTTCGTCAATTTGCTGGTCGGACTCCGGGTCAGCGAGGAATTCGAACGCGTCGGCCTGGATGTGTCCAGTCACGGGGAAACGGCATACCATATATAAGGGGATTTACGCCGCCGGCCAACACGGTCGGTTGGCCGGTTTGCGCTTGCTTTCAGCGGATCCATCAGATTGCCGGGTATAAGCCGGCGACATGATGAAGGTGCCTTCAGATCAGGGGGCGCGAAAGCGGTCCCTTTGTTTTATGACGGCTCGGAGGAGGGCGGTACCGTATTCGAGCAAAAATTGTAAATCGATAGGGATTGTGTATGATTGCAAAACTCAGGAGCCATTTTTTCGTTACTTGTGACAGAGAGACATTATGAAATTAATAACAGCAATAATTAAACCGTTCAAACTGGATGATGTCAGGGAAGCCCTGTCCGAGATCGGCGTGGCCGGCGTGACCGCGACCGAAGTCAAAGGCTTTGGCCGTCAAAAAGGGCATACCGAATTGTACCGGGGCGCCGAATATGTGGTCGATTTTTTACCGAAGGTCAAGCTCGAAATCGCGGTGTCCGACGATATTCTCGACAAGGCGGTCGAAACGATCGTGAAGGCGGCGAATACCGGCAAGATCGGCGACGGCAAGATTTTTGTGACCAATCTTGAACAAATCATCCGAATAAGAACCGGCGAGACCGGCGAAGACGCCATCTAAAAAGTGAATAGCATGCGATCCCAACGACTCTTTTTTAGCCTGCTGCTGTTACCCTTGGCGGCGGAGGCCGCATCGATCAATCAGGCCAACACCGCCTGGATTCTGACGTCGACCGGTCTGGTCTTGTTCATGACGCTGCCGGGTTTGGCGCTATTTTACGGCGGACTGGTGCGCAGTAAAAACGTGCTGTCGGTATTGATGCAGTGTTTTGCGATCACCTGTCTGGTGTCGCTGTTGTGGCTGGCCGGCGTCTACAGTCTGATCTTTGCGAACGGCGGCGCTTGCCAGAAGCTGATCGGCGGTTTCTCGAAAGCGTTTTTGCCTGGCATCGGCACCGCCTCGCAGGTCGGCGATCTGCCGGAAACCGTTTATTTCATGTTTCAGATGACCTTCGCGATCATCACGCCGGCGCTGATCGTCGGCAGCTTCGCGGAACGGATGAAATTTTCCGCGATGCTCTGGTTCAGCGGCCTGTGGCTGTGCCTGGTCTATGTGCCGATTTGCCACTGGATCTGGGGCGGCGGCTGGCTGGCCGATTTGGGCGTGCTGGATTTCGCGGGGGGGATCGTGATTCATGTGAACGCGGGTATCGCCTCATTGGTCGCGGCCTTGGTGATCGGCCGTCGGAAAGGTTTTCCGAGCACGCCGATGCCGCCGCACAACATGACGATGGCGGTGACCGGCGCCGGCATGCTCTGGGTCGGCTGGTTCGGTTTCAATGGCGGCAGCGCGCTGACCGCGGACGGCCGCGCCGGCATGGCGCTGCTGGTGACGCACATCGGCGCGGCCGCGGGGGCGTTGACCTGGATGGCGATCGAATGGCGCCGCTTCGGCAAGCCGAGCGCATTGGGCATCGTGACCGGCATGGTCGCGGGTCTCGGCACGATCACGCCGGCTTCCGGTTTTGTCGGACCGTTGGGCGCCTTGGTGATCGGTGTCGTGGCGGGCGCGATCTGTTTCTTCGCGACCCAGTATGTCAAGCGGGTTCTAAAGATCGATGATTCGCTGGATGTGTTTCCGGTGCATGGCGTCGGCGGCATCACTGGGTCGTTGTTGACCGGCGTGTTCGCCTCGAGCAGCCTCGGCGGCCTGGGGCTCGCCGAAGGCGTCACGATGGCCGGTCAGGTCGGAGTGCAGGCGCTGGCGATCGGGGCCACGATCGCCTGGAGCGCGGTGTTCAGCTATGTGTTGTTGAAGCTGATCGACAAATTCGTCGGTCTGCGCGTGACCGCCGATGAAGAAGTGCAGGGTTTGGATCAGGTCTTGCACGAGGAAACCGGCTACGTGAACTTATAGTCGGCGGTAACGTTTCGGCGACTGAAAAAGGCGGCTATCAAGTCGCCTTTTTTATTGGGAAGCGTTATGCTAAAGCGTGTATGGTTCAAGGACTCGTATGAAGGCTCGCACGCTAGTGATCAAGGTTTTTAACGGATTAGGTATCGCGGGATGCGCGCTGTTGCTGTATGCGCTGGCCGGTTTTTATGGCTTGCCTTATCTGGTCAAATCGAGGGCGCCGGCGATGATCAAGGAACTGACCGGCCGGCAGGCGACGATCGGAGCGGTCGAGTTGAACCCGTTTCTGTTCCGCGTTGCGCTTCAGGACGTTGCGTTGCAGGAAGCGAACGGCCAGCCCTTCGTCAGTTTCGAGCGGTTGGCGGCGGATATCGAACTGTGGCGGTCGCTGAAGGCATCCGCGCTGACGATCGATGACGTCGCCTTGATCAAGCCGTTCGTGCATCTGGCCAAAGCCAAAAACGGCCGGTTCAATTTCAGCACGCTCTTGCCGGCCAAGCAGGAGGCCCCGCAAAGCGAAAGCAAACTCTTTCCGGTCCGGATCGGCCGATTCTCGTTGGCCGGCGGCAAATTGCTCTGGGAAGACGACCATTTCAAAAAACCGGTCCGAGAGGAAATCGATCCGATCGAACTGACCGTCGAACAGGTTGCGCTGGGGCAAAATCAGCCTTTTCCGCTGCACCTGACGATGGCCTTGAAGTCGGGCGGCGTCCTGGATTGGCAAGGCGAAGCCGGTGTCGATCCGTTCTATTCAAAAGGTCGCATCAAACTGGAACGGTTCACGTTGCAGAATCTGCTTGCGCTCGCGATGCCGGATGGGGCGAGTTTCAATGTGCAGGGCCACGAAGCATTGGAGGCCGAATACCGTTTGAACTATTCCTCGGCAAAGGGCCTGGAACTGGAGATTCCCAAAAGCCGTTTCGACTTAAAGGATTTCGGGTACGCGGCCACCGAGCCGCAAAGCCTCGCGGTCAAGGCATCCGCGATCACCTTGGAATCCGACTATAAAATCACCCAGGCCGGCCAACGATGGCAGGTGGCGGCCGGGAAAGCCGAAATCAAGGGACATGATTTTTTCCTGGTCGGCTTTGGCCTCGCGAAGGCGTCCCTGAAAATCCCTGAACTTGCGTTGAGCGCGACCTGTAACACCGGCAATGCCGATGGCCGATTCAATGTGGCCGTGCAGGAGGGGCAGGTGACGGTCAGCGGCGGTCAATTGGCGGACGGTTCGCAGGATAAGCCGCTGATCGGAATCGGCCGGCTGGCGGGGGACGGGATCGCTTTGAATCTACTGAAGCGCTCATTTTCCGCCGCCGCGATCAAAGCCGATCATGCCGATGTCCAGGCCTGGCTGACCCAGGAAGGCACGCTCAATTATCTGGCGCTGTTGCCGGCCAATGAAAAACCGTCAACCCGCGCGAAGGCGAGTCCGGCCGCAAACGTTTCGGAACCCTGGACGCTTTTGTTAAAGTCGGTCGCCTTGAACGATTCCGCGCTGCATTTCGAAGACCGGACCCAGGCCAAGCCGGTCGCGGTAGAGGTCAAGCCGATCGATTTGACGTTGAAGGGTTTCACCAATAAAAACGGCGCGACCTTGCCGGTGCAATTCAGCGCCGGCTTCAATCAGGATGGACGCATCAAACTGGACGGCGACCTCGTGATCAATCCGTTGTCTGCCCGCTTGAATGTCGATGTGCGCGACATCGGTCTCGATATATTTCAAACCTATGTCGATCAATTCGCCCGCCTGGATGTCATCGACGGCGCTTTTTTTGTCGACGGCAAACTGGATGTCGCGCTGAAGGAGCCTGCAAAGCCCGATCTCAAATTTCGAGGACGTGCCGGCGTCGAGGATCTGGTGACCCGTGACCAGCTTCAGAACAAGGATTTCATCAAGTGGCGAAAACTGACCTTGAGCGATATCGACGCGGACCTCGGCGCGAACCGTTATACCGCCAAGCGCCTCCAGATCGAACAGCCCTACGCCCGGGTCGTGATCAAAAAAGATAAAACGGTGAATGTGAAAGACGTGCTGTCGACCGGGAAGGTCGAAAGCAAAAAGCCTGATGTCGCCGAGGCCGCGAAGCAAGCCGATGCCGGGCGGCCATCGCCGTTCTTCAGGCTCGATCAGGTATTGGTGCATGACGGCTCTTCCGATTTTGCCGATCTGTCGTTGATTCTGCCATTCGCGGCCGAAATCAAGGAACTGAACGGCGGCGCCTCGGGCATTTCCTCGAACAAAAACGACAAGGTCAAGGTGTCGTTGAAAGGCAATGCCTACGATCTGGCGCCGGTCGATGTCAGCGGCGAAGTCACTCCGTACCGCGGCGCGTTCGACGTGGGCGTGAGTTTCCACGGCTTGCCGATGCCGCTGGTCAGTCCCTACATGGTGCAATTCGCCGGCTACAAGGTCGAGAAAGGTAAGTTGAATCTGGACCTGAAATACAAGGTCGAGCAAGGTGTATTGACCGCGTCGAACACTATTTTGATCGATCAGTTCGAACTCGGCGAGAAGGTCGAAAATCCGAATGCGGTGTCATTGCCGCTGGAATTGGCGGTCGCCCTGCTGAAGGATGGCGATGGCCGGATCAAATTGGACGTGCCGATCACCGGCAGCCTGGAGGATCCGAAATTCAGCATCCGGGCGATCGTCGCCGATGCGCTGTTGAATGTGCTGAACAAGGTCGTCACCTCGCCCTTCAGAGCGATCGCCTCGCTGTTCGATGGCGGCGAGGATTTGGATCATATCGATTTCAAACCGGGCAAGGCCGAACTGGATAAAGCGCAAACGGACAAACTCGACGGTTTGGCGAAAGCCCTGAAAGAACGGTCGGCATTGAGCCTCGAAATCAAGGGCGCCGCCTACGAGGAACAGGACTGGCCGGCATTGAAGGACGCTGCGCTCTACGATCAGTTGAAAAAGCTGAAAGTGGTCGCGACGCAGAAGAAAGGCGGCAAAAAAGTGCGCGCGGAATATGTCGAACTTTCAGATGAAGAATACAAGGATTATCTGGCGCAGATGTTCATCGAGAAATTTCCGCTGCTCGCGGAACGCTCGTTATTCGGCAAGCCGAAATTGAAAGACTCGAAAGAAGGTGATGATTTTTACGAGGTCGCGAAACAAAAGTTGTTTACGATCATCAAGCCGGAAGAAGAACGCTTGAAAGACCTGGCCGCCAAACGGGCCCAGGCCATCGCGAAGTATGTCGTGCAACAGGGCGGCATTGTGCCGGAGCGGGTGTTCATTCTCGATACCGCGATCAATCCGGCGCGGGAAGGGCGGGAGATCATTTCGCGTTTGTCACTGAAAGCGAATTGACAGCAACGGTTATGTTGCGTACAGTGTCTCTGTACAACAACGCCTCCCAAAATGTCCATGACCATCCAAACCACCTATACGCAAGCCCGCGCTAATCTTGCCACCCTGCTGGACGCGGTGACGGACGACCAGGAAGTGGTCATCATTCAACGGCGCGGCGCTGCGGATGTCGCGCTGATTGCGGCCGATGAACTCCAGAGCTTGCTGGAAACCGCGCATCTGTTGCGCTCGCCGGTCAATGCGGAACGCTTATTGGCGGCATTAACGCGCGCGCAACAACAAACCACGCTGCCACAATCGGTCGCGGATTTACGGGCAGAGGTTGGTCTTGGCGAAAGCCGGTAATCGGGTTAGCGTCTTCCAACCGGAATTCCGGGAAGACCTTCGCTTTTGGGTGCAGAGCAATCATCGAGTGGCCGTCAAGATTTTGGATTTGGTCGAAGCGGTCATGCGCGACCCATTTACCGGAATCGGCAAACCCGAACCATTGAAGCATCTCGCGCCAGGCGCGTGGTCGCGCCGCATCACGGAAGAACATCGCTTGGTCTATTTGGTTGCCGATGATCGGGTGGACTTTCTTCAAGCGCGCTATCACTATATTCGGTAACTTGGATCGTCAAAAAACTGTCTTGTGCTTCGACGACAGCATGGAGCGGATACAGCTTGAGCGAAAAGGGTTAGTCCGCTTATGGCGGTAAGGCATTCCAACGATCTTCATAATTATAGGCTGCGCTCCAGTTCATTCCTCCAAGGTCATCACGATACTTGCCGCGTGCAACCGAGAGTTGTTCATACTCATCTCGTTGGCGCATGAGTTCGTCCGATGTTAGAACAAAGTATCTCGGCTGTGCGAGTGCAGGGGGCAAGTAGACGAGAATGAAGAAATGACTCGTGTTTTTGGCTCGACGCTGTACGAGCCAGAAGCTCTTACTCGACTGTCCCTTGACATCTACGGTGAACAACGTGCTGCTTGGGCTTTGTACGTGCAAGTCCGCTACGGCCGCGTTGCCGAAAGTGAGAGAGACAAGATAGCCACGACGAGTGAGTTCCGCGGCGGCATAGAACTGAGTAGCCCACTGCGTTTTGTATCTGGAGGCTTGAATGTCTGAGGCCATGAAAGTAAGAATGATGGGATGGGCTATAACACTTGGCTAAGCATTGACGCCGACTCGGTGATTTCCGCATCGGTCAAATAACACCCCGGATCCTCGGCCCAGAAATTGCCGGTCGTCTGCGCGGCCCTGACGCGGGTATTGCCGTTGCAGATCGTTTGATAATGGCAGGTCGCGCAGCGGCCTTCGAGCGGACGCGGTGATTGCTTCAAACCGTCCATCAAGGGGTCGCTTTTATCCATCCAGATTTCCGAGAACGGGCGCTGGCGGACGTTGCCCAGGTCGTAATGCCACCAGAACGTGTCCGGATGCACGGTGCCGAGATTGTCGATGTTCGCGACGTTCACGCCGGAGGCATTGCCGCCCCATTGTTCGAGTTTGGCCTGGATGTGGCCGGCCTGCTCCGGGAAATGCGTTCGGACCCAATGCAGGAAATACACGCCGTCGGCGTCGTTATTGCCGGTCACGAATTCGCGGTCCTTGCCTTCTTTTAGCCACCGGTAACAGGTGTCGAACAGCAAATCCATCGCCTCGCGCGTCATCTGGTAGTGTGCGTCGTCCTTGCGGTTGCGGTTGCCGCGGCCGCCGTAGTTCAGGTGCGACAGATAAAACTTGTCGATGTCGTAGGCGTCCATCAATTGCAGCAAGGCCGGGAAATCCTGCGCGTTATCCTGGGTCAGGGTGAAACGGATGCCGACCTTGATACCCTTGTTCAGGCACAGTTCGACGCCGCGCAGGGCTTCGTCGAATGAGCCTTGCATGCGGCGGAAATGGTCATGCGTGTCCTTGATGCCGTCCAGGCTGACGCCGATATATTGATAATCGATCGCGGCGATTTCGTCGATATTCTGTTCCGAAATGCGGGTGCCGTTACTGGATAGCGCGACATAAAAACCCATCGCCTTCGCGCGCCGGGAAATGTCGAAGATGTCCGGACGCAGCAGTGGCTCGCCGCCGGACAGGATCAGCACCGGGACTTTGAAGGCTTTCAGGTCGTCCATCACCGTATAGATTTCTTGCGTACTCAACTCGCCCGGAAAATCGATGTCGGCCGAGGTCGTATAGCAATGCTTGCAGGCCAGATTGCAGCGGCGGATCAGGTTCCAGATCACGACCGGCGCGGCCGGTTTGCGCGCGGGTTTTATCGGTGTCGGGTCGAGCAGTTCCCGCATGAAGTGGCTGAGTCTGAACATGGTGGCTTAATGATAGAGAAATTGCTTTTATATGAAAAAATATCTAATATAAAATATCTATTTTAGATTGATGGTTAATAACATCATGCAGCTTACCGCATCCCAACTGCAATCCCATCATAAAGCGCTGATCGATGCGTTGAAACGTGGTGAATCGGTCGAAATCACTTATCATGGCCAATTGTTGGGCGTTGTGCACCCGGCTAAGACGTCGTCAACGATTCAGGAACAGGAAAATGCAATGGCCGATTTTTTCGGTATGCACCGCGATCTGGATATTGCCGGGGTCGAAGACGAGCTGCGCTACATCCGTAAGGGCCGCAGG